>Ga0209754_1003304_pt1 | contig 11149 bp, 10 predicted proteins | sample MesohylBB_FD_187295 | JGI IMG/M metagenome (GOLD analysis project Ga0209754, IMG submission 187295) | Host-associated microbial community of the marine sponge Aplysina aerophoba from Gulf of Piran - sponge mesohyl, lysed by bead beating... | ecosystem: Host-associated > Porifera > Sponge >... | reverse complement strand
AGGAGGGTGCTGAACAATGACGATTGCTCGGGCCTGCCGCCCGCCGGCCCAGGAATTTTGCCGGCGGTTGGCATGTCGCTGGTGGGATTGCTCAGTACCCTCCTAGGCCGGGCCTACGACGATATCGAGGACTTCGGCGCCCGCTGGCGCAGCGAACTCACGTCAGAGACCCCCGACACCCTCGAGACGCAGAGGAACGTTTCGTCCACTCTCTCACGGATTCAGAAACTCCGGAACGACCCCCCCCGTCGAGCGGCATGACCTGGTAGCAGCCCTGAACCTGCACCTTCCCTCAGCCGACGATAACGACGAATAACCACGCCGAAGGGAAGCCCAACCTAGACTCGCCTGCGAAGCGAGAGGTCGCCGATTCAAGTCCGGCCACTCGCACGGCACAGACCAGGGGGAAGGAGACCGACAGTTGTTTGCGCGGATGAAGGAAAGGCGTTTCGCCAAGGCAGCAGCTGAGGCGAAGGCAGCAGCCGGAGAGAGAATACGCTGAGGCGTTGGGAGAGTGGAAGGACACCATAGAAGGCATCGAACAGGCGCTCGACGCTGCGAAACACTACAACGAGCTTTGGGACGAATAGCAAGCGCCGATAATCCCCAAGAAAAACGAGGAACTCCTGTATGTAGTGACCGGAGCGGAACTGGTGGAGATCGAGTCCCGCAAGATCAACTACGGTTCTACCTCCTACGGGGTGTCCATCCGAATCGCGAAGGGTGTGACCTACCGTCCGAGCGTCTCGCGAGGCAGCATGCAGGCGTCGGAGGAAGTCCCAACTGTCCTCGACCAAGGCACTTTGTTATTACCAACCAGAGGGCCGTGTTCTCTGGCACCAGGACAAACCGGACCTGGCTGTGGGCGAAGCTCATTTCGGTGAACACAGAGGTCCATCAGGGTCAGGTGCTTGCATTCCTGCCCGTCGAGAACCGGATGAAAACCTCGGGCGTCCACTTGGGCACTGGACGGGCACCAGATGTCGGGCTGACCCGAATCAACCTCGGCATCGCGTTGGCTACGGGCCGGTACGACGATCACGTCGCTCAGATCGAAGCAGACTTGAGAGACGTGAAGGCCGACCGGCCTGTACCACCGCAGACAATAGAGGGAGTCTGAACCACGCGCGAACACCACACCAAGATCCGCAACCCCACCCCGGACCAGCCTCACCCAAAACGCGAAACACCCGCCAAATTCGGGTCAGGCTGTCCTGTTCGCTGCCAACGTGCGGATCGTGGACGGGGTCGGACTGTATGTGGAGGGGGCGGGGGACGGTTCAGCTACGTCTCGGGACGGTCCTGTCCCCTTCTTCGTATTCCACTGCGCTGCCGACCCGGGGCTCGATTCTCGATCAATGGTGGAAGATCAAGCGCGCCGTCTACGACGCGGTGGTCGACGACGGCGGCGCCATCACCTACGACCACGCCGTCGGCCGCGACCACCAGCCGTGGTACGAGCGGCGACGATCGAGGTGTTGGGCGACGTGGGGGCCTCCCGTGCGAAGACACACCTGGGCCCGAAGGAAATCCGGCTTCCCTCAACCGCGGAGTTCTCGACGAGTGACGAGACCAGCACGCTGAGAATACGTACTCTATTGTCCAACGGTCGCCCCGGCGGTGCCTTTGCAGGCTGTGTCTGATGCGGCGCCCCGAAGGTCCCACATGCCCGCATCCGCCGTTGTCCAGTTCTCCGGTGCGCTGTGTCTTGCGATGGCCTTCGAGTCACAGTTCGTGCAGCTTCCCTCGTACAAGTCCTCGCCGGAGAAGGAACGGTTCTTCGTGAACTGACCGAATTGGTGTCCCAGGGACTTTGGCCTGTCGAGCAGGTATTCGGGGAAGGGAACATCGGGTTCCTCCACGGGCGGTTGCTGTCTTCGGTCAGGTATGGCGATGCGGCGCAGACGTTGTTTCGAGGGAACGGACGAAGATGGCTTGTCGCCCTTGGGAGGCGGAACAGATCGACCGGATCTCGTTTCAGGGGGCTTCGCCCGGCTTTCCGGTGGGCTGGGAGGCGCGGAGGGAAGGGACCGGGTACTGGAGACAGGTTCAGTGTTGATAGGTGGATCCGGCTCGGTTCGCGGTGCCGCTGGCGGAGAGTCCACTCGGGGCGGAATCGGAGTCGGCGGCGGTGCTTCGGTTCTCTTCTGGCCGACACCGGGCCGAATCCGGAACAGTCGACGAGCCCATGAAGCTCGGCTTTCGCCCCGGTGTCTATCTGGTTGGGCACGGTCTCTACGACGCCTGCGGGGCGGAGCATCTAGACCTTGTTCCAACTCCTCCGGGCTTGGAACGTAGAACTCGTCGGTCTGTCGAGCTGGGTCTTTGTCTGTCACAGCCATGTCTCCTGAGCGACTATCCCCAGACCATAGGCGACTGTGGTGAACGGCTCACGTTCCCGTACCTTCTCCGCCCCGAACAGTCCCTCCAGCAACTCCACGAAAGAACCGAGCCGAGATGACCCGCCGGTGCGTAACACCGTCGTCACCTGATCAGGCTCGATCTTGGCCGTAGAGAGAGCTTTCATGATCTGCGCTTCGACCGTCTCGATGTAGGGAGCGACTATCAGGTCTAGTTCGGCTCGGCTCAGGTCGATGGACAGGCCGCCTTGGGGAGGGTGGAACTCGATGGACGATCTTTCTGCGGTTGACAGAGCGATCTTGGCATTCTCGATAGCCTTGTAGAACCGAGGCGCTTGGCCACCGATGATTATGGACCGAACGATAGTCCCGGCTTGGTGATCCAGTTTTTGGAGATCATTGATGACGTTAAAGGTATGCGGATTGGTTAGTAGGTATTTGAAGTTCTCCAAACTGGAAAGTCCCGTACTGAACCAGGCGGGAATCGAGCCCTGCAGTAACCCGAGCTTCGGCGCTACTTTCGACTCGAAGATCCGCTTATCGAACATGGAACCACCGACAGCAGCGCCTTCCATGCTCACCACTTCTCCCTCTCCTCCCGCGATACTGGTGACGGCCATGTCGAAGGTCCCTCCGCCGAAATCAGCCGTGACCACGTACCCGTCCTCTAACACTTCGTCCAGCGCCGCTGCGACCGGCTCCGGATAGAGCTCCACTTCGGTGAATCCTGCCCTCCGTGCCGCATCCTCGAGACGGGCCTCCGCTAGGTCCTGACGTTGATCGAACCGATCGCCGGTGGTGCCGAAGAAGGCGATCGGGTGCCCTATCACTGCGCGGGTTATGTCCTGTCCGGTTTGGCGGTCGGCATGGTTCTTCAAGTGGGCGAGCACGACGGCTACCAGGTCTTCCATCTCGAAGTCGTTCGCCCAGGAGTGGGTTCCCTTGAGTGAGCCGTCTGTGAGCTCGCTCTTGAGTTCACTCATCAAACGGGAGTCAACACAGCCGCTTCTCCGCTGGTACTGGCGACAGTCCGTCTCATACCCGAACTTCCTCGTATACGTCACTAGTGAGCACCGCTGACATGCTGTATTCCTGCCACCCGTGATCGTGAACTGATCGATGGCTTGTTTCCCGGCTAGTCGTAGACCATCGCGGTGTAGATAGACGGTGGATGGCAGAGAGGCAGGTAGTGGATCATCAGGGTTGAAGTTCAATACCTCTACCTGATCGGGGTATGCGATCGAGATGGAACTGTTGGTCGTCCCGTAGTCGATTCCGTAGGCGAGATCGCTTGTCAATCTCCCACCACCAACGCCGCCGCTCGAATCCGGACTGAAACATCGGACTTCTGTTCCTGTAACTCTATCAGCTTGGCGTCGTGGTCCTCCTTGTCGCTAGACAGGCGAGTTCGGGCCTTGTTCAACCTACCTCGGATAGCTGGCAGGATCCGTTTTTCCTGTGGAGTTCCGGTGGCCTCCAATCTGTCGATCCTGGCGCTGTAGTCTTCGATCTCCTGTCGTAGGCGCCTGTCCCGATCCTCATATATACGTCGGGTACGATCGAGTTCCTCTTCATACCATTCCGTGTGGAGATCCTGGACTCTCGATCTTGATCTCTCCTGTCGAGCCGCGAGCTTAAGCTTGCTGGCCTCGAATGCACTCTCGGCCCAACTCGGTAGATCACAGCGTGGTGAAGGTTCTCCGATCTCCGGCATCTCTGTGACCTTGGTCTCTTCCACATGCAGGTCCTCGCCCACCAGATGCCGGACGAACTGTCCGAAGCGAACCGGCCCGTCAGATTCTATGGTGTAGAAGATCTCGATGTGAGGACCTCCCTGAAGCTCTTCGCCACGCCGGCGGCACGCCACTGCGGGCTGCGTACCCATCGGAAGTTCCACAATAGAGTCGATCAAACTCTGGCCGAGAGCGAAGAACTCCAAGTCTTCGCGTTGTAACGCCTCGCGATAGTCGAACACCCCACGATATGAACCGTTCTTGGCGCCCAGTCGCCTCTGGAGATCCGGGGATAGATAGATACCGACTCCCCCATCGGAGTGCTCAGCAACTCTGCCTCCAAAGTACCGGAGAGCAGCGTCTACGTAGTTCTGCAGATCCGACGGACCGGCCATGATCCGCTGTTCAACCAGCCGATTGGCTTGGCCCTGCCGAAAGATAGCCGGATCGAGGGCTAAGTACTTCTTCTCATTCTCCAGTTCACGCGCCTCTCGTACCTTCCTCTCAAGATCGGACTCGAGTAATGCTAGCTCTCGGGTAGTATCCGCTCCCCCATCAAAGGCCAATCTCTTGATATCACCTTCCAGTTCTCCTAGAATTGGATCGAGAGACCCAACAGACTCTTCGAATAGACGTATTCTCTTATTGAGCACATCCAGTATTTTTTCCTCGATAGTCCCTTTACACGCAAAGTTGTAGATGTAGATGTCGTGCTTCTGTCCAATCCTATCCATTCGGCCGATTCGTTGCTCGATCTTCATTGGGTTCCAAGGAAGATCATAGTTGAATAGTATATGAGTGAACTGGAAGTTACGGCCCTCACCTCCTGCTTCAGTAGCGACTAGAATCTGAGATCGCTCCCGAAAGCGGATTACCGCCTTATCCTTTTCCTCTTGACTCATACTTCCGTTGAATACTTCCACTTCATAACCATGAAAATCCAGCATTTTCCGTAGGAAGGCTTGAGTTTCGAGAAACTGAGTAAAGATAATGACCTTCTCATCGGGCTGGATATCACGACGAAGAGTAAGGAGCAGTTGACTTGCCTTGGAGTCACGCGCTTTACCGAGGCGACCGACCAGATCCTGCAATACAGTTATCTCTGTCCTAATCTTACTACTATCCGTCGACACACTCCGGTGCTCACTGCCTTCGATCTCAGAACTAAGCTCTCTCGGATCCGGCCAAGCATCGAACTGCTCGCCGTTCTTGATATCACCGGCTCTGTCTACACCTAACTCCGCGGTAAGCTTAGTGATTCGTCTCCGGAGAGCTGCTCTAACCGCATTTGAGCTAGAGGACAGCATCTTCAGATAGGTCACCATCAAAAACCCGATGGCCCTCTGATTCTTAGCCTGAGCCATATTGTACTGTTCGTGGAGATAGCCACTCACATCCTCATATAGTTCCTTCTCCTCAAGATCCATCTCAACAACAACGAGTTCCGGGCACCGTTGGGTAAACCCGCCGATGTCAGACTTTCTGTTCCTGATCATGGTACGCGCGAATGGATGCTGCCGATCCAGAACCCTTAAAGCGGCGTCCCGATCATCGTTAGCGTGCACGTCAAGATCATACGAACTAAAAAACCTCAGTAAAGATTCCCGGCGATCTGTATCCAATACATCCCACTGCTGAACGTCCTTAGCTATGCCGGCTAGACGAGGGAGATCCTGTCTGTCCCGCTCGTACTCCTCGAACGAGTCACAGATCCCCGGCTCCACCAACTCGATCAGCGAATAGAGCTCGTAAGGATGTAGCTGCATAGGCGTGGCTGTGAGGAGGAGCATCCCATCGACACCCTCCTTTAGCTTGTCTGCCAGTTGGTAGCCCAGAGTGGAAGTAACCCGCTTACCATGGAGACTACGACGAACTCGATGAGCCTCATCGAAGATCACGAGATCCCATCCCGCCTCCACAATCTGCTCGGCGTGAACCTCTCTGCGGGCCAAGCTGAGGGAACAGATCACATTCCCATGCTTCCGCCACGGGTTACCACCCCGCCTAGCTAAGGACTTCAACGCGGCCCCGTCAAGCACCTCGAAGTGCTCGTTGAACTTGGACCGGAGCTCCTGCTCCCACTGCCATTGGAGCGAAGCAGGGACCACTATCAACACCCGATCCACCACGCGACGAGCCCGTAGTTCCTTCAGAATAAGCCCAGCCTCTATAGTTTTACCTAAACCAACTTCGTCAGCTAAAATCATACGCGGCCGACTCTTAGCCAGCACCTGTAGCGCTACCATGATCTGGTGGAAAGTCGGCTCTATCCGAGCATTGGACAGACCGGCCAGCGTGTCATACCGGTATGCGTGCTGCAGATATAGAGCCTGGACACGAAGCCCGTAGAGTTCCACAGAACTGAACTCACCCGTCAGCAACGCTTGCTCCGGTTCAAGTGGGAGAAGCTCGATCGCCGACCCACCGACATGCTCAAGACCGGACCGGAACGCCACCTGGTACCCAAGATACTTGTCGAAGGACACGACGACGCCTATCTCACCGTCAGATAACCGAAGGACTCGGTCACCCAGCTCAAACAGCCTCATACCATCCCTGCAAAGACCACGCGTCACTGATCGTAGCGGAAGGGTCAACAACTGATCACCATCAGCCCTCGCGCAGCGGTTGACTCGTGGGGTCGGTGGTTGTTGCGGTTCTTGTGGGTTCGGTGTTGGGGCCTGGTGTGAGTGCTGTTGGTGCGGCGTCCGAGGGGTATTCTGATCCGGATGCGGCGGGGGTTCATCGGTCGGCTGTTGAGGGGCTGGCGGCTGACGGTGTGTTCGACAGGACGGAATGCGCTCCTGGTGAGTTCTGTCCCACCGACGCGGTGAACGGGGGGTCTCCATAATCGGGGTGCTGATCAGAGACATCCGAGGCTGGAGGACCTCTGTGAGGCTGATCCTATGGGGCCGGTAGCCGTGACGGTACCGTATTTCACCATGTGCGACGGAAGGACCTGTAAGGGCCAGGGCGCGAAGAGCCGTGAGTCTCATGCGGGTGGTTGGTGTTGCGCGCGGCGAGAGCCAAGCCGAGTATTGTCAACGCGATGCCTGCCCATCCGATGGTGCTGACGGTCTCTCCGACGACTAGGACAGCGAGGAGCGTGGCTGTAACGGGCTCACCCAACGTAAGCGTTGCTGCGGTGATCGTGTCCGTAACCTGGAGGCCTGCAGTGAACACCAGATAGGCGGCGGCGGTTGTCGCCAGTCCCAGCCACAAGGTCGTGGTGGCTCCGCGAGGGCTGGTGACAAACGAAATGTCCCGGGTCAACACAACCGGCGCCAGTATCACGGCGGCCAGGCAGAAAGTCACAGCCACAGATCGGTGTGCGGGACCTGACCGAGCCAGCCGACCTGCGCTAACGACATAGACGGCATAGGAAAGCCCGGCGACGAGGCTAAGGAGAGCGCCAAGACCGTCGACGACTGCACCTCCCTGGGCAAGGACGAGGATGGTCAGGCCCGAGACTGCCGGGACGGTTGCCCGTAACCAGGTACGACGTGGCCATACGCCGCTACGAGCGGACTCGATAGCGCCGACGAAGACCGGTGCGGATCCGATTGCGAGGAGAGTACCCACCGCCACGCCGGTTCGGTCCACGCCGGAGAAGAAGAACGGCTGATAGGAGGCCATGCCGATCGCGCTGACGAGCGTCGCCGGACGAACCAACCACCGCCACCCAGCTTCCCGAGCGCCGAACGCCGAGATGAGGATTAGCGCTCCAGCGCCGAGCAAGAGTCTCAGCGATCCGACAACCAAGGGGCTGGACCCGTCAGAGCCTAACTCCTGCGCCGTACCCGTCGTGCCCCACAAGACCGCGGCCAGAAGGATCAACCACTTGCCGCGCATGCGGTCAACGGTAGTTGACCAGGACCTGTCTCCCGGCGGCTGGTGCCGAGTCAAGACCCATGTATATGACCGCAGGTCGGATTGAGACCCCGCACGCCCCAAACCGCCCCACGAAGGCCAGCATGATTCCCGGGTTAACGGACGGCAGGCCGCTGGTGGATTGCTCAGTACCCTCCTAGATCGGTCCAGCGGCGGGCGAGACGCAGCGTAGGCAGACTGTTCTCCCGCAAGAGCCTCGTACCCCTCGCAAGGTCACGTTGCTCTCCACAACGTCCAGGCTTCCTCGGCAGCCTGTTTCTTCGTCCTGCCGTCCATCGGGATGCTGAAGTGGGCGGCTTCCCGGTAGAGGTGCTTTCGGGCTTCCCAGATCTCCGTATAACGCGCTGCGAGGTCGTCGTGGCCCAGGAGGAGCGGGCGGTCACGGGTCTTACCCTTGGCGATCAGGGAATCGATGGAGGGTTTCAGCCAGATCACGAGCCCGGTCTCCCGCATCAGACGCCGATTCGTTCCATCAAGGATCGCACCCCCACCGGTTGCCACGATCATCTGTTGCGGACTCGCGGCAGCGCGCGCCACCTCCTCGGATTCCATCGCACGGAAAGCCGGTTCACCCTGCGCCTCGAAGATCTGAGGAATGCTCATCCCTGCCCGTTCCACGATCTCGTCGTCGAGATCCACCACGGGTAGACCGCTGCGCTTGGAGAGCTTCTTGCTCACCTTGGTCTTGCCCGAGCTCATCATCCCGATTAGCCACAGCTTGCGAGTCACACGTTCTCCAGTTTCATCTCGACCGGTCGGTTGTGGTGCTTCGATCTGAAGCGGGAATCAACACGTGCTCTCCGACCGGGATAGGTCGCGACAAGACGCAGGACGCCTGGGGTGCGAGCACCAACTCGTCGCGAAGAACGGCGAGACCAAGCCGGGCAGACTTGCCGGGTCGACGCTGCGCGATCCACACGGAGAAGCATTCTAGAAGCAGGACGTTTCAGCCTGTTGCCTGGTAGTGGCGGGCGCCGGATGTGCGGGCTCCGTCGGCGTTCATGCAACTGTGAGCGGTTCCCGGCCACGGGAGACCCAGTCGGTGAGTGGCATCGCATCATCGGAGAGTCGGTGTCCATTCGCGTCTCCACCTCGGGTGTCAGCCATCGCATCGCTGACGCCCAGCACCCGCCTAGCCCCGATTCACTCATACTGGAGATGGCCGTAGTCCCTGGTCAGAAGCTCGTATCCCACACCACTGCTCGCCCGGTCCAAACCCCCGCATGGAGAATCGGGGCTAGGGTGGCTGCGGAACTCGGGCGTGGCCGGCACCCGGTCAACGACGACGTCGCCCGCCGGGGTGAGGCACTCTTGGAGGCAGACACTTCTCAGGTGGACCGACTCGAGGCCGTGGGGGTGGATGAGACGCTACTCTGGCGGCAGGGCCGGTGGCGGGCCAAGGTGTGATGCACCTATGTCATGGCTGTCGGGGTCCGCCACTAATCGCCGTAAAGAACCAAACGAGCAGCGTTCGGGTTCCGCAGCATGGGCGAGTCCAAACCATGAGGACGACGAAGAGGCACAGTGACGACGACAAGCACCGATGTTCTTGATGTAAGAGCGGCGGCGCGCCGAGATAGGCGGCGCCGCCAGGTCTCCTACGTTATCTATCTGGTTCTGGGGATAGTGCTCTTTCTGCTGTTCTGGCACTTGTTAGCCGTGGCCTTCTCACCCCTTGCCTCTTTCATCCCGACGCCGATCGATACTGTCATCCATTTCGGAAAGAACTTGTTTTTCAGTGAGCCGATGATGGGGCGGTTTGTTCACGCCTGTCCGGAGCTGGTGGCCGAGGTGGAGTTTAGAAGGGGTAGGATGTCCGGTCTCCCTGACCACTGTTTCGGGTACATTCTCCATCTGTTGTGGACCACCCGCAATATCCTGGCGGCAGTCGCGCTGGGGACGGTCATCGGCTTGGGGGTTGGACTGGGCAGTCTGCTCTTACCTTGGATTGCCGATATGGTCACACCCGTAGCAGGTTTTTTCGGGACTATCCCTATCTTTATGGTGGCACCGTTCTTTGTGATCTGGTTCGGGATCGAGCATCCCCTGTTGGCCACTATCGGGCTTGTTGTCTTCTATACCACCCTTCTCATGTATTTCTTCAGCCGCCGTGCGGCCCAAAATATACCGGTGGAGATCATTGAATCAGCCCTCACTCGAGGAGGAGACCGCCGCACTATGTTCCGATGGGTTTATTTGCGGGGAACGATTCCGGAGATCGCGGGAGGTCTTCGGATCACTTTGGGAGGAGCTTGGGGTTTGGGGACCCTGATGGAGGTGATGGGATCACAGATGGGAGGTGGATTCCTGATCCGCATGTGGAGTCACGCGGCGGGCCTCTCGGAGGGGCCGACCGGGATGGTCTCCCTGATTCTGTTCTTCGGCGTGCTGGCTGTGGTAGTCGACGGGATCCTGGTACTGGTAATCCGTTCATTCACCGGATGGTCCGAGGCAGGTCGCCGGCTGGGCTTGTAGGCAAGGAGGAACCATGTCAACTGTTGTTAGCTTCGAGAACCGGTGGTGTGTGGTTGAGCGCCGATCGGGGACGCCGGCCTGGCCTGTTTGCGTGTAACCGAGGAGGAGGCGACGACGGTGTGAGTCAGCCTGCCCGTTTCCGAAGCCTTTATTGGATTGGATGGTTGATCTGGGCTGTCGTGGGTACGTGGTTGCTTGTTCGGCTGCCTGAGAGCGTTCCGGTCGTTACCTGGACGCATGGTGGGGGTGTGATCCACGTCACCTGGTCATTGATCGTTTCCTGGATGGTGTTGTTGTTGGCCTGGCCGGTTGTGTTCCGTACCACCGGGGTCAAGGACTGCATGGTCAGGGCGGGACGGGGGATAGCGGCCGGGCCGTCGATGCTCCGGGCTGGTATGCGCCGTAGCCCGCTCTTCTTCGTGTCGTGGCTGGTGTTGATGGTGGCGTGGCAGGTGGCGTCCTATGTGGTGCCTGCGGGAACTCTCGAACATCCCCTGGTTCCAGGTTGGGAGTACGTGTTCGGTGACGCCTTTTTCGGGATGTCTCGGTACTGGGCCGTCAGCGAGTTGAACCTCGGGTTCGCGACCTTCAATCTCGAAGGACTGGCGCCTCTTCCCACTCATGGTGGCGAGGCGACCTGGCTGGCCGTGTTCCTCGCAATCGCTTATCACTCCGGTGTGAGCCTTCTCC
>Ga0209754_1003300_pt1 | contig 11151 bp, 8 predicted proteins | sample MesohylBB_FD_187295 | JGI IMG/M metagenome (GOLD analysis project Ga0209754, IMG submission 187295) | Host-associated microbial community of the marine sponge Aplysina aerophoba from Gulf of Piran - sponge mesohyl, lysed by bead beating... | ecosystem: Host-associated > Porifera > Sponge >... | reverse complement strand
GGTTCCTCATCTGACAGTTTCGCTCATTAAACGTTGCCATGAGCGCGTGAACGTGACGTACGGCAGAGGATATCTCTTGAGGAGTGCATTCATCCGGTCCCAGTTCAAGCGCCTGATGCAGCTGTGGCGTGCGAGCCACTTCCGCCAGATGCGAGCGCACTGGTAGCGGAACTACTCCAGACGTTTGCCGTTCCCCGTCAGACCGTAGTATGCGCAGTGGCCCCGGATCACCCGAGCAAGATAGTCTCGCTGCGCCTTGACCGGCAGGTGCCGGCATTTCTTGCACCACTGGTGCACCGATTTCAGCGCGCGGGCGAAGCGGCCCTTCGCCGTAATCTGGCGAACGACGTCCTTGCCTTGCATCGACCGCCCCCACACGTGGGTGAAGCCGAGGAAGTCGAACGTCGTGGCCGATGCCATCCAGTGACGCCCGTAGGGGCGTCTGCGGCGGAAGTCCACATAGCGCGTCTTGGTCTCATGGAGCGTCAGCCCGTATCGACCGAGACGTTTGCCCAGCACGTCAAGCAGCCGCTTGCCGTCGTGGCGATCTTCGAAGGCGATGACAAAGTCATCGGCGAAACGCACCAACTGGCGTCTTCCGTGCAAGCGCGGCTTCGCCACTTTCTCGAACCACTCGTCCAGCACATGGTGCAGGAAGATGGTTGTCACCCGCAGCCTGATACGGTGAAGCTCCGTTCTTTTCGAAACAACCGTCAACGCCGCGAGGCTTCGCGGCGTTGACGGCTTCGATGGCGCAGCCCTTCGCGCCTACATTCCACGAGCAGCCAACGACGGAAAATAGCGCTGGAGCTCCAGGCAATTGAGTACGAGTTCGAACCCGAGAACCCGAGTTGTCGCAGGCGGCGCCATCCCTCATTACTGGAAGGTTCGGGGGCGAGCGTTCCCGAATCCTGCAGAGACAAAGCTGCCCTCAGGGCGAGATAGCAGGACCGTGTGTGGTCAAGCGGCCTCGGGTGCGGCGACGAGAGCCCCGTCTCCGGAAAGTTGCTCCATGCCGAAACTTTCCTGCGGGATGCGCCGTCCTGTGGACCACAGGTCGACAAGCGCGTTCGCGATGTCGTGGGAAAACGTATCCTCGAAGCCAGGAATCGCTACATTTTCCGGCGTTCTTTCTAGAAGGCGCCGGCGGCCGTGGGTGAGCAGCCATCGGTAGAGGCCGCGATGCGGCCGCAATGGCAGCCGCCCCTCCGTCTGCCGGCACCGGTTGACGCCAATCAATATTCGAACGCCAGCGGGGTCGAGATCTCCGAGGTACATGGGTGTACCGGCTTCAGTGCGGGTGATCAGGTCGTCGAGGTTACCGGCTCCCTGGCGGAAGGCGTTGCCGCCGCCATAGGCGATCGCGGCGTAGAGCACTGATTTGCGGTTCCAGCGGCAGAAGCTGTCGTAGGAGTGATAGTTCTCCAGCACGAGGATCGGTCGCCCCGGCGCACGCGTCGGCGGTGTTTCATAGGGAAGTGGCGGTGCCACCGAATAGCAGTGGAGGTCGTCCAACGAGACACGCCCTTCGAACAGAGCGGGTTCGCCCTTGCGGAGGTCGTCGAGCCGCTTCTCATCCCCGAATATCTGTAGTGACCGTTCCCTAGTCGGAGCGGGAGTGAGATCCTTGTCGCGCACCGACAGCAGGAACGTGTTGATGGCCGTCAGATGTTCCCGGCGCTTCGGATGACGTTCGTCGGCTGCGAAGGCGAGAGCGGGCAGCCAAGCCTGAGGGGTCTTGGCACGCTGCGCGGGTGCCGCGTCACGGAGGTTTGCCGTGCGCGGAAGTGCCGGAGCCCCGGAACTGTCCCACCCTCGTTTCGGGAGATCGGCCACCCCTTCGCGTTTCAGAACCCACAACGCATTGAGGAGAAGCTGACGCAGGTTTGGCGCATGGATAGTTTCGGGATGAGCGCGGAGATAGGCGGCGCGCAGTTCGGGCAGTCCGATCCGCCGCTTGCCGAGCGCGCGCAACTCTTCCTCGAACGACGACATTCTATTCGGCGGCCACCGCTGGACGTACGGTTTCCTCGGCGGTGAGCTTGTGGATATGGGCGCGCATCGCCTCGACCTCGACATGTATGCGCCGTGTGCCCCGGGACTGGCTGCCACGTCGCAGCCGCACGATGTTCTCGAACTCGGCGAGTGCATTCGTGTCCTGAACGCCAGTCGTGTAGAAGAGTTGTATCCCCATGGCGTCCGCGAGGCTGATCTGCGTCTTCAGGAGCAACGCCTTGTTCGCCTTGCCCAGCGGGTTGTCCATGATGAGAACGCCACCTTCGCTTGCGCCGCCATGCATCGCCTCCGCACGCAGCCGCGCGAGCACGAGGTAGATCATCATCGCGGCGGTGAGCAACTCGCCGCCCGAGACGGTAACTCGGTCGATCGGCATGTGCTCGGTGTCGCCCTCGCCCTTGGGCTTGAGCAACCGGATGCCCAGCGAGCTTCTGCCGAGCGCCGTCGTCATGCGTTCGACCAGTTCGGCGGCGATGTCCTGGCCAGATTCCGGGATCCGGTTCGCCTCCGCCAGAGCGGTCACGTAGCTACGCAGGACCTCCCGGCGTTGTTCGACCGTCACACGTGTGAGATCAGCGCTTGTGCGAAACACCGGCTGCCCGCCGAAACGCGGCACATGGTCCGGGATATGCCCGTCGCGGATCATCCGCCGCAAGATGTGTTGGGCAGTTCTCAGCAGCCGTTCAAGTTCCGCAATACAGGCCTGGAGGTCGTCGTCGAGGCTCAACAAGTCGTGCTCGATCGTCTCCAAACGGTCGTCGATGAGACTGGCCGTCGTGTCCGCAATGTGTGCGGCGGCGAGCGGATCATTAGCACCGAGGTGCGCGGCAACCTGTCGTTCGCTCTCAAGCTCCCTGAAAGTGTCGGAACTCGTGAATTTCCGGATCTCGTCGTAGCTGTCATAGACGTCGAGGCGCGCTTTGCTCAGGGCATCATCCGCCTGGCGGAGGGCGGTCACGCACTCGTTGACGAGGGCGGCCACCTCGTCATGGCGCGGGAGCTTCGCGCGTTCCGTTGGGACCGTCTCACCGTCCAGGACACCGTCGAGGGTGGCAATCCAGTTTCGGCACTCCTTCGCCGTTTGCTCGTTCCGCGTGGCCTCTTCGCGTGCCCGCCTGGCCGCATCGGCCTCTCGCGCAGCGATGGCCTCCTGCTCGACGATGGTCCCTTCCGCTTGGGGCACGATGCGGGCAAGCGCCTCCGGTTCGAGCGAGCTCAAGTCTGTCAGCGACTCGGGCCGGATCTGCTCGGCGCGCTTCGCTTTCTCCGAGCGGTACTCTTTCCTGGCGGCCTCGACCTCGGCGCCGGCAACCGATGCTTTCTCGCGCGTAGCTTCGACTGCCGTGTCCGAGTCGGCTGCTGTTTTGCGGAGACCGTCGCGCGTCGCCTCGGCCTCGACTTGGGCGCGGTCGAGTTCGCCGGAGGACGTTTCGAAACGGTTTTTCTTTTCCGCCAGTGCATTCTCGATCTCGTCTAGTCGACCACGTAAACGGTCCACCTGCTTGTGCTCCAGGGCCTTCAATGTCGTCAACTTCTTTTCGTAATCGCGGCGCAAGGCATCGAGGTCACCTTCGCTCTGTCCAGCGGATCCCGAGTAGGTGATGTCGCTCGCTTCGCGTTCCATGGCGGCAGCCCGGTTTGCCGCTTCCGACGCCTCATCCCCCCGTTCACGGGCCTCCCGCGCATGGGCATCCCGCTCTGCTTCCTTCTCTTGAGCAACTCGCACGGCGGAATCGCCCCTTTGCTGATGAGCGAGGAGCGCCTTGCGCCACGTGTCGAGTTTCGACTCCCAATGCGCGTGGTGCTCGTCGGCACGGCGCGACCGCTCGGTGCAAGCATGGGCTTGCTTGTCGCACTCGCTCGCTCGATGGCGGCAGTCACTAGCGTCACGTTCGGCAGCTTCGATCCCTTCGGACAACGCGTCGATCTTTCCATCGATCTCCGCGATCCGCGCCTCCTTGCGATCCGCCTCCTGCTGCATCGTGTCGAGACGGCCGCCGCCGAAGCGTTCGCGCCAGGCATCAAGTTCTCGCAACGTGGACTCCAGTCGCTCAATGCGTGCTTGTTGCGATTCGATCAACGACGCGATACGTGCCAAGTCAGTCTCAATTCGGCGACGCAAGTCTAGCGCGGCCGCACGGTCGTAGGCAGCAGGCTCGTCAACCGGCAGCACGAAGCGATCGGCTGGCGTCTCTATCGCCGTGTCGTCGGCTATTGCAACGGTCACGGGCCGACTCAAGGTCGGAGCGGACTCCAATGCCCGGCGCGCCGCGTCCAACGCGTTGCGGCTGGGAACGGCGACACCGGTAAAACGGGCCGGGTCGAGTTCGGCAAAGCGGCGAACCTCGTCCGCTGAGCGGAAGATCTTCGACAGGTAGACGGCATAGGGTTGGGCATCGGCTATGCTGGATTTACGGAGCCGTTCGGCGATGGCGCAGACATCCTTGTCAACGGAAGCGAGACCGGTAGCCTCCAGTGACTCGCGATCAGCATGGAGACGTTCCTGCCGGCGTTCGTCATCGCGCAGCTTGGCTATGCAGGTACTCCTGGCATCCGTCAACAACCTCCTGACGGCGTCCACTCCTGGATTGACCTCGCTCTCGCCACTCAATTCACGGATCGTCGAATCGAAGGCCAAGGCTCGGCGCTTCGTTTCGCCTTCGCTTATATTTCCTCGCAAGAGCGTGACCTCTGTTGCCAGACTGGACCGTTCGGCCTTGAGATCGCCTTGGTGTTCCCGCTGCCGAGCCGCGCTCCGTTCCGTCGATTCGGCCTGAAGACGCAACGCGCTGGCCTCTTTGCCAGTCTTCGTTGCAGCCTCCGCGTGGCGGCGCGCTGCCGCGTCGGCGTCCTCACCCAGCTCAAGGACCTCCTCTTGCTCCAGCGCCGCACGGAAGCAGCGCGCGTGACCCAAGTTCACATCGATCTGCGCCGCGGCCCGGCGTTCAGCCTGGGCGCTCTCGTAAGCGGTCGCCCGTTCCGCGTCAGATTCGCGTGCCGCTGCATTCAACTCTTCGGCAGTTGCCAACAGACTGCGTTGGTCGTCGCGCAACTCGGTCGCGCGCTGGCCTAGAGTAGCCACGAGGCCAGCGCCGATCTCACGAAGCGCATCGCGGTGTGGTTGCAGGTCGGCATGCTGTGCGTCGATGGCTTCCAGACACTCCTTGCGGCGCGCATTGTCATTCAGGATTTCCCGCATCAACACCGCGGCCTGAAGGAGGGCCCTGCGGGACAATGCCTGCTTCTGCTCTTCCTTGCGGGTCGCAGCGAGCGCCTCGGCAACCTCATGTCGGCGCCGTACCACCTCGACAGCCGCGGAGGCGAGAGCGATCAACGCCGTCTTTTTCTCGGCTTTTGCTTCCTCCGCGGCGACTTCGTGTATGCCGGTCGCTTTAGAACGCTCTTCAGCCTGCCGAGACACCTGATCCTCGTGCTCGGTAATCGCCGCCTTCAGGGACGCGGCATGGCGGCTCCAGCGCGACACGTGCTCCTGTGCTGCCTGCACCTTGCTGGCGATATCGACGAACGGCGCGAACTTCTCCTTCAGCCGACGCATCGCATCGCGTCGCCGTTCCAGGCGCGGCAGGTCCGCGAGTTTGGCGACATGCTCGGCGAGCACCCTGCGCACCGCATCGGCCTCTGCCTCGGGCACCGTCATGGCCAGAAACTTTCGCAAGAACTGCGACTCGCTCCGGAAGTTTAGGAAGTCCTCAATGCCTCCTTCACTACGGTTAAACTCGACCTGAGCTGCGAGAAGCTCGGTGTCGATCTTCTCTTCAGCCAGCTTCCGCTTCCAATCCGACTGCCTGACGAAATCCTGGAAGTTGCCGGGGTGGCTCGATCGCATCTCGTGCAGCCAGCGCTGCAAGTCCTGATGGCCGTTTAGACGGCCACGCTCATCGAAACCCCGGAGGCCGGGAGCGGGAATGTTGTCCAACGCGAGACCTTGTCCGCTCCTGAACGTGAAGAAATGTCGCTCAAACTCGCGCTGTCGGCCCTCGCCGCGGGGCACGATCACCTGGCCCGTGATTAGACGTTCCGACTCCAGCAAGCTTGCCTGTGCGCCGGAGAGGTCCCACTCGACGAGGATGAACGCCGGCACGTCGCCGAAATAGTCGCCGAACTTCTGGTTGGAATGGATCAGAGTCTTCAGGAACCGCCGTTCGCTGGTGTCGAAGCAACTCAGCACCAGCGACAGGAACGACGTCTTCCCGCCCGTGTTCTCAAGGCTGAACACTGTGTGCGCAGGCTTGCCCGTGCGCGGATCGGCGAGCTCGATGGTTGTGCCAGGATAGTAGGCCTCGTGCCAACCGCAGTCGGAGAGGTGGATGCGCGTGATGCACCGCATTCATCGACTCCCGGTGCCGAGAAATCCCGGCAAGACGGTCGCGCAACGCTCGAACAGTTCGTGTGCCGCGAGCTCCCGCACCTGCAGCCGGTAGCGCGGCGTCGGCATGTAGGTCTCGCCTTCCGCTGTATCGAGGATCTGCACCATCCCGTGTTCGTGTAGCTGGTTGAGTACCAGCTTGACCATACCGGCGAGCGAACTCAGCGCGGCGCGCGAGTTACCGTCCGGCCTAGTCTCCGGCAGGCGTGAGAGCTCCCGCCAAGCCTCCACCAGCCCCGCTTCCTTGAGCTCGGGATCGTCACTCACGTCGTCCTCCAGACGACGGCAGTGCTCGCGGAGGAGGGCCGCGATACGTACCGGCGTAACCGATATCTCCGCATGATCGTCCCAAGTGCCCGTCAGGGCCGCGGCGGTCGGAAAAAACGTCGCCGCGATCGCAACATGGATAAGAGCGAGCGCGGCGCGCGGCATCTCGCCGAGATCCCGCCGCAGGTCTGTAAGCGTTGCAGCAAACACGCTGTCTGGCCCGAGCGGCGCAAGCACGATCGCATGCTCCAGCGTGTCGATCACCCGGAGCCCCAGCATGGGTGCCAGCTCATGCACCAGGTTGCGGAACTCCGGATCGGCGCGCCAGTGCGCCAGCAGTTGGCGATATTCGGAATCGCCGCGTAGCGCCGAGGCTCGCGGCGAGAGGCCCTTGTTGAGGAGAAGGACGGCCTTCTGGGCCTCGCTCAGACGGGTCAGGTCGGCCATCGTTCGACATCCTTCGCGAGCACCAGATTGTCGCCAGCTACGTGTTCATGGCTGATCGTGCCGTCGATCGAGGCGATCACGCCCAGCGGATCGTCCTCCGGACACCATGACCGCAGCATCAGAAACAGCACACAACGAACGGTCGATTCCGCCAAGCCTTGGTCTTTGGCGTTTCTGATTGCTGAACGCATGTCCAGACGCGTATGCGCCACAATTGTCTGGATAAGCCAGTTCTGCGCTTCCTGAATCTCATCGGATTTGAACTCCGACGGCACGCGTTCGATGGCCACAAGATCGTACGAATCGTCCGCACTGGTGGGGTCGCGGCGGAACCGAGGCTGCGTGACAGTCTCGAACAGCAAGGCCAAGTCGTAAAGAGGCACCGGTGCGGGAGCGGCGAACACAATAGCGATCTCGTCACTCATGCCCGCAACCGAGCCAATCGGTGCTGCGAGGAGCGGCCCCAGAATACGCTCCTCGAGGTCGGGCACGTCCCGCGTGGGACGTGCCCGGAATGCGTTCACCTGCAACTGCCGGAACTCCTCTGACGCATTCATGACGCGTTGGAACAACGCCGCGTGGCGTTGGTGGCAATCATCGATCGTATTCTTGAGGTCGACTAAATGATCGTGCGTGTCGCCTTGGGCGTGTGCGATATGCTCCCGGATCGAGTCGATAATCGCAGCCTCATGCTTGCGCCGCTCATTCAGGTGCGCTCGGGCTCGATCGAGCTCCGGCAGGACATCCTCGCTCCACTTAACGCGACCCGGCACGCGGCGAACCTGGAACAACCGATCTTCAATGAGTTGCCGGTAATGGATCGAGCGCATGCGAGATCGCTTGGCGAGGGTGCGCGCATCCTCGAAGCGGCCGCGTTCGACCGCCTTGCGGATCATGATTGTCTCGGCCTCTTGCGCGAACTCGGGCGCGACATCGAGCATCGCCAGTGTCAACGTCTGGGCGCCGTGCGCCAGCTTGAACCGGGGGGATCCATCGTCCGCCGTCGAGAGCGCGAGGAGCCGGAAATCCTGAAACGAAAAGCCGCCCCGGTCAGCGTCATAGTACTCGGCACGGAACGCCTTGTGCCCATCGCGTGCATTGGAAAGATGATCGAGAACCACCTGTCCGACCTTGCGGCAAACTTCCTCCGTGAGCGCCGGTTTCATGCGAGCCGCCTCGCCGGCGACATGCTCGACGATCTCTTCCGGCGAAGCGCCGGACTCGATCGCGGAGCGCTCCATTACGAAGTCGATCGCGCTCAGTGCCAGATACTGCACGTCAAGGCGTTCGGTGATAGCCGAGTCTTCCTTGAAGATCACCCGCCGGTCGAGAGAAAGCCGCGCGATCGGTTCGGCCAGCGCCATGTTGCGCTGCTGCCGTGTCAGCGTTTCACGGGAGTTGCTCTCGGATGGGTTCATGAAGAGATCTCCGAGAGCAGTGCTGCTCGCCGAGAGCGTTCGGAAGCAGCGGCGATACCGTGCGGTCTCTCCCCACAGAATGCGCCCGTGCCGCGACGGTAGCAGTCGCCGGGATGCCCTGGCCGACTACCGGCCAATGCGATTCGTTTGGCAAACTCACACAAACAGAGCATCCTCATTCGCGGTCACGTGGCGTCAACGGTCCGATGGGGGTCCGTCTAGCTGATCCCGAGGCATGTGGTGGCGACAGTCTTCAACACCCGAGCGTCTCCAAACGATCGTTGCAGACGAGGCTCATTACCGCCACCGGGTATCGAGATGGCAATTCTGGGCCGCATGTCGGCGTGATTCGCTGAGAAGCCTGTCTTAGCGTGGTGCCGATGTGTGGCCCCATAATCTGTCTGTCGTCACGTCTCGCGTGCCGACTCTTCTGGACCGAGAGTATCCGATTGCACGATTCCGCCGAACCTTCGGAATCGTCGATTGCCTCCAACTCATGCCAAGAAGCGCCGATGGGGTCCGTCTTCACTGACCGGACACGTAACCAACTGATGGAGGTTAAGGTACTGCACGGAGGCGCAAGTGACAACCTTCCTTGGATCGCTTTCCGTTCTTGAGCGGCGTGTAATCTCAAAGCGTTGAGGGAGGATAGTATTCCAACCACAACGATTGCCCGCAGTCTCTCGTCCAATCCAGCGACCCACTGGTGCAGATCTTGTCCGGCACGCGGTGCGTCATCAAGATGACTTTCGATCTTCGCCCGAAGATCGCGAGCTGAATGGCTGCTGGAGGGATATCTTACAGGGCCGCCTGCACCCATGGGGACCGCTGACGGGAGCTCCTCGAGGTTTATGAGCCAGCCGCCGGGATCGTCGGACGGGGGCTTATGTTGCGTACAGAACTATGTTGCGTTGAGTCTGCAACCCCTGGTCAAAACGTGAGATCAGCGCCTGGTACGCAACATAGTGTGCGGATGGTGTTACGCATGATCGCGATCCCAACGAAAGGAGACACGATCATGTGGGAAGAACTATTCAGGCATTCGCCGTCAATCGAGAGACACCGTTCGGCGGCTTTGGCGGAGGAGCGGCTGAAGTACCTCCGACGTCTTCGGGACGGGGGGTTCAGTTCCAGCACCCTGCGCAAGCGCGCCGCCGACCTTCTGCGGTTGGTCGGCCTCCTCGATCTGACCGGGCGCAGGGTGGTGAGCGTCCGAGAGGTGGAGGAAGCGGCCAGGGAGTGGTCGTGGCCAGGGATTCTCCGATACCATCGGCTGGCCTCGGCCCGGGGTCGGGTGGGCTTTGTGGCGAACTCCGTGCGTTGGCTGCGCTTCCTGGGCCGGCTCGAGGAACGCGGGAAGCCGCCGCGCCACCCGCACACCGCGGAGGTTGCCGCCTTTGCGGCGTGGGCGCGCGGGGAGCGCGGATACGCGGAGGCGACGGTGGAGAGCTGCTGCGAGGCGACCGACCTGTTCTTCGACTTCCTGGCCGAGAGCAACACGCCGCTCGGCTCGGTCACCATCGTGGACGTCGACCGGGCCATTGCGGCCAGGTCGGCGCGGGCGGAACTCAAACGAAGAACCATAGACAACTACGCCCGGCGTCTGAAGATGTTCTTCCGGTTCGCCGAAGACCGGCGCTGGTGCAGGCCGGGCATCGCGGCCGCGATCACCGCTCCACGGATCTATGTCAACGAGGACATGCCGCCCAGACTCAAGCGCGAAGACGTGGTGCGGCTGCTGGCGACCACCGAGGGCGACCGTCCCGTGGACAAGCGGGACCGCGCCATCCTGATGCTGCTCGCGGTCTACGGTCTGCGAAGCGGCGAGTTGCGCGGGTTGCAACTCGCCGATGTCGACTGGGAGCAGGAGACGCTACGCGTGCGGCGTCCGAAGCCGGGGCGAACTCACGTCTACCCACTGTCGCGGGGCGTGGGCCAGGCCATCGTTCGGTATCTCCAGGATGTCCGTCCCCGGAAACCCGACCGCACGCTGTTCCTCACCCTCCTGGCGCCGTTCCGGCCGCTCACCCAGGGGACGCTGGGCAGGATGCTCAGACGGCGCTTGCGCACCCTCGGCATCGTCACCGGGCGCCGGGGACCGCACGCCCTGAGGCATGCCGCCGCCCAGCACCTTCTCGACCAGGGCATGGCGATGAAAGTGGTCGGCGACTTCCTCGGGCACCGCAGCCCGTCCTCGACCTCGGTGTACGCCAAGGTGAATCTCAACGCGCTACGCGAAGTCGCCTCCTTCGACCTGGAGGGACTGGCATGAACGTACGCGACGCAATCGAGCAGTTCATCCTCTGGCGACGCCGGGGCGAGGCGGGGCGCGTCAATGGCAGGGAAGACCTTGAGGAAGGCGTTGGCACGCGGGTCGGACGCTCGCCCGCGGGTTTCGGTCGTGTGTAAGGGCCCGGGTGATCCCCCAGGCTCCTAGAAGTCCAACACCGGGACCTTCCCGTCAAGCGTCCATGAACGCCTGTTTCCGGTCGAGTCCCTCCTTGTACCGCATCCACCCCTTGCCCGTGAGACAGACCCGGATGAACGGGGTCGTCGCCCTTTGAGCATGGTCCGTGGATTCCACCAGCTTCTGCTCAATGAGGCTCTCGATGAGCG
>Ga0209754_1003298_pt1 | contig 11164 bp, 16 predicted proteins | sample MesohylBB_FD_187295 | JGI IMG/M metagenome (GOLD analysis project Ga0209754, IMG submission 187295) | Host-associated microbial community of the marine sponge Aplysina aerophoba from Gulf of Piran - sponge mesohyl, lysed by bead beating... | ecosystem: Host-associated > Porifera > Sponge >... | reverse complement strand
GGGGGTGTAGCCATCCTCGCCCCGGGCGGCCACATCTGCTCCAGCGTCCAGCAGGGCTGTAATGATGGCGGGACTGTCGTTGAGCCCGGCCGCAAAGTACAGGGGGGTGCGTCCGTCCTCATCCCGGGCGTTCACCTCTGCTCCAGCGCTCACCAGGGCAGCAATGATGGCAGGGTTGTCGTTGGGCCAAGCGGCGCGGTGTAGGGGGGTGTCACCGTTCTCGTCCCGAGTGTTCACCCTTGCCCCGGCACTCACCAAGGCTGTAATGATGGCGGGGTTGTCGTTGAGCCAAGCGGCACGGTGTAAGGGGGTGTCGCCGTCCTTATCCCAGACATTCACCTCTGCCCCCGCCTCTATCAGGGCCTCGATGATGGCTGGATTGTCGTTGGGCCAGGCCGCAAAATGCAGGGGAGTGAGGCCGTACTCGTTCCGGACATCTACCTCTGCCCCCGCCTCTATCAGGGCCTTAATGACGGCGGGATCACCGTTGGCCGCAGCACCGTGCAGAGGTGTAGAGCCGGCCTCGTCCCGAGTATTCACCTACGCTCCAACAGTAAGGCAGTCAACCACCGGCTCCAGCGTGGCTGATCTAAAGAGATCTAACGTGCTCCACTCTGCAGCAAATGCCTGCGCCGCTAGCGAGAGTACGCCCCAAACCGGTAGGTATCTCATCTTTTGCCTCCGCCTTGCGCTCAAGGTAAGACTCTCCGGGTCCAGTCAAAGGGTAGCACAAGGACGCTATCTACCTGTGACATGGTTGGTGACTACGCGATCACACGAGCAGTAGTCAGGGCGGATCTGGCTGGCGACACTGATAGCGGTGCTAGCCCCCGGCGGGTTGAGTTGCAGGTCTTCACCCACAGACCACCCCGTCTCCGTCGGCATCACCCATGAACCGGTAGACTGGATGATCTCTGGGCATCGGCGCGATGCCGCGCTCCCTCGCCTCTGCTTGCGCCTGTTAGGTGGAGTTTCTTGAATGGTCCCACTCCACCTCGAAATCCCAAACGTCTCGGGGTAGCCTTGGGCTGCTTGAGAGCGAGTTGGGACGAGCCTGGTAGCCGCTCTAAAGGGGTCTGCTGTGCCGGGCGTCGGTGCCGCTGGGGCTGGCTTGACCCCCGGTTACGTTTGGGGTTTACTGCGTGGGCGGTGATGCATGTCTGAGAGCGGAAGGGCTGCGAACGGCGCTATGGTGCTCTTCTGCCGCCTCTACCGGCTGGCCGCAGCGCCCCTACGGCGGGTTGAGTTGGGATTTCGGGTGGTCCTCCACGCGGCCCCCGCCCCTCTGCTGGTGCTCCTGGCGATCGTGTTCATCCACCTGGGGGTGGCGCTCGCCACCACGCTATTTTTCTCCCTTGGGGTGGTGGGATCCGCGTTCGTCCGGATCGCCTTCACGGCGCTGGTGCTGCTCGCCCTGTCACAGCCACGCCCTAGCCGCCTGAGCGGCGGCAGCTTGCTCTGGGTAGTGCTAACGGGGTTCGCTATCGCAGGCCTGAATCTCTTCTTCTATCAGGCGGTAGCGCGGCTGCCGCTCGGGGTGGTGGTCATGATTGAGTTCCTGGGGCCACTAGGTGTTGCGGTGGTCGCATCTCGCCGTGCCCGGGAGTACCTGTGGGTCGTTCTGGCCGTGGGCGGTATCCTGTTGCTGGCCCCGCTGGGGGAGATCCGGCTCGACGGGGTCGGTTTCGCCTTTGCACTGGCAGCAGGGGTCTGCTGGGCCGCCTACATCGTCTTTGGGGGGCGGCTCGGTCGTCAGGTCCCCGGCGGTGAGGGCCTTGCCTTGGCCATGACGGTCGCAGCGCTAGTGCTGCTCCCCTCCGGTCTCGCGAGCGGCGGCCTTGCGCTCCTGCTGCCTAAGTGGCTCGTCATCGGTTTTGCAGTCGCGCTCGTTTCGACCGTGATTCCGTTCTCGCTCGAGTTTGAGGCCATGCGCCGCATGAGCCCTCGTGCCTTCGGGGTGCTGCTGAGCAGCGAGCCGGCGGTCGCGGCGCTGGTCGGTGTGGCGTTCCTGGGGGATCGGCTTAGCCTGCAGCAGTTAGCGGCACTGTTGCTCATCAGTGTTGCAGCGGTGGGATCGACCCTCGCAGAGAGGGGGGAGGAGCGCTCGGCGATCTCGGGGTAGCGCTCAAAGAAGCTCGACTCTCAGAGGGATAGGAGGTAAAAGCAGTGCACACAAGGTTGTTCGTTCTCTTTGCCATCCTCGTTTTCGCTCCGAGCTTCGCTCTCGCTCAGCAATCGTCTTTCGGCCTCGAGCTAGCTCCAGAGAGCCGCTGCAGCGACTACGATCGAGCTCTCTACCCCTATCGGCAGCCGCTCGAGCTCACCGTCGCCTTCGACCACCGTAGCGGCATCTACGACATCTATACCGGTACGGTCTTTACACAGGGCGTAGATCTCACCATCGAGCACATCGTCTCGCTCGCTGAGGCTCACGACAGCGGGCTTTGCGCCGCCAGCCCGGAGACGAGGCAACACTTCGCCTCCGACCCCCTGAACCTCACCCTTACGCCTCGGCGAATCAACAGCGGGAAGTCAGGCCGGGACCTGGCTGAATGGCTACCCAAGTACAACCGCTGCTGGTACGTCGATCGCTCTCTCGAGATCCGCCGCAAGTACGGCCTCACCATCGATGAGCTCGAGCTGCAGCCGCAGATGAGGTTCTCTCGAATTGCTCGAGTCTCGAGCTAACTCTGCCCTTCGATCTGTCCATCTGGGATAGCGATGGGAACGGTCGAATCACCTGCCCTGAGGCTAAGGAGCAGGGTGTTCCGGTAGTGACGTTCGAGGACCCGGCCTACCCGTACATGGATGACAGAGATGGGGATGGAAAGGTATGTGAGTAAGGGATTACGGCATCACCAAGGGTGAGGAGGCGCGAATGCCATCGCGCGGTTCGACTCCGGCTTCCCCTACCAGGAGGTGTAGCCGCCGTCGACCACTAGGTTGGTACCGGTGGCGAACCGGGAAGCATCAGAGGCGAGATACCAGACGGCATGAGCGATGTCCCACGGCTCTCCAACCCGGCCTAAGGGGGTCATCTCAAGCCAAGTCTGTCGCCACTCCTCGTTGCTCATTCCAGAGCGGGTCATCTCAGTTCCGATATAGCCGGGCGATACCGCGTTCACTCGAACGCCCCGACTCGCCCACTCCGCCGCTAGCGACTTTGTGAGCATGATCACCCCGGCCTTGGAAACGTTGTAGTGGGCCTGCGGCTGGGGTTTGTTGACGATCATCCCAGACATACTGGCAATGTTGACGATGGCACCCCGCCTGCGAACCAGCATTCGCCGACCGACCTCGCGACAGCACCAGAAGACGCCGTTCAGGTTGACATCCAGGACGCTCCTCCACTCCTCGTCCGAAGTTTCTGTGGCAGGGGTGTTGATCGCGACCCCGGCGTTGTTGACCAGGATATCTAGTTCCCCGGCCCGCTCGAAGGCGGCGTCGACCATGGAGCGCACGCTGCCAGGGTCGCGCACGTCGAATGGCAGGGCGAAGGCGGTGGAGCCGGCCTCCCGCAGTTCGCGTGCAGCCTCCTCACCGGTCTGGGTATCGATCTCCGCAACGATGATGTTGGCCCCAGCACCTGCCAGGGTCCGGGCTATTTCGCGCCCGATGCCGCGGCCTGCTCCGGTCACGAGGGCGGTGCGGCTGGATAGGTCGAAGGCGTGGGTCATCTCTCCTCTTCACGGGCGGCTCGGTTGCCACCCTACCCCAGGGGAATCTTCTGGTCACCTTTTCCGGATTGGTAGCGCTCTGAAACGACCCCATATGCGCTGCGGAGCCTCTCCACCCGCGCGGCCCAAGCCTCCCGTTGAGTCGCGGTCCCCTCGGCCATAAGGTCGCCGAGGTAGTAGCTCCTCCAGTAGGCATTGTCGGCCGCGTAGTCACCATCCTCGCAGCGGAACACCTCCCGCAGGATCTCTAGGTCGTGGGGGATGCCGAAGACATCCCTCGTATCCTCATAGCGGAACAGGTAGTAGAAGTTGTCGAACCCGCTCCAAGTGATGGCTGAGAGGCACAGTGAGCAAGGCTCGTGGCTCGACACAAACAGGCATTCGGTCGGCGCGGGATGGGACTCCTGAGGCAGGGCCCAGAACCGATTCAGGCAGGAGATCTCACCGTGCCAGAGCGGATTTCTGGTCTCCTCGTTGGTGCCCGCGACCACCAGCCCCAAGTCGGGCTTGCGCAGGACCGCCGCCCCGAACACCTTGTTTCCCTGGCCGACTCCCTCCCTGGTTAGAGGCAGAATGTCGTGCTCGAGCACGGCCAACATTCGGTCGATCAGGCGTGCTGTCATGAGCTGTGTCCCCTTGGGGTTTGGGAGGGGACGCGGCCGGCGTAGGCCGGGGATCGCTCCGAGGTAGAGGGGGTCTTTGGCTGCGGTTCGAACGTCAGGGTTGTTTCTCCTCCTCACCTTCGGGAGCGGGACTGATGAGTATCCGTTCCACGCGCAGGCGGTCCATGTTGATCACCTTAAAACGGTGGCCACCGAACTCGAGGGAGTCCCCGATCTGTGGCAGGCGCCCTAGGCGGGTGGCGATGAACCCCCCGAGCGTCCGATAGCCCTCCGCTGTGAGGCCGGACGAGTCCGGCAGGTCGAGCGACTCGGTGAGGGCCTCAATATCGTAGCGTCCGTCGACGAGCAGACAGCCGTCCTCATAGTGGACCACCTCAGGTTCGTCGGTTGGCTCCTGGTTAGCGACCTCCCCGACGAGTTCCTCGACGATATCGCTCATGGTCACGATACCCTCGACACCTCCGTACTCGTCGAGCACGACTGCGAAGTGGCTGCTGGCCTCTCGGAAGCGCTCGAGAAGGTCAAAAATGGGCAGGGTCTCAGGCACGAACAGCGCCTCCTGGGTGGCGGCTGGTAGGGTAGGGGTGTTGCCGGAGAGCACCTGCGCCAGTAGCTCCCGGCAGTGTACTACTCCAACGACTTCATCTATCCTCCCGTCCGTGACTAGGTAGCGACTGAAGGGACGTTCGGCTATCGTTCGTGCCAGTGCCTCCGGCCTGTCGGCGAGGTCGAGTTGTGCGATCTCGGTCCGCGGGGTCATAACGGCATTGACGCGCCGCTCGCCGAGCCAGAAGGTCTTCTCGATGATCTCCTGCTCCACTGCTTCGATGAGGCCTGCCCGGCGCCCCTGCTCCACCAGCGTAGCGATCTCCTCTTCGCTCACTTGCGGGGTGGTCCGGGGCTGCGCGCGGAGGAGCCAGAGGATCGCCTCGGTCGAGGCCGAGAGAGACGCCACGACGGGGGCGGTCGCAACGGAGAGCCCGTGCATAAGGCCTGCCACCGCTGTGGCAACCACCTCGGGGTTGCCGAGTCCGATGCGTTTGGGTGCCAGCTCACCCACGACCAGTGACAGATAGGTTATGACGGCCACCACGAGGATCAGGGCGAGACCCTCGCTGTAGGGTGCGAGCCGAGGTAACCGTGCAAGCCACTCGCTGACCGGTACAGCGAGGGTGGTGCCACCAAAGGCACCGGCGAACACGCCGATCAGCGTAATTCCCACTTGGACGGTTGAGAGGAAACGGTTAGGGTTCTCGGCCAGTTCGAGCGCTCGCCTGGCACCTGCGCTTCCCGCCTCAGCCGCCTGCCCTAGGCGTACCCGGTTGGCCGATACCACAGCGATCTCAGACATGGCGAGGATGCCGTTGGCGATGATCAGGGCGAGGACAAGTAGGAGGGCCGCCATGCCTGGAAGCGTACCCCGTGAGTGCTGGAGGATCCATACCCCATGTCCTCTCTGGGGATCTGGGTGGCTGCGTGAGCGGCCCCAGGACATGAATCGGTCGAGCAGGTTGGAGCCACCATAGGCCAGAACGCTGTGGGCTGGGGTCCAGGCATAGTTGGGACGGACCGGTGTGGTCGACCACCAGGATGGCCTCAGCCGTCTCCGGGGTCGCCGGTGCCTAGGGCGACCGCCCATAGTGGAGTCCAGAGGCGAGGTAGGAGTGACGATCCATTCTTCCCTGCCCCTCTGCCCCGCCGAGTCCGAGTGCGTCGGCGTACATGGGTAGGGGTGCTGTTACAGCTTAGGAGGACTTGAAGGCGGGTCGAGAGCTGGCGGAAGGCGAACGCTTCACCCCGCTCGACCCGACCCATGAACCATATCTGCCATGGTGAACACCGCTGCGGGGTGCAGTTTCGCCTCGATGTGCTGGCGAGGATCGTTCTCGGGAAAGGGGATGGTGAGTTCGGGACAGACCTCGAGTTCAGCCCTCTCCTCAACCTGTAGGGAGAGGTACTGATGAGAGGTCCAGCCCCCGGGCACCTAGTGGAGCTTGGTCGCAGTCGGGTTCACGATCACCACCTTGGTGTCGGTCTCGACGACGACTCCGATCCTGTACCGATCTCTGCCTAGGATCCCAGGGCCGATGTTCGGGAGTCCCAATAGAACCCCACTGTTCTTGAGCGGGAACGGCCGCACGATCTTCAGTCGATGAGTCGCGTCAAGGGAGGGGTTCGGCCTCTGGTCCCCTGCACGGGGAAGGTACTTCAAAGGCACCTAAGGGCTGATGGGAATCCCTCGAGTGTCCAAGTGGGTCAGGCCTGGAGCGGCCCCCGCGTCGACGAGGCAGGGGGTACCTGCCGCTCCCCAGCCTGTGCGGCGGCGAAGCCCGTCTGCAGCCCCATGAGGTAGCCGAGTTTGAGCATGAACATCACCGTCTCAATGTCACCCTCGTGGAGCCGCTCCTCTACGTACTCACGAGTCCCCTCTGGCAGGTTCACCGCCCCAACCTCACGCTTGTGGAGCCTGCGCATCTCGTTGAGAAAAGCCTCAATGACGTCCTTGCTCACTGTATCGAGATCCACCTTAACATGGTGGCAAGAGAGTAATGATGTGTGTCTACGATTTTTGATCGGTGTCTGTGAGGACTGTGGTGCTCGGGACTAGAGGAGTTTAGGAAGTTGCCCGATACTGTACTGCTCGTACTCATGAGCTTCCCGAGCCGGACTCTTTGCGGATCCCTAGGGTTCCAACACTCTGACCTGGGCTACATGCGCCACTAGCCGACGGCACGATGACCCTAGAGGTGGTGTCGATGAGATAGCTAGAGCTTCCAAAAGCACACCAGTCTTAGGCAAGTTGCTCATCTTGATGAGCCATCGCCGTTTACAGGCGTTTACAAACTGGTACGGGGGTTGGCGGGCACTTCCGGGCCTGCTCAACTCCGGCACCCGCTCGTAAACTCTTTAACCAATCGCGCTAACCGCTCCTAGTCGCCTCAGCCCCATCCATGCAAACGACTGCTCCCCCATCAAATCTTCTGGGGGCAGCACAGGTCCTGCTTTGCCTCCCTGTGCTTCGCTCCATGTAAGCTTTGGGATGTGGACCTTCCCTCCACCGACGCCTCCAAAGAGACCTGGCGCCGCTGGGCTAGGCGCGCTCGGGGCGAGGCGACGAGCCCAGCGGCCGTTGCGGGCATCGTGGCTGGCCTTCAAACCTGGGGACCCTACTGCGAGGCGCGGCATGTCCTCACCTACCTAGCGTTCGACTCAGAGCCGGATCCTGCCCCTCTCGAAGCGGACTCTGGCAAGGCCTTCTTCGTCACTCGCACATGGCCAGGGCCGGGGCGCCACCTCAGCATCCACCGTCACGAGAGGAGTTGCCTTGAGCACCACCCCTTCGGCTTCCTGCAACCGCTTGAAAGCGAGCCAAAAGTCGATGCCGGAGTCATCGAACTGGCCCTGGTTCCCGGCCTTGCCTTCGACGGTCTGGGAGGACGGCTCGGATACGGGTTCGGCTACTACGACAGGCTTCTCCCACTCTTGAACCCGGCGGTACCGCGGGTCGGCCTTGTGGTCCGAGCACTGGTGGTGCCGAGGCTTCCCACCGCCGTGCGGGACATCGCCGTGACTCACCTTGCCACTGAGACCGGAGTTGTGCCCGTGAAGAGGGAATAACGGGGGGATCCCTATGCCCTCTGCTGGAGCGGTGCAAGACGGTGTCTCGGTAAACTTTGTGGAAGCGCTCCCCCTCACTCATTCGGCCTCAGGCCCGAGGAGCTGGGCAGCGTTGCCGCCGAAGATGGCACCGATGTCCTCCTCAGGGGGGTTGAGTTGGTAGCAGATGCGGAGTTGATCCTGGAGGTGGCCTAGTACGAAGCCTCGCGGGAAGTAGCTCGACTCCGATCCGAACCGATGGTCTCGTAAACGCCTTGGTGAATCAAGTCCTTGAGCATAGGGCTGTTAAGGCATCCACTGCACCGTACGTCCCTCTTCGACAAGGAAAGAAAGTGGGTCCCGCCGAATGCTAGGATTCGTTCCGGGACCCTGCGACGAAAGTCGCTTGGCTCGTACGAGCAGAACTGAAGCCAATAGCTTAGTCTATGGGAGTTCACTCCGGTACAAAGCGTAAAATTTCTCATTGCCTCGAGCGGGTAATAATACTTGGTGGCTGGACATGCCACCCTAAGCACATTCCGGGCCCTCTTCAACACTTTAGTCTTTGAAGTCAAAACCGCCACGCCGAGACCAAGTGAACAGATTGCCGTGTACGGTACCGATTCCGCCTGCGTGGCCAGCCGTTCCGCTTTGAGGCTGTTGGTGGAGAGCGGGTACTACAGGGTACGCCGCTATTCCGGCTGCTAGTTGGAAGGGGGTTGGTGGCGGTGATAGGTCCTCAACCCCAATCCGGGTTCCCTCACGGCCCTGCCTCATTTGGGATGGCCAAGGTCGGCTATCGTGAGAACGAGGGTGGATTTCAGACAGGTCATATCCCGAATCCGCCTGGGACCCGGCGGCGATTAGGGCAGCCTGTGATGAAGGGGGAGGGAGCGAATGACCCAAGACGGAGCCTCTGAGATGCCAGCGCCGGGGGTCGGCCACTGGGAGGGCGAGCGGTTAGAGGTCGGTCGGCGCTACATGTATCGGCCCGAGTTTATTCCCCTCCTCACTGAATACCTGGGCGCCCGCCCTGGGACTCGCATCCTCGACGTAGGGTGCGGCTCCGGGTTCCTGACCCGGCTCCTGGCCCGCACACTAGAAAGAGTCCAGATTGTCGGGCTGGACGCGGATGAGGAGTTGATTGCCCAGGCTCGTAGGGAACTCCAGAGGGAAAATCTCGATGATCGTGTCGAGGTGGTGTGCGGGGACGCCTACCAGCTTCCGTTCGCAGACGAGTCGTTCGACATGGTGACCAGCCACACGGTGCTATGTATCATGAGTGATCCTGCGGCGGGGTTGCGCGAGCAGATCCGGGTCGTCCGGAAGGGGGGCGTGGTCTCGGCTGTGGTCTGCTTTTGTCATACCGATGGATTGCCTCACTACCATGGTCGTTACCCGCTGCCCGGTGACCACCGCATCGACGAGTTGAACCATCGGCTGTGGCGGGTGTGGCGGCGGACCGTTCGTCCGCAGCTACTGCAGGTAGATCACAGTATCGTCAATCAGGATCTGGTGTGGGGCTTCCGTGATGAGGGCTTAGGGGATATCCAGGTCAACGGTCACCTGATGCTCGCAGCGCCCGGTGATGATCGTATTCCGGTCGAGGCGGGCGCGGACTACGCCCTCTCAATGCACCGACAGAACCTTGAGCGCCTCCTGTTGTGGCGGAGGGAGCATGGGGAGGAACTCGCCGCTGCTGGCTTTGGTGACGCGGAGTTCGAGGAGCTTTTGGACCTCAAGCGTGCTCGTATGGCCCACCTTCAGGAGGAGCCCTCCCGGGTCAAAGAGGTCATGGAGGTGTTCACCGACCCGCTCATCGTCATCCGGGGGACCCGCAGGAGCTGATCCCGGAGGGAGGTGAGGTTAGCATCATGGCGCTGGCCCGCACGGGGAGATCCTCCCGGAGTTCCCCTGCCTCGACCCGCGTCTGTAGATAGGCCGTGAGCTTCCCGATCTGCATTTCGGTGATTTCGCTGAATGCCTGTTGCAGTTCGGGATGGGTCAGTGATTCCGCTAAGAGCTATAGAGACGAGATGATCTTCCTGCCGCATGAGGCGAAGCCAGCCTTCGGCGGTCCTTCGGAGCAGTTCGCGAATGGGGGTGTCCTGGGCCTCCTCAAGGATCACATTCATCTCGCCAGCCAGGGTATGTCTCTGGGTGGCGAGAGCCTTTAGTAGATCCACCTTAGTTGGTGAAGTAGTGGAAGATGAGGCCTTCGGCGGTTCCCGCTCTCTCGGCGATCTGCCGGGTCGAGGTGGCGGCGAACCCCTGGCAGGCGAAGAGTTCAAGCGCGACCCTCTGGATCTGCTCAACCCGGGCCTGCGCCCGCTGCTGGCGCTGAGTGAGGATCTCGTCTTCGTTGTGGCTAGGTCCCCTGATGTGACACTCCAGCTTCGAGGTGGGATCCGATGGATTTCACTGAGTGTATACTCAATAGGTTTTGCAAGATGCGGGGTTTGAACCTAGGTTGTCAATACCATTCGGCAACTCGTGGCAGAATACGCCGATCAGCGTCGAGCCCGCTCCCAACATCTGTGAGCGGTTCGGTCGGGACATAGAGCCTATCCTAATAACCCAGCGGTTCTGAGGGCGCAGGCAAAAAGCAGAAAGGCGATGTAGTTTTCGGGGGATTTATCCCAGCGCACCGGGATGCGCCGGAAACGGTTCAGCCAACTGTGCGTGCGTTCCACCACCCAGCGCCTGACTTTGAACCCAGCCTCTCTTTTGATGGCCTTCGCCTCCTTGCCCCGACTGCGGATGTGGGTGGTGAAGCCGAACTCGTCCACGATGCGGCGCACCTCCTCAAAGTCGTAAGCCCTTGTCCAGGCACAGCCCTTGGTCTTGGTCCGAACTGGGTGCCGGTCGCGGCACGGGCAGGCTGTCCACCGTGGCCCGCACCAGTTTCATGTCGTGGCGGTTGGCCCCGTCCACCACCAGACCCACCGGAACGCCCTGGGCTTCGGTCAACAGGCTGCGCTTGACCCCGCCTTTGCCTCGGTCCGTGGGGCTGGCGCCGGTTTTTCCCTCCGCCCAGGGGCGATTTGGTCATGGCGCCGCCCATGCTCAGCCAACTCCAGTCCAGACCCTTCAGTTCGTCATAGCGCTCCAGTCCCACTCGCCACAGTTCCAGGAACACCCCAGCGGCACCCCATTCCTGAACGGAATCAGTAGTTAGGGGCTAGGGAGATAGATATGGTCCTGTTCAGCCAGCCAACAACCTCTTTGTCACCCTGCTCGATCATTCGCTCACGTGGTCGCCTGTCT
>Ga0209754_1003292_pt1 | contig 11192 bp, 11 predicted proteins | sample MesohylBB_FD_187295 | JGI IMG/M metagenome (GOLD analysis project Ga0209754, IMG submission 187295) | Host-associated microbial community of the marine sponge Aplysina aerophoba from Gulf of Piran - sponge mesohyl, lysed by bead beating... | ecosystem: Host-associated > Porifera > Sponge >... | reverse complement strand
AAACGACCTGACCGGACGCCCGACCGTACCCGACTACCGCGCCGTCATCCGCGCTGTCACCCGCCGCGACCAGGCCCGCGCCCTTATCGACGGCATGACGGCCGCCAACGAACTCGGTCTCACCACCGCAGTGCCAGCCCGCATCGAGGTCCTGGTCGATGCGCGATTGAAACCCATAAAGCTCGGCAATCAGGAAATCCATTTCAGGTATGCGGCGCCCAGCCGCCTGTATTGGGCCGGCCGGCCCGCCATGCGCGTCGTCCAGGCACTGCATTGGATGCAGGACATGCTCTCACAGGACGGCGAACGTCAGCGCGTCGAGGCCAAACTGCGCGGCGTGTTCGCCGACCCCCGACACGGGCAATCGATCCGAGACGATCTCCAGGCAGGACTCGCGGCCCAGCCGATCTGGATGCAGGAATTCCTGCGCGACTTGCTCGGGCGCGCGTCACGGTGTTCCTAACAGCACGCCGAGCCCGCCGCCCTGCGCCGCCCGCCCGACTGGACCGCGGGCGCCGATACGCAATCGGAACCAAACGGTCGTCGCCCACATCGCGACGACCGCACGATATCCCCACCAGACATCTCTTCGGCATTCAGCAGACGATCCGGGCAGCACCGCCTCGCTCCCGATCCGCTTGACACTGCCCCCTCTCGGTCTAGGATTCAGACACTATCGCTTGATCCCTCTGCCTTAACGATGTAGCCACACAGTAGAAAGTAGACAAGCCAGCCAACCGCGTCCAGCTTGCAACATCTGTGTGCCTGGTCCCAAGGAGGATAACATGGCGGATTCCATAGAGTTCTTCATAAACGACAAACCTTACTCCACTCGCAAGGTCTCCCAATCCGTTGCAGACATACTTGCTATCGCCGGCTTGTCCTCAGACCAGTTTTTCTTGATTTCTCAAGACGGCACCAAACATCTCGATCCCAAGCAGAATATCGACATTCACTTCGGCGACCGCTTTAAGACAGAAAAACGAGACCGAGATTCAAAGCCACCGTTTGCCACAGAAATTCACTACAAGGTCAATGGAGAACAACAAACAACGACCGATGTGACCCTCTCGGTCGAACAGATCCTCCGGGCCGCCGGGAAAGCCGCCAGCATCGACCTTAACCAACTCAATAGCTACATCCTTGAAAACATTAAGACCGGAAAGAAGTATCAAAACTTGACCGATATTGTCGACATTTCGAATGACGACGAATTCCTGGCGGTACACTCCGGGGCAACACCCGTTGCATTTATTCCGACTCCATGAAGCCGACTGATTTGATCTGCGCTGAGCTCAGCGAGCTAGGGCTTGAACCGCAAATTGTTTCTGCAAACGGCTTTATTCAACAAACAGCCGTGACGCTGATCCAACAAGTCCCAACAGGCAGATTCAAGGATCAGTCCTTCACCCTTGCAATCGGCTTCCAAGAAGACAGTTATCCCGACTATCCGCCACATTTCATCTATGTCTCTGACCTTCCTAATGAGCAACTACCTGTTCACTCATCATTCGTCCATGATAATCGCCAATGGAAAGCCTTCAGCGTACCGCCCAGTGATTTCTGGGACAATCTCCCTGCTTCCGAAAAGAACATGAAGACTTTCGTCAATAGACATCTTCTTCGTTTTTGGAGCCAGATTTGATCTTCGATACCGTTCTTACCCAAGAGGCTCACGATAGCGCATCGGCCTATCTACTCCGCCACGTGAATGCCGGACATATGCAGGAAGATCTCTGCTTTGCCCTGTGGCGCCCTTCAACAGGGGCCAACAGGAAAGTCGCCATCATTTTCGAGATATTGCCGCCGGCTACAGGCGATCGGAATTTACATGGCAGCGCAAGTTTCGAACCCTCTTACTTGACCCGTGCTACTCGAATTGCCATTCAGCGGGGTGCCGGGCTGGCATTCATGCACAACCACTTCACCGGCGGCTGGCAAGACATGAGCATGCCTGACATCGTCGCCGAGCGAGATCGGATCTCACCCGCCGCTCGTGCAACCGGACTGCCGCTCGTTGGACTGACGCTCGGCACTGACCAAAGCTGGAGCGCTCGCTTCTGGACCTGGGACGGCGATACCTTCAATCGAATTTGGTGCGACAAGGTCCGCGTCGTCGGCCGACGCTTTCGCGTCACCTTCAAGCAGCGCCCCGCAGGCGAACGACGCAGACTTCTAGAGCGCACGGTCGACACCTGGGGCGACAAACGCCAACGAGACCTCTCCGGCCTCCATTTCGGCATCGTCGGCGTCGGAAGCGTGGGCTGCGTGATTGCCGAATCCTTGGCAAGGATGGGCATGGAAAGGCTCACGATCATCGATCCGGATCGGATCGAAGCCCACAACCTTGACCGCCTGCTATACGCCTCGGAAGACGATATCGGCTCTCTGAAGGTCGACCTCGTCGCCCAACATGCCAGCCGGTCGGCGACCGCCGCGAAGTTTGCTATCCAAACCTTCTCCGTGCCCATTCAAGACAATCGCGCCTTCGCCGCCGCTCTCGATTGCGATATCCTATTCTCCGCCGTGGATCGCCCGCTTCCCAAGGATCTCCTGAATCATGTCGCCTATGCACATTGCATTCCCGTCATATCGGGAGGCGTGTTCATCGACAACAAGCCAGACGGCACACTCGGCCAGGCGGCTTGGGGCGTCACGACCATCGGCCCGATGTTTCGTTGTCTGCGATGTGACGGCCAATATACCAGTTCCGATGTTGTCCTCGACGTCGACGGTTCTCTGGACGATCCGGCCTATGTCCGCAACCTCACCGATACCGGCCAGGCGCAACGCAACCAGAACGTCTTCCCCTTCAGCGCAAACCTTGCGACCTCAATGGTCATCGCGATGATACGACTTGTAATAGCTGACACCTGGTGGCCCGATCGCGCGGGTCGACAGCACTACAGCCTAATTCCGAACCGGCTCGACGTCGAAGCCTTGGAGTGCAATGAACACTGTTCGGTCGTCCAGAAGACCGCGCTCGGCGATCATTTCAGGTACCCCTTCCTTCGCGTCGCGCCTCAGGATACGCGAGCCGCAGAATCCTTCATGAGTCGCTTTCTCAAGAAGTGCAGCAATCTGCTTGCACGCCTGCCGCTGTTTCCGGGGGACCGCTGATGCCTCGTATAAGCGAAATCTCTATCCAAAACATTCGCTGTTTCAACTCCGCCCAGCACGCACGCTTGGGTCGCATTACCTTGCTTGTCGGCGAAAACAGCGTCGGGAAATCCACTTTCCTTGGCTGCTACAATGCATTCGCTCATCTCTCCAACCTAATTGACCTGACCGACGACCATCCCTTTGACCGTCCTCCCTTTTCCATGGGTGGCTACGACTCGATAGCACGATTGGGTACTTCTGGATTTACTATTACCGGTCGCTATGACGACCACATTCACTCCACCGCCCAATTCTCCTTCGGACGCGACAATAAGGGGCGGCCGTTTGAAACACGTACAGCCTTTTCCTTCGCTGGAAAGGACGCTTCGTCTGCGCGCATCGAAATGTCCACCGGCAATGGCGACAGCAAGGAAGAAAAGCTGTTGGCGTTCCTGGGTCCGAACTTCGAATTTACCATGGATTGGGCGGAGATATCCTTTATCCCCATTTCTGCTTGGCTATCGCGTAACGTGCGTCGGGGATTTCTCCCCTACAATGCAGATAGGGCAACTTTCGCAAAACGTCAAAGTGTCCCGGAAACATCGGAAGCAATCGTCGACTTTGGCAAGTTCGTCAACTTCTTCCGTTCCGAAATGCCATTGCCTGCGCAACATAGTTTTCATGTTAGAGCTTTGGAACCGGATGCGCCTCCCAGGCAGCGCAGCTACCGGGAGCCTCCGAAGCATTTGAGCGATTCTTCGGAACGAGCATTGATTGCCCAGGCCGGTACGGCGCTAGGCTTGTGGAACGACATTGAGTTGACGGAATCCAGCTCGGGCGATGCAACGGAAGTTTCGGTCACTACAACTGCCGGTTCCCATAACTTGATCGACGTGGGCTACGGAGTGCATTCAATACTCCCTCTTGTTCACGCCATAGCCGTAACCGATACGCCCAGTATTTTCTTGCTGCAGCAACCGGAAGTTCACGTGCATCCAGTGGCACAGGCCAAATTGGCTCAGTATATGGCAGAGGGGCCACACGACTACATAATCGAGACGCACAGTGACCATATTGTTGACCGTTTCCGGTTGTGCGTGATGCAACAGGTGTTACAGCCCGACGATCTGGTGATCCTGTACTTCGAAAAAAACGAGGACGGTTCCGAATCCAAAATTTACAATATCTCGGTGGATTCGCAAGGAAATGTAGTGGACCCGCCTGACACCTACCGAGAATTCTTTTTGACAGAAACAGAACGACTCTTAGGACTCAAGTAGATAGGTAAAGCAAATGTGCGTGGTGGCTATCGTTGATGCCGACTCATTTCCCGTACTGGCCAGACGGCAGGGCGAAGGTGACAACTTGTTTCTTTCGTGGATTGGCAGTAGGCACGGTACACTGGCCATCTCCAATACTGGTCAGTACTTCAAAGAACTTCGAAAAAACGGTGCCGTTATGGAACTTATCCGTCGGTATGACCAAGGTGGACAGCTTCGAAAAATCTCAGCGGACCAGCTTTCCGTTACTGACGGTCAAATAGCGCAAAAAAACCTTCGATCAAATGATTCGCATATCTTGTCATTAGCGCTTGCAAGCGATGCCAAAGTTCTTTGCTCAAATGACGGCGATCTCCGTGCCGACTTCAAAGACAAAGACATTCTGCCGCCCATGGGACCACAACGGCGGTTATTGTATCCGTTTGCCGGCAGCCGCAAGCAACGCCGGGAGTTCCTAAATCGACAGCGCTGCGCGGATCGTCAAGGTAACTAGGAAATACTCTTGCCTCATGCTCTATGCAGCATCCAGACCGGCAGCTCGCGGAGGGTCCGTCATCGCATAGCAATCGGCTGAATTCCACAATCAGGCGGTCTGGGTCGTCGCCACTCTCGGTCGGCCGGCGTTGCAGCGTCATGACCCGGGACCCGCATTCACGGTATCCTTCAGCGTCTTCCCCGCCTTGAACGTCGGTGATGTGGACGCCGATATCGAAACGGCCTCGCCATTCCTCGGGTTGCGTCCGGTGCGCGCTGGCCGGCTCCTGGTGCCGAATGTCCCGAAACCCGGCAGCCGGACATCTTCGCCATCGGCGAGCGCCTCGCCGATGATGGCGAACACGTCGTCCACTGCATCCCTCGCAGCGCCTTTGCTCAGCCCCGTGCGGGCAGCCAAGCGTTCCGCCATCTCTGTCTTGTTCACTTGTTCACCTCCCGCCGTAACGCTATGCCGTTCCGCCATTCCCGGATGGCACATCGCCCGGATCCAGCCCCCGACTATCACGAATTCCCGCCTGCGGCGACGCCCGGCTACACCCGGGCGCGGCCATTCCGTCGTCGCGGAAGCGCCGGTCAGCGCGCACCGGTGCGGTGTTTGTATATCCGCCCCGAGCCGGCGGACTCTTCGCGCCTCACGTTTCGCCCAAACCCCACAGTTCGCCTAAATCGAACCCCGCAGGCTACGCCGCCGGCCCCCCGTTGCCTTCCCCACCCTGCCGGGACTTCCACCACGCATACAGATTGTCCACGAACTCCGGGATCAGGTCCGGCGCCACCCCCCCTGAGCTTCTCTTCATCCTCTTCCGCCAGCTCCGACCGGCCGCGACAGGAGTCGCTCAGCGCAATGATCAGGTCGAGCGATCTCGCCGCCTCCCGGTCGTCGCTTCGCGCAATCTGCCTCCACACGGCCCGGCGCAGCCGCATGCCTCGTTCGAAGCCGCCGATCCACGGCTCCCACAAGGTTTCGCCGCAGTCAGCGTCCACTCCGAGGACCGGCGCATAGTCCTCCGGGCTCTCCGCCAGCTCCCGCGCGATCCGGCTGTAATGCCCCTTCACGGCCGCGATCGTCTCCTCCGTCCCTTCAGCATCCTCGAAGCCGATATGCGAGCCCCACACCCCTGGAAGCCATTCGGACGGCGGGATCGTATGCGGGCAGACGATCAGGGCCGCGACATAGCCGTCCAGTTCCACGACATTCATGCCCTTCCACTCGGACGGTATGGCGTCCAACAGGTCCCGCAGGCGATAGATTTCCGGGTCGACATCGCTCATGGCCCGCAGTTATCCCCACGGCACCGCGCCGGTCAATCGCCGTCCGGCGGCGCCGGCGCGACGTCCGCGCTCTTCTTCCCCGTCCTGTCGCTGCTCTGCCGGTGCGGCAGCGGCCCGTCGAGGAGCCCGGCCGCTCAGCAAGCACCTCGGAGCGAGGCTCGAAGACGTTCGATGTCTTCGTAGAAGGGTTCGCGGCTTTCCGGGTCGAAGTTCTCGGGATGGGCATCCATCCAGGCAATCGTGCGCTCGCAGTATTCGATCGCGCGTTCGGTTTCGCCGCGCGCCTCGCAGACCATCGCCTTGCGCATGAGCCAATCGTGCACCTCGGGATAGCGGGTCCTCAGCTCCTCGCAGGCAGCCTCGGCTTCATCGAGGCGGCCTTCGTCGATCAACTTCACCACGCTGTTCGAGAGCCGGTCGAGATCGGTCTCGGCCAGGCGGTATCCATGTGGCGTCACCGCTGGCGTGGCAGGCGCATGAGCGGCGCGGTCGCGATCCCAGCAGCAGCGCTTGTACTTCCTGCCGCTGCCACAAGGGCAGGGTTGATTCCTGCCGATCTTCGCCATTACCGCCTCGTCATCGACAGCGCCCGGATTTCCTCCAACTCCTAATTGAACCCGTAGCGACTGGCCGTCCTGGAGGTCGCCGATTGCAAGATTGCCCGCCCGCGATTCACCTGGCGCTTGCCGGGTCCCCACTCGACCCGGTAGCGATATGCCGGTTTCCCGCTGTAGGCCTCATTCAGTGACCCGTCCCGCGCTCCCGGGAGAGTTGGACATCGAACGACAGGAAGCGGTCGAAGAGGGCGCTCTTGCGCCAGCCCACCTCGGCCCTCTCCGGAGGCCCGTGGTATTCCAGCAACCCGAACCAGCGCAGCGGTTGCAACACCCGGCCCGCGAACATCGTGCCCTCCGCATTCCAGTGCAGTCCCGCCACCGAATCGTCGCGGACCGCGGTCAGCGTCCTCAGCGTCTCCGAGCTCTGCCAGTCCCCGGCCACGTTCGAGAGCCCCCAAAGGATCACGCCGATATCGTCCTGCGGCCACCGGCCCGGCAGCCCGCGGGGAAACGTCTCCACGAATTGCGAGAGGTTCGCGTGCCAGTAGAGGTGCCTGAACAGGAGCGCCTGGAGGGCGCCCCGTCTTCCCGGTTCGAGCATCTCGCGCCCCAGGGGGGTCAACTGGCACAGCACCGCCTCCCCCTCGATGAGCCCGGCCAGTTCCATCAGCCGATGCAGCAGATGAAGCTCCCACACGTCGCCCTCGCGCAGCGCCTTCCCCGCGCGGTACTGCTCGGTCGCTTCCATCCCGGGCCAGGTCATCGCCTCGCGCATCGCCGCAACCATGTCGCGCCCGAAATGCCCTTTCTCGGTGAACCTCGGCAAGAACGCGTCGCCTGTCAGTTCGAGCACGATCAGCGCATTGCGCACGAACGCCGATTCCGCGAAAGCCACGTCCGGCAAATCGGCCGCGAGGCGCAGCGTCGGATTGTCCGCCAACGCCAACGGCTCGGCCCGCAGCGCCTTCATGCTTTCTGGCTCCAGCACCGTCCAGACCGGCGCCACGCCGCCCGGCCAATCCGACATCTCCAGCATCGCGCCGGCTCTGCCGGGCCGGCCTTGGCGGTAGTCACCCGGTTCCGCCCGTTCCTCCTGCCAACCCCGCTTCACCGCCTCCCGCAGCCGTTTCGCCGCCTTGAACGACGGTGATTTCGAGGGCGGTATCGGCAGGCTCTCGCCGGTCCGCGGATTCCTGCCCGTACGCGCGGCACGGCTTCGCGTCTCGAAGGTACCGAACCCGGCGATCCGCACCTCCTCTTCCTTCGCGAGCCCCTCGGCGATCGCCTCGAACACAGTGTCGACAGCGCCTCCCGCCGTGAACTTGTCCAGACCCATCCGCGCGGCCACGCGCGCGACGATCGCCGATTTGTCCATCTCCCCGGTTCCTCCGATCCCGCGCCATGGCGCTCTCGCCACCGCCCGCACGCCCCCGGCTTCGAGCTTGTGAGCATAACCCGCCGGTTCCGGGCAAGTCCCGCGGTCCGGCCATCCCGTTTACCCCACCCCAGCGCCGCCAGCGAACATTCCCGGCACCGCAAGGCGGAAGCCGGACCGGGATCCCGGGGCAAGACCCAGCGGCCTACAGACTCGCTGCCGCATCGCAGACGGTGTTCGACGCGGCCGCACGGGCATCCCGGGTCCGTTGGACGACAGGGTCGGACCGCGCCCGATGGCCGCGCCGAACGCTCAGAAGGCGTAGCGCAGCGATAGCCGGACGCCGTGGCCCCTCAGGCGCGCCTTCGTCGGCGCCAGATCGAGCGGCAGCGGCTCCCGGCTCCCGTCACGCCAGACCACCCGGCCCGGACCCCGCGGCGTGCGGATTTCGCCAAAGTCGCTGTAGCGCCAGGCCAGATCGAGCGTGACGCGCTCGTCCAGCGCCACCGCGACCCCGGCCGTCGCCATCCAGGCCAGTCCCGTCCGGCTCCCGCCCGGCACCGTCGTGGTCGTTGCCGGGAAGGTCATGGCGGTCTTCCCGATCCGGGTATGCGCGGCGCCGATGCCGGCACCGAGGAACGGCGCGAACGGACCGGGCTTCGGCAGCCGGAGCGCGGCAAGATCGACGAAGCCGGCCAGCATTCCCGACACCGACGACAGCTTCGCCGATACGTCCTGCCGCCGGTCCGGCGCCAGGAAATTGGCCCGACCTTCGAACGTGTAGTGCGGCCGGTATTCAATCAGCGCCTCCAGGCGGACCGCCCCGATGGCGTAGCCGAGCCCGAGTTCGACCGCCGGCACGGTTCCGAATCGCCCCGCCGACCGGTAGGGTGCGCCGTCGCCGCCGGCCCCGCAGCCGTAGAGCGCCGCCGGAACCGTGCTGGAGCAGTCGGTGTCGGTGAACGCCTCATCCCCCGGCCGGTCGAGGCCGACGCCGCCGCGCAGGTAGTAGTCGCCGGCAACGGCGACGCCGGACGCCAGGCACATCGCGGCGGCGAGCGCGAGCGCGGCCGGCGAAGCGGGTCGGGCGGTGTCCCGGGACATGGACCGGAGATACCACGGAACACCCCGAATGCCATCCCCGACGGGCGTGCCGTAGGACTCCTCCCGGAACGCCGTCCACGCGACGTTGCCCGCCGGACGGGCGCACGGCAGAGCGAGGCGGAGGGCGGTGTCTTCCGGGCGAAACGGGGGATCCGAGAGCGATCTCCCGCGCCGCCAGCCGGGAGACCGATCCATGTCCGCCGAACCTGCCGACATACGCCTTCCCCCCGAGTGCCGGAAGATGATCCGGGACGGCGCCCTCGTGTCGATCAATCACAGCGGTGGTAAGGACAGCCAGGCAATGACCGTCCTGCTGTCCCGGATCGTCCCCCGCGACCGGCTGGTCGCCGTCCATGCGCCGCTGGGCGAAGTCGAATGGCCGGGCACGGTCGAATTCATACGGGCAACGCTCCCGCTCGGCATGCCCCTGATCCTCGCGCCGGTCGCGTCCGGCAAGACCCTGCTCGACCGCGTCGAGGAACGGGGCAAGTGGCCCGACCCGGCGCGGCGCCGGTGTACCTCGGATTACAAGACCGGACCCATCGAGCGCGAGCTGCGCCGCTATCTCAAGGCCAATCCGCGCTTCCGCGGCCGGATCGTCAACGCCATGGGCATGCGCGCCGGGGAAAGCCCGTCCCGTGCGCGGAAGCCGCCCTGGCGCATGAACGAACGCAACTCCCGCGCGGGCCGCACCTGGTTCGACTGGCTGCCGATCTTCGACCTCACCGAAGCCGAGGTCTTCCGGGTCATCCGCGATGCCGGGCAGTCGCCGCATCCGGCCTACGCCATGGGCATGTCCAGGCTGTCCTGCGTGTTCTGCATCATGGCCTCGCGCGCCGATCTGCGTACAGCGGCGCAGCTGCAACCGGCCCTTTACCGCACATACGCGTCCCTCGAACGGCGCATCGGCCACACCCTGTCGCCGTCCGGCGTCCCCCTGCCGGAGCTGACCGGCATCCCCGTGCCGCGGACGGATTCTCTCGAACAAGCGCCGCCCCTCTGAGGCACGCACTTCGCCACCCGATCCAATCGATACACCGGGGCGGGCGAACCCCGCCGGGAGGCGGAGCCGCGCCGGTCCCGGGCAGGCGTATGGCGGCCGGAGAGCGCCGTCCGCGCCGCGCGACTGCAACCCTCCATGGAGACTGGCATGAACTTCATCGCCCCCAGGGCCGAACCGCTCATCCGGGAGATCCCGCTGAGCCGGCTCTCCCTCGCCCCCGAAAACGTCCGCAAGACGCCGCCCGATCCCCGGGCCGACGCCGAGCTCAAGGCCTCGATCGCCGCCCTCGGACTGCTGGAGAACCTCGTCGTCCGGATCGATACCCCCGACGAAAACGGCGCCGACCGCTTCGCCGTGGTCGCTGGCGGTCGCCGCCTGAAAGCCATGCAGGCGCTGGTCGAGGAGAATGCGATCGACGCCGACCAACCCGTGCCCTGTCTGGTCCGGGCCGACGGTGACGACGCCGGCGAGATCTCGCTCGCCGAAAATGTCGCGCGAATCGCGATGCACCCGGCCGACCAGGTGGTCGCCTTCACGAAGCTGGCCGAGGCCGGGCAATCGGTTTCCTCGATCGCCGCGCGCTTCGGCCTTTCGGAGCGGCTGGTCGAGCAGCGCCTGCGCCTCGGCAACGCCGCGCCTGCGCTGCTGGACGCCTACCGGGCCGACGAGATCGACCTCGAAGTGCTGAAGGCCTTCGCCGTCACCACCGACCGGGAGCGCCAGATGGCGGTCTGGGAACAGGTGTCGGCCCAGGGCTACCGCCCGTCGGCCTGGCAGGTGAAGCGCCTGCTGACCGAGGAGCGCGTGCCCGGCGCCACGGCGATCGCCCGTTTCGTCGGGGTCGAGGCGTACGAGGCCGCCGGCGGCCCGGTCATGCGCGACCTGTTCGCCCGCGACGACGAGAGCGGCTGTTGTCTCGCAGATTATTTGACCATGGGTTTCCCGGATTATTTCGCGCGACAGGCGTGCAGATTTCCCGGATTGTTCGGTCGGTTCGATGAAGC
>Ga0209754_1003287_pt1 | contig 11212 bp, 13 predicted proteins | sample MesohylBB_FD_187295 | JGI IMG/M metagenome (GOLD analysis project Ga0209754, IMG submission 187295) | Host-associated microbial community of the marine sponge Aplysina aerophoba from Gulf of Piran - sponge mesohyl, lysed by bead beating... | ecosystem: Host-associated > Porifera > Sponge >... | reverse complement strand
GGAGAAGTCCGACAGATGCATCGACCCGCCCTTGCCCTGGTTGACCCCGGTCTCCTTGCCCATCAGCTCGGCGAGCAGGCCGTCCAGCGCAGCCCCCTTGCCGATGGGATGTCCGTGCGAGCGGTGCGTGCCGACCATGTAGTCGTCGGTGCGCAGAGCCATGGTTGATCCGACGATCGAGGCCTCTTGGCCGGTCGACGTGTGGAACGCCCCGTACAACTCGCCGGCGAGCAGGAGTTCCTTGGTCGTGGCCTCGAACTGCCGGATGCGCGACATGCGCCGGTACATCTCCCGCAGTTCGCCGCCTCCCGGACCGGTCACGCACTGAACCGTACCGGCATCCTTTGGCACGCAGCGCGACTCTGGCCGTCAACTCCTGCGCTGACCGCCGCGGCCGACGGTCGACGCCAGTCCGAGACCCGCTATCGGAGTAGTCAGATACTTGGTCTTGTCGAGCACGGCCAGTTCCACCTGCTCGACGTGCTGCAGGCCGAGGCGATGGTTCCACAGACGCTGTCGAGGGATCCACAGGGGTTCTCGCGGAGGCTCTGGGATCCGCCAATCACCGACCTCAACCGTCTCGGCGACACCCACGGCTTCCTCGATCGCTGGCAACAGATCCGGCTCTGCTGATCCCGCTGCCGCCCCGTGTCGTGATGACTGTCACACTCCACCACTACGTTGATCCCGCATGCGGGAACACCACAAGGCACAGTCAGTCTGATCTAGATCTCACAGCTCACTGGCGGCAATCCCGCATCGAATCCAATCAACCCAGCACCCCAGGAGGCCCACGTGACGTCCGATACACAGGCGACAGCCGCACATCCGGAACTGACGCTCGATGCTCTGCGTACGGCCGTAGAGGGAGGAGCGAACTACCTGCGGATCAAGACTGCGCTTCAACCCGCAGACGGTCCCGGCGGGAAGGTCTATCCCCCGACGTACGCGGGACCCGCCGGGCAGCCTCGCGCCGACGAGGCCCGCTACCACATCGAGGAACGCCATCGTGACGGCAGGACCATCAAGGTCGCCGTTCTGGATTCGGTCGCATCGCAGACGAACCGTGCCGAAGAGGCGCTGCTGGACGCCATCGAGGACGGATTGATCGAGATTCCGTTCGTCGAGGCTGACTTCGCGCGAGACGATGGCGAGGGGGCGGACTACGACGGAATCCGCCCAGGACGTCTGACCGCTCTGGAGGCCTCCCATCGCGTCGCCGATGCGACATTCCGCGAGTGCAAGGTGGATGGCGAGTGGTTTCGCGAGTCGCCCATCGGGAGAGCGATCTTCAACAGCAGCGAGCGCGATGCCGCCGACATGTTCCGCTACTGCCCCACCGTCTTGGTATTCGGGGAGTGGGACTCGATGGGTGGCGATGCCTCGCGGGGCCACAAGTTCGAGAGACGCGTCGTCTCGGAGATCGTCGCCATCGACGTCGTGGTCGGGCGATCATCCTCGAGCAAGCTCGACCCGTTGAAGATCGAATCCACTGGCGCCGTCTTCAGGAACAAGGCCCACGCCGACGATCCGAGCGAACCGCCATGGACCACTGACGAGGAGCAGGCCGAACGGGACTCCAAGGACAGGCCACTGCAGTACGGCGACGGTCGAGGAAAGGGGAAAATGTCGGGGCTCGGTCTGGGCAATGTCACCCCCAGCATCTCACCGCCCTCAGAAGACGAGTTCACTGGGATCGGTGGCGTGACCTTCTCTCACGCCGAGCAGTCGACGGTTGTGGCGTTGAACGCAATCCGCAAGCTGCGCTTCCCTCGCCACCGTGAAGCCACGGTCGAGGCACGAACTGCGGTAACTGCGCTCGCCCTGGCTGCAGCGGTCTTCCGCGACGCGCAGGGGTACGCGCTCCGCTCACGGTGCTTGCTCGTTCCTGATGGGCCACCCACCGTGGAACTGGTGGATGCGTACGGCGAGGTGCACGAATTCGCTCCCGTCACTCCGGGTGCCGCGGCTGAGATGCTCGGACGCGCCGCCGAAGGCTCCGCCGAGGCCGGGCTCGCCTGGGCGACCGAACCGGTCGTGCTGACACCCACGGCGAGCCTCCGCAAAGCCGTAAGGGATCGGAAGGCGGACGTCGATGAAGCGGCGGTCGGGTAGCCGTGCCGCTTGCCGTCGAGATTGCGTTCGCGACCGGCCGCTATTCGGCTGCTGACGTCAGCAACACGCAACAACCAGAGTGGCCGCCGCACTTGGCGCGCCTGTTCGCGGCGCTGGTGGAGTCGTGGGCCAGATACGGCTCGGACCCTCCCGATCCCGGCGAGCGGGCCGCCCTCGAGTGGCTGGAGTGCCAGCCCGCTCCGACGATCGCCGATCCCGGCGGCTCTCCCCGTCGGGCGGCGGGTCTATTCGTACCCGTCAACAATGCGACCGAGCCGAGCCGACGGGACAAGAGGCGGGGCATCACAAAGATGCAGACGCTTCTTCGTGAGGAACGAAAGCGCACCCCTCGGCTCTCGGTGCCATCCACGCTGGTCGGCGGTGACCGCAGGGTGGTATTCGCGTGGTCCAAGTCGGAGCCGACGGCCGACCAACGAGGAGCCCTGGCAAGGATGCTCGAGCGTGTCACCCGCTTGGGGCATTCGTCATCGTTCGTCGCTTGTCGACTGATCAGCGACCCTCCCGATCCCGTCTGGGTGCCTCATCACGGCTCATCCGGGGCGGCGTTCTCTGTGCGAGGCACGTACCGGGGAATGCTTGAGATGCTGCTCGCCCGCCACGATTCCTACCTGGAGACGGGGCTCCGCAACATCCCCATGCGTAGTGCGACTGTGTTCTACGCCGACGCCCGCAGCTGGGTCCCGAATCCGGTGCCGTCCGTGGAAGACGCGAGCTGCGAATGGATCGTCTTCGAGATGGAGAAGCCGTCTCGCCTGTCGAGCACGGGTGCGGCATGGGTCGCGAAGGCTCTGCGTGGCGCGATGCTCTCGTACTGCCCTGGACCGCCTCCAAAGTTGTTGGTGGGCAAGGAGAGCGATGGACGGCCCACGGCTGATCCCCACGCACTCTTCTTGTCGCTACCATTCGTGGGCCACCGACACGCTGACGGATCGATCAAGGGCGCAGCCGTGTTGATCCCGGCCGGCAGCGACACCGTCGAGCGCCAGATCGTGCTTCGTGCGATCAACGCTTGGGAGACATCCTGCGAGGGACGCCCTCTCGAGTTGCATCTGGGTAGCCGCGGCGCTGTGGCTATCCGAAGGCGGCCGCGGCCCGATACCGCAGGTACGAAGGCGCTCGACCCAGGAGTCTGGAGCCGCGCATCTCGGCGGTGGGGCTCGGTTACCGCGCTGGCGCTTCCGCGCGAGGCATACAAGCTCACCAGTGGCAGTCCGTCGGACATCCGGCGTGCCTGGCGCAAGGCAGAGGAGGCCGTGATCGAGGCCTGCCGCTTCGCCGGGCTACCCGATCCCGAGGACGTCGATGTCGGATTCGATCCTCCGGTCAGGGGAGGATCGCACGCCGGCGACTACCCGGCCTTTGCGCAGAGCGGCAAGAGGCGGCTTCTGCTACACGCGACGATTGACTTCAGCGAACCGGTGTCGGGGCCAGTGGTGCTCGGCTCCGGTCGCTTCCGGGGACTTGGACTAATGCGGCCGCTGGATTCTGCCAGTGTCGAGGCCCGCTGATGCCCTCTGGCGCGCTCACAGCCGACGCGTTTGCCGGGTTCTTCCACGGTGTGCACGGATTCGCGCCCTACCCGTGGCAGGAGCGTCTCGTCCGGCGAGTCATCGGGGCGGGAACGTGGCCAGAGGCAGTCGATCTGCCGACCGGTTCGGGAAAGACAACGCTGATCGATATCGCCGTCTTCGCCCTGGCAGCCAACCCTGAGACGGCACCCCGACGGCTGGTCTACATCATCAACCGCCGCACCGTCGTTGATCAGGCTTTCGAGCACGTGCTGAAGCTCCAATCCGCCCTGACGGATTCTGGTGATCCTGCTGTCCGACGCGTTTCGGACTGCCTACGCGACGTCTGCAACGATGCGCCGATCAATGGCGTCCGGCTACGTGGCGGGATTCGTGACCTGGGGACCTGGGCGGACAGGCCCGACACCGCATGGGTGACGGTGGCCACCATCGATCAATTCGGCTCGAAACTCCTCTTTCGCGCCTACGGGTCAGGGCCGAAGATGCGGCCAGTGCATGCGGGACTCGCGGGCAACGATTGTCTGGTGATCCTCGACGAAGCCCATCTCGACAAGCCATTCGCCGAGACAGTTCGACAGGTCCGTGACGCGCAGCCCGACACGAGCGGTCTGCCACGTCGGTACGAGATCGTCGAGATGTCCGCCACCCCGGTCCGCTCTGTGGACGACCGGTTCACGTTCGACGAGGACGATCTGGCTTGCGCAGAGTTCTCTCGCCGGGTCACCTCCCCCAAGGATGCGTTCCTTCGGATGATCGATTGGAGCGATCCCCACCGGACGATCCCTGCTGCCGTACTCGACATCGCGCAGCAACTGGACGAACGGGAGCAGACCGTCGGGGTGGTCGTAAATCGAGTGCGCACGGCCCTCGAGACACACCGCGCCCTGATCGACGCACTTGGACCGGAAGGCTGGGATGTCCACCTTCTCACAGGACGGATGAGGCCGCTCGACCGAGATGATGCCGTCGTGAGGGTGCAGGCGGCGGTCGATCCTGAGCGCGCCACTGGTGCGAGCACGCCGACGGTGGTCGTCGCGACGCAGTGCATCGAGGCCGGCGCCGACTACAGCTTCGACGCTCTCGTGACCGAGGTAGCCCCCATCGACAGCCTGCGACAGCGGTTCGGCCGACTCGACCGCCGCGGCAAACTGTCGGCCACGACAAGACAGGCGGCTCGTGCGTGGATCGTCGGTCCGGCCAGGCCGAAATCGGCAGAAAGCTTCGTGGACGACCCCGTGTACGGCGGTGCGGTCTCGGTGACCTGGGACGAACTGCTCGAACGCACCGAGCGGGGAGCAACACCCTTCGACGCGTCGCCGTTGGCTTCGCACGCATTCCCGGAAGCGGCGTACACAACGAGGCTGAGCGCACCACTGCTGCTGCCTCACCACATGGACGCCTGGGCACAGACGAATCCGGTTCCGGCCCAGGCACCCTCGATCGACAGGTTCCTTCATGGCATGCTCCCCGACAGGGAAGCTCACCGACCGGCGGACGTGAGCATCGTCTGGCGCCACGACCGGAGTCCCGCTGCTGTCCGCGAGGTGCCGATCCGGGGGGCGGAGAAGCTACAGGTGCCGTGGCGGGCCGCCGTCGCATGGCTGACTCGCGACATGGAGATCAACGTCTCCGACGTCGGCAACGAGACAGTTGATACCAGCGCCACACTCGGTCGACACCTCGACACCTCAGAGGACTGGTGTCGCTTTACCGGCCAGGACACCGCTCCCGAGTTGATTGGCCCTGGTGACATCCACCCTGGCGATGTACTGCTGGTCGACCCCGCTCGCGGAGGACTGTCGAACGGCACGTGGTGCCCATCGTCGCGCGAGGCCGTCAGCGACCTCGGGGATGCGGCACAGCACGCTTACCAGCGCCGCTACACCCTTCGTCTCGACCCACGCCTGCACGCTGGACTTCCACACCCTCCCCGACCCTTCGATGACGGAGACGCTCCTGATTCCGAGCGAATCGATGCGTGGCTGGCAGCTGTGGCAGCAACACCGGGGTTGCCCGCCTGGATGATCGAGACTCTCGACAAGGTTGCCTCCCCCCGACGGCGCGTCCGGCGAATCGGTGCCGGCGGTGCGGCCTACTTCGTGGTCTCGGCAGGTCTCCACGCCGAGGCGGACACGATGGACGGCTCCGACGAATCGCAGTCGGTTACCGGAGCGGGAGTCCCCTTGCGCGACCACTTGTCACGAGTCGGCGATCGCGTCCGGGAATACGCCGAGCGGCTCGGGCTGAGCGCCGACCTCTGTGACGACCTCGAACTCGCTGCGCGGCTCCACGACATCGGCAAGGCGGACCCGCGGTTCCAGCGCCAAATGGTGGGCGGCGATGTGGTGAGACTTGAGTGCCTCGATGAGCCGCTCGCCAAGTCCCTACCGGGAGCGCGCACCGATCCTGCCGGATGGCCCGCGGTCTACCACGAACTGCTAGGCGTACTCATGGCCCGCGACAGCGACCGCCTGCGGGACGCCCACGACGAGGACCTGGTGCTGCACCTCATCGGGAACCATCACGGACGTGCCCGCTCCCTTCCACTGCTGCGCCCCGACAGGAACCCTCGCTCGGTCACTTACTCTGACGGGGCGCACGTGTACTGCGCCGACACGGCCGCCGCCGGGCCAGCGCTGGCAACTGAGATGACCGAGCGATTTTGGCGGCTGTCACGCAGGTATGGCCATCACGGATTGGCGTGGCTGGAAGCGATCATGCGACAGGCGGATCAGCAGGAAAGCGCGCTTGAGAGAGGTACGGAATGAGCGCTGAGACCTGTCTGCCAGGGTTGGACGGTAGAACCCCCCTCGGGTTCATGGGGGCACTCGGTGTTCAGACCGCTCTTATGACCTCCGAATCGCCAACATTGCGCTGGGACTCCACGGGATCGCCGATTGTCGGCGGACGACACACGCTCGAGGAGATCGCCGAGCGGATCGTCGATTCATTCAAGGAACTGGTCGCGAGCCCGGCGGTATCGGGGGAACACGTGGCCGACGACCTCAAGTTCTCGACCGCAGCCGACGTGAGGGCGTACCTCGAGTTTGCCCACGTGGGAGGGCGACTTCCAGCCGCATTTGCCGCCGCGCAGGTGAGTGAGGGTGCGGTCGTCAGAGTCGGGAAATCCAAGCCTTCAACTCTGCACTTCACGAGTGGGCAGATGAAGTTCCTGTCGATCGCCCGCGGCATCGCGACCGGCAGAAACCCGGCAAAAAAGAAGACCGATCACTCCTCATTGTCCCCCCAACTCGTTCGCGAAGCTCTGACCGAACCCGGCAACGGGCTGAGCCTGCTGAGATGGGGAGACACTGACGGGCGAACTCACGCGCTGAGTGCAGTCAGCCCTGCCGAGCGCGAGGAACGCCAACGCACCAAGAGACTGACGAACCCCGCTCCAACGGCGCTAGCACTGCTCGGAATGAGCCGGTATCCGACATGGACGAGTGATCGGAACCGCTGCGTGACACAAGGAATCTTCGGGCGGAGGCCTCATCTGTTCTTCTGGCCCCTGTGGGAACATCCTGCTGGATGGGCAACCGTCGGTTCCTTCCTCGCCCAGGCTCAACCGGCCTCCGACGAATTGAATTCGGAGCGCCTCACCGGATGGGGTATCACGGAGATCTGGTCGTCTGTGGTTCGCGACTGTGGCAAGGATCTCTTCTCGTTCGAATCGGCAAAGGCAACGTGGAGAGCCCCATGACGCCCGGCGAGCGGTCCGGTCCGAAGTCGACCACCGAGGACCGCTCGCCACCGTGTTAACCTGCGGAAACAGCGATCCTTGACAATCGATTCGGGCGTCGCGTTCGTCTCAGACCTGAACCACTCGCAAACGTGCGGGAAAGTCCAGGTCACTTACCATGCCGACTCCCAGCCGTCACGGGGGTCGGATGATCCCCGAACCACTGAAGCGACGGGTGAGAGATCTGTCCAATACGACGAGCAAAGGTCACGGGGGTCGGATGATCCCCGAACCACTGAAGCATGACGCAGCGGAACTGTATGGGCAAGTTCACCCACGTCACGGGGGTCGGATGATCCCCGAACCACTGAAGCCGCGCGTGGGCGAACATCGGCATCTCATCCACGAGTACGTCACGGGGGTCGGATGATCCCCGAACCACTGAAGCTCCAGACCGTAGTCTCGGATCACGCCGAACGCCTCCGGTCACGGGGGTCGGACGATTCCCGATCCCCGCGTCTCTGAAGTACGACCGGCACAAACAAGCAGTGTCCTCTCTCCTCGACCACCGAGGTGACCGTTGCCCCCGCCGCGGCGGCAACGTGGAGGACGTGACCCCGATTGCCATGGAACTCCTCGGCGGCACGGGGTTGCGGTGTCGTGTGTCGGAGCGCCTCGCGATCATGCGTGTGGCCGATCCTGCAGAAGATCAGGCATGGCGCTCTGCTCCCTGTGGAGGTCGGCAAGGTCCGGACTCATCCATGCCAACAGTTCGAGCGATCGCTCCCATACGTCGCCGATAGCGATGACCGTGGTCGAACCTGGGGTTTGGACGCCGTTGAAGATCGGTTCGTGATGCGCAGCCCGGTTGCGGAGCCGCTGGAACAGTGCGGCGCGATAGTGCACGTCTGCTCGGGTCGATCGTCGCTGCCGGCCGGCGGGCGTGAATGTGCCTCTCGAGAATCCGAAGCGAAGTGCCGGCCGCCAGAGCCTCGTCTCGTAGTCGACGGCCCGCCCGAGAGCGCTATACAGTCGGCACAGGCACCTTCGGACCCGTCAGCCCAGAGGTCTGGAACTTCGAGGTCTCCGGCCTGAAGGTCGTCGGCTCCTGGCTCGGCTACCGGATGAAGACCCGCAAGGGCCGGAAGTCCAGCCCCCTCGACGACATCCGGCCCACTCGCTGGACCCAGAGCGACGAACTCCTCCGTCTCCTCGCCATCCTCGAGCACACCATTGAGGTCACCCCCGCCGCCGCCGCCCTCCTCGACGAGATCCTCGCCAGCCCCCTGATCCCCGCCACCGTCCTACCCAAACCGACCTCCGACCAGCGCAAACCCCTCAGGACGCCGTGATTCTTGCTCAGTCCACCCCTTCACAGCAGCCGACGCCACCACTACCGCATGAGTTCGCGGTGCGGCGGCGATGACTCATCGAGATGGAGTTGATACTCACCGCGCACGCCCGGCAGGTCATGGCGGAGGGGGGCATACTTGTCGAGTGGGTGCAGCGGGCCGTGGATGCACCCGCGTTGCGGAACCGAGATCCCTACGATGAGGAGGTGGAGCGCTTCTACCTGCCGTCGCCGAGCGTGGCAATCGAGTGATGACCGGCCACGCCACCAACCGCGCCCTCACCGGCCCTGACACCGAGAAGGCTCAGGCCGGCGGCTCACGGGCGATTCAGGGCATCGATCGCCACCTGACAGCCTGATCGGGCCTCAGCGAGGCGGCAGTACGATGACCGGTGTGCTGAGGCGGATCTGCGTGCACAACTACAAGTGCCTCCAGAACTTCGAGTTGGAGTTGCAGGAGACGGTTCTGCTGCTCGGCGCGAACGGCGCCGGCAAGACGGCTGTGATCGATGTCGTCTACGGGCTCCGCAAGCTGCTCTCGGCCGAGGCCAAAATCGCTGATCGGGTCGCATTTCATCCGTCGACGCTGACACGTTGGCAGACGGACCCGAAGCAGGTGTTCGAGATCGACGTCGTAGTCGGCGGGGAATCCTTCCGATACCGGCTGGAAGTCGAGCACGCCGACGATGGACGGCACTCCCGCATCACCTGGGAGAGCCTCAGCGCAGGCCCCACGACGCTGTTCAAGTGCGAGATGGGCGACGTGCAGCTCTACCGCGACGACGGATCGGAGGGGCCGACGTTCAAGACGGACTGGACCGAATCGGCTCTCGCACGCGTCGTCGCCCAGCCGATCAACACCCGCCTGACGGCGTTCAAGGACGCCATGCGGGCGACGGTGGTGTGCAACATCCGCCCGGCGCTGCTACGCGCCGAGTCCACCCGTGAGGATCAACTCCTCGGCCGCCACGCCGAGAACTTCGTGGACTGGTATCGCCACGCCGTACAGGAGAACCCCGCGTCCTCGGTGGCCCACGTCGAGGCCCTGCGGGAGGTCATCGACGGCTTCAACAACATTCACCTCCAGCAGTCGGGCCTGGACAGCCGCGCGCTCATGTTTGACTTCGCCGGCGACCGCGTGAGCGGTGGGGCGAACTTCAAGCTGCGTTTCGACGAGTTGTCCGACGGTCACCGGGCGCTGGTCGTGCTCTACGCGCTGCTTCACCTCCGCCAGGACGCCGCCGGCGTGACTCTGTTCCTCGACGAGCCCGACAACTTCCTGGCACTGACCGAGATCCAGCCGTGGCTTCTCGAACTCGTGGACCTCTGTGACGAGTCGTCCTCTCAGGCGGTCGTCTGCTCGCACCACCCCGAACTCATCGACTACCTCGGACCGGACGGGGGCGTGCTGTTCGTTCGCGAGTCCTCAACCGCCGTCAGTGCACGGCCTCTTGAGGCTCTCGCGACCAACGACGGCCTCAAGCTCTCCGAGCAACTGGCGCGCGGCTGGGACGCGTGAGCCGCAACGTCCGGATCACCCTGCTCTGCGAAGACGCGCAGCACGAAACCTTCGCGAAGAAGCTCCTTCAGACCCTGGGCTGGCAGCTGCGCGACTTCCGCATCGAGCGGTCACCGTCGAGCCGAGGATCGGCCGAGCACTTCGTGCGCGAGCGCTTCCCGATCGAACTCCGGGGACTGCGATCCAAGCGCGGCGAGAAGCGGAGGCGCAGGGTGTTGACGTCGTTGTCGATGTCGAGACACTCCAAGACGAATCGATTAGCGACGAGGAAGCCGAGGCGTTCATCGCGGCGCTCGGTCTGTGAACGCCGCGAATCGAGCGGGAACTCCTGATCATCATCAACAATCTGAGCCACTTCGCGAGGTAGCCGTCCCGGACGAGGCCGGTGCGGGAGCGGATCAGCACGGAGCCATCGCCGCCGGGGGCGCGGTCCGCGGCGTGTCGACGCGATGTGGCCGCGACTGAGGCTAGTTCTGCCATATCTTCAGATAAGTGGCCATGTGGGTCCAAGAATGGCCACTTCAACGATAGATATGGCCGCTGTGGGGAGTGGCGATAGCGTGAGCGGTGTGGGGTACCTGTCGCCGCAGACGTATCACTACTGGCGGGGTACCTCACAGGTCAGCGAACCGTACGAAGCCTTCGTTCCGCACGGCATCGCCGGATGGGCTCCGAATCCGGACCGCGGCACGCTTTCCCGGCTCGGTGCCGCCGATGCGCACTTGCGAGCGCTGCAGCAGGATGTGCGGCAGTCGCCGGCGCTGTCGTGGTGTCTCAACCGCACCGAGGCGATCGCATCGAGCAGCGTGGAAGGGATCCGCACCACGCTGAGGTCGCTGAGCCTGCTGGAGTCGATGCGAGCGCACCGCAGCCCCCCACGGGCCGAGGCCGACAGACAGGCCTTGGGCAACGCCCGGCTGAACGCCTTCGCTGTCGACGCCGGCCGACGCCGACCGGCCGCGGTGACAGTTGCCGACGTCACCGAGATGCACCGG
>Ga0209754_1003283_pt1 | contig 11223 bp, 16 predicted proteins | sample MesohylBB_FD_187295 | JGI IMG/M metagenome (GOLD analysis project Ga0209754, IMG submission 187295) | Host-associated microbial community of the marine sponge Aplysina aerophoba from Gulf of Piran - sponge mesohyl, lysed by bead beating... | ecosystem: Host-associated > Porifera > Sponge >... | reverse complement strand
AAAATGACGATTGCTCGGGCCTGCCGCCCGCCAGCCCAGGCATTTTGCCGGCGGTTGGCAGGCCGCTGGTGGATTGCTCAGCACCCTCCTAGGACGATCTTCCCATCCTGATCGAATGAAACCGGTGTGCCGATGGTTGACGGGAGCGCGCCCGACGCACTTCCCCCAAACTCTCGGGCCGCCCCAGAGGCCTTTGAGTGATGTCGATCTGCCATCGACCACGCCTCGGCAGCTTGTGCGTAACGCAATTCGCGTGTGCTACGACTGTTGTAGATACGGATAGCTCCACTCATCAACGAACCTAAAGATCCGAGACCGATCACCCAGTACAGCATCCACGGAAGTTCGACTTCCATCCTACGCTGATTCTCGGATGAGCAGATCCAGGTCCTTCAATGCTCTGTCGAGATCATCCGGTGACCAATCAAGAACACTTATCAGTTCCTCTCGGGTGATCTTGGGCTTGGTCTCCATTACAGCCATTAAGACAAACGCCCGCTTTCCGCGGTCGCTGCCATTTACTGGTCTGTCAGTGTCCACTGTCACAGGTGTCTCCTTCCCGTTGTCTAGCAAATCAATCCGTCTGGGGACGGGAAGCGTGTCGGTGGGAACTCGCGGGCGGGAGGAAAGGCGGAGCGAAGGAGGGGGACAAGAAGAGAGGTGCGGGTGCGATGTGGTGGCCCACTGAGTTCTCCACTACAAGGGACATTACTCTAGTGGTGAACTAATCAAGTGTCAATCGGCAACTACCGCTAACCGTGCTGATTACACGATTGTAGTTCTCTGACCCTCTACGTTATCGATGGTGACGATCCTAAACCTGACGGTTCCGCTTGCGGTCGGCTTGGACGAACATGGCACGGGCCAAGCCCTGCGGGCTGCGGGGTGGTCGTACTTTGCTGACCCGTCGAGCGGACTTCGACACCTTCCGGGAACCGCCTCGTTCATAGCGAGATGTCACGGTGTTCCTTCCTACAGTTCGGCTGACAATTCATCCTACCGTCCGTTACTGGTATGCGATGATGGTGATGTCGCAGTTCCGGTCCATCTCCGCTAGGAGGGTGCTGGCTCTGACCATGCCGCCGAACGCGTTGGCTGCTGAGTAGTCCATCGCTACCTCGTCCCCGCACTCCGCCTCGATCCGGTCCACGACCGTGCCGTGGCGGGTGGCGTCGATCAGGATCCCGCTGACCTCATCGGCGGTCCTGCCTTCGATCCTGACCTGCCTGGACACCTCCCGGGTTAGGTACTCTACGTCGTCTTGGGGTTGTTCCCTCCTGCAGGAGGGTCCCATGAGCACGAGCAACATCAGGAACAGGGTCCAGTTGCGTAAGCTCGTTCCGGTCCGAATCATTCTCCTTTTGATAGGGAGAACTGTTTGGGAGACTCTCCTTGATAAAAGGAGAAAGCGAAATGGATTCGGGACCAGGCGTCGCGCCATTGCCGCGTGGCCCGTTCTTCGAGCAGCTGGCCGAGTCACAGGAGTTGGTGGGAGGTATCACCGCTCGGCGGGTAACGGGCAGGGTGACCTTGGCAGGCAAGGCGACTGCGGTGGTCGGCATGCGCCGAGCCGGCAAGACGACTTTCTTGCATCAACTCCGGGCTGAGAGGGTTGCCACCGGTGTAGCGCCGAAGTGCCTCCCCATGCTGTCGCTAGAGGACGAACGCTTCGCCGGTATCGACGCGACGCAACTCGGGATGCTGGTAGACGAATACATGGATCATCCGTTGGCGACCGGTCCGGGCTGTCATCCGATGGTGTGGTTCCTGGATGAGATACAGGTTGTCGATGGTTGGGAACGGCTCGTCCGGCGCCTGCTCGACACGCGGGGCGTCGAGGTGTTCCTATCGGGCTCTTCTGCGGCATTGCTGTCCCAGGAGATTGCTACCGCGTTGCGTGGTCGGGGCTGGCAGGTGCTCATCCATCCGTTCGCGTTCGACGAGGCGCTGCGACACCGGGGCGAGGCTCTACCCTCGGATGCGGAGCGGATGGGCCGAGCGGAGCGGGTCCGGTTGGAGACGCTGTTCGCCGCATGGTTGGCAACCGGTGGGTTCCCCGAAGCCCAGGGACTGGACGACACAACCCGGCGACGCCTGCTCAGTGACTACGTGGATGTGGCGATCCTGCGGGATGTGGTGGATCGTCACCGGGTCAGCAACGTCGTGGGGCTGCGCCGGCTGGTCCGCCATCTCCTCGGCAACGCCGGTTCGAGGTTCAGCGTCGAGAAGTTCCACCGCGCGTTGCGGTCTCAAGGCCTCGCCATCGCCCGCGACACCGTGCACCAGCATCTCAGCCATCTCGAGGACTGCTTCCTGGTCCGGACCGTCTGGATGGAATCGCGCTCGGAGCGCCAGCGGATGGTCAACCCACGCAAGTCCTATCCGGTCGATGCGGGCCTGATCAACGTGTTCGACCGCACGGGGAGGGCCAACACAGGTCACGCTCTGGAGACCACGGTGCTGGCGGAGTTGGAACGCCGCCGGCACGAGACGACCTATGTCCGTACTCCCGAGGGGTTCGAGGTCGACTTCCTGGCCCGAGGCGACGGCCCCCCCGAGCTGATCCAGGTATGCGCCGACGCATCCGAAGAGCCGACCGCGACACGGGAACTACGGGCTCTGACCGCCGCAGGAGCCATGTTCCCGCAAGCCACCAAGCGCCTCCTCACCCTGAACCGTCGCGGCCTCCCACCCGAAGCACCGAAGGACGTGGTAACCCAACCAGCCTACGAATGGATGCTCAGACCATCCCCTTGAGGTGGTCATGCGGTGGGACCGGCGTGCGAGTGCAGGGAGACCATAGGAGGGGCTGCGCGTAAGCGTGGGTTCTGGTGGTGCCATGGCCAGCGTCGGTAGTGCGTTACGAGGAATCCCCTGGGCTGCGTAGTCGTCGCAGTTCGTGAACCTTTGAGTGACTTCCCGATCCCGCATTCGACAGCACTTGAACCCGCGATGCCGACAATCCGACTCTGAGGCGACCTCGTGGCTGGGATCACCCGTCGTGTGGTTGAGGGCGACACCCGTCTCTACACCGTCGGACAGGACTTGGCGAACGTCCGTACACTCAAGGGCGGTACCGGGGCCACCACCCACACCGGACGCACCTACACAAACTGGATCTCCCTGTTCTGGACAACAGACCGTCCCGCCGTTTACATTTTGTGACAGGCGTGTCTAGCATAAGGGTTTAGCCTGCCGGTCCGGCTAGTAGGCGTTAGCCGAATGCAGCCGACATACCGCTGGTGACGGGACCCCGGAACGCACGGGGTCCCATTTCGTTTGCCGGCAACCACGTGCCCGGATTCTTCATGGACCCGACACGCGCACGCACACCGGACCACGTCAACCTCATCAATGGGGACATGACGGCATTCACCCTGCGGTTGAGCGCGGGTAGGGGGTCCGGTGAATAGGACCGCCGTCGTAGGAGGGTGCTGACCAATGACGATTGCTGGGGCCTGCCGTCCGCCGACCAGGGATTATGCCGGCGGTTGGCATGCCGCTGGTGGATTGCTCAGTACCCTCCTAGGTGCCCGAGACCGGGCCTCCGGCAAAGTCGTGACCGACAACCTCCAGGGCTTCGCCGGGGGCCGCATCGTCCTGAACGCCCCTTCGGTGGTTGCGGTCGCGGGTGTTCGTTGGCGTGAATGCCAGACCCCAACCGAAGGGACCACCAACCCATGGTCCGAGCAGCCATCGCCGTCGTGCTCGTCATCCTCGTCATTGCCGTATGCAACTGGGAAGACGACCCGGCACCCACTACCAGAGCCAGCACACAGCCCACTACCACAACCCGGCCTGCCACAACCAACACAGATCGACAGTTCGTCCCTCTAACCACACCGACCCAGCCGACCACCACACAACAGCCGACCACCACGACCACCACGCGTCCGAGACCGACCACCACCCGACGGCCCACCGCCCAGACCATCATCGCATACCAGTAACGGGTGGTACTATGGATTGTCAGCCGAATCTGTAGGAAGGAACACCCCCGCGACGTCCCGCCACGAACGTGCCAACCGCCGAAAGGTGGCCAAGGTCCGACGGGTCAGCAAGGTACGACCACCCCGATCCCCTCACGACCTAGCGCGGGCCATGTTCGTCCGAGCCAACCGCCGCAAGCCGCAACAGTGACAGCTCTGCCCCGATGAAGCCCATGAGTTGGGGGGCAGGGAAGTCGTGAGATACACAAATCATGCCTTGGAACAGATGGCCGAACGCGGCGTCACCCCTGATCACATAGACGAGGCGTTACGCCATGCAATCGAACCAATGCCGGGAATCGGCAGTTCTATATGATTGCGAGGTTTGGTCAGGGGACGGATTCTGCGAATCTGCACACCTGCTGACAACACACAACTTGTGATAACAGTAGTATGGGAGGGAGGATGATATGAGAGTATGCCATGATCTGGCAGCGGATGCCCTGTACATCCGGTTCAGACACAGTCAGGACGTAAAGACCCATTTCATCGACGCTGGGACGCTCGTGGACGCTGATTCTGAGGGTACCGTTCTCGGTATTGAAATCCTCAAGCCTAAGCGAGAATGGCCGATCAAGCGGATTCTAAAAGAGTTCGATCTCACCGAAGATCAGCAGCGGCTTCTGTTTCGGTTAGCTGATGTAGCCAACCCAACCATTGAGCAGCGTCTGTTTGTATCCACACAGACACCACAATCGCTTCTAGGTGAGCCCACTCGGAGAATTGTTCAGGCGTAGCGGATGAACGTGCCGGGTGGCGGTCCGCAGACCTGTTCCCCGGCTGTCAGGTCCCGGTACATGAGCCGTTTGCCTAGCCTCGTAGCACGCTCGATGCCTCGGGAAACGGCTCACCAACCGTGACCTGATCGCAGAGACTTGGACAGAGTTTGCCGGCTACGTGACCTCGGACCGGTGGATCAACTCGTCCCGCAACACGACACCGAGGACTTGCCTGATCACCGCCAGGGGCACATCCTCGTTGTAACCGATCCTCCGCATGGACCTGGGTAACTCAAACCCGCCGGCGTAGCCGAAGGCCATCTCCTCGATTTCGAAGGGCTCCAGACCCTTCGCCTTGGCCGTGAGTTCCTCTGCCGCGGCCCCGGCCCAGGCTCCGGCACCGAGCTGCCCGCTGAGGTTCTGCCCTTCCTCGGTCAGCCGCAACGGACTGGACCGTCCCAACCAAGGTCGTTGCCTGCCGGCGACCAAGGCGCGTACCTCTTGAAGTTGCTGCTGGAGAGTCTCCAACTGCCGCTGGAAGGTCTCCAACTGCCGCTGGAAGGTCTTCATGAAGGTCTTGGAGTTACTCCTGTCGACATCAACGGACCTTTCCCACTTGGCCCTCTCCCGTCGAATCTCCTGGGTTGTCTCGATGAAGGTCCTGAAGGCTTCCCTGTCCTTGTCAACGTGGCCCTTCCACTCAGCCCTCATTTCTCGGCTCTCGGAGCGATCTACCCACAATCCGATCCCCAGCAGGGCGACCATCGCGACAGTCGCTAGCGGGGCATATTCCAGCAACGTTTCCATCTGTGTCCCCTCCGCCTCTCTCCCTCGATGGTCTCCTGTTTCGTGTAATGAACCGATACGGTCGTGGTGTTACCGGGGCCGTGATCGTGGGGGTTAGTATCGTCGTGCTCTATCTGCTTGTCAAGCTGCGAATATCGCCAACCATCGCCAGTAGTTACACACTTGCAACTGTTTTCTTGGGCATCGGCGGTTCGGAACTACCGGCGGCCCGCTGCCCCTCCTGCCCGACAGGCCAGGGTTCTTCCGCGGTCTCTCAGGTCCACGCGAACCGATCCCACCGGGAGACCTGACCTGCGACGACCCGTTTCGTGTCCTCGTGTCCCCTGTTTCCACCGGTCGACATACAAGTCTGGGTGCGGGCGCCTATATATAGGTATAGGAGAGCGCTCGGCCGGCCTCGATCCGGGGCGTCCCGATCAGTGATCGTTCCCCGCTCCGGTTCAGACCCGGCCTCCGGAAGCTCCCTGCCCGCCACGGCCGGCCGGACGAAGCGATGCTCGGCCGAGAGCCGGCGGGAGGCCTCCCGGATCGTCGGTGCGGATCAGGAGGCTGCTGCCCCCGGAGAAGGCGATCCGGACGGTCTCGACGCCCCCGTGTGCTTCCCCTTCGGATCGGGTCAGGTGTTCTTGTCGTGCAGCACCCCGTCCGTGACTCCGGTCCGAACGGGAAGTGGGCGAACGACCCGACCCATCACGGAACCGGCGGCCACAGGGCACGGGTGACGCCCGGTTTGCGAACATGGACGTTTCGCGGCAACCGCACCGCAGGCAGATCATCTCAACACAATCTAAACAGATACAGACCTTGTTAAGACTTGTATACGTGTAGTATAGAACCCCGGTCGTCGACGTAACCGGCAGAGCGAGATAGGACGAGGTAGCGCCGGACAGGAGAGGAACACTTCGATGGGAGACAACCCGCTCATCTGGATCAGCCCCGCGGCGATTGTCACCGTGGCTCTGGTGGGTGCCATGGTCAAGTGGTTGATCCGGATAGGTTCGATGAACGAACACAAGAGGACCGTGACCGGATTCACGGTCGAAATCCGGGACGACATCAAGAAGATCATGCGCCGGCTGCCGGCTGAACCGGTCGGGATGACGAGTCCTCTCGCGTTGACGGACTACGGCAAGAAGCTTTCCGCAAAGCTGGATGCGGTGATGTGGGCGAAACAGGAAGCCGACTCACTCCGAGATCAAGACACCGGTACCGAGCCGTTCGAGATCGAAGAGTTCAGCTTCGAGCATGTCCGCAGGACGTATCCGCAGATACGCGACCTCTCCATAACGATCCGGACAGCTGTCTACGAACACGGGATCAACCGGGATCATGTCTACTCCGTGCTGGAGGTCGTGTTACGGGATGAGTTGATCCGGCGCGTCGGGGCAGAACGCGTGTGACCCTCCGTCGTTGTCATGTACCACGAGGCTGACACGAACCCAGATCCTTGAGACGGCGGTGGAGAAACCCGTCGAGGCGTTGCTGCGGATGCCAGACATCTTCTTCGTGGATCATCAGGCCTGCCACGACCATACCGCTGCTGGTGGGGCGGGTACCGGACTCGTCAACGAAACCGACGTACAACTTCGGCGCCTCCGTTCCTTCCGGGCGCGTTCGTGCCCCGCCGAACTGTGCTATCAGACGTGGGTTGACTTGTTTGGCTGCGGGAGGTCTCCGGCGGGGATACCGAACCATTCGTAGAAGGTTGCTGTCAGGTGGAAGGCTTCGGATTCGGGGGTTTCGTCCAGCGGGATGCCCTTGTGTGGAGGATCGTTCACGACCGCCTCCCGTGTGGGTGCTGCTCCGGGCGTGTAGCCCAGGATGCCCGAGAACTTGGGCTGTCCGTTTCGGAGACTCCGTCCCGCTGACCAGTAGGTCCACGAAGTGGCGTGAGGCGACAGGATTAGGCGGGCGAACCGGACTAGGTCTTCTGCCCATTCGGTGAGAAGGGTCCGCTCGGAGTAGCCATAGGGCGGGTTTTCAGCTGCGGTGATGATGAAGGTCATCGTCCCGAGTGGGTGGACCAAGGCGCCGAAGCCTGCAACATCGTGGCCCATGAGCGAGCGGCGTGGCTGATGTACGACGGATATGCACTGGCCGATCGGTTCGGTCTTCCCGCCGGACCAGGCGTCGAAGTCGTAGAGGGCTCCGGCTACACCGTCTCTTGTGTAGAAGTCGCCGAAGTGAACGTTCTCCGACGGGACGACTGCCACTTCCCAGTAGGACGCCTCGCCAATGCCGATACGGTCGATCATCTCCTGGGTAGCGGAGCGAACCGTTTGGGGGAGGGGATCCCCGTCGGCTGTCAACAGACGACCGCTCGTGTCTTTGTCGCGTTTCGTTGTTTCTCCGGTCTGCTGCCACCGATCCGCTGCTCGGGACCGTCCCGTCTGCCGAGGTGCCCCACCCCACAGTTTGTCGATGGGTATCGCGTATATGTGGTCGTCGAGCCGGTAGGGCATGTCGCCGGTGTACATGACCAGCCCGGCTCGGAAGCGTGATCCGACTTCGTCGCGGAGTATGCGTAGGCCTTTCCAGTCGTCGGCTGTCACCCGTGAGCCGGCTTTGATCTCGATGCCGATGACTGTGTCGTCGTCGGGACGTTCGACTACCAGGTCGACCTCGTCGCCTCGCCGGTTCCGCCAGTAGCCGATGACGCTTGGGCCGTCCAACCATGACAGCATCTTGCGCACCTCCCCCAGGACGAAGGTTTCCAGTAGGTGTCCGTACTGTGTCAGGAAGAGTGGTTCCCCGCTGGTGACCCGCTCTGGGGTTAGCCGCACTAGCCGGCCTCCGACTCCGGAGTCGACCACGTAGATCTTGGGACGGGAGACCGGTCCCCGGTCGGTGGTTTTCCAGGCCGGAAGCCGGTGGATGAGGAAGAGCAACTCGAGGAGCCGTGTGTAGTTCTCGGCGGTGCCCCACTTGAGTTCCACGTCTCTGGCGGCGCCCCTGATGTTGAGGAGTTGGCCGGTCTGGGCTGCGTACCGGTGCAGTAACCGTTGCAGGTACTCCCGCTCGCGGATTTCGTACAGGTTCGCCATGCCGTAGTTGATGGACTGGTCGATGTAGTTCGCGAACCGTTGGTACCGGTCAGCCGGGTCGAGGCTTCTCACGAGGAGGGGGAATCCGCCGGTGAGAACCCTTTCGATGTACGACCCGCGGGTGGTGACGGAAGGACCGGAAGATCGGAGCGCTCCGATGTCCCCGAAGGCCTGTTCCATGAAGTTCCCTTCCCGGCCGTCTATCTCAGCCTGGCTGAGGGGGAGGATCAGCACGTCGGTGTACCGGCCTACCAAGGCACCCGGATCCGACTTGTTCGCTTCCAAGGAAGCCGAGCCGGTCAACACGAACCGGCCTGGTGATCCGTCCACGTTCAACTGGGCCTTGATGTGTTGGATCAGGCGGGGGATCTTGGGGTACTCGTCGATGAGAACCGGTCGAGGGCGGCTGACGTACCCCTGCGGGTCGGCTTCTACCTGATGTCGGATGTCGGGTTCGTCGAGGTCGACTATGCCAACCTGCGATGCGGTTGCTATCTCCCGAAGCAGCGTGGACTTGCCCACGGTTCGGGGTCCTTCGAGGATCACGACCGGCTGTGTGGCGATGAGGCGGTGTACAACATCCAGGATACGTCGCGGGTACATCATTCGAGACCTTCTGGCACTATTTGAGTATTATACCTAAGTACTTCTGAGACAGTGGCCACACTATACCGATATGACAGTGTTTTAGGGATTATCCCTAAACCAAGGCGAACTAGGGACGTGTGAACGACTGTGAGTCGGTCTTGCATTCACCGAACAGGGTTGACTGTCAAGGCCGGGTTGACCAACGAGCAGCCTTGACGTATCTTTCACATCACTTGTTCTCCCTGATCGGGAGCCAGGTCTAAAGGGAGTCCTAGGTTCCCTGGTTTTGGGGCTGAGTTCTCCGTTGAGAGCTTCCCGGGAGTCGGACAGACACCCGAAATCTGAATAGCCCTCCGATGAGGGCTCACGCCGGGGACCTGCGGGTCCCCGGTTCTTTTCGGACAAGATGCCCTACAAGAGGATGGGATGGACAGATACGCAGTTCTTGTTGACGCTGGTTACGTGTTTGCCGCGGGTGGGGAACTCTGCTGTGGTACCGGGTTCAGGGCGGTTCACCCGCCCAACCCGATAATCAGCAGGCTCCTAGGCGGAGTTCGCCGCCTACTCGGGAGATAGCCTTCCGAAGGTCCCCTCCCACCTGTACCCAATCAGACCGGATCCGCCTTTTGTCCTCGGTCATAGCCGCCACATCCTCCGTCCAGGACCGGTGAATCATGATCAGCTGAATCATGATCAGCATCTGGGCGACGGCCTCGACTCGTACATCGATCGGCGCCGCGTCAAGTTGCCGCCGGAGTTCCTCCGCCAAGGCGGCGAGGACCTCGGCGCTTCCGTCTCCCTGATGGCAATGGGCCCGTAGCACAGCGACGGTCTGCTGCGCGGCCTTGTACGACAGGTACTCGGTGCTCGTGCTCATAGCTTCGTTTACTGTGCCCTTGCGCTTTCTCACGTTCATCATACCGTGACCCGTTCCGTGGGGAACCGGATTATGGCGCACCGACGGCAGACCCGCCAAGCCGATTCCGGCTGGCGGTCACGGCATGAGCGACCTTACCGATTCCGGCAGCCTACGTCTTCGCGACGCTCTACGAGAGGGGTGGCGTCCACCAACGTGGGTCTATGTGCGGGAGTTCGACTCCGGTAGATCTGTGTGCCCTTCGTAGGGGATGTAGTCGAAGATCCTGAACAAAGCGCTCGTGTCCTCACCGCGAGGAGGGTTGGTCTGATCTACAGGTGTACCATCCCCGAGTCTTTCGGCTGCGACGGTGGAGGGCCTGTCTCGATTCCGAACAGTCCGAGGAGTTCTTCGCGGGTGAGCATGGTCGAGATGCAATGGGCCTGTGACAGAACCCGGGGGGTACTAGCTCCGGGGCGTGCTTGGAACAAGGGCCCGGAGACCCCGGCCTGTCCGAAACGTTCGCCGCCGGGTGACGAGGGCGCCGGACGCGGTCGAGAAGGGTATCCGGACACCCGGCTATCCGGGGACAACCGTTGTCATGCCTCTCGGCCGGTGTCGGGGAACGAAGCGGTACCTGCGTGGTCGACCGCGCCGCCACTCCTGATCCCTTCGGGAGGCCGGACAGATCTCAGCCGAACCGGATGAGGACCCCTACGGCACCGATCACCAGAACGGTCGCCCAGGTGATGATCCACCGGGTCTGCTCGTTGAACCGCTTCTCCATGTCGGCCCGGAGGCGTTCCATGTCGGCACGCAGGTTCGCGATCTCGGTCCGGACCCGCTCTATGGCAGCTGCGATCTTCAGATCTGTGTCCGTGGCCATTCTCTCTCCCTCGGTCCTGTCGAAGCTGAATAAGGGGGCTACCCCGGCAGCCTGCTACCGAGACCCGACGATGATGCCGGTAGCGGCCACCACCAATCCGGCCAGCCAGAGGGTGTGGTGATTGATCCGCCTCTCCATGTCCGCCCGGAGCCGCTCCATGTCCGCCCGGAGCCTCTCCATGTCGGCACGCAGGTTCGCGATCTCGGTCCGGACCCGCTCTATGGCAGCTGCGATCTTGAGATCTGTGTCAGTGGTCATTCTCTCTCCTTCATCCAGACGGACCCGAGAAGGGGGCTTTCCCGGCAGCCTGCTACCGGGACCCGATGATGATGCT
>Ga0209754_1003279_pt1 | contig 11235 bp, 12 predicted proteins | sample MesohylBB_FD_187295 | JGI IMG/M metagenome (GOLD analysis project Ga0209754, IMG submission 187295) | Host-associated microbial community of the marine sponge Aplysina aerophoba from Gulf of Piran - sponge mesohyl, lysed by bead beating... | ecosystem: Host-associated > Porifera > Sponge >... | reverse complement strand
CAGCGGGGGCAGTTCGGTGTCCGGGTCCAAGGTCTCTGTGTTCGCCGGCGCCGGCAGGGTCACAACCCGAGGTTCCAGCGCCGGGCGATCGTAGTAATACTCCGGCATGAAGATGTCATCGTCGTCCAACTCGCACAGGGCGCCGACAACGACAACGCTGACCACGGAACGCGTCACTTCGGATTCAGACGTGGCACTTTATGTTCTTCGCGTTGCTGCGAGTGTTCCACTTGTCGAACCAGCCTGAGATAGTGACCTTCACCGTGACACGGGTCCGCCAACCCGCCTTCTCAAACGTGCTGCACGGATAGCGTACGGTCACCTGCTGCTTTGAGTACTTCGTGTGTGTTCTCTCCGCCCTAGTGTACCAGCTGCAGTCGAACGGATTGTACGGGTGGCACTGCCAAACTTGCAGTTGCACCCTTACCTGGGCGGTGTTCGGGCAATTGCTCGCGGGATTCGATGTGTTCACCCACGCTCCATGCCCGGACGCGTCGTTTCCCGAACGGCGCGGGTTGTCAGCTCGTGCGTAGAAAGTACACGACTGCCGCAGAGTTCGGCGAGCGCCTGGCGATGCCCGGCCCTTCATCCGCGAGCCCGACCTGGTGCGAGAGCTCGAATTCCGACCCGCTCGCAGCCGGTCGGTCAGTGACTTTACATAACGGACATTTCCGGCGTTGATCTACTTCTCGCCCTCAGCCACCGGCGCTGCTGTCGGCGGTTGTTGATCGGTCGTCGGATCGCTACCAGCGATGGATCCTCGGTGCGGCGATCCCGAGGCGGCCGGCGAGTGCGATGAAGTCCCCCGCGTCCGAGGTGATGATGCTGTGCCCAATCTGTGCGGCAAGCACGACGAGATGCGCATCCACGACGTCTCCGGTGCCCGATCTGCCGAGCAGCCGGCCCACTGCGCTGTAGTCGTCCGCTGCGAACGGATGCACGATCATCGACTGCGCGATGCGGGCCAGGCGCGCCTGTCGCGCGCCGTCACGCCAGACCTGGGCAAGTACCGGCGCAGTTGTGTGCAGGGTCTCGTCGGCTCTCACGGACGCTGCCAGGAAGGAACGCGCCGCACTCTCGCCGCTATCCAACGCAACCAGCAGACCCGCGTCGAGGATCACCGATCGAAGTAGCGGCGGCTCATCGAGTCGACTTCAGCTTCGTCCAGGGGCCCGGCTTCCGCCTCCCACGCTTCGAGCACCTCATTGAGCGTCTCGCGCCGTCGGCTCTCTTGGGCGAGCAACCGGATTCCCTGCCGGATGACAGTCGATTGGTCGCCGAACTCCGGGACGAGCTCGGCCAGCAGCAGCCTGTCCTCGTCGCCGAGTCTGATAGTCGTCGTCGTGCTCATGCAGAAAGTGTAGCACGACTGTACTGCGCGGGTTGGCGGCGGTCGGCGGCGTCGGGGGTGGTTCGCGCTGGGTGTGGAGCGTGTTGGGCTGGCGATTCGCCGCTTGGGGCGGGTTCGGGGCGCGTCGGGTCGGTGGGGTCCGCTGCGATCGGGGATCTGGGGTGGTTAGCAGAGTTGGGGTAGGGCGCGGATGTTGGTGAGTGCGGTGTGGTAGGTGGTCGCCCAGGGCCATCGGGCGGGGAGGCGCAGGATGGTGCGGCCGCTGTGGTTGACGAGACGCCCGGGCAGGGCCTGGAGGCGGTTGCGGACGGTTTGTCCGGCGGTGAGTTGGTCGCCGCGGCGGACCTTGGCGAGTTGGGCGAGCCAGCGGTAGAGGTTGTGGGCGGGTGTGGCGCAGGCGCCCGCGCGGCGCCCCAGGCGCACCGCGGCGTCCACCAGCGACGCCACACCCAACCGGCCCATCAACGCCCCCGCCGCCACCAAGCCCGCATCGGCGACAAACGATTCGTCGTCGAAGACCACCCCCAACCCGTCAAACCTGTGCGATACTCCACTCACAGGAAGTGCCTCCCGATCCGGGGCAACAGCCGCTGCTACTTACGGCCATGCTCCCAGGTCAGCGAGGCACTTCCGCGCATTTGCACCCCCGAACACCCCAACCCGTCGGTGGATCCAGGCTCAGAGCGTGCCTCCACGATCTCGGGGGAACTCCATGTCGGGGAGTTCACCGCCGTGTCCGCCGGCGGCACCCACACCTGTGCCCTGCGCGCCGACGGCACCGTCGCCTGCTGGGGCGTCCCCGGCCACGTCGAACCCCCCGACGGCGTCGCCTGGGTCACATGACCGGGCGCCAGACGCCGACCACGCCGGACCCCGCACTCCCCCCGCAGTGTTGGTTGTCAGACTCAAACGAACAGACACCCACACAGACACAGCGAGCCGGGACGGTTTCGTGCCGTCCGCGGCGTGTGCGGTCGGCGCGCCCGGCGAGGAACCAGCGCCGAACACCGGAGGTTCCGTCGCTCGTGGGCGACTCGTCGCGGATACGGGCGCCCCGCCGGGGGCATGGCGGCGAGGCGGGGTTGACGTCTCTGGAGGCGCCGACTACGCCTTCTCCGAAGTCGGCGCCACGATCCTCACCGCCTTCAACAGACCCACCAACCAGAGACCCGCCGCCGAGGTCACCCAGCCGCTCCTCGACAACGCGACCCCCCACACGGCCGACCACGACAAACCCCAAATCAAATGCCAGGTCATCGAATAGGCCCGCTCATCGATGAGTGAACCCCCCCGGGGGCCCGCGTGTTCGGCCGGGCTGGTTCGCGGCCGGCGGGCGGGGTGTGTGTCTTTGCCTGGCCGATGGGGGATATGTGGGTTTGCTCATGTGATTGTTGGACTATGGTGCTGTGAGCCGCGTTGGCGGGGTCTGCTGTTTCGGCGGGTGCCTGTGGCCGGTTGAGGAGCGGTTCCGATGATCAGGAGGGTCGTTCGGGTTCTATGGGCTGGGTCGGTGTGGGCGGTCGGGTCGCCTCAGCGCGGGGGTGTGGCCGCGTCGAGTGCGGCGGGGCGCGTTCCGTGAGCGTGGTTGACGGCGTTCGGCGGTGGTGTCTGCGGGTGTGGCACCGGGTCTCGTCGGCGTGGTGTGGTGAGCCTGGGTGGGGTCGCGGCCGGCGTAGGCCGGGAGTGCGGTCCTCGCGGTGGCGCGGTGGTGTCGGGTTGGCGGGGTTGTTGGTATTGGTGTTGGCGGTGGGGTTGGTGGTGCCGTCGTGGCCGTTTGGCGACGACGCGGACGCTGAGGCGCAGACGACGGTGGCGCCCGAGTGTCGGGAGGGTTACGAGTTCGACCCGGCCTCGGGGTTGTGTGAGCGGACCGAGTTCGATCTGCCCGTGGTGTCGTGTTCTGTGGGCACGAAGATCGGCCATCGGGGTGGTGTGTCGTGTCGGGTGGATCACGGCGCGGCGGTGCCGAAGCCGTTCTGCGTGGAGGGACGGTTGGTGTATGTGGGGCCGCCGGTGGGTGGTGTGTGGCGCTGCGCGGTCGCGACGGTGCGCACCGAGAGCCGCTTGGCGGAGCCGTACTGCACGCGGGGCACGCCGCCGTTCTGCGAGTACACCGAACAGGTGTCCCGCACGCTGAGCCGCCCGGCGACCGAGTCGTGTTCGCCGCGGGGCACACCGCCGTCGTGCCGCTACACCGAACGGGTGGCCCGCACCGAGACACGCGACGCCACCCGCTACTGCACGCCGCGGGGCGCGCCGCCGTCGTGCCGGTACACCGAGCAGGTCACCCGCACGGTCACCGAGGATGCCACCGAGTACTGTTCGCCGCGGGGCACACCGCCGTTGTGCCGGTACACGGCACGGGTGCCCCGCACCGAGACACGCGACGCCACCCGCTACTGCACGCCGCGGGGCACGCCGCCGTTCTGCCGGTACACCGCCACCGAGACGGAGCCGGCGAGGCTGGTGTATGTGGGGGGCGTGCCGGTGGGTTATGCGTGCCCGTCGGGGTGGAGCCTGTCGGGTTCGGAGTGCAGCCGGCGGGCTGGTCCCGCAGCGGCAGCACCTGCGAACGCACCATCACCGTGTCCGTCACCCGCTACGGCACGCTCTCGTATCGGTGCCCGGCGGGCTGGACCCGCAGCGGCAGCACCTGCAGCCGCGACTATCCCGCCGGGACCGTCACCCGCTACGGCACCCTGAGGTACCGGTGCAAGGCGGGCTGGAACCCCAGCGGCGCGACCTGCGAACGCACCATCACCGTCACCGTGGACCGCCGCGGCACCCTGACCTACAACTGTCCCAGCGACGACTGGACCCCCAACGGCGCGACCTGCGAACGCACCGTCACCGACGACGTGACCCGCCGCGGCACCCTGAAGTATCGCTGCCCCGAGGACTGGACGTCCCGGGGGATCAACTGTGAACGCGCCGTCCCCGGGACCCGCTACGACGAACCCACCACCATACACACCTGCGGCACCGGCACCCCGATCGGGGGGCGCTGCTACACCCACCAACCCACCACCAAATCCTGCGACACCGACACCAGCGACACCACCGCCACCAGATGGGAACTCGTCGACGACATCTGCCGGCGCACCCGCACCCACACGCCCCTGTGCCCCGACAACACCCCCGACCTGCGCGACGGCGAATGCCACCCCCCACCCACCACGACAACAACAATCGGCACAACCACGACCACGACGACCACCACCACGACCACGACGACCACAACCACGACGATCGTCCCGGCCCGCCCGCCGGGCGAGCCCCGGAACATCGAACTCGAACCCGGCGACCGGACCCTGACCGTCACCTGGCAGGAACCACGCACCGACGGCGGCTCATCCATCACCGGCTACCAACTCCAATACAGGACGTACCCATCGCCGGACTGGCTCCCCGCCCCGGCGGGCCTGACCCGCGAGGTCGAGCGCACCGCCGGAATCAGAACATGGACCCGCACAATCCGCGGCCTCACCAACGGCACCATCTACGACGTCCAAGTCGGCGCCACCAACAAGAACGGCACCACCTGGGGCAGCTACGCGACCGGCTACCCGCGCCCCGCCTGTGACTCCGGCTACACATACTCCCGAGTCCCCGCCCACAGCAAACAACCATGCATACCTAACTGCCCCAACGGACACGTATACTGGCCCACCTACCGCGACGACGCCAACAACGACAACGGCTGCCGCCCAACCACATGCCCCACCGGCACCAAACGCGCCGTCAACGCCTGGTGCCTACCCGAATGCGGCACAGGCGAAACATACAACACCACCCACAACGGCTGCCGCCCCACATCCTGCCCCGACGAACGCACAACTACCGGCTACTGTCAGCCGCCGACACCATCCGATACCGACCGGAGTGGAAGCACCTATAGTAGTCTCTACTGTACCGCATACTGGCCTGTGGAAAACGCCTATGGATATCTCAGTGCAGGCAAGCCCGATAAGGCGAGCTGTCCGCCCATATCCCTTTTTCAAGCGCGGCCAGCCAACGACTACACTCCAGAATGGGGTTACGAAGCTCATCTCCAAGCTAACCACGGAAAGGTAATCGTAAAGGCACTTGGTGACTGCAGCAACGCACCTGATAGGCCGTTCGGATACGATTTTCGGATACCGTGCAGAGCACATGACTATTGCTACGATCTCATCCGCGCAGGACTCGACCAGACGGTGAGAGTTAGTACATGTGACTATATTTTCCTAGTCCTATTGAGATCACACTGCAGTGGTTATTCTGCTGAGCTATTGCCAGGCACCTGTATTAGCTTGGCTCAGCTATATTATGAGGCTGTAGTTGCTCTTGGTGGTGCTGAAGCCGAGTTGCTGAAGGTACGGTTGAGGAACGTGAAGACCGGGAAGTGTCTCACGATCACAGACACGTCGGAGAGCGCCTTATCGCTCGCTGGTGAACAGGTCGCCCAACAAATCTGCAAGAAGTCTTCTACTCAAGAGTTCCAGCTGATACAGGCACCTGCCTCTCTGCTAGGAGAATTCCACATAAAGCCAACGATTTTCGCGGAGAACACCAACGACATGGCCAGCGATGACGTATGCGTTCACGACGACCGACAAGGCGAACACAGAGTACGCCAAGCGTACTGCCTGAGCAATGGCGACAACCAATACTCACGCGTCATAATCGAGCCAGCACCCACACCTGATGTCCAAGAATTCCTGCTACGACAAGGCAGCAAGTGCTGGCAACCCGCCTCTCAAGCAACCGACGAGGCGACCGCCCTCAATGGTGTCCTAATCTACAACAAGCCCTGTAACGCCAATAATCAGCGCCATAGATGGATTATCATACCCGCGTCATAGGAGGGGCGACGCACATGTCCAAACATCGTACGACTCAGAGTCTCGCACTGGTTTTCGCAATGTCGCTCGCCATCACAGCCTGCACCGGATCGCAAATCGGAATCTCGACACGCTCACTAGAGTTGTCGCAGTCAGCTTCGCCACCTATCGCTGAGCCAGAATCGAACGAAGGCAACTCGCCTCCCCTTCCAACCACAACAATCGAACCGTACATTTCCGCAGACCCGAGTGAACTGCCTTGGCTCCAAGACCAAACACCTGACCCGACCCCGCTCCCTCCGCGCACCGCAGACGAGATCCGTGAGGACCTTAAGACATTGTCAGCTATAGAGTTTGATCCGTCTACCCCGCTCGGTGCACTGTGCTGGGCCCTCTGGGAAACACAGAAGGCCTATCTTTGGGATGGGCTTGGGGGTATCTTCCTGTCACTTGTGGATCAAGAGGAAGCCGAAAACGCAGCCCAAGTAGACGAATCGATAGCAGCCACCACTTCCCGAACCCCAAGTGGCGATGATGGAATCGTCGGTCCGACCGGAATCGTCGACGAACAAGTGCTCCACTTCACCGAGTACAGTCTCGTGGAGGCCTTGGAAGCGGCGTCCGAGCCTGGAATCAGGAACGTCGCGCTTGATCACGCCCTCCCCTTGAAGTATCGCCCACTCGCCGAAGAATTCTACGGAGCAATTGACAAGCGACTGCTAATGGACGATCCCATTGGGATAGAGTTGCACGAGTTGACAAGTTTCGAAGCGATGACGCCTGCCGAGACGGCAGGCTTCGCGTTCTGCGATGATGTCCTCAGTGAGCCCTCAGGGCCACAACCTCCAGACCCTGCATCAATCACGACAACACAACCGCCATCTACGACGGCGATCACCACAACAACATCAACATCGGTGGTCGGTTTGGTGCCTTTGGGGATGGGGGCGCCGGGTGTGTCTGCGTCGGTGGGCGGGTTTACGGTGGTGTGGGTTGTGGGGGGTGTGCCGGCGGGCGCGCCTGCGGTGTCGGCGTATCAGGTCGGCTACACCGCCGGTGACGGCGCCACCGGGACGTTGGGGGTCGCCGGCGGGTCGGTCACGTCGGCGACGGTCACCGGCCTCGACGCCGCGACGACCTACGAGGTGTGGGTCCGGGCGTTGAACGCCAACGGTTGGGGGCCGTGGTCGCCGCCGGTGAGCGTCACCACACCGCACGCCGCGCCCGACGGGTGAACCTCTTCGGCGGCCCGCGCGCCGCGCTGAGCCGGTGCCCCGTCGGCATCGCTGCGACCGCGGGCACGAACCGAGTCGCCGACCGCGCGCCGCGGTGAGCCGTGGCGCGACGCCCCCGCGGGGGGCACGGTCCCCGAGTGGTGGTGTCGTCGACCGCGCGCCGCTTGAGCCGGGGTCCGGTGTGGGCGCCGCGCTGGTGCCGCGGCGACGGCGGGTTGACGTCTCTGGAGTGGCTGCTGATCGTCGCCGCGGTGGCCGCGGTGGCAGCGCTGGGTGTGGTCGTGGTGCAACGCGCCGTCGGCGACGCCGCCGAGGCGACCAGCGCCGGCGGCGCGCGGGCGACCGCCGCGGCACTCGCCGCCGCCGAGGTCGAGAGCGACGCCCGCAGCGCCGACGGGCGCACCGCCACGTGGGCGCACTGGCAACGCCACTTCACCGCGCGGTGCGCGCGGGTCGCGATCCTCTACCGCGACACCGGGATCCTCGTCGACGCGGCGTTCGCCAAACCCACCGGCGAACACCACAGCGACCCCATCGACGCGCCGGCCCTCGCCGCGGCCACCGAGGACGCACCCACCCCCACGGCGCCCCAGGCGAGATGCAACACCGTCGCCGACACCGAGGCGAACATCCTCACCGCCCGCGCCGACGCCGCCGGGATCGCCGCGGTCGCCGCCACGTGGCAGTCCGGCGACACGTGGGCCGCCTGGGAAACCCGCCACCGCCGACAGTGCAACGCGCTGCTCGTCACCTACGAACACCTCAACATCAAAGTCCACGCCGCCTTCAACGGGCCCCCTGGCCAAGGAAGCATGCCCGTCACCAAAACCCTCCTCGACGACGCCGACGACACCGGACCCACCCCCACCAAACCCCAGATCAGATGCCGCATCATCGGATGAGCACCAACATACCCCTGGCCGAACGATCCGACGGCCCGTCCCGGCGACCGAGCCGCACGGCCCTTCCTCAAGGTGTGCGGTCCCGGCGCAGGCTCGTCAGCAACGCGCGTCGTCTTCGTGACGGCATCATCGCCGCGGCCATGCGGGGCGATCCACGCGGGCGCGGCCGTCGCGGAATTCCGCTCCGTGCCGGGCTGCTACCAGTGACGGATCTTCGGTGCCGCAGCTCCGAGGTGTCCGACGAGCGTGATGAAGTCGCCTGGGTCAGAGGTGAGGATTCTGTGTCCGACCCGTGTGGCCAGCACTGCGAGGTGCGCGTCCACGACATTCGCAGTGCCCGATCTGCGCAGCAGGTGACCCACTGCGATGTGGTCGTCCGCGGCGAATGGATGCACGGTCATCGACTTCGCGATGCGGGCCAGCCGCGCCTCCTGCGCGCCGTCGCGCCAGACCTGGGCCAGGACCGGGGCGGTTGTGCGCAGGACCTCGTCGGTCTCGCAGAGGCCGCCAGATTGCAGAAGCGTCAGCGATCGGATAATCCACCACGGCGTGGTGGATTATCGACCACATCGTGGCGGATTATCCGCCACTTGGACCGTCGTGACGATCTACGGAGCAGAGCTCTCCGACCTCCGACGGCGCAGCCCCGGCTTCGGAGTACTCGTCAGTGGCCTTCTGGTTGGACTCATAGGCGCCGGTAGCCTCGCGGCGATGGGCGACACGGTCGACGTGAATCACCAGGCGCGCGTCGATGACCTCGTAGAGGATCCGGTGGTCGCCGACGCGTACCCGGTACACGGACTCCTCCCCTGCCAGAGCGACACAGCCGGGTGGCCGCGGCTCATCGGCCAACAGATTGATCGCGGCGCGAACCCGCTGCTGCTCGGTGTGCGGCAACCGGGCGATCGACCTGACCGCCCGGCGGGCGATCTCGACGGTGTAGCGGCTCACTCGAGTCCAAGCGCAGCCTTGACCTCATCCCAGGGCACGTAGTCGTCGTCAAACCGCGCGGCCTCGAGTTCGCGGCGATCAGCGGCGTCGTCTGCACTGTCGACGAGCCGATCGAAAGCGTCGGAATCCAGGATCACGGCGACCCGGCGGCCGTGCCGTGTCACCGTGACCGGCTCGCCCGAACGACGGGTCTCCTCGATCACCTCGGCCAGCCGGTTTCGTGCCTCGCTTACCGCTACTTCATTCATGTACGAATCGTACACTCTGATGGGCAGCGTCGGAACGCAGCATCGTGACTCCAGCGGGGTCCAAGCCGATGCGGTAGTCCGTGCCTGGGGTGACATCGGCGGGGACGTAAGCCTCCAGCGGCGGTGCACCGGGGATGTCGAACGTGGCGACGGAGCGGTCGCCCGCTACTCGCAGGTCGCTCAGGTGGGCCGGGACACCTGAGGATCCGCCCGGACGCACCGCCTCGGGGCGGATCAGGATGCAGAACCTCCCTCGCGACGGCTCGGTGGGGGCACTTGCGGTGAGCGCCACGAGGCCCCATGGCGTCGAGACGTCTCGACCGCCGGTGTGTGGCACTCCCCCTTCGGGTGGCTGCCATACGGTTCCCAGCCCGAGGAAGGTGGCGGTCCAGGCGTCACGCGGGTCGGCACGGAGCTGCTGCGGTGTGGCGGTGCGGTGGATGTGCCCGTCACGCATGAGGGCCACCCTGTCGGCGATGGCGAAGGCCTCAGCGTGGTCGTGGGTGACGTGGATGGCCGTCTGACCCAGATCGGAGAGGATGCGCCGGACATCGCCCACCAGGCGGTCGTGCAGTGGGCGATCGAGGGCCGCGAAGGGCTCGTCGGCGAGGAGCAGTCTCGGTTCGGGAGCCAGGGCGCGCGCCAGGGCCACGCGCTGGGCCTCTCCCCCGGAGAGGGTCGCCACGCTGCGTCGCTCGTATCCCTCCAGTCCCACCATCGCCAGCACCTCGGTGACGCGGCGCCGGCGTTCGTCGGCGGAGACGCCCTGCATGCGGAGTCCGAAGGCCACATTGGCGCCCACGTTGCGGTGTGGCAGCAGGGCGTGGTCCTGGAAGACCATGCCGAAGCGGCGCCGGTGGGCGGGGACAGGGTGCAGGTCCTCCCCCGCCCAGTGGACGGAACCGGCATCGGCGGTGAGCAATCCGGCCACGGCTCGCAGCAGTGTCGTCTTGCCGCAGCCGCTCGGCCCCAGCAGGGCCAGCACCTCGCCGCGGTGCACGGACAGGTCCAGACCGGCCAGGATGGCCTTGCCGCCGAGGCTCACGTCCAGGCCGCGGATTGCCAATCCCTCTCGGCGACTGGATTCCGGCCTTCGCCGGAGTGACACCGGGGGGCGGGATTCCGGGGCTCTCGGGGGTGACGCTGCGGGGTTCACCGGGGGGTCGTCGAGCTCCTGCCCCTCTCCCCCGCCGGTCTTGTGTCCGCGGAGTCGCTGGTCGCCGGCCTGTCGCCGCGCGGGACCGGTCATCGGCTCGTTCATCTCAGAAATCCGCCGCGCCGGCGGGGCGGAGCCGGTCGATCAGCAGCACGGCGGTGGCGGTCATGGCCAGCAGTATCACGCTCATGGCCATGGCCTGCCCGAACGCCGCCTCGCCGGGGCGCCCCAGGAGGCGGAAGATGGCGATGGGGACCGTCGGGCGCTCCGGGCGGACCACGAAGGAAGTGGCGCCGAACTCCCCCAGCGACACCGCGAAGGCGAAGCCGGCGCCGACGGCCAGGCCCCGCAGCGCCAGCGGCAGGTCGACCTCGCGCCAAACCCGGGCCGGCCGGGCGCCCAGGACCGCCGCCGCCTCGCGCAGCCGCGGGCTCACCGCCGCAAGGGCCGGCGTGACCGAGCGGATCACGAACGGCATCCCGATAAGGGCGTGCGCGATGGGCACCAGCCACCACGACAGGCGCAGGTCGAGCGGAGGGCGGTCCAGCACCAGCAGCATCCCGAAGCCC
>Ga0209754_1003271_pt1 | contig 11253 bp, 15 predicted proteins | sample MesohylBB_FD_187295 | JGI IMG/M metagenome (GOLD analysis project Ga0209754, IMG submission 187295) | Host-associated microbial community of the marine sponge Aplysina aerophoba from Gulf of Piran - sponge mesohyl, lysed by bead beating... | ecosystem: Host-associated > Porifera > Sponge >... | reverse complement strand
CCGGACGACGACCCGGCCGTCGGCCTCTGCGCGCTGCCGGCAGAGCCGGATCTGGTCGTCGATCGAGGTCGGCTTCTGAAGCTGGGACGAGTAGCGGGCGTAAATGGCGACGCGGGGGGCGCCCGGACTTGTAGCGTGCATGCTGTACCTCCATCCTGAACATCTGGAGGTCGCGTTCGCGCAAGTGGTTCCGTCGGGAGGTCAAGTGATTGGTTTGAAGACATTATTCTAACCGTGCGGATTCGAATTGGGCCAACCGCACGCATGGATTCATGAGAAAAATTCATGCCGTTCGTCGTCCGATTCGGCGGACCATTCGCGTTGCAGGCGGCGAAGACGATCCGGTTTGGAGGGAACGGGCGCGGGTCCCGTCAATCCGAAGAGTGTGCGTGGGACGTCCGGTTCTTGCAGCCGACGCAGGACGCGTTTCTTGTCCTTGTCCGACATTTGCGCGAGACGAAAGAGATCGCCTTCGCGGTTTGCGATCGGCGTGCCGGCAAGGGCGTCGGCGAGCTCGTCGGAGAGGCCGGCGCCAATGCTGACGGCCTGGTGGACGGCACGCCTGGAAATGCCGATCAGATCGGCTGTTTCCTGGGCTCAGGAGGCAGTCGGGTCGGGGGTACGGGCGCGGTCGCGTGCGTAGTGGGCAGAGGATCGCCAGGAGCTGGTGTGAGAGGCGGAAGGTTGTAAGCAAGTTCGGGGAGAACCGCGTATTCCAGCAAGAGGGCCAGGTGGCGGGCTCGGGTCTTGGCTCGGGACGACGGGTCGAGGCGGTGTTGAATGCGGCGAATTCGTTGATTGGCCCGCCTCAGTGCGAGCGAGTATGGGATGCGGGAGCGAGGGAATTGCAGCAGGTCGGCAGTTTGCCTTCCAAGGAGCGCGCGAGTCAGACGGTAGGTTCTGCCGATGGTCGCTGCCCGGATGGCTGGGTTGGTCTGTCCGATAAGGTCGGGGAGGACCTGGACGACGGCGTTGGTGACGGCGATAGCGTCTGCGTCGGAGCGCGGCTCGGCGCATTCGGCGACTTGTCGGTAGCGCAGGAGGTCGGATTCGCGGCCCCCGAAAACAAGCCGGTCCGGGATGCCGAGCAAGGTAGCGACGTAGCGCCATACCTGGATGAAGCCTTGGCGCGAGTCTTCGTGGAGCGGGATGCCGAGGAGATGGACGTATTGCAGCAGGCCGGCTGAGTAATTTGCGGATGCAAGGGCGAGATGGGCGGCGCTGATGGGACTGCCGTGTTCGCGCGTGTCCCAGTCGGAATGCTGGAGTATCAGGCGCCGGGTGGCTGCGTGAACGAGCCTGATATGCACGCAGATCTTCCAGCCGTCGCGGTGTGCCGCGAGGGAGCCTGGAAGCATGATTTCGAAGAGATGATGGCTCGAGTGGCGAATGCGATGGACCCCAAGGCTTGAAGAAACTGCGCCGGTGGAGGCGACGGACCTGCTGATCCGGGTTGCGGCGATGCGGAGCGTGGCGGTGAAGAAAGCTTCCATGAAGACGTCGGCGTCGGCATGGAAGGACCGTTGTGCTGCGAGGGCCAGATCGGGATCCCACCATGGCGGCGGGACGGTTGGGGTGGCGGCGAAGAAATCGCGAAGCGGCCGGGGAGCGGCGCGGAGCTCGGAGGTGTCTCCGTCGAGGCCCGCGGCAACGTAGGCCGAGACGGTGGTGTCCGGCAGAGTGGAAAGGGACGCGAGGGCCAGGTCCGCGAGGGGATCGGTGATCGAAAGGTGGCGGATATACAGCGCCGTCATTGCGGGGTCGATCCGCGCGGCGGCGGCTTGGCCCTGCAAGTAGGCGGATGGGACGCCGGGAGCGGGTTCGGTGGCGAGAGACTCGGCGTTCATTTCCTCCGGAGCTCCAGGCATGGGAGGAGAGACGGCTGGACCTGGCGGTCTTCACGTTGGTGGATGCGCTTCCGGAAGGAGCTGTCGCCGTTGGATATGAGCGTGTGGGTCCGCAGGGCGGTGGAGATGAAGCGGCGGGTCTCGCGCGGATCGGTTGTGCGGGGGCTGTGGAAGCCTGAGGACGGGCCGCGGCGGAGCACGGTGCCGAAGCGGAGCACGGTGCCGTCAGGCTTGCGGAGGGCGAGCTGGAGCGGGCGGCGGACGACGGGAAAGCCCCCGAAATGGACGGTGGCGCTTGGCTCCTGCATGGTCTGGGAGCGGAATTCCACGTGAATATGCTGGAACTCGATCAGGCTGCGGATGTCGATTTGGTCGTCCCGGTAGAGAAGGGCGGCGGTGGGTTGCAGCTTCTTCCAATGGTTCTCGGTGAGATGGCTTGGTTGCATGGCGGGGGCCTGCGGGGCGGGTGAGCGGAACTATTTGGGGGCGTGGTCCGGCGGAGCGGGGTCCGGACGTTCGGTGAGATCGAGGGGCGGCATGTTCGCGTGGCTACGAAGGTAGTTGAGGGTCGAAACGAAGCTCTGGATGCGCTCTTCCAGGAAACGGATGGCGGGGAGAAGTTGTTCGCGGCTCACCTGTTCTTCTCCGGTTTGGGAGGATAGCGCTGCTGGATTGGGAGGTAGCGGCGGCCGACCTTGTGGATGCTCTTGATGCGGAGCAAAGCGTCGATGCCCAGCTTGATTTCCCGGTCGGAGTAATTCTTCCCGAGGCGTTGGCGCAGTTTTTGGATGGTGTCCTTGCCGCGTTTGATGGCGCGGAGCACCGGGACCATGCTTTGAGGCGGCAGCGGGGCGCGGCGCGGTTTGGGCGTTGGGGTGTGGGCACCGGGCTCGCGTCGCAGGAAAGCGGGTATGGCGAGGAGGTGCGTATCGTCAGGCCGGGTCATGGCGCGATGCCTGGGCTGGGGGAGCGATGCCCTGCAAGCTCGGCGATCTTGCGATGGAGGGGGACCAGGATCTCCGTCCAGTCGGGAAGGAAGGCCGAGAGGAGCTCGGCCCGGGTCTGGCCGGGGAATCGGCCCCACCCATGCGATGCCGGGCGTTGGCAGGTCTGGCAGGTGTCGCACCATTCCTCGCCGTCGAGGACGATGCGGACCGTGGTTCCGCAGGTGTGGCAGCTCTTGCAGGACATACTGTCAGCTCCCGGTCAGGTAGGGGGTGAAGGCGGCGGCGACGGCGTCCGGTCCGATCTCCTGGAGGTCGTCGTTGAAGTCGCCGAGGCGGGGTTCGATGACGATTGCGGCGATGCCGGTGGCCTTGCAGCTCCGCCTGAGCCGGAGCGAGGCCTCGATGCCGTCGCGTTCGTTGTCGCGGGCGATGAGAAGGAGCCCGATTTCGGGCGGTGGAACGAAAGCGCCGAGATGCGAGGCAGCGAGGGTTGCGATAGCGGGGACGCCCGGGAGGACCGTGACGATGGAGAGCACGGTCTCGATACCCTCCCCCGCGATGAGCGTGCCGCCGGGCTTCGGTGGGCCGAAGCGCACGCCGTGGGTATGGATGGGTCCGAGCGCCTTGCGCGGTTCGGGCAGTCCGACCTTGGCGGGACGGTTCGGGTCGAGCCAGGTGCGGTGAATACCCTGAAGGGCGCCGTTGTTGTCGAGCACCGAGGCGACCATGGCGGGGAATCGGCGGACGGTGCGGTCGTCGCGCCGCAAGAGCGTGGGGTGGTAGCGCAGCGATGGCTGGTCACAAACGGAGATGCCTCGGGCGCGCAGATACGCCTCGGCGTGCGTTCCGGCGAGGTCCTGGCAGGAACGCCAGATGCGGTGGGCGGAGTCTGCGTTGCGCGCCTGGGAGGTGCGCGGGGGAGCGTAGAGGGGGGCGCCGGGGCGGACAGGCAGGGACAGGAAGCGGTGTCCTTCGACCATGGCGTCGCGGAGCTCGGAGGCGTCGATGCGCGACCTGATGATGTCCAGCAGGTCGCCATGTTCGCCGGTTGCCTCGTCGGTCCATTTCCCGGGCGTGCCGGGAGGGGCGAGGCGCACATGCATGGACTTGCCGGGCGCACCCTGGACGTTGCCGCAGACCCAGTAACGGCCGTTCTTTCTGCCGTTGGGCAGGTAGTGCCGGCAGACGGCTTCGGCGTGGGATGAAAGCGCCCGGGAGAGTTCGGTTGCGTTCATGGGAAGGTCTTGCGGAAAAGCCGGCGAGATGGGGTTGCGCAATGATGTGAAATGCGCAACCCGTTGATTGGGTTGACAAAAGTTTGGTGCAAAGTTTTCACCAAACGGTGCGGTGACCGGTTCATGCGAGGTCGGGGAAGTCGTCCAGGCCGTCGCGGTCCCGGTCGACGCGGTCGGTCTGGCAGTTGCTGCAGGAGCCGTCCACCGGCCGGGGCCACAGGCATTCCTCGCAGAGTTGCATGGTGCCGCGTTCGAGGCGCTCGATCTCCTCGGGGAGGAATTCGTTGGCGTGCGGTGAGCTTCGCCAGCTGTCGCGCTGCGTCATGGACATGCGGTGCTCCGTTCGGGCTCGGTGAGTTCCTGATACGCCCCGGTGACGGGCTGTCTGCCTCTCCGCGGCGGACGCGAGGGGTGGGTGTCGGTTTGACGGCGAGGGCCGCGAGGCGACCGAACGTGCCCGACATCGGCGGTGAGCGGGGGCGGCAGAGTGCGGAGCGGGGGTGTGGGTCGCGGCTCATCCGTCGTCCTCCAGCTCGGGGAGTGCAACGACGTTGTCCGGTGGGTGCGGGCTGCGTTCGTGGTGATCGGGGGGCCGCCAGAGCAGTGTGGCGATGTGTCGAGGCCAATTCGCGGGATCGATACGCTCAGCCGCTTGTCGAAGTTCGGCGCGGCACCGTTGCACGGCCGCTTCGGCCTCGGCCGGACGGGTGCGCCAGGGCCCCTTGACCAGGGCGTCCAGGAAAGCGTCGTAGGCGTCGTTCATCGCTTGAAGGTCGGTCATGGCGCAATCCGCATGCGGGTTACGCCGTCCTCGTCGACGCCGGAGACTTCGTGCCAGGCGCGCCAGCCGCCGGGAAGATGCCAGCCCCATTCTCGAAGCCGCGGTCCGGCGAGGAACAGGGTAACGGCGGGGCCCGAGACGAGGTCGAGCCGGTGAGAGAAGCGTGGCGGACGAAACGCGAGGGTGCCGCGCGATATCATGGAGGTCTGCTTGCGGCGGCCGGGCAGTTCAGCGGTCTCGATCAATATTCCCTGCAGGCAGAGCGACAGCGAGGGCCAGGGGTGATCGTGGGTCCAGGCGCACGGATCGCTGCCGACATAGAGGTGCACATAAAGCGAGAGCGCGGTGCTGCGGAGCGAGTGCCAGCGGCGCAGGTAGCGGTCCTCGATGATCTCGTCCGGAGGCCTGGTCATGGCCTGGTCGGCGCGAAGGTAGAGGCGGTCGAGGGCGGTCGGGCCGATCAGCGGGGTGACGTCGAAGGTGACGGTCATCGCGCGCCTCCATGGACGGATCGGTCGAACTGCCACTTGTCGGAGAGCGCGAACGCCACCAGAGCGGTTGTGCGGGGACGCAGCGCGAGGCTCACATGGCCGCGCTTGGGCAGCGGCGTAAGCTCAATGCGTTCGGTAAGGTTCTGGCCCGCCTGGCGCCGGGTCTGGACGAGGTTCCATAGCGTATCGTCGACGATCCGCAGTTCGGGCACGTCCTGGACGACCCACTCGGAGGGGTCGACCGGACGCGTCTGGCGCTTGCCGGTGTCGGGGTCGCGGATGAAGCTCTGCCGGTTGTAGACGAGGCGGCCGCGGTAGAGCTCGTTGTTGAGGATGCCGTTGCGGCGCGAGCGGTGGCCGTTGATGGTGGATTGGCCCCAGGCGCGGCCGCGGGGGCCGGGCTCCCCTTCCCTGTTGAGGATGCCGGCGATGTCGCGGACGCTGGAGCCTTCGGCGTACAGGCGGTAGACGCGTCGAACGACCGAGGCCTGGTCGGGGTCGATCTCGCGCAGGCCGCGGATCGGCCGGCCGGTCTCGTCGATGCGGTTGGCGGTGCGGTAGCCGTAGGACAGGCCGCCCGGGATACGACCGTCATGGACGGCGCCGATCTGGCCGCGGCGGGTCTTGTTGGCGAGGTTTTCGATGAATGCCTGGTTCATGAAAGCGCCGACGCAGATGTGGATCGGCTGAATCTCGCCCTCCTGGAGGGTGAAGAGCTGGACGTTCCAGTATTTGAGGCGCTTGTAGATGCCCGGCATGTCTTCCTGGTCGCGCGACAGGCGGTCGAGCGCTTCGGCGTAGACGAAGTCGATGGCTTGGCGCTCGGCGTCGCGAAGGAGATCGCGAAGTCCGGACCGTGAGTGGCGCGTGGTCGCGGTGGCCGAGCGGTCGAAGTGGACCCGGACGACGACCCGGCCGTCGGCCTCTGCGCGCTGCCGGCAGAGCCGGATCTGGTCGTCGATCGAGGTCGGCTTCTGAAGCTGGGACGAGTAGCGGGCATAGATCGCCACGCGGTGGCTGGCCGAACTATTGCCATACATGCTGAACCTCCATCCTGAGTGTTTGGAGGCTCGTATGGTCCGCGATGGCCACGTACGAAGATCAATTGGTTCGTTAAGTGCCACTATTCTTACAGTCCGGAAAAGTGTTGAGCCAACCGCTGGTCTGGATCCACGAGAAGAATTGACGCCGCTCGTCGGACGAGGCGGCGGACCATTCACGTTGCAGGCGCCGGACGCGATCCGGTTTGGAGGGGGCGGGTGGAGGTCCCATCAACCTGGCGAGTGAGGAGCGTGGGACGTCGGGGTTTTGCAGCTGAAGCAGAGCGCGTTTCTTGTCCCTGGCTGGCATTTGCGCGAGACGAAACAGGTCCCCTTCCCGCTTGGCGATCGGCGTGTCCGCCAGCGCGCTGGCGAGTTCGTCCGGGAGGCCCGTGCCGATCGCCACGGCGCGGTGTACCGCGCGTGGCGAGATTCCGACGAGATCGGCGGCGTCTTGAGCCCAGGATGTCGACGCGGTAACGCGGTCTGGATTGTCGCCGGTAGAGCTCGCGCTTCGGCGATCTCCGCCGCGGCCGGTTGCCCGGTAGAGCCTGGCGTATACGGCCTTGCGCCGGGCGAGGAAGCGGGCGCGGTCGAGCGGGGTGAGGTCCTTGCGGATCAGGTTCTCGTCGATCTCGATGAGGCTGATTTCTTCTGGAGAGCCGTCGACGACGAGGGCTTCGATGCGCGGCCAACCGAGATCGCGGACCGCCTGAAGGCGGTGGGCGCCGGCGACCAGGAGGAGCAGGCCGGGGTCGTCCGGGTGCTTCTGCAGGATGATCGGGTTCTGCAGGCCAAGCCTGGCGATGGACTCGGCGAGGGCGGATACGGTTTCGGGGTCGACCGCGCGGAGACGGGGCGGAACTTCGATCGCGGCGAGGTCTACGGGGAGGACCCGGCGCGCGCGGGATCCGGTTTCCGACAATGTGGTCGGGTCGGCAGCGGTTTCGCCGCCGGGCGGGCGCTGGGGGAGGGCGTCGGCGAGGCTGGTCTTTCTGGCCATGGTCAGCTCCCTGTGGCGGCGATGCGCAGCCCGTCGAGGCGGTGCATCAGGGCGGTGTGAAGAGCGCGCATCTCGGCGGCCGCCTTGCTGCGGGGTTCGTATTCCTCGACCGCTAGACCGGAGTTGAGCGCGTGCACGAAGGCCTGGCGCTGGCCGAGCATTGGCGCGAGCACGTCTATCCCCCAGGAGGTGAGTGCCGCGCGGGCTTCGGCGGCCTGCTGCCCGCGGGGAGGGATCGCGTTCAGGACCGCGACCGGCTTGGCTCTTGCGATCTGGACGATATCGAGGACGGCATCGAGTGCCTGGATGTCGAAATAGGATGGCCGGCACGGGATGATCACGATGTCGGCGGCGCGGGCCGCGGCGAGCGCGCCGACTTCGGCGTGCGGGGCGGTGTCGAAGATCACGAGGTCGCGGTCGCGGAGGGTGGCGAGCGACCGGGCGATGCGGTGCGGCTGGCAGATCTGGACTTCGGGGCGCCGATCGGCGCGCAGGTCCGACCAGGCGGCGGCGGATGCCTGCTGGTCCAGGTCGAGTATGGCGCTTTTCTGGCCGGACCGCTCGGCGGCCGCGGCGAGGTGGACGGCAAGGGTGGTCTTTCCGGCGCCGCCCTTGCGGGACAGGATGGCTATCTTGTGCACGGAAGGGCTCCCGATTGCTGGGCGGGGAATGCGGGGGAGGCGGAGATCGGAGGCGTGTTCACTCTCCCCTCCCCCGCTGCGGCGTCCCAGGGAGGAGCGAACGCCGCTTTCTGTCCTGCAGGCCGAAGATTGTGGCCCTGAGGTCGAGCTCGCCGGCCCGGCCCTTCTCGGTCATGCGGCGGAGATAGCCGCCGGGCGAGTGGATCAGCCCCTGGTCGTGCTTGATGGCGATGATCGAGACCGCGACCGCGGCGTCGCGCCGGCCGAGGGCCTCGCAGGCCTCGATCCAGGCGTTGCCGGAGATCCCGAGGCCGCCGGCGGCTTGGCGGGCGGCATCGACGATGTCGGGCCAGTTGGCGTGGGGTTCGTGGAGCCAGTCGCGGACCCGGTCGGGGAGGATTTCCCAGAACGCCTCGACAGGGATCCGCGTGGGCTGCGCGGTTGGTAGCGGCGGGGCCGCGGGGAGTCCGGATTCGGCTACGCGTTCCCCTTCCCGGCCCGACGCTGTGTCTACGGTCTTCCTTAAGGACAGATCGGTTGTAGTGTAATCCAATGGTGGCAAGCATGGATGCGTGCCCTGGCAAGCATCCGCACTTGGCTCGGCACGCATTTCCACAGACTCTTCAAGGTCTTCCGTGGCATCGGGAGGGAGGTCGGGATCGCCGGTCGACGGGGGTTCGGCAGGATCGGCGAGCTCCTCCTGTAGCACGATGTCGAGATGGTCGAGTCGGTGGAGGCGGCGTTCCAGGTCGTCGAGGTGGAAGCGGTCCTGGGCGGCGGGTGCTGTGTCCGCGACCTGACGGTGCCAAGCCTCGGCCGAGGTCGCATCGAGATAGCCGGCGGCGAAAGCGGTGTCGATCGCGGCGGTGAGGCGGCCCCGCGCGCCGGCGACGGCGTGGCGCAGGTGGCGGTGCCTGGCGCGGTCCTCGACGCGGCGCTCGTGGAGCTTGCGCAGTTCGGGGAGTAGCGCGGCGGCGGGGGCGAGGTTGACGCCCCAGGCCTCCTCGATCGCGCCGGCCTGGTTGCGGGTGCCGTAGCGGCGATGGTTGGGCGAGTCCTTCCAGGCGATCGCGCCGAGGCGATGCATGGCGGCCTCATTGCGGCGGACCTGGGAGGACGAAATGCCGAGCTGCCAGGCGGTTTCGGCGACGGATAGCCAGACGATCGGCCGGGCGCCGGGAAGCCAGTCGACAGGCCGGGTCCATTCGAGCAGGAGCTGGAAGTGGTCGACGAGGGCAGGGGACCATCCTGCCCTCGTGCCGACGGCGTCGAGCAGATCGGCGATCTCGTGGTGGCTGTCTCCTTCGGGCAAGCCGTGGAAGGCGGCCGCTGCCTGTTCGGATGCGAAGTGGGCCGGGCCTCGCGGGCGCCGGCCGGTCGGGTTGGGGCTGCTGGGGTGGTCGCTTGACGGTGTACGGGTGCGGTTCGGCATGGTCAAAAGCCGAAGCCCGGGGTCTCGATCTGTCGGAAAACCTTACCCATCTCTTGTCGAATTTTGGGTTGACAGGGTCCGTTGCCGTCCATACCTTCCTGCGAGATCAGGCGACAGGAATTCGTCGGGCGACTTGAACCCAGCGGGTTTCCACAAGATCAAGGGGCCGTTTCAGCGGCCCCTTTTTCTATTTGACAAATGGGATTCGGGCTTCTTAGGCTCCCCCTGTCCCGCCCGATGGTTTCAATATCGAACGGTTAGAGGGTTGGTTGCGGGGGTAGGATTTGAACCTACGACCTTCAGGTTATGAGTTTGGTTTGAGTTCGCGGTCTGGAGCGGTCCTGAGCCCTCTGGAGGTTGATTTTCCTTGTGTTTCTGCGCTTCCCTCGCGGTCTGGAGCGGTCTAGAATACCCCTGAGTTTGCTTTTCTCTGGTACCTATAGGGTACCTGGGGTTTGGACGCAAGGAATATCGCCATGCCCAGGATCACCAAGCGCACCGTCGATGCCCTCAAGCCCAACGAGCGCGAGCGCGTCGTCTGGGACGACGAACTCAAGGGCTTCGGGGTGAGGGTCCATCCCTCCGGGCGCAAGGTCTTCATCGTCAAGACGCGCCACCGCGGCCGGGCCATCAAGATGACCATCGGGCCTTGCACGGCCGTTTCCGCTACCAATGCCCGCGTGCGGGCCGCAGAGATCATCACCGACGCGAGGGCCGGGAAGAACCCTGCGGGGCGCAGGTCTGGGGCACCGACTATGCGTGACCTGGGGAAACGGTTCCTCAAGGAATACGTTCCCGATCATTGCAAGGCGAGCACGGCGGAGGAGTACCGCCGCTCGATCGAGCTGTTCATTGACCCCCGCATCGGCAAGCTGCGGGTGCCGGACATCCAGAGGAGCGACATCGCCGCACTGCATCACAACATGCGTGACACCCCCTATCAGGCCAACCGAACGCTGGGTGTTCTGTCGAAGATGATGAACCTCGCCGAGCTGTGGGAGCTGCGGCCCGATGGCTCGAACCCGTGCCGGCATGTGAAGCGGTTCAAGGAGGAGAAGCGCGAGCGCTTCCTGTCGGACGAGGAGTATCAGCGCCTGGGTGCGGCTCTGAAAGAGATCGAGGCGGAGCACTCCGAGACGGCCTCCGCCATTGCAGCGATCCGCCTCCTGATGCTGACCGGGTGCCGGCTGTCGGAGATCCAGAAGCTGCGGTGGGAGCATGTCGATCTCGATGCCGGGGAGCTGCGCCTGAGCGATTCGAAGACTGGAGCCAAGGTGGTGCATCTCGGCGACCCCGCCATCGCGGTCTTGCGGGGGATAAGGAAGCAGGTAGACAACCCGTGGGTGATCGCGGGACGCAAGCCGGAGAGCCACCTGACCGATCTGCAGCACCCATGGAGGCGCATCAGAGAGCGCGCTGGTCTCGACGATGTGCGGATCCATGACCTGCGCCACAGCTTCGCCAGCGGCGGACTGCTGGTCGGCGAGGGCCTGCCCATGATCGGCAAGCTTCTCGGGCACACCCAGGTCCAGACGACCGCCCGGTACGCCCACCTCGCCAACGATCCCGTCAAGTCCGCCGCAAACCGGATTGCAAGCCGCATCGCCGAGGTGGCAGGATGAGGACGAAACGGGGAATGACTCCATCACGACGCGCCGTTGAGACGCGCTGAACGCCCGGCCCGGCAAGGATCGCCAGTTCCTCGCACTCTTGCCGACGAGAAGCCTTATGCTAAGAGCCGTAGCGCCAGGCGAAGTCCTGGAAGGGGGGAAGCGATGAGCTAGAAACCCTTCATCGCGAGCCAGCGGGTTCGACTCCCGCCCGGCAAAGGCACAG
>Ga0209754_1003265_pt1 | contig 11271 bp, 10 predicted proteins | sample MesohylBB_FD_187295 | JGI IMG/M metagenome (GOLD analysis project Ga0209754, IMG submission 187295) | Host-associated microbial community of the marine sponge Aplysina aerophoba from Gulf of Piran - sponge mesohyl, lysed by bead beating... | ecosystem: Host-associated > Porifera > Sponge >... | reverse complement strand
CGACATCGGCTTGAGCAATGAGTTCCATTGCCGCTTTAGACCCGTTATAACCAAGTGGCCCAACAGCCAGAGAATGATCACCTGGAAACGCGTCATTATGCTGGTAGCCACAACATACTGGAGCATGAAGTTTTTCGGCGAGGCGGGCAGACGCTTCAAGTGCGTTACCTAGAACCACTCCCGCACCGTTTAGAATAACTGGAAACGTAGCCTTAGACAGCAGCCTTGCAGCTCTTTCAATGGCCTGTTTGCCTCCCCGGGGTCTCTCCAATTTAACTGTTTGTGGAAGTTCAATATCAATCACTTGCGTCCAGAAATCGCGAGGAACATTAATTTGAGCAGGTGCACAGCCACGCCACGCCTTTTCAATAACGCGATTGAGAACTTCGGCCATGCGTGATGGATCCCGGACTTCTTCTTGATAGCACACCATATCTTCAAAGAGCTTCATTTGTTCAATTTCTTGAAAGCCACCCTGACCGATTGTTTTATTCGCCGCTTGGGGCGTCACAAGCAGGATCGGGGTATGATTCCAATACGCTGTCTTAACTGGGGTGACAAAGTTCGTTACTCCAGGGCCGTTTTGAGCAATCATCATTGACATTTTACCCGTTGCCCGTGTGTACCCATCTGCTGACATTCCCGCATTACATTCGTGTGCCGCATCCCAAAACGTAATACCGGCGGTAGGAAAGAGATCTGATACCGGCATCATTGCTGAGCCAATTATACCAAACGCATGCTCAATTCCATGCATTTGTAATACCTTTACAAAGGCTTCCTCGGTCGTCATTCTCATGATTTCATACCTCCTACTATGAATTATGATTTTAGAATAATTTAATTCTGTCTCCGTGAACTTTCAAATAGGGGCTGAAATTAAACTTTTGAGTAAAATTCCAAAGAATCATTTATTGACTCTATATTGCGTCCAAATAGAATTCGCTCCAAGTTGGCTGGCAACATAATTCTCATGGGCTTCGGCTTCAGCTTCAGTTATCTGACTTCCTATCCTAACTAACCGTTTGGAGTGCCGTCTTTTACGAGCTGAGTTGCTTAAAAGCGAGTCTAAATTTGACTCAATGAGATCAGGAGCCTCTTCTTGTTTAAGCCGAATATAAATTTCCGAAAGGTATTGAGCATCTAACAATGCTCCGTGCTTTGTCCGCTTGGAGAGATCTATCTTAAAGTGATTACACAACGCATCAAGCGAGTGGTGACCCTTTTCAGGCAGCATCCTTCGAGCAAGATCTAAGGTATCAATGACCTGATGACTTAAAATGGGGGGCTTATTACAATATTCCAGTTCTTTATTGATAAAGGCAATATCAAATTCAGCATTGTGGACCACCAATTTTGCCTCTTTAAAATATTCCAATAGTTCCTCAACCTTATCGGCAAATAACGGCATATCTTGAAGATCTTCGTCGCCAATACCATGAACTTTTTTTGCGTCTTCATGTATGGCCATCTCGGGGTTAAAAAATTGTTGATATTCTAAGCCCGTTGGGCTGCCGTTAAGATGCTCAACAAAACCTAGTTCAATGATTCGGTTTTCAGGAACATTCAATCCTGTCGTTTCTGTATCAAGAATAAGTTCCCGCACTCTTTTGTTCCTCAATCAATGGGTTAATTCTTTAATGATTAATCGTATTTGTGACCGTGTATCGGCATGTGTGTCTGAAGTTACGATGAAGTCAGATTTCTGGATTTTAACTGTATTATCCATTTGCCATTCCTGAATTTTTGCAAACCATTCTTCATTCATACCTTTTCTTTCCCTCATACGTTTTAATTGCACTTCTGGGGAAGCCGTAACGACGATAACATAATCAACTTCCTTGTCAATTCCCGTTTCAAACAGAAGTGGAATCTCTAATACCACAAGGGGTGAATTTAATTGGTGACATGCATCAATAAATTTCTGTCGATGTTCTTTCACTTTCGGATGGACAATATTTTCCAAGGGTTTTATGAGTTCGGGCTGAGAGCTTAAAATTTCTTTTAGCTTGTTTTTCTTAACACCATTTTGGCCAACGGAAGAACGACCAAAGAGATTTTGAATTTCTTTCTGGACCTCGGTGTTGCTTTGATATATTTGGCTGACGGCTTCATCTGCTTGCCACCCCGGAATTCCCTCAGCTGAAAAAATCCCCAATACAGTTGACTTGCCGGTACCGATTGAACCGGTTATACCAATAATTTTCATTTCTCAAAGGTATCAAGCACCAACTTACGAAGGGGTAGGGTCACTTCTGGTTTTTTACCATACCAGATATAGAATGATTGGGCAGCTTGATGAAAAAGCATCCCGAGACCGCCAACTGTTGGGCATCCTCTTTTTTTGGCATCACGCAGAAGTTTTGTTTCTAACGGATTATAAACAATATCACACACCAAAGTTTTTGGATTGAGTTTATTGATGTCAAACTTCAGTTCCGGTTGGCCAATCATTCCTAAAGATGTTGTATTGACAAGCAGTTTAATTTTATTGAGCATTTTTTCTAATTGAATGGATTCCACGAGTTTTATACGATTGCCCAAATCGGATTTTAGAGTCTGGGAGCGCTCAACAGTTCTATTTGATACATAGACCTCTGGAGCACCCTCATTGAGAAGAGCACATACAATTGATCGAGCTCCTCCCCCGGCTCCAAGAACTAATACTGAGCCTTGATTGGCCCGCCAGTTAGGATAGATTTCTTTAATATTCTGAATAAAGCCATAACCGTCGGTGTTATCAGCATAAATTTTACCATCGGTACTAAAAGTAAGCGTGTTTGCTGCACCGAGAACTGCGGCATTATCAGAAACTTTATCGGCAATTTGGATAGCTTTTTCCTTATGAGGTATCGTAACATTGACTCCTCTGAACCCCATTTTGCTTAAAGCTTTCACAACCGTTTCAAAGTTTACCCTGGAGACTTCAAGAGGAACATAATATCCATTCATAGCGTAATAATTAAACCAGTAATTATGAATGTATGGAGATTTGCTTTGATCAATGGGAGTGCCAATCACTCCTGCTATTGTTTGATGAATACCTCTGTTGGCCATTGCAATTTTAATGTTTACAAAGTGTTAATAATTCTATGAAAATATGGCTCGGTTGTGAGTGGTTTGTTCTCCTTTTCCCACAAATTTGCCATTGCCGAATAAATCCAATCATTTTACTAACTATAATGAATTGTTTTCTTCAGAGTTTTCAACATAAAGTAAAAATCAAACCATTATCTTAGTCATCTCAAGGGGATTGAGTTTCCACCTCATATTTCTGTTAACAGTTTGAGTTTTCCACGTTATGAACTGATACAATTATTTAAATTTAACTTACTTATAATTTAATAATATAAATAATAAATCCCGTTAATAATCCATCACAAGCGGTATATGACATGAAAACAAACCTTGTTTTACTTGGTACAGGTGGTGATCCACAGATTTATAAAGGATCAAGCTGCCCAACATCAATGGTTTTAGATGTTGATGGAAGACCCTATCTTGTTGACGCGGGTTTAGGAGTTACTCAACAGTTTGTGAAGGCGAATTACTCCTTGGACGAACTTCATACTGTATTTATTACGCATCTTCTTTCAGATCATGTTATTGAATTATGCCCTCTGCTTCATACAACCTGGGCAACAAGTTACCAGCGGACCTTGCGCGTTTTTGGGCCACCAGGGATTGAAGATGTCATAGAGGGTTTTTATCACTCACTCAAATATGATATTGAAACGAGGATGGTAGAGGATAACAAATATCCTATACGAAACATCATCAAAACCAGCTACCTGGCTGAGGGTAGGGTACTTAAAGACGACCGGGTAGAGGTTACGGCAATGAGAGTCAAACATCCCATCTGTAACCATTGTTATGCACTACGTTTTCAAATGCATGATAAAACAGTTGTTTTTTCCTCTGATACCGCTGTTTTTCCAAAACTTGCGGATTTTGCTGCCGAAGCAGATGTGTTAGTCCATGAGGTATCTTATTCGGCGGGGCTTAACGCGAAACAAAGAATACAAAATCCAAAAAATGACACTCTAGATTCTCATACAAAGGCTGAAGAAGTCGGTATCATAGCAAATATTGCGGGCGTAAAGCATCTCGTATTAAACCATATTCAACCTCGACCAGAAGGCAATTATTCCAAGATTAGGATTTATGATAAAGTTCGCGAAAACTGGAAAGGTAAACTGACTATTGGCCATGACTTAATGTGGATCAATGTGTAATCTGGTCAGAGCAGTATAAAATGAATTTGATGGCCAAATAATGGAATTTTTTTATTCACTCTACCCCTTGATTAAGTCGTTTCACATCATTGCAGTTGTGTGCTGGATGGCTGGACTATTTTATTTGCCACGACTCTTCTACTACCATGTGACGGAAGGAGAAAAAGCACAAACAAGCGAATTGTTTTGTCTCATGGAAATGAGGTTATTAAAAATCATCACAACCCCAGCTATGCTTGCCACGTGGTTCTTTGGTTTAATCATGTTGATGATCCCGGGAGTGATTGATTTATCCACAAGCTGGATTTGGGTCAAGATTGTTGCCGTTCTTATTCTCACTGGGTTTCATGGATGGCTTGCGGCTAAAAGAAGAGAACTTCAAGAGGGAACATGCCAAGTTTCAGGTCGAACCTTCAAGATGATGAATGAGGTTCCAACGGTTTTGCTTATTATCATTGTCATTCTGGCTGTTGTTAAGCCTTTCTAATGGCATGAAAATGAGTCAAAATCTGAAAAAATAGCGTGAATAACTGAAATCATTAATTTTTTTACTTGTAAAACCACAAGAAACATATTAAAACAAGTCTTCCCTTAATGTTCAGAGTCCTTCTGAATTGATTTTTTCCACTACAGATTTTATGACCAAGAGGTAGATAAGTTCATGGACACCATGTCGGAAACATCTTCAAAAACAATATCGATATCAGACCTCAAGGCTAAAACGCCAGTCCAGCTGTTGAGCATGGCCGATGAACTTGGAGTAGAAAATGTCGCGGTTATGCGAAAGGGCGATATTATGTTCCAAATCCTGAAAAAGCATGCTGAGCTTGGTTGGAATATAGTAAGCGATGATGGGGTTCTTGAAGTATTGCAAGACGGCTTTGGCTTCCTGCGTTCACAAGAAGCAAATTATTTACCTGGCCCTGATGATATCTATGTGAGTCCGAATGTTATTAAGAAACATGGACTGCGAACAGGGTCAACAGTTGCTGGCCAACTCAGGGCGCCTTGTGGAGAGCAGAACTATTTTACGCTTACGAAAGTCACACGGCAAAACTATCAAGTACCCGAAGTGTCCCGAAATAATGTTCATTTTGATAATCTGACCCCTCTTTATCCAGATGAGCCTCTTATCATGGAAATTGCAGATTCCGAAAAAAAGGATTTGTCAGCACGTGTTATTGATTTAATCGCACCATTGGGAAAGGGTCAAAGAGCACTCATCGTTGCTCCCCCTAGAACCGGTAAAACGGTCCTGTTGCAGAATATTGCTCATTCGATAGCAACCAATCATCCAGAAGTATTTCTGATTGTTTTACTCGTTGACGAGAGGCCAGAAGAAGTAACTGACATGCAACGAAGTGTTAAAGGGGAAGTGATTTCCTCTACGTTTGATGAGCCGGCCACGCGTCATGTTGCAGTTTCAGAAATGGTCATCGAAAAAGCAAAACGGCTTGTTGAAACAAAAAAGGACGTGGTCATTCTCCTTGATTCAATTACGCGTCTAGGGCGAGCTTTTAACGCTGTGGTTCCCTCGTCTGGAAAGGTGTTGAGTGGCGGTGTTGATGCGAATGCACTCCAAAGACCAAAGCGCTTTTTTGGTGCAGCAAGGAATATTGAAGAGGGTGGTTCCCTGACCATTGTTGCCACGGCATTGATTGATACCGGCAGTCGAATGGATGAAGTGATTTTTGAAGAATTCAAAGGAACAGGCAATTCTGAAATCGTTCTTGATCGTAAAGTCGCTGATAAACGTGTCTTCCCTTCAATGGATATTCTCAAATCGGGAACCCGAAAAGAAGACCTTCTGCTACCGAAAGAGTTTCTCAAAAAGACCTTTATGCTGCGGCGAATTTTAACCCAAATGGGAACAACCGAAGCCATTGAATTTTTGCTTTCTAAACTCAAAGTGACTGACTCCAACAAAGAATTTTATCGTTCAATGAATCCCGATGGACGTTAGTGGCCAATTAAAGGTCAGAAATGAATTTCAAAATTCCCAATGAGTTAGTCATCATCCAAGGGTTGGTTTTTAGCCGTTAAAATTGGAGGTCAACTAATGATCTTTACCCGGCAATCCGCTGACACAATTTTCGCTACCGCAACGGCTCCTGGGAGAGCAGCGATTGCCATCACCCGGATATCGGGTGACCGCACTCAAGCAATTCTCAATCGTTTGATTGGTCAGGTACCACCTGAGAGGCTCATGACTTTAGCCAAAATCATATCCCCTGATACCAAAGAAGTTCTGGACGAGGCTTTGATTGTTTATTTTGCCAAGGGTAAGAGTTATACAGGGGAAGATTCTGCCGAGCTCCATCTTCATGGTGGCAGGGCGGTAACCCAGGCTGTTGCACAATGCTTGTTAAAGTCTAAAGCGAGGTTGGCAGAACCAGGCGAATTCACATTAAGAGCTTTACTCAACGGTCGGATGGATATCGCCCAAGTGGAAGGTTTGGGTGACCTCATTGACGCACAGACCGAAAAACAAAGATACCAAGCCATGCGAGCCTTTAGGGGTAAAACTTCAGGACAAACCAAAAAGTGGCGGGACGAACTCATTCAATGCCTTGCTCTAGTGGAAACTGAAATCGAATTTACTGATGAGGTTATACCACCTGATATTAAACAACGAGCAGAAAATGTTTTATTGAGTTTACATCACAGCTTGTTAGAAGAATTAAAAGGTGTAAAACATGCCGAAAGATTAAGGGAAGGTTATGAAGTGGCCATTGTGGGATTACCTAATTCAGGTAAATCAACACTTCTGAACTATCTCGCCAAAAGAGATGCCGCAATTACGTCAAGCATTCCTGGTACGACACGAGATGTCCTTGAAGTCCAAATGGATTTGGATGGGTTACCCGTGAATTTTCTTGATACTGCGGGATTAAGGGAAACGCAAGACCGAGTGGAACAGCTTGGTATTTCAAAAACTAAGGAAAGAGCCAAAGCGGCTGATTTGCGGATTTTTCTACTTAACAGGGACGAAACAAGCCTTCCTGGGGTGATTGCAAAAGCGAGCGATATAAAGGTCATTGCAAAATCTGACCTGTATAATGACTTGAAAAGCTTTGGTGTATCGGGCAAAACCGGTCAAGGTGTTGACACGCTTCTTAAATTAGTCACTGAGAAACTTGAAGATAGTGTCCAACAAGTTGGAGCAATGATCAATGCAAGGCAACGGGTGGCAATTGAGCAAACAGTTCAGTGTTTAGATAATGCTATGATGGAATTAACTAAAGATCATGGAGTGGACGAAATTGCGGCAGAGGAAATCAGAGGGGCAGTCAAAGCGCTCGAAACGATAACGGGTAGGATTGATATTGAGAATGTTCTCGGCGATATCTTTCAGAATTTTTGTATTGGAAAGTAACCTGTTGGATTGACCCATATAGAAGTGAGGCCAAATCCCGACAGCACTTTTCCACCGTCCTGACCATGACGTCAGACATTTTTTAATACCTGTCCCAGGATCAGCGGAAGTAATTCATCAATTCCTTGTTGATCGATTTGGAGTCGAATTTCTCAGGGTTGAAATTGACTCCAGGCCATTCCATGTAGGTTTTGTAATTTTCATGGTTCGGATTCTTCAGGGCGGTGTAGTATTCAAAATAACCGTAAGCGCCACCTATATCTTCAGGAGGACAAGCTCGTTCACCTCCAAGGCAGGCAAGCAGCGTTTTTAGTTCTGGATTGGAATAGCCGTTATCCTCCAGAACAAGTTTATGATCCCAACCATCCCCAAAATCATACGTATAATAGAAGACGCTGCCTTTCCGATTAATCAGATCTCCTAGTTTGTAAAGACCTGAGTTCAATCCTTCTTCTTCCGATTCCGGAGCTTTCGTGTATCGTACTTTCCTGATGGTAAAATCGTACAAATGGGAGTCGGTCCAGCCCATGACAATCTGGATAATATTGTGCAGATGGTCCAACGTGATGTTGTCAGGTACCATAAAACGGCGCCAGATTGGTGGTTCAATATTAAGCAGCTGAATTTTCAGCACAAAATATCTTTGTTTCATTTGTTTACCTCTTATATTTGACTAGGAGTTTCGTTTTCGGCCTTGAACTTCAATGACTTAATGTAACCACTCAAGTAGTATCAGTGACAGATTAGTATAGCCCATCTTTAACATTTTTCCCAAAAAATGGGAATATCAAGGTTAATTTCAACTTTTTTAACATACCCTTAATTTAAAATATTACCACATACCCGATAGTTACGTGTCCGTGGGTCCTCCAAAACCTCTCAAGTCGTGCCACACCTCTATTTGAGAGGTTGAACCCACCACAACCCACCACCCAATCTCCAACATGTTGATCAGAGCAACCAAAACAGGAACCACCAAAGACGGTTCACCACGCATGACCCATCGACTGGTCGAGAACTTACGGTATGGTCAATCGGTCAAGCAAAAGACCTTGTACCTGACAACGACACGTTTTGCCTGTTCGGATAACGCAACCAGTCATGTTCGCACGACGGCAACACCGGATGCTATCCTAACCAAGATCGATCAGGACATGGGACGATCACCTCCGCTCATGAATGTACGCAAAGTCAGTCGTTTGACCGGGAATTGATGCGGTAAAAGGCGGAATGAAACCCGCACAACACTCAGAACATGATTGAGGTACTCAAGTGCCGAAAGTGCCACTTAGTAGTGCCCCTTGAATTTTTACACCCTCATTTCTATTGGCTTTTGAGCACTTAATGTTAAAGACGGGTTAGGGGTTGAACCCGCTACAAACCAACACTAAATCTCTCACATGTTGATCAGAGCAACCAAATCAGGAACCACCAAAGACGGTTCTCCACGCATCACCCATCACTTGGTCGAGAACCAACGGCATGGTTCAAAGGTCAAGCAAAAGACCCTGCTCAATCTCGGTCGCAATTTTGCTATTGCCAAAACGGACTGGCCCCTGTTGTGTCAACGGATCAAGGAACTCATGGGCAATCAACCGATGTCTGACTTGGAACCACTCGCACCGGACGTTGAGGCACAATCCCGTCGGATTGCCGCCCAACTCCTGGAGCGTCAGAGTGAAGACACCACCACCGCTGACTGGGAAACCGTTGATATCAATTCGGTCCGGGATCACGATGGCCGTACAATCGGCCTTGAACATGCGGCCGTGGCGGCCCTTGACCAGCTGGGTTTACCGGCCCTGTTAACCGAACTGGGTTTGAGTCGCCGACAACGTGGGTATGCGTTGGCTGCCATTGTCGGACGCATGGTTCAACCGGGTTCGGAACGTGCCACCGCACGATGGCTGCGAACCACCAGTGCGACGGGCGAACTGCTGGGCTTTGATGGGAGTTCCATCAACGACATGGCCTTACATCGGGCGGCTGATGCACTGGTTGCCCACAAGAGACGCATTGAGGATCATCTGTTCCGCACGGTCTCAACCCTCTTTGACCTCCAACCCACGATTGCTCTGTATGACCTGACCAATACCTTTTTTGAGGGTCAGGCTCTCAAGCAGCCCAAGGCGCGCCGCGGTCATTCCAAAGAGCGGCGGTATGATGCCCCTTTACTGACCCTGGGACTGGTGGTTGACGGGAGTGGTTTTGTCCGTCGGAGTACGGTTCAAGCGGGGAATGTCAGGGAAGATCAAACTCTGCAAGCGGTTTTGACGCCCCTTGCGGCACAGCCCGGCAGTTGTCTGGTGATGGACCGGGGTATTGCCACCAAGCGCAATCTGGCTTGGTTACGACACCAGGGCTACCAATACATTGTGGTCTCCAACGAAAGGAATCGCCACATCACAGCGAGTGATAACCCACCCATTACCACGGTGACCACCACGGCTCAAAAGGAATTGAAGCTGGAGCGACATGTCATTGAACGCCACGAAGAGGAGGATAAGACCCAAACCTACAAGGAAGTTCTCCTGGGGTGTCATTCGGTGGATAGGGGGATCAAGGAAAATACTATCTTGGCCCTTTTCCAGACACGGTTTGAGCAAGAACTGGACAAGTTGCACACGAATCTTGCACGTCCCAAGACCCGCAAGACGCTCAACGCCATTCAACGCAAGGTCGGTCGCTTGCAAGAGAAGAATGCCACGATTGCCCAATATTACGATATTACAGTCACTCCGGATAAGAAGGGTGTTAATGCCACTGCTGTCAGCTGGACCAAGAAGAAGATTGACGGCTCCATGCAGAGTCATCCCGGTGTGTATGTCCTGCGCTCCAATATCCTAGACTGGGACAGTGCCACCATGTGGAGGACGTATATCATGTTGACAGATGTTGAAGCGGTCTTTCGGTCTCTGAAATCAGAACGTGGTTTGTGCCCCATTGATCATCAGACCGAACGCCGTTCAGAGGGGCATCTGTTCATCAGTGTTCTGGCCTATCAGGCGGTTCAGTATTTGCGAACCAACCTGAAGAACAACGGTTGTACTGACAGTTGGCAATCCCTGCTTCATTGCCTGTGTCATTTGCAGCGGACAACGATCAGTTTTGACGGCCCGGATAACACGACCATCCATGTTCGCAAGACGGCGACACCGGATGAAATCCAAACCAAGATCTATCAGGACATGGGAATATCACCACCACCAAGGAATGAACGCAAGTCAGTGATTTGACCGGGAATTGAAGCGGTCAAAGGCGGGATGAAACCCGCACGACAATCAGAACATTATTGAGGTGCTTAAGTGCCCGAAGTGCGACTTCGTCGTGCCCCTTGAATATTAACATCACCATTTCTATTGGCTTTCGCGCACTCAATGTTAAAGATGGGCTATGTGATGAATGTAAACGAAACGTAACTACTCAGGTAGTCTAAATACCCCTTGATTATTTTTTTTCTAGTTTTTCGTTGACAATATGGTGGTATCTTTCTAAATTCTATGACCAATCGGCAATCCATGTCGAGCAGTCTAATAATATCAATAATTCATGTCCCGTCTCTCCTACACATCTTTGCTGTCCGAAGTTTCCAAGTTAAAGGCACTAGTTGTTGACCTGACGGAAAAGTGGAATCTGGTCGTCGCCAAGTACAACCAGTTA
>Ga0209754_1003261_pt1 | contig 11283 bp, 6 predicted proteins | sample MesohylBB_FD_187295 | JGI IMG/M metagenome (GOLD analysis project Ga0209754, IMG submission 187295) | Host-associated microbial community of the marine sponge Aplysina aerophoba from Gulf of Piran - sponge mesohyl, lysed by bead beating... | ecosystem: Host-associated > Porifera > Sponge >... | reverse complement strand
CTTGACGCGTCGACGGCCGTCCGACACCCCGACAGCGTTCCTCAGAACCTGACCCGGCAACCATCGAATAACCCGATCACCACGCCATCAGATACCGGAAGCGCGCTCAGCGCCGCCGACACCGCGCTCGACACTTCGTCCCTTCGAAGTGTCGCCACCGCCGCCGCTCAAGCGCCGCGCGGCTCCGACCGGCGATGATCGCCGGCGACGATTTCCCGAACATGAATGCTGCACGATTTGGCTGTCCCGACCGCCGGGGCGGCCTTGGGTCTCACACCCGACTCACCGCTGGTGAAAGGGGCGCATGCGTACCCTGGAGGGCGCTCCAGGTGCCTCAGCGCGCCAGACGGAGCCTACCGTATGATGGGAACCCGTAGTGCGCTTTGTGTTACGGCCAAGCCTCTGGAATCATGTATAGTGTTTATTCCGTGTTCGCAATGTATGCTCCAGAGCATCTCGCGCAATGCGCGCGCATTGCGGCCAGACACGGATAATACTCCGGGTTGCCGCCCGCGGACAGGTAGGCCAATGGGCCGGGAAATAGCCCCACGGCCCTCCGAAACCCGCCGGCATTCCGCTCGCGGATCGGCCGGTGCAAGGCTCGAACAGGCGAGGTGACGATGGCGATCAGGAGCTTCCAGCGCTCGATCCGGTTCACGGAAAACGAGTGGGACGCGGTGGTCGAGGCTGCCGAGAAGGCCGGACTGGCTCCCAGCTCGTTCGTCCGAAGGGCCGCCGCGCGCTCCGCGGCCGACGATCTCTATCTCTACGGCGGCGGCTTGACGCCGGAACTGGCCGAGCTGATAGAGCGGACCTACCGCGGCGTCTACCTGCTCACGTACCTGAAGCAGGAGGAGCTCGACGGATCCGACAGGAAAACGCTCTTCGACAGGGCCGCCGAAGAGGCACGCGTCGCCCAGAAAAAGGCACTCGGGACCGACCGTTCGGGCGAAGAGTCGTAGCGCCCGCTTTCCGAAACTCGGGCGATAGCGCAAAAATTGTCGGTCGTGGCCGGGGCTATCGACGCTTCAAATTGCGTATCTGTCGCCGATCCAGGACAGCCACTCGCTCCAGCGGCCCTCACGGTCGTTTTCCCTGACCCAGCCCACCCATTGCTGGTGGGTGAACACGGCAAAGATCGCGCGCCCCCGGAACACCGTCCTCCACCCGCGCAGGTCGGATAATCCGAGCTTCCGCAGGCACCCGTTCAGGTTGTCATTGCGCCCATCGACGGCGACTGCGGATACGGTCAGGTCGTATTTTCCCGACTGCGCAATCCCCTCGGCCAGGGCGGTTTGCCGGAACAACTGATAACCCCGTCTTGCGGCGGGGCAACATGGCATCGCCGCCAGCGCGTCGCGGTCGGCCACGGCGGCCAGGTGGTTCCAATACCGCCGGCCCCAGGCCGACTGATGGCACTGTCCCGCCGGATCGCCCAGCACGGCCAATGGATGGTTGCATCGATCGGGGTCCGGATTTCCCTCCCGTTCCGCGCTGCCCTCGTGATTTCGGGCCGAACAGTTGGAGAAATCGCGCTCGGTGAACTTGCTCTCCACGAAAGCCAGTCCCCGTCCGCCGTTCACGACCAGCCCGAGATCCGGTGACGTCTGGCCCGCACCGCGGCTGCCGCCGGTTTCCCCAAGAAGCTGCGAGGGATGCAGATCGCCATCCCCCGAGTATTCCAGCTCGATCGCATCGAGAGACTCTATCTGACGGGCAACATGCTGCCGGAGGAACGAGGCGAGCAGATTGCGGTCATGATCCGACTTTCGGAAAGGGAAATAGAGGTTGGCGCACAGGATCCATGAGCTCTTGAGATTGTGCACGCCGCTATGCTTCTGGACGCCCGATCGCGTGAGATACGTTGCCAGCGGGTTGTCGGAGCTCCTGCGGATGCCGGGCCAGAGGCCTTCCTCCCACAGGTTCCGGGGCACGATCCAGGGATAGGGATCGCCTCGCCATGTGCCCATGTCGGTCAAAGAGACGTTGCTCTCGCGCCACTCGACCTGGTGGCGGTTCATAAAATCGCTCAGGGAAGCCAAGGTATCCTCAGGCTCCGTAGACAGGAAACCGCGATCGTCGGGCGGTCTCGCGGCGGATGGCGGGACTTGAAGGGACAGGGAATCGCATCCAGATGATCGTCCGAACCGGATTCCCATAGAGTTCGACGACATGTCATTTCCCATGCGGCGGCGTCAACGATGGTGGCCAGAATAGAACGAACGCTCACGCACGAGCGGCAGGACCGCGGGCAGACGGTCATTCGCCAGGACGGGATCCTCTCGTTCCGCGATCCGGTCGTGATTCTCGGCGATCCCGGCCTGGGAAAGACCGTGCTCACCCGGTGGCTCGGCGAGCAACCCGGCATGAAATATGTCCGGGCGGGCACGTTCGTGCGCGCCGCCAATCCGGCGAATTCGGTTGCCGGAACCGAGCGTATCGTCGTCGACGGCCTCGACGAATTTGCCTCCGCCGCGCCGGGCGGTGCTGTTGACGCGGTGCTGAAGCAGCTCTCGGCGATCGGCAATTCGACGTTCGTTCTTTCCTGCCGCGCCGCCGACTGGCTGGGCGCGGCGGACAGGGTGAAGATCGAGGACGACTACGGCGTGGCGCCCGCCCTGCTCCATCTGCGGCCGTTCACGGAAGACGACGCGCGCGCTTTCCTCTCCGAGGAGTTCCCGGCGATCGATTCCGCCGAGGTGCTGGCGCATCTGGCGCGCCGCGGGATCGAATCCCTGTACGAAAATCCTCTTACGCTGCGAATGCTCGGCGAGGTGGCGCAGGACGACGGACCCCTCCCCGAGACACGTGCTCAACTATTCGATCGTGCGTGCCGCGTCATGCTCAAGGAGACCAACCCGCGCCACCATCGCGATTCCCATGCACGCAGAAGCGAAGAAAAACTGCTGCTGGCAGCCGGCGCCCTATGCGCGGCACAGCTGTTGTGCGGCCGCATCGGGATATTCGACGGTCCACACATGGAGACGCCGGAGGGTTACCTGAATGCGGGCGACGTTGCGGCGCTTCCGCTTGGCGAGGCGGCGAACGACGCGCTCAGGGTCCGCCTTTTCCAGTCCGAAGGCGAAAATCGCTTCACCCACGTCCATCGCGTGATCGCGGAGTATCTAGGCGCCAGGTGGCTCGCCCGCTGCTTCGAAGCTGGCGTCCCAGAAACGAGAATCTTCGCTTTGTTCCGCCAGGGCGAAGGGGTGCCAACCTCCCTGCGCGGGCTGCACGCATGGTTGGCGCATTTCAGCGAGACCCTGGCCCGCAGCTGCATCGAGGCCGATCCGTATGCCGTCCTGCGCTACGGCAACGCCGAGAACCTGAGCCTCGACCAGGCGCGGACCCTGCTTGCCGCCCTCAAGAAGCTGTCCGAAGACGATCCGTATTTTCGGTCCGAGGACTGGGGCCGCCATCCCGCATCCGGACTGCTGCGTGCCGAACTCAAGGACGACGTTCGCGCCATCATCGAACCGCCCCGCCGGCATGTTCAGCTCACGAATCTACTGCTCGAAGCAATGTCCGGGACGGCACTCGCCGAGGCGCTGCACGATACGCTGGATTCCATCATGTTCGACCAGCGGCGCTATGTCGGAGAACGATCCGCGGCGGCTAGAGCCCTGTATGCCGCAGGTATCCGCAGCGACTGGGACACTGTCATCCACCGTCTCCTTGAAATGAACGAACCGGATTCCGCGCGGATCGCCTTCGAGACGCTCCGCCGTCTCGCCTTGTTCGGCGTTCCCAGCCGCACCGCTATCGACACCGTCCTGGCGTATTTCGGGATTCCGTCGAATGTGAAGCTGCGTGAAATCCGGCATCTGCCGGACGATCTCTTCAGCAGCCTCGACGCAAAGCGTCTCGCTTCATGGCTTGACGGTCTGGTCGATATCGCAAGGCCCATGCTGGAGAAGGCTGATTTCGAGGCGAAGTGGTACGTCACACGGCTGGTGAGACGCATCGCGGCCACGGTGCTTGAGGCCGACCCGGCAATCCGACCCGAACGCATCTGGAACTGGATCGAGTGGCTGGACAGGCATCGAGCAAATGGCGACGACGCCAACAAGCGCCTTGTCGCTGTATTCCGCGAGAATGCTGACCTGCGCGCGGCCCTGCTCGAACATGTGCTCCTAACCCCGTGCGCCGAGAATACCTGGATGGCCGGCAATCGCCTCATCGTTACTGGCCTCAAACTGTATCCGACTCCGGAAGACCTTGCCGGCGTGCTGAGAGCCCTGCGCGCCCGAACCGGCGACAACGGAATCGATCTTGAAACCTGGCGAGGCCTACTTCTGCACGGACGAACTGCCGACGGACTAGCGGCCGCCGTTCGAATGGCCGCAGTCCAGGCTGCAAACGGCGATCCCGAATTGCTGTCCATTACCGACGAAATGTCAGAACGACCGGCCGCGGCGTGGGAAGCCGAACAAGCCGAGCGGGACGCCAAGCAAGAGGCACGACGGGAGGCTGTTTGCCGAGTCCATCGCCATAGGCTTGACGAAAGAGCCGAGGAAGTGGCCGCCGGCGACGTTCACCTTCTGGAATTGCCTGCCTGCATCTATCTGGACCGGACCGTGGCACTCGATGCGCTTTTTCATTCCGAGGCCGAGGCTACTCCCGAAGAGCGCCTGCGCGCCTTCCTTGGCGACGAACTCGCCGACCGGGTAATGTCAGGCTTCGTCGCGGTCCTTGGCCGCGATGATCTTCCCCCTGCCTCCAGGATCGTCGAAGTTCACTGCGAGAACGAATACTGCGTGGCCGAGGCGCCCATGGTTTGCGGCGTCATGGAGATGTATCGCAGAGGCCTCGCTCTTGACGGGATCGAACGGGACACGCTCGCGGCAGCCTACATGGCATGGCAACGCAGACCGGAATCCGAATCGTCCAAACCGAACGCCATCGCTTCGGCAATGGAAAACGCGCTGTTCCGAAGCGATTCGGATTGGGAAGACTTTTTCCGAACGAGCATCGAGCCTCAACTGGACCGCAATCGGAACTATCCGGGCGATCTCACTCGCCTGGCTTACGAGGCTTGCTTTTCCGGGCTGGCCGGCCGCCTGGCCGTCGAATGGCTGCGGCGTTACCCCGCGCTGAACCTCCATGTCCAGACCGAATTGCTGGCCTGTACGCTCAGAAACGCGCCGTGCGATCAAGTACGTGACCTAGTCCTCGACCTCAGGGACCGTGCCCACCCGGATGACGCGACGCGGCTGCTATGGCTGTCCGCGGACTATATGGTCGACCTGGACAACCGCAGGGTCGTGCTGGCAGCCGCGGCTGTCGAACATCCGGAGTTCATCTGGTTCCTTCGAGACCGCATCGTGTCGGGAAACGGCCAACGCTTCGACCGGTTTTCACTCGACCATCTCGAATTCATCGTGGAGTCCTTCGGCAACCATTGGTCGAATGTCCCGAGGCCCACCGGCTCTACGACGGGCGACTGCAACCCGTCGGATGCAAGCGACTTCATCCGGGATGTCGTCTATGCAATTGCAAGCCGACCGGAATCCGGGGCGACCGTCGCGCTGCAGGGCCTGATCGCCGGTCACGCCTTCACCTACGTTGACATGATGAAGCACGCTCTGGCGCTTCAACTGAAAGGCCGCCGCGACCACGACTATTCCGCGCCCACCGTTGGCGAACTGCGCTCCGCGGTAACGGACGGCCTGCCGGAGAGCATCGACCAGATGCGCGCCTTCTTTGCCGACCGCCTCGAAGAGTTCCGGAAACGGATTCGGGGCAGCGACACCAACATGCGCGAAGCGTATTGGAACGACACCGGCGAACCCAGGAACGAGGAATACTGTCGCGACCGCCTGATCGAACACGTCTCCGGGCAGTTGCCGAAGTCGATCCGTTTCGGCCCGGAAACACGCATGCCCGAACGGAAACGGGCAGACATCGTGCTTGCCCGCAACGCGATAAAGTTGCCCGTCGAAATCAAGGGGCAGCGGGAAAGGAATGTGTGGAACGCCGTCAACGACCAGCTCGACGCCAAGTATGCCGTCGATTGGCAGGCGGACGGCCGCGGCGTCTATATCGTGCTCTGGTTCGGAAATGTTCCCCGCAAGAACCTGCCGAAGCATCCCGATGACCTGCCTCGTCCCAAGACTCCCGGAGAACTGGCACGGATGCTGAGGGATCGATTGCCGGAGGCCCGGCGGTCGTCGATCGATATCTACGTCATAGACCTCAGCCGGCCCGTCTGCGCGGCCTGATCCGGAGTCCGGGAGCGAGCTACATTTCCATCTCGATACCGCGTGATCCCCGCGATTTGTCCATTTCGGCGGCCCGTTCTTGCTCCGGCGCTTTATCCCGCTCAGGCTCGCGGCCCCTGTCCGCCGCCTCGTCCCGAGTCCCGGCGGGCCGCTCCAGCATCCCCTCCAGCCCGCGCCCGCGTTCCTTTCCGCGGCTACGCGCCTTCTCTTCGGCGAGCGCCTTCTCCGCCACGCCGATCCCTTCGAGTGCCGAGACTCGCTCGCCGGTCGCCGCCTCCAGGGTCTCCCGCAGTTCCTTCGCATCGTCGGTGACCAGCTCGGCATTGTGCCGCGCGCGGCTGATCTCAACGTAGAAGCTCTTCTGGGTCGACAGTTTCGGGTGTTTCGCCTCCATCACCGCGATCACGTTGTCGACGGTCCGCCCCTGAAACGCATGCACGGTCGAGGCCCAGGCATGGTCGAGATGGCGCATCTGGGGGTCGTTCTTGCCGAGTTCCAGTGTCCGGCCGTCGCCAACCCGGAAGGAGACCCGGCCGCCCCGGACCGACGTGACCTCCGCCGTATCGCTGTTGACCAGCCCGAGGCCGGTGTCGTTGCGGGTCCAGCGGATGCGGTCGCCGGCGCGTAGTTCCATCGATTCCGTCCTGTAGATCTCGACCGCGCCGCGCTTCGCGCCGACCGCGCGCGGCCGCCAGGCGACGGACTGTCCCTCCGGCCCCTCCAGCGTCACCGTGCCCATGCGATGATCGACCCCGGCGACGCGCCGTTCGTCGCCCTTCGCGACGCCGAGACTCTTGTAGTCGCGGTGGAAGGCGACGACATCGCCGGGCGAATAGTTCCCCGCAACCATCTTCTCGGCACTGGTATAGCCACGGGAGACCAGCCGCTCGTTCTCGAACGAGGGTCCGCGGATGACGCCATCGCGGGCGAGGCGTTCACGGATATGACCGTTGATCTCGGTGCGCAGCGCATGGCTCGGCGCCATCAGCCCGGTGTTATCGCGTTCACGGGGCGAGAGCCTCAGCCAGCGCGCGGCGGCCGCACCGGCGAGGTTGTCGGGATTGACCTCGGCGATGCGATCGCCGAGCTTCCCGAAGGCCCTGCCGATTTCGCCCGCGAGGCTCGCGCGCACCGCTTCTTTCAGCTCGACGTCCTTCTGGCGCAGGATCTCGTCCATCACCGCCGTCTTCATGCCGGCGGCCTGAAGCTGGGCGAACGGTTTTCCTGCATCGACCGCGTCGAGCTGCTTCCGGTCGCCCACCAGCACGACGCGGGGGATGCGGATGGCGGCGGCGATCCGGAGCAGGTCCCGGGCCTGCACGGTCGAGGCGAGGGAGCCCTCATCGACCACCAGCACGGTCTTCCGGAACGCGGCGCGCATTTCGCGCGCGCCCTTGCGAGTCAGCCGCCCCTCCGCGATCCCCGCATTGCGGGCGAGCAAGCGCTGCAGGGTTTCCGTTTCGATGCCGGCTTCGGCAGCCAATGTGCGCGCCGCCGAGGCCGACGGCGCGACGCCGATCGTGCGGTAGCCGCTCTTGGCGGCAAGCTGCCGGGCGCGGTCGAGCATGGTGGTCTTGCCGGTGCCGGCATAGCCCTGCACGCCGACCACCCGGTCCTTCGAGGACAGGATCGTCTTCACCGCCTCCTTCTGGCCCACGGTGAGGCGGCCGTTGTGCAAGAGCGGCCCCGCGATCCAGCTCCGCATGACGGGGCGCGATGCGCCCTGGCCGCGTTCCATAAGCGCGATGGTCTCCTTCTCGTCGGCCACCGCCTTGTCGGTGGTGAGCGACTCGCCCCATTGCGGCAGGCCGCAGGCGTGCAGCGTGCCGTCCTTCTCCAGCCGCGCGACGGCGGCCTCGGCCTCTCCGATGGTTACCGCTCCCGGTTTCCACGCCAGCGCCGCGGCGAGCAGGTCGGTCTTGGCGAACACCGCCTCGCGCTCGGAGAGGTGCTCCACCGCCCAGGCCATTGCCGCGTCCGCCGGGGATTGCGGCGGGGGATCGAACAGGTCGCCCTGGCGAACTCTCGCCCCGTTCGATGCAGCCTCCCTGCCAACCCCGCGATCCTTGACCGAGGCGTCCTGGCTCCGCTCCATCGCATCGGCCGTCAGCGCCCTGGCGTCGAAGCTCAGCCCGTCCGCCTGGCGCTGCCACATCTCCCGCAGTTCGGCGCGGTCGACGTCGCGTTTCGCCGCCCGGGTCATCAGCGCCGCGCGCTGGGCGGCGCGCTGGTTCTCCGCCGGCGTCCCCAGCCCGCGCCCGTCCATCGCAGCCTCGATCTCGGCCCGGCGGGTGGAGTAGGCATCGATTACGTCCCGTGAGACGCCCGCGATCTCGAAGCGTCCGTCGGCATGGGTCTTCTCGATGCCGTATCCGAGCGTCCCCAGCTCCCGCGCCAGCTCGCCCCGGTAGAGCGCGCCGATCAGCATCTTGGAGGAGTACAGCTTCTCGTTGGCCATGGTGCGCCACTTGCCGTCTTCGCCCTGCACCATGTTGGCGATCACCGCGTGGGTATGGAGCTGCGGGTCGAGATTGCGCGAGGTCTCGTGGCGGAAGGTGGCGATCACCGCTTTCTGATCGCCCGCGCGGATCATCCCGGCGCCGTCCGGATCCTTCATCCGGGTCTCGACGGCGCGCTCCTCGACCCAGGCGAGCGTTCGCTCCACCGCCCGGCCGTGGGCTTCTGCGACACGGGCATCGCCGCCGACCAGCGCGGTCAACGACACCGATTTCGGCGCGGAGAGGGTGAGGTCGCGGCCGGGACGGTGGACGATTTCGCCGTCCTTGCCGGGCCGGCCCAGCCGCGGCCCGTCCGGCACCCGGCCTTCCAGGATGGCGGTGAAGACGTCCGGATCGACCGGGCCGGACAGGCCAAGCGCGTCGGCGCCCTTGCCGGCCCAGGCGCTGGCGTCGCGATGATCGGGATCGTCCTTGGCGTAATAGCCGTCCCTTTCATAATAGCTGACGCCCTGGGACGACGCGGCGACGGCGCCGATCGAGGCGACCATCAGAAGAACTGTTCGCCCGGCTCGCGCCCGCGCGCAACCTCTCTGCCCCCGGCCGGGTCGTCCGTCTTTGTCGTGTCCGGGCGGACTTCCGGATTGGCGGGTGCGGGTTTGGCCGGGACCGCAACATCGGTGCCCGGCTCGCCTTTCTCCACTGGCAGCAGGGATGGCGTTTCCGTCCGTTTCAGGAGCTCGCCGTCGGCCTCCACCGGCTCCACGCCGTCCGGCCCCGGGAGGTCGATGAAACCCGGACGCCTCCCGTGCCCGAGCTGCGCCATCAGGCGCTCAAGCTCTGCCGGAGACACCACCAGCAGCGCAATCCGCGCCCGCAAGCCGGGCCGGACCCAGTCCGCGATGCGCCCCGCCGGACCCGCTGTCGACGGATGCCGATGGGAATATTCCACCGGCTCCAGCACCGTCCCGGTTCGGCCGCGCCGACCATGGCCCGCCGCTCCGAGCAGCATCAGGCAGAACACCGTCCCGCCGACGCCGGCGCCCAGCATGACACCGTCACCGATGGTCCCCAGGATGCGCTGCCGCGCCCGCACCGCCGACGGGAATACGGCAACTGCCGCTCGAACGATGTTCCAGGTGTCGCCGTCCGCTAAACGGAATGCAACAGTCGTAGTTTCGCTGAAGCCGACGGCGATCATGACCTCCGCAACGGTGAGCTTCCGGGCCGCGTACCAGTCATGGCCGGTGGTCCCGCGCGCGAGCAGGATGACTGGCACCGCCAGCGTCATCGCGGCGACGCCGAGCAGCCCCAGCCGGACCATGCGGCGCGGCCAGCGCGCGCCGGACATGTCAGCCGCCCCGGCGCCCGGAGACGCCGAAGCTCAAGGCGAAACCTGCCGCGCGGCCTCGCGGCCGCTCTAGCGCTGGCGGCGACCGGCGGCCCATGCGTCCAGGTCCATCACCCGGTAGCGCACGCAGCCCCCGAAACGGTAGTAGCGCGGCCCCGCCCCGGTACACCGGTAGGTGTCGAGGGTCCGCGGTGAAAGCCCCAGCAGTTTCGCCGCTTCGCGGGTGTTCACATATCGCCGGCCCTTGCGGCGGTGGCGCGGCCAGTTTTCGCCGGGGCCGTTCGCCCCGGAACGGACATCGGACTCCGGTGGCGGCAGCGGGGCGCCGGTCAGGAAGCGCGGCGTCACGCCGGTCCGGGCACGGATCTCCCGCCACTCGTCGGCGCTCGCGTGAACAGCCATCCAGGCGCGCACGTCCGTCACGGTCTTCAGGGTCGGCGACACGCCCTCGCGGAGCTGCGCGACGAAGGACGGGTTGCCCGTCGATTCCCGTCCGAGCAGCGAGCGCTTGATCCCCGTCACCTTAAGAAAGGCCTCGACTTCCCCAAGGAAAGCGAGGCTGGCCGCCGGCTCGCCCATGACCGCGAGCACGCTGTCCACCGTCCGAAGGCGGGGGTTGCGTCCGCGGCCGAGCGAGAGGACGAAGTCCCGATCGCGGAGCGCGGCCGCGCCCAAGGTCCCGCCGCTCATCCCATTGCGCGCGCACCAGGCCTCGATCGCCCGCCGAAATCGAGCGTTGAGGCCGCCAACCGGAAGTGATGTAGAGTTCTTCATGCAGGGAAAGATAGGTGCGGCGGGAAACTCCGCAAACCGAATTCGGTATGGGAATTCCGGCGCTTCGCAGTCCTGGCGCCGTGAGGCGCCCAGAGGCGCCATAGAGCACCGAAAAAATTTGAATTCGATGCCCAGACTAAGGGGCGTGGTCTTCCATCTCAGTAGAGCCAGGCCTCGAGGCAGCGTCACTTGGTTGTTTTTGAAGCAGAGCCTCCGATCGCGCGGTGACCTGCGGCGCGACAAACAGGATGAGACTCCAGCGTCAATCAGGATGAGACGGGGGAAGGCGGCGGCCCGAAACGGAGGGAGGGCGTAGCCCGACCGTAGTTCCGGGCCGCCGCCTCGCAAAATTTCCCCCCGGGCCTTCTGGCGGATTCGGCCGGCCGGGCGAACGGTGACGCTTTCCCAGCAGGGGAGTGCGGCGTTGCCCGGGCGTCACATAACCGATCGCCAGAAGAGGCTGTTCATGACCCACAAGAAG
>Ga0209754_1003258_pt1 | contig 11308 bp, 10 predicted proteins | sample MesohylBB_FD_187295 | JGI IMG/M metagenome (GOLD analysis project Ga0209754, IMG submission 187295) | Host-associated microbial community of the marine sponge Aplysina aerophoba from Gulf of Piran - sponge mesohyl, lysed by bead beating... | ecosystem: Host-associated > Porifera > Sponge >... | reverse complement strand
GCACCACGCGAGGAAGAGCAACGCAGCCGACGGCGAAAAAGACCCGCAGATTATGATGCGAATTAACCAGACACCACACTAGGAGCGTGTCCGAGTAGTCGAACTGTCCTTCGACTTCGCGACGCTTTGCGCCGCTACGCTCAGGACGAACGGTTGTGATAGCCCTTCTCCGTTCGTCCTGAGCGTAGCGGCGCGCTAGCGAAGCGAAGTCGAAGGACGCTATCCAGGGGCACAGAAAACGGAAGCGCGCGGTGAAAGACTCGGCGGACAGAAAAGTGGCGGTGGCCATGAGCGGGGGAGTGGACAGCTCGGTGGCGGCCGGCCTCCTGGTGGAGCAGGGGTACCTGGTGGTAGGGGTGTCGCTGCGCCTTTGGGAGGGCCGGAACCTGGGTCCGCGCAACTGCTCGGACCACCGGGGAGCGGAAGAGGTGGCGAGCCGCCTGGGCATCCCGCACACGGTGCTGGACCACCGGGAAGACTTCCGCAAGGCGGTGGTGGCGCCGTTTGCCCAGAGCTATCTGGACGGCACCACGCCCAATCCGTGCATCGCCTGCAACCGCCAGTTCAAGATCGAGAAGCTGCTGGCGTGGGCCGAGGCCAAGGGCATTGCCCGCGTGGCCACGGGCCACTACGCGCGCATCGCGCAGCGGTCCGGCGAGGCTTCCCTGCTGCGCGGGTCGGACCGCAACAAGGACCAGTCGTATTTCCTCTTCGCGCTTTCGCGGCGCCAGCTCGAGCGCACGGTGTTCCCGCTGGGTGAGCTGCACAAGGAGGCCGTGCGCGCCAAGGCCCGTGAGCTGGGCCTCCCGGTGGCCGAGCGCCCCGAAAGCCAGGACATCTGCCTGGGGGACCACCGTACGGTGGTGAAGTCCATGGCCGGAGCCGGCCAGCTCGGCGCCGGCGAGATCGTGGACAGCCGCGGCAACGTCCTGGGCCGGCACGACGGGGTGCACGGATTCACCGTGGGGCAGCGGCGGGGCCTGGGCATTGCGGCGCCGCGGCCGTTGTACGTGCTGCGCATCGACGCGGAACGGAGGCGGGTGGTGGTGGGCCCTCGCGAAGCATTGAACACGCCCTCGTTTACCGCCAGCCGTTTGAACTGGCTCGGGCCGGCCCTCGCCGAGGAGACCGCCGCGGAGGTCCAGGTGCGCTATCGCTCGCAGCCGGTGCCCTGCATCCTGAGGCCCCTGAACGGCCACGGCGTCGAGGTCCGTCCCGACGAGCCGTTGCCGTCGGTGACCCCGGGGCAGGCCGCGGTGTTCTACCGCGACGAGCAGGTTTTGGGCGGCGGCTGGATCGACAAGGCGCCCGTTTCCCGGCCGTCTTCCTGACCTCGTGCCCGCGGAATTCCCATGCGCGTAGCCATCAAGACCTTGGGTTGCAAGATCAACCAGTATGACTCCGCCGTGATCCAGGAACGGCTGGCCGCGGAGTCGTGCTCCTTCGTCCCCTTCGAGGATCCGGCCGACGTCTACGTCATCAACACCTGCACGGTGACGGACCGGGCGGATTGGGAGGCGCGCCAGCTCGTGCGCAAGGCCAGGAGACGGAGCCCGGGGGCGCGGGTGGCGGTGACCGGCTGCTACGCGCAGGTGAGCCCCGAGGAGGTGTCCGGCGTTCCGGGCGTGGACTTCGTCGTGGGCCTCAACCGCATGGATGAGTTGGTGCGTTACGTGAGGGACGGAGGACCGGAAGCCGGCCCGGCGGTGTCCGTCGGCAATCCGCGGGACGAGCGCGGCGTGGGCGTCCTGGGCGCGCGGCGTTTCCTCGGACGCACCCGGGCGTTTCTCAAGGTCCAGGAAGGGTGCAACTTCGCCTGCAGCTACTGCATCATCCCCACCGCCCGGGGACGCAGCCGCAGCGTGCCGCCGGAGCGCGTGCTGGAACAGGTGCGCGGACTGGCGGAGGAGGGTTTCACGGAGATCGTCCTCACCGGCATCCATCTCGGAGGGTATGGCCACGATCTCGCCCCCCGGGTGTCCCTGAGCGAGCTGGTGCGGCGGATCGCCCGGAGCGGTTTGATTCGCCGGTTGCGTCTGAGCTCTCTGGACCCCCGGGAAGTGACCGACGAATTGCTGGAGGTGATGGCCGACTCGGAGGTGATCTGTCCCCATCTGCACGTGTGCGTCCAGGCCGGGGACGACGGCATCCTCAAGCAGATGCGCCGCAACTACGACACCGCCTACTTCGCCCGGTTGATGGCGCGGGCGCGGGCGAAGCTGCCCCGGGCCGCCCTGGGCACCGACGTCATCGTGGGTTTCCCGGGGGAGACCGAAGCCGCCTTCGGCTCGTCGCTGGATTACCTCGCCGGCCTGCCGCTGACGTACTTTCACGTCTTCCCCTACTCGGTTCGCCGGGGCACGCCGGCCGCGGACATGGCCGGCCAGGTCTCGCCGGCCGAGAAGAAGGAACGCTCGCGGCGCGCGCGCGAGCTCGGTACGCGCAAGAAGCACGAGTTCTACCAGGGTCAGGTGGGACGCCGGGTGTCGGTTCTGGTGGAAGAGCCGGTCTCGGGTGAGCCAAGCCAGCTCAAGGGCTACAGCCGCAACTATCTGCCGGTGCTCCTCGCCGGCGGCCCGGACCTCGTTCATCGTGAAGTCCGCGTGAGGCTCCAACAGTGGTCCCGCGGACGCCTGTGGGGAGAAGTCGAATGCTGATGGCGGATGCCACCGAGTTGGAGCGGTTCCAGGACGCCCTCGGCTACCGGTTCAGCGACCCGGTGCTGTTGAACCGCTGTCTCACCCACGTGTCCTGCGGCGGCGGCATGGACGCCCACAATGAGTCCCTGGAGTTCCTCGGCGACGCGGTGCTGAGCCTGGCCATCAGCGACATGCTCATGCGGCGGTTTCCGGAACGGAACGAGGGCGATCTCTCGCGCATGCGGGCGTCGCTGGTAAACCGGAAGATTCTGGCGGAAAAGGCGCGTTGGCTGCACATCGGCGCGGTGCTGCGGGTGGGCAAGGGCGAGGAGCGCACCGGCGGCCGGCACAAGGAGTCCATCCTGGCTTCGTCGCTGGAGGCGCTGCTGGGCGGCATCTATTGGGAGAGTGGCTACGAAGCGGTGCGGCCGGTGGTGGAGGTCCATTTCGCCGCGGACCTCGACCACACCGGGTTGGGGCTGGACGACTACAAGACCCGCCTCCAGGAAGTCAGCCAGCGCCTTTACCGGGTTCCGCCCAGCTATCGGCTGATACGGGAATCCGGGCCGAGCCATGACCGGTACTTCGAGACCGAGATCCGGGTGGGCGGCCACCTGGTGGGTCAGGGAGAGGGGCGGAGCAAGAAGCAGTCCGAGCAGGAAGCCGCAAGACGCGCCCTCGAGATGTTGCAGGGACAACAGCAGCAGCAATAGTGTTCCGGTCCCGTCGGTTATCCATGGCGAAGCTTACGTACAAAGACGCCGGCGTCGACGTCAAAGGGACCAGCCGGCTATTGAGCTCGGTGGCGTCCATGGCCCGCAAGACCGCCCGTCCCGGACTCATGGGAGGGATCGGCGGGTTTGGCGGGCTTTTCGATCTCACGCGGATACGCGGCCGCCGGCCGGTGCTGGTATCATCCACCGACGGGGTCGGCACCAAGCTCAAGGTCGCCTTCATGGCGGACCGCCACGACACCGTGGGCATCGACCTCGTGGCCATGGGCGTCAACGACATCATCACCCAGGCGGCGGAGCCGCTGTTCTTCCTCGACTACTTCGCCACCGGCAAGCTGGAACCCGCTACCTTCAAGGCGGTGGTGGGCGGGGTGGCGGAGGGCTGCCGGCTGGCGGGGTGCGCGCTCCTGGGTGGGGAGACCGCCGAGATGCCGTCCTTCTACCAGGACGGCGAGTACGATCTGGCGGGGTTCGGCGTCGGCATCGTCGAGAAGGACCGTATCCCCGACCCCCGCGCCGTGCGCGCCGGTGACGTGGTCATCGGGCTGCCGTCCAGCGGACTGCACAGCAACGGCTATTCGCTGGCGCGGAAGGTGCTGCTGGAAGCGGCCAAGCTCAAGCTCAGGTCCCGGGTGGCGGACCTGGGATGTTCCTTGGCGGACGAGCTGCTGAAGCCCACCCGGATTTACGCCAAGCTGATCCGCGGCCTGGCCGCGCGCCACCGGATCAAGGGCATCGCCCACATCACCGGCGGCGGCATCGTGGAGAACCTGCCGCGGGTGCTGCCGCCCGGAGTGCGGGCGTGGCTCCGCCGGGGAAGCTGGCCCGTGCCGCCCATATTCGATCTCATCGCGCGGCTGGGAGATGTGCCCCAGGCGGAGATGGACCGCACCTTCAACAACGGCATCGGCATGGCCCTGGTGGTGGGCGCGGCCGACGCTCCCGGAGTGGAGCGCGCGCTGCGACGCCGCCGCGAGCCCTATGCCGTCATCGGCGAAGTCCGCAAGGGCCGCCGCGGCGTCTCGTTCGTCAAATAGGATCTTCTCATGAGCCGCAAGGTCCCCATCGGCGTGCTGCTCTCGGGCGGCGGTACCAACCTCCAGGCGATCATCGACGCCATCGAGCAGGATCGGCTGGACGCCGACATCCGCACGGTGGTCAGCAACCGCGAGAACGCTTACGGGCTCACCCGCGCCCGCAACCACAACATTCCCACCACCGTCATCGACCACCGCGGACACGCCTCCCGGGAGGCCTACGACCAGGTCCTGGTGGAGCATCTCCAGCGGCAGGGCGTGGAACTGGTCGTCCTGGCCGGTTTCATGAGACTGCTGTCGCCCTTCTTCGTGCAGAGCTTCCCCGACCGCATCATGAACATCCACCCGGCGCTGTCGCCGTCCTTCGCCGGCCTCCACGGACAGCGGCAGGCCGTCGAATACGGCGTGCGGTTCGCCGGCTGCACCGTCCACTTCGTCACCGAAGGCTGCGACGAAGGCCCCGTCATCATCCAGGCCGTGGTCCCGGTGCTACCCGACGACACAGAGGAGACCCTCGCCCAACGAATCCTGGTACAGGAGCACCGGATCTATCCCCGCGCCATTCAACTCTACAGCGAGGGCCGGCTGGCGATCGAGGGCAGGAAGGTGAGGGTGACGGGGGAGGATGGCGATGCCGCGGGCGAGAGCGCGCTGGTGAATCCGCCGATGCCGGGAACGGTTCGATAGACGGCGATTCGGTGCTTGACCAAACACCACGGCCCGTGTAAAATCCGGTAACGTTTCCGAGGAGGTTCAATGGTCAGAGAACCGGAAGAAGGATCGAAACCCCGTGTCATCCGGCACCGCGTACGGGCGGCCGCCGAGGGGTTGCGGCGAGTCGAAGTCGCCGTGCCTGCAAACGACATCGGGCTTGTGAAGGCCGTGGCTGGCGCTCTTCGCTCCGGTGGCGATGACGCCAGGAAGGTGCGCGAGGCCTTCGCGTCCATGACGGCCATGAAACCCGCGCGCACTGGCGCCGAGCTTCTGTCTTTCTTGCGTGCCTCGCCGCTAGTGGGCGAAGACCTGACGATCGAGCGTGATCGAACGACGGGACGGGTGATCGACCTCGGGTGATGCCGTACCTGATCGACACCAACGTGGTCAGCGAGACCCTCAAGCCGCGGCCTGAGCGTCATGTCGTCGATTGGATCGGTGGCCAGATGGCCCACGATCTGTTCCTGGCGTCTATCAGCCTCGGGGAACTGGTGCGCGGTGTCCGCCGCATGAGAGATCGAGCGAGAAGGGAACGCTTCCAACGCTGGATCGACTACGATCTGGCGGCGCAGTTTGAAGGGCGGATTCTCCCCTTCGATCGTGAAACGGCCGTGATATGGGGTGAGATCATGGGCGACGGTGACAGGGCCGGCCGCCCCAAACCCATGGCCGACGCCCAGATCGCGGCCGTCGCGCGACGGCACGGTCTGACGCTTGTCACCCGCAACATGCGGGACTTCGTGGGGATGGAGGTGGTGCTGTTGAACCCTTGGGCGTCCGCCTGACCGCTCGGCACCCGTACAGTACGATTTCGCACCAACCTCATCCATGGCAAGACTCCAACCCACCCTAGCCACCATCAAGGCACTGTTTGCCAAATCCGGCAACCAATGCGCGTTTCCTGGATGTAATCATGTCCTAGTAACCGACAAGAATCTGTTTGTGGGGGAGCTTTGCCATATTGAGGCGGCCGCGCCCGGTGGACCCAGGTACAACGACAAAATGTCTGACAAGGAGCGACGAGTCTTCCGGAACCTCTTGGTTCTTTGCCATCGGCATCACGTGGAGATCGATAGCGATGTGGAGACCTACACCCCAAGATCGCTGCGAGCTGTGAAGCGTGACCACGAGGCATTGTTTGCCGATTCATCGTTTACGATCCAAGCGGACACTCTGCGCAGAATTCAGGAAGAAATTAGCCGTTACTGGACTAGTGTCGAACGAATCAACCGCTTGGAACAAGAGCTGAGCTTAAGGCTGAGGCACGGTCGGTGGGCCTTGCTGACTGACGGGGACTACGCGCGCGAGCAGTGGCACTTCAATCCCGCACCCGAATCGCCGACTTTTCTCGGCGGGCTTTGGAAAAACATCCTTGAAGATTGCGTACCCGACGCGCAATTTTCAAGGATGTCCATTCGTTCAGCGAGGTGAGATGGCACGTCTGGCGGCCTTTGACCCATGTTGTTGAAGAAGAACCCCGCAAGCGCTTCCGTCCCGGAAAGTTCCAAAAGGTGGCCGATACCGAGCCACTCAATCATGACCCGGATCCCCGGGCGGCTATTCCTTGTCGTTGACGCCCACCACCACCGTGTACAGCGAGCAACGGGAGTAGCGGTAGGCCTTGTACGACGTGAACGCCGCGTCGTCGAGGAAGGGCTTGAGCTCGAGGTTCGTGCTCCAGCCCAGCCGGCGGGTGACGGGATCCAGGGACTTGGTGAGCTTGCCCCAGATCGGTGAGGTCGTGGTGAAGTGGTTGACGACCACGATGGTTCCGCCGGGGCGGCAGACGCGTTTCATTTCGTCCACCATCCGGACGGGGTCCGGCACCACCGACACCACGTGGAATGCCGTCACGTAATCGAAGGCGTTGTCCGAGAAGGCGAGATTCAGGGCGTCCATCTCCCTGACTTCGACATGGCGCCAGTTGTTCTCCGCGATCTTTTCGCGGGCACGCGCGAGCATGAGGGGGGCCTGGTCGATGCCGGTGATGTGGCAATTGCGTGGATACGCGGGGAGCGAGGTGCCGGTGCCGACGCCGACCTCCAGGATCTCGGCGTCCGCCGGGAGATCCAGGTCCTTTATCACCGTCCGTTCGCGAGAGTAGAAGAACTTCGCGAACGTCTTGTCGTACAGAGGCGCCCAGTCCGAGTACAACCGGCTCTCGTGTGCGCCCAACTCATCCATGTTCTTGCGTGAGGCTGTTCGCGACATAAGGACCTGCCCAGTGATGTTTTGGATGACTTGGTAACGATGCCGTTTCACAAAAAACGACCAAACGACCTGAATTGATTATCAATTCTCGGCTTCGTTGTCAAGTTGCGGGGCGCGGTGGGCGGGCCAACCCGGTTGGTAATTCACGAGGTTCTTGGCTAGATTGAACAAAGGTCGCCTTTCAGGTCGATCCACCTCTCGTGAGGCCTTTCAAGTACCCTAATTTCCAGGAGGCCGCGTTTCTTTCGGTCATGCCCGGCATCGCACGGTTAATCGAATATCTCTGGCAGTACTGGCGGCGTTACCTGCTGGGCGGGCTGTGTCTGCTGGGCACCACCAGTCTGCTCATGGTCGTCCCGTGGTGGGTCCGGGCCGCCATCGATGTTATCGAGCGGGGCGATCCCGACTCCGAACTGGGCCGCTACGTGTTGTTGATCGCGTTGGCCGCGGCCGGCGGCGGGCTGTTGCGAGGCATCTCCCGGTCGATCATCTTCAACGCGGGCCGGAACGTGGAGTACGACCTGCGGAACGACCTCTTCGCCCACCTCGAGAAGCTTCCTTTAGGCTACTACCAGTCCCAGCGCACCGGCGACCTCATGTCCCGGGCCATCAACGACATCAATGCCGTGCGCCAGCTACTCGGCCCCGGCTTTCTCAACCTGGTCAACACGCCCTTGTATTTCGTCTACGCGGCGGTGTTCATGTTCGCCATGAACGCGCGGTTGACGCTGGCGGTGGCGGCGTGCCTGACGCTGCTCATGTTCGTGTTCCGGCAGTTTCGCGGCCGGATACAACGGGCCTCCCTGCGGGTCCAGCGGCAGATGTCCCGCATGAGCGCCCACGTGCAGGAGAACCTCAGCGGCATGCATGTGGTCAAGGCGTACGTGCAGGCGGAACCCCAGACCGACGGGTTCGTCGAGCTCAACCACGAATACCGGACGCGCAGCATGGATCTGGCCCGAGCCCGCGGCATGATCAACCCGTTGATGGTGGCGTTGCACGGATTTACGGTGCTGGTGGTGCTGTGGTACGGCGGCTGGCTGATCCTTCGCCAGCAGACCGGGGTGGCCGACCTGGTGGCCTTCATCCTCTACCTGAACGTGCTCGCCTGGCCCATGGCGGCTTTCGGCTGGATGATCTCCTTGATCGAGCGCGGCCGCGCGGCCATGGAGCGGCTGGAGGAAATCTTCGAGGTGGAGCCGTCCATCGCCGACCCGGAGCGGCCCGTGCCGCTGGCTCACATGGAACGGGGCCTGGAGTTCGAGAACGTGTCCTTCGCCTATGATGGGCCCGGCGACGGCGAGGCGGTGCTGAAGGACATCAGCTTCGATGTGCCGCCGGGCCGCAAGGTGGCCATCGTCGGCCGCACGGGCGCGGGCAAGAGCACGCTGACGCACCTGATCCCGCGCCTCCACGACGTCAGCTCCGGCGTCATCCGCATGGGCGGCGTCGATATCCGGTCGCTGTCGCTGGAAGAGTTGCGCGGCGCCATCGGCTACGCCCCGCAGGATCCGTTCCTGTTCTCCACCTCGATACAGGAGAACCTGAAGTTCGGCGACGCCGACGCCAGCGAGCAGGAGGTCCGCCGGGTGCTGGGCGTGGCCGACCTGGAGGGAGAGGTGGAGGTTTTCCCGGACGGCCTCGACACGCGCGTGGGAGAGCGGGGCATCGCCCTTTCGGGCGGCCAGAAACAGCGGGCCACCCTGGCCCGGGCGATCCTGGCGGACCCCGAGTTGCTGATCCTGGACGATTGCCTTTCGAGCGTGGACTCCCAGACCGAGCAGCGCATCCTCCACGGCTTCGAGAGCGTCCTCAAGGGCAAGACCTGCATCATCATTTCCCACCGTATGGCGGTGATCAAGGAAGCCGACGAAATCCTGGTGCTGGAGGAAGGCCGCATCGTCGAGCGCGGCAACCACGAGTCGTTGCTCCGCGCCAACGGGGTGTACGCGCAGATGTATAGCCGGCAACAGATGTCGGACGAGCTCGATGAGATCTGACCGCCGCAAGATGGGCAGGACCAACGGTAAGGGAGTCCCTAACCCGTTCGTCCTTCGATCACGTGGCCGAATTCCTGGCCGTCCTGGGACCAACGATGAGAGAGTTCCCAACCCCGTTCGTCCTGAGCGTAGTGAGTCCTGAGCCTGTCGAAGGGCGAACGAAGTCGAAGGACGCCATTCGAACGAGGACAACAAAACTGAGGCTCCTCACCCAATGAACGCGCGGGAAGATCAAGACAGCATTTCCGGCAAGGCCTACGACCTGGCCCTGGCCCGGCGTCTGTGGCGGTTCATCCGGCCGCACCGGAAGGTCTTCTTCCTGTCGGCGCTGCTCCTCCCGGTGCACCAGTGCTTCAACCTGGCCCAGCCGCTGCTCCTCAAGGCCGGCATCGACGCCGTCAGCGCCGGCGACGGCTTCACGCTGATCACCACGGGTGCGCTCTTCTTCGTTGCCTTGCTGGCGGAGGGCGCGGCGTTTTTCTTCCAGTACTACCTGTCCATGCTGGTGGCCCAGCGCTGCCTCGCCGATCTCCGGGTGGAGCTGTTCTCCCACGTGCAGCGGCTGCCCATGAGCTACTTCGACCGCAACCCCGTGGGCCGGGTCATGACCCGCATGACCACCGACGTGGAGGTGCTGCAGGAGATGTTCGCCGCGGGCGCCATGAACCTCGTGGCCGACCTCGTGCTCATCGTCGCCATCGTCGGCATCATGCTCTCGCTGCACGTGGAAATGGCCCTGGTGTCGCTGGCGATGATCCCGTTCCTGCTGCTGGCCATCAACGTCTTCCGCATCAAGGCGCGGCAGACCTACCGCCTGATCCGCACCCGCATCGCCCGGGTCAACGCCTATCTGGGCGAGGCCATTCCGGGCATGGCCGTGATCCAGCTCTTCAACCGGCAGGCCCGGAGCTTCGAGGAGTTCGACGGTCTCAACCGCTCCCACCGCGACGCCATCCAACGCTCTAACGTCTACGAAGCGTCGTTGTTCTCCATCGTCGAGGCGGCCGGCTCGCTGAGCATCGCGCTACTGCTCTGGTACGGCGGCGGCGAGGTGCTTCAGGGCATCGTGAGCATCGGCACGTTCGTGGCGTTCAGCGAGTACATCCGCCGGCTGTTCGTGCCGTTGCGGGACTTCAGCAACAAGTACGCCGTGATCCAGGCGGCCATGACCGCGGCCGAGCGGATCTTCGAGCTGTTGGACACGCCTGTGGAGGTTCCGGGTCGGGCACAGAGTCAGCCCGCGGTGGCACCTTCGGCCACCGTCGCCACGCCGGCGCGGGCGGAGAGTCAGCCGGCGGCCGCCCCCTCGGCCGCTGCTTCATCGCCCGCCGCCACCGCCGCTCCGGCGACGGCCGGGAGTCAGCCGGCCGCCACCCCTTCCGCCGTTGCGCCCGCCGCCATCCAGCCGGCTCGCGGCGCCGTGGAGTTCGACGACGTCTGGTTCAGCTACCGCCCGGGCGACCCCGTGCTCAAGGGCGTGTCGTTCAGGATCGAGCCGGGCGAGCGGGTGGCGGTCATCGGTGCCACCGGCTCGGGCAAGACCACCACCATCAAGCTGATGAGCCGGTTCTACGACGTCGACAGCGGCGCGGTGCGCGTGGGCGGCCGGGACGTTAGGGAGTGGGACCTCGATGCCCTGCGGCGCCACATGGGGGTGGTGCTCCAGGACGTGTTCCTGTTCTCCGGGGACATCCTCTCGAACCTCAAGCTCGGCAACCAGGACGTTTCCGAGGACCAGATCCGCGCGGCGCTACGCAACGCCAACGCCGAGGGCTTCATCCGGCGCCTGCCCGGCGGGTTGCGGGCGCCGGTGCGCGAGCGGGGCAACAACCTGTCCGCCGGGCAGCGGCAGCTCCTGGCGCTGGTGCGGATGTTCGTGGTCGATCCGGAGATCCTGGTGCTGGACGAGGCCACTTCAAGCGTCGACACCGAGACCGAGTTCCTGGTGCAGGGCGCCTTCGAGAAGATCATGG
>Ga0209754_1003257_pt1 | contig 11308 bp, 8 predicted proteins | sample MesohylBB_FD_187295 | JGI IMG/M metagenome (GOLD analysis project Ga0209754, IMG submission 187295) | Host-associated microbial community of the marine sponge Aplysina aerophoba from Gulf of Piran - sponge mesohyl, lysed by bead beating... | ecosystem: Host-associated > Porifera > Sponge >... | reverse complement strand
CCCGCCAGGTCGCGCAGCGCCGGCACGGCCGCCGCGCCGAGCGGAGCGAAACCATACGCGGCGTTGCGGCGCACCCGCTCGTGGGAACTGCGCAACGCCTCGGCCAGCGGCTGTGCGGCGCCCGACCCACAGCGCCCCAGGCGGTACGCTGCCTGCAGGGCGGCGCACTCGTCTTCGCCGGCGAGCTGTTCGAACAACGCGGCCAGCCTGCCGTCCGCCGACCCGGGCAATCCGGCGCCCGCCCCGGACTGGCCCAGGTGCCAGCGCCACTGGTGGCCCCATACCTCCGGCAGGTCCGCGCGCGATCCACCGCCAGCGCTCCCGGCCATGCCACTGTGCTCCAACGCGGGCGCCGCCGCGCCGGGCTCATGGCGCCAGCTCGGTTGCACCGGATCGCTCATGCGCGTAAACAGGAACTTCACCATGTAGCGGTTGCGTGCCGCGTTCACGGTGCCGGCCGCGCGGTGCCAGATGTCGTAGTGCACGAGGACCACGGTGCCGGCCGGCCCGGTAAGGTGAATCTCGTCCTGCTCGCTCTGCTGCTCGACCAGGTACTGGGAGCGCGGCACGATCGCCGTCGGGCCCATCTCCTCGTCCGTATGCTGCGGATAATAGAACGCCATCGCCCAGCGCGCGTGGTGGTGGCGCCGGTTGCCGTCCACCGCGTAGCGGCTGTTGCCCAGACTGTCCTTGTGCAGGCGCTGCGCTTCGTTGCCGGGCGCGCGGTCGTGGCAGTGGCGGTGCATGTGCAGGTAGTAGTCGTCGCCGAGGATGCTCGCCAGCGCGCCCGCCACCCGCGGATGGCCGAACACCCGGCCCAACTCCGGCACCAGCGGCAGGAGGTTGTTGAACGGGTTGCCGCCGCGCTCGATCACCGTACCGAGCCGGTCATACACCCGGTCGTGAAACCCCTCCGGCAACTCCGGCTGCAACACCAGGTAGCCGTCCACCAGAAACCGCTGCATCTCCGCATCGCTCAACCGAATCAGTCCGCCATTCATGCCCCACCATTACACCGTTTCTCCGTACGCCTGTCGACCTGCCGCGGGCGAGCCGCGCCCTACAACGCCACACAACTGGCCGGCCGGGGCGGGTTCGGGATAGGGTGGAAGCGATGAATTCGCCACGCTACAAGGCAGCGCTGATCGGGTGCGGCAACCGCAGCCGCAAGCACGTGGAATCATACGAGCACGTGCCGGAGGCGGCACTGACCGCCTGCTGCGACCTGATCGAGGAGCGCCGCGCCGGACACGCCGCGGAGTATGGCCTGACCGCCTACGCCGACGCGGCCGAGATGATCGAGCGCGAGCGTCCGGACATCGTCCACATCGTTACCCAGCCAGCAGACCGGGCGGAGTTGATGCACCTGGTGGCGGACCTCGAGGTGCCGGCGTCGGTGGTGGAGAAGCCGCTCGCCGCCGGGGTCACCGACTGGCGCTCGCTGGTGGCGCTGGAGCGGCGCAGCAGCACCCGCTTCACGGTCAGCCATCAGTTCCGCTGGCACATTGACTTGACCCGCTGCCGGGAAGCGCTGCAGTCGGGCCGGCTCGGCGCGGTGCGCTTCCTGGAGACCTCCTGCGGCATGAACGTGTCCAACCAGGGCACTCACGCGCTCAACTACGTGATGTCGCTGAACGGCGACGCGCGCGTGCACACGCTGTTCGGCACCGCCAGCGGCATGAGCGGCAGCGATCCCACCCACCCGGCGCCCGACACCTCGGTGGCCCACCTGCTGTTCGACAACGGCGTGCGCTGCCTGTGGCACCACGGCACGACGGCGCCGCTGATCGGCGACCCCGCCACCACCTACCAGCACGTGCGCGTGGCCGCCTACGCCGAGCGCGGACGGGTGCTGTACGAAGAGTTCCGCAACTGGGAAATCGTGGGACCGGACGGCACCGAGTGCGGCCACGTCGGCGCCACCTGGAACGCCAACAACCTGCTCGCCCAGGCCGGCCTGACGCGCGCCACGCTGAACTGGCTGGAGGACGGCGCGGCGCTGCCGGGCACCAACCTGAACCAGTCGCTGCACGAATTCAAGACCGTGCTGGCGCTGTATGCCAGCACGCTGCGGCGGCAGCCGATCGAGCTGGCCAGCTTCGAACCCGAGGATGACCTGTTCGAGCAGCTCACCGCCGTCCTGAGTTGACTCGATGACCCCCGGCCGCCGGCAGCGGAGCTGAGTCGCATGGATCTTGCCGACCTGCGCATCGTACTGGTGCGGCCCGAGGAGGGCCGCAACGTCGGCGCCGCCTGCCGCGCCGCCAAGACCATGGGCATAGAGCAACTTCACTTGGTGGCGGCGGACGGCATCGACCGCCACGTCGCGCGCGTTGTGGCCGTGCACGCCGCCGACCTGCTCGACCGGGCGGTGGTGTGCGGCAGCGTCGCCGAAGCGGTGAGCGGCTGCACACTGGCGGCGGCCGTAACCCGGCGTGACGGCAAGCGGCGCAAGTACCGGATCTGGACCGCCGAACAACTGGGCCGGCGCCTGGCCGAGCGCGGCGCGGGACCGGTGGCGGTGGTATTCGGCAACGAGAAGAACGGCCTGTCGGACGCCGAGATGGAGCCGTGCCAGGTGGCGGTGGCGATTCCGTCGGCGCCGCAGTTCCCGTCGTTGAACCTGTCGCACGCGGTGCAGGTGGTGGCCTACGAGATCTACAAGCAGGGTCACGCCCCGCGCCAGGCACGCCCGCGCCAGCGCCCGGTCGGCGCCGAGCGCATCGCACGCATGGCGGAGCCGCTGACCGGCGCGCTGGCCGAGGTCGGCTTCTTCAGCGAAACCGGCGCGGAGAGCGTGCAGCGCTTCCTGACCGACATCCTCACCCGCGCCGACCTGGTGGACCGGGAAGCGCAGCGCCTGGAGCGCATCCTGCACAACGTCGGCGGCGTGGTGCTGCGCACCAAGCGCTGACCGCGCTATGCGAGGCTACCGATGCCCGCTACTATCGATGCCGTTATGGTGAAACTGGGCAGTGTGATCATGGGCAGCCGGGAAGGCGACGCCGCGGTCGGGACAACGCACGGATCGAGCGTCTCCGACGTCTTCGCCCTGGCGCGGGAGCATCGCAAGCGAGGCTTGGCCGCCGCCTACTGCCCCACCGCGTCAATCGACGACCGCGACCGGCTGCGCGACATTCGCGACGCGTTCGCCGCCGCGGGCGTGGTGATCGCCGAGGTGGGCGGCTGGCGCAACATGCTGCATCCCGACCCCGCGGAAGGCAAGCGCGAGCGGCAGCGCATGGCCGACTACCTGGCGATCGCCGACGAGGTGGACGCCCGGTGTGCCATTACCTGCATCGGTTCACCCGGCGGCCCCGGCCAGGGTTCGCACGACGCCTTCAACTTCACGCCCGATGCGTTCGACGCCGCGGTCGAGAACGCGCGCTGGCTGATCGACACCGTAAAGCCCAAGCGCACCCGCTTCGTGTACGAAATCTATCCGTTCAGCGTGGCCGACACCCCCGCCAACATCCGCCGCCTGCTCGACGCCGTCGACCGGCCCGAGTTCGCCGCCCACATGGACTTGGTCAACCTGATCAACTGCCCGCGGCTCTACTACCGGAGCGGGGACGTGGCGCGGGAGGTGGTACGCCTGTTCGGCGACCGCATCGTGTCCGCCCACGCCAAGGATCTGAAGATGGCCGAGGACGTAAGCGTAATCATGCACGAGGTACGCCCCGGCTGCGGCAACATCGACTACGCCGCCTACCTGCGCGTCCTGCACGAGTTGCCGCACACCGTGCCGCTGATGCTCGAGCACCTGCACACCCAGGAGGAGTACGACCTCGGCGTCGACCACATCCGCGCGGTAGCCGCCGCCGAGCAGATTCCGCTCGCCTGACCGGCTCGCCCGGCTACTCCGACACCCAGATGTTGGCGTAGCGCACCGGCGCGGCGTCGGCCTGCAGGCGCAACGGGCCGCGGCCCTGCCACTCCGCCGGCAATTCGGTGAAGCCGCGCACCGTGGGCTCGGACACCTCCACGTTGTGGTGGATGCGGGTGCCGTTGAGCCACACCGAGATCTGTCCGCCCTCGCCCTGCGGCGTGTACTCCACCTCCAACTCCTGCCATACGCCCGGCTGCACCGCCACGTCGACATCGGGCGCCTTGAAGCCGTTCAGCGCTCCGCAGCGGTGCTCGGGCGACTCGGGCGCGGCGCCGCGGATCTCGATCTCGTAGCGCCCGGCAATGAACGCGCCGCCGGTGCCGGCCAGCTTGGCGGGCACCCAGTCGGGTTGCTCGGGGAGCTGAAAGTCGAGGTGCAGCCGGTGCGCGCCGAAGCGCGCCTCGCTGTAGATGTCGCCGTAGCCCGGCGCCGCGGTCAGCACGTTGCCGGCGGCCGGCCAGCGGCCGGCGCTGAACTTCTGCCCGCCGGCGGTACTCTCGGCGCGCCGGTCGAGGCGCATGCCCGGCGGTTGCGCGCCGGGATCCCAGTGCCGCCAGCCGGTCAGCGGGGCGCCGGTGAACAGCACCGTTGCGCTGTGCGGCGGGCGCCGCGGCGGCGGGGGCATTGCCGACTCCACCGGCTGCTCGCCACCGTCGTCGCCGCCCTCGCCGAGGCACCAGGCAATGCCGTTCCGCAACAGCTGCGTGAATGCCGGCACTTCGAAGTGCTCGGCGCTCCCGAGCGAGGTAAAGAACACCCGCGAACCCGGCGTGTAGCGGTTGACCCACGCCACCGGTTCCGCCGGCAGTTCGCCGGTCTTGCCGAACATCAGCGGCGTGGCGGTATCGTTCAGCGGCACCGCGTTGTAGGTGCCGCCATAGCCCATCTCGGTGACGCGCGGCAGGTCGCGCACGATCGGGTGCGCGGCGGCGGCAGGATCCACCACCGCGAGCTGGCCCGCCTGGTTGGGGGCGTGGCTCATGTAGTGGCCGCCGAAGTAATCCGGGCACCAGCCGCTGGCGTTGCTGAACGCGTGGCTCGTGGTGCGCAACCCGACCGCCGGGCGCCCGGAGGCAAACCAGTCGTGCAGCGTGTGCAGCTGTTCCGGGGTCGGCTCGCGGAACCGAACACAGATCACCAGCAAGTCGGCATCGTCGAGGCCGGTCAGGTCGAGCGGGTCGGCCTCCACGCCAACGCTCAACACCGCCTCGCAGCCGAGTTCGCCGGCTACCTGCTCCGCAAAGGGTGGGAGGGTACGCTCGGAGTGGTACTCGTCCTCCCCTACCAGAAAAAAGATCTTCCTGCTCATGTGGTTTCGCTCGCTTGTTGCAGCGTGTCCGCGACCTCGGCGACCAATGCCGGCCGCCCGTTCCGCAAACTCGCCCCGTGGAATACTCCCGTAACTATACGCCTTCGCTCGGGAAGGAGAAAGATGGCCTGGTGAAACAGGAACCGGATGCGCCCCTTCGGTTCGACCCGCAGCGTTATCTCGAACCGGTCGCCGCTGCGCAGCGGGTAGTGATAGTCCACCTCGGCGCGCACCAGCACGAGGTCGATGCCGCGGTTGTGCAGGCCAGCGAAATCAATGCCGAGCGAGCGCAGATACTCGTGCCGGGTATGCTCGCAATACTGCTGGTAGACCGCGTTGTTAACGATTTGCTGCAGGTCGCACTCGTAGTCGCGCACCTTCATCTGCAGGCTGAAGGGGGCATCCATCACCGGCAGCAGATTTCGTCGATCATGCGCCCGTAAACGTCCACCGCACGGTGCAACTCGGGCAGCGGAATGTATTCGTTCTCGGTGTGTGCCTGGGCGATGTCGCCGGGGCCGAGCACCACCAGCTCGACATTGCCCATGAAGGCGAACGCATCGGTGCCGAATCCCACCGTTTCCGCCCGCTCGGCCCCCGTCGCCTGCCGAGCGGCCTCCACCACTCGGCAGTCGGGCGGTACCCGGAACGCCTTGCCGGCGTGCCCCTCGCATTGCAGCCCGTGGCGACCGGCCTTCTCCTCGATGATCGCCATCAGGTCGTCGCTGCGATCGCCCGGCATGGGGCGGAAGCCGACCGTGCATACCGTCTTCGCCGCGGTCACATTGGGGCGGGTTGCGCCGTCGTCGATGGTGACGTTGAGGCAGTTGTGCGGCGGCGTGAACTCGTAATTCAGAAACGATTCGTCGTGCTGGATCTCCTTGGCCAGCAGGGCGATCTCGGCCAGGAACGGGGCCATCAGGAAGGTGGCATTGATCCCCTTGCCGGTGCTGCTGTGCGCCGCCCGTCCGTGGGCAGTGACGAAACAGAGCGAGCTCGCCTTGTGGGCGTACACGGGAATCATCCTGGTCGGCTCGGTGATCACGCCAAACTCCGGGCCGCCCCGGTACAACCGGGAACGCGCGGCCACGTCCACGGCGCCACGCCCGCTCACCTCCTCGTCCGCGGTAACCACCACGTATACCGGACGAGCGAGCCGCTGCTCCGGCACCGCGGCCGCCGCGGCGATCGCCGCCGCCAGCGGCCCCTTCATGTCGCAGCTGCCAAGCCCGACCAGGCGGTCGCCGTCGACCCGCGGCGCCCACGGATTGCCCGCCCAACTGTCGCCCGGAACGGTGTCGCTGTGCGAGAACAGTCCGAACCCGCCGGCGCCGGCACCGCGCCGCCCGACCAGGTTCACCTTCCGGACGCCGTCCGGATCGTCGTACTCCAGCCGCTCCATCTCGAAGCCGGCGCCCTCCAACACCTGCTGCAGCAGGTCGCTCACCGGAGCGTTGCTGTGCCGGCTCACGGAGTCGATCGCGACGAGCTGCCGTGTCAACTCTACGGCATCAATGTTCATGCTGCCCAATGTGCGGGTACCGGCGCCCGTGCGGCAACGCTGCCGCGGCAGCGCGCGCGCTACCCGACGAACGGAGCGTACTTGCGCCGAACCTTGTCGGTGACCTCCCCGATGTCGTAGCCGGTGGCGTACAGCCAGTGCTTGGCACCCTGCTCCGACACGTAGGTGAACTCCTTGGCCAGCGCCCGGCTGGCGCCGCCGGGACCTTCCAGATCGTACAACTCGTTTACGTAAGCGGCGAACGAACCGCGGTCGGCGGCGATGGCGGCGATGGTACGTGCATTTCTCACTACTGCCGCCAGCTTGGCGCGGTACTTGATAACCCGGTCGTCGCCGGCGATGCGGTCCACGTCGTCGTCGCTGAAGGCCGCAACCGCATCCACGTCGAAGCCGGCGAACACCGCCCTGAAGCCGGGCCACTTGCCGTCTACTACCTGACGGTTGAGGCCGCCCATGAAGATGATGCGCGCCGCGGCTTCCAGATAGCCGGCGTCGGTGTCTGGTTTCGAGGGATGCATGCACACCAGCTTACGCTATCGACTGCGTCCCGTCACTCCACGCCGGCGGCGCGGATGCGGCGCGGAGCGGCGCACAACGGCACGCAGAGCGATCACGCAGCCGCAAGGATCGTCGTTACTCCGGGATCTCCGCCACGATGACGGGCCCGCGGCGGATGTGGTCGCCGAGGTACCGTCGATCCTGGGCGGACTGCAATCTCAGCAGCGATTGCGAAGTGCTCGGCAGCGAGTAGGACTCGGCCTTCGTCAAGTCCACGCGGTAGCCGAGATCCGCCATCGCGGCGATGGTCACCTTGCTGAGCGGCTGGCTCGTCCGCGAATCCAGGTAGATCGTGCCAATCATGAGTTCGTTGCCGAACACCGCCTCTCGCCAGTGCCCGTCCAGGCCTCCTGGGCCGTAGTCCGCCGTATTGTTTTCCACCGGCACCTTCCCGCCGCCGCTGTAGGAGGAGCCGCCAACCTCATCGAACGCGGTGCGCGACGCCTGTCCGGCAAAATGAGTGTCCGGCAGCGTAGTGTCTCCGGGGTTGTTCTCAAGATGATCCAGGGCCGAATTCCTCAGCAGGTGGTGCCACTGGAGAGTCGTGCCATACCCCAGCACGTGCGCCATCTCGTGCACGGCCACGCGTAGTTGTCCCGCCGCTCCGAGTGTCGGCCAATCGTCGTTGTCAAAGGACGCGTCGCCGATCATCGGCAGGCCGCCGGGCCGCCACACGCAGGGACCCGCGACGGCCAGCGTCCCGAACAACCCGTCCATTCTCTGCAGTCTGATGTCGATGCGCAGATCGTCGACGGTGTCCCCGAACGCGGAAGGATCGCCATCCTCGCACTCCCAATCCGAGTCCAATACGATGCGCCGGCTCAGGTCGCCGGTGATGATGCTCTCCCAGACGTCGGCGGCAGCACGGAAGACGGCCTTCTGCGCAGCCGTCGTATCCGGGTTGAGATAGCGCAACTCGATGTCGAACGACATATCCGATTCATCCCGGTCGAGCAGCCACACGGCGAGTTCGTAGCGGGTCGCGGATGTGCCCGACACGCGGACGTAGACTTCGGCCGACGCATCTCCTCCGAGATCGACGGACGCCGCGTCGAAACTGTCGTTATTCGTGGAGGTGTAGCCGCCGCCCTCGATGCGGACGACCGTACTCGCCGGATAGCCGGGATCGCCGACCCGCCCCTCGTCGGTGGCCGTAATCACGTCGAGGCTGGCCGTCACGGCGACCTTGAAGAAGTCGATATCGGCCGCGGTTTCGAGCCGGCCGGACGTGGGAGAGCCTTGCGTGATGGCGGTCGCGGTGGCGCGCGTGTTGCCGTGGTCGTCAGTGGGAGCGTCGTCGTCCACGATCAGGCCGGTCGCCGTGTCGTCTCCCAGGACGGCGTTGACGGGATCGAGCAACTGCACCGTGAAGGTCTCACCAGTGCCTTCATCCAGATCGTCCTGCAGGATCGGTACGACGATGCTCTGCCGCAGCGTCGCGCCGGCGCTGAAGACCAGTTCGCCCTCGGTCTTCGTGTAGTCCGATGCCGGGTGGGTTTGCGCGGTGCCGTCGTTGGTTTCGTAGAACACGGAGACCGCCTCGGCGCTCGGCCGGTTCAGCGTCACGGTGAACAGCATTACTCCGTCCCCCTCGTTGGCACGGCTGTCGGCCACGTCGAGACGGGGCAGACCACCGATGATCGGCTGTCCTGAATCGTCGTTGTCGGTGATGGTGCCGGTCGCCTCGGCATCGCCGAGTGTCGCGTGCACCGGCGAATACAGCCTGACCGTGAATTCCTCGTCCTCCTCGTCGTCGCGGTCCTCGGAGATGGCAATCCGGACATCTTGTGCGAGCGGCCCGCCGGGCGTAAACAGTAACCGGCCGTCTTTCTCGGTGTAGTCCGAGCCGGCGGTCGCAGTCACGGCGCCGGTCCGGTAGAACACCGTCACCTGCCGCCCGCTCGCCGGCGTAAGCAATACCCGGAACGCCATGCTGCCGGCGTCCTCCGCCGCCTCACCGTCCGCGATCGTCAGCACCGGCAGATCGTCGTCGTCGGTGATGGTGCCGATGGCCGTCGCCCGCCCGAGCGACGCAGCGGAGGCCGGGCTTACCCCGGTCAAGTGCACCGCGAAGATCTCCTCGTCTTCGTCCAGCCGGTCCTGCAGGGTGGCGACCCGAATCGTCTGCCGCCGCGGCGAACCGCTGCCGAACACCACCGTCCCATTGGTCTCGGCCGTGTAATCGGCACCGGCCGCCGCGGTTTCGTCCACTGTCTTCCAAGCAACCGTCATGCCGGACTGGGTTCCGGATACCGTCACCACGAAGGCTGCCGGCTCGCCTTCCCGCGCGGATGCAGGCGCCACCGACACGATCGGCGTGCCCGGCTCCGCGATGTTCACGGTAGCCGGAGTGGTATCCACCTCGACCGTTCCGGTGGCGGTGGACGCGCGCGTGAGCGCCAGCTCGATCGTTTCCAGAGGCTCCGGTTCGTTGTCGGACAGCGTCGTGATCGTGACCTTGGCCAGGGACACGCCGGCATCGATCGTGGTCGAACCGTCCGGTACGTGGTAGTCGGCCGCCGCACGCGCGGTCCCGGCGACCACGTAGTCCACGACGATCGGATCCCTGCTCGACGCACCGGCGGCGGCCACGGTAAAGGTCGCCGGCTCACCCTCCAACACCGTGCGCGCATCGGCGGTCACCGCCACCCGCGGCGGACCCCGTTCCGGCGTACTCGGAGGCGCCGGCGGATCCCCAGCGTCCGGCGCAAGATTGGGCCCGTCGGAAGTTTCCCGCTCACCGCCGTGCGGCGCTGCCGCCGCGCTGCACCCGCCCACAGTTGCAAGCAGCAGCCCGCCAAGAGCGATGAGCAACAGCGCAATCAACGTCAAGCGACAGCTTCTTGCACGGGTGGCGGGGACCATCCGTTCATTTATAGCGCATCACGCTCGGTCAGTCCTCTTGTGGTGTCGACCACGTCGACCATCGCGCGGCCCTGGCGACCCCTGGCTGGCGGGCGGCGCACCCGATCGGTCGACTTCCGGAGCTTCCGGAGGACCCGGCGGTTCCTGAACGCCGGTTACCCGCTATACTGGACCGGCACCGATGGTAGAGAGCAGACCCAACATTGTGTTCGCGTTCGCAGACGACTGGGGGCGCTATGCGAGCGCCTACCGCCGCATCCAGGGGTCCGGCACCCCTAACGCGGTCATCGACACGCCCCACTTCGACCGGGTGGCGCGCGAGGGGGCGCTGTTCACCAATGCGTTCGTGCCGGCGCCTTCCTGCACGCCGTGCCGCAGCTCGATCCTCACCGGACGCTACTTCTGGCAGACCGGGCGCGGCGCGATCCTGCAGGGAGCGGAGTGGGACGAGACGATCCCCTCCTACCCGCTGGCGCTGGAGGAGTCCGGCTACCACATCGGCTACACCTACAAGGTGTGGTCGCCGGGCACGCCGCGCGATGCCCCGTACGGCGCCGACCGAACGCGCTACGCCCCCGCCGGCACCCGCTACGGCAGCTTTTCCTTCGTCGCCACCGAGCTGGCGCCGGAGCGCGGCGTGGAAGGCGCCAAGCAGGTGCTGTACGACGAGACGCGCGACAACTTCCAGGCGTTCCTGGACGCGCGCGAGCCGGGGCAGCCGTTCTGCTACTGGTGGGGGCCGACCAACACCCACCGCAAGTGGCAGCGCGGCTCCGGCAAGCAGCTCTGGGGCCTGGAGCCGGACCACCTGAAGGGCCGCCTGCCGGCGTTCCTGCCCGACGTGCACGACGTGCGCGAGGACGTGTGCGACTACCTCGGCGAGTGCCAGGCGGTCGACGCCGGCCTCGGCGTGCTGCTCGCCAGGCTGGAGGAGGTCGGCGAACTGGACAACACGCTGCTGGTAGTGAGCGGCGACCACGGCATCCCCGGCTTCCCGCGCGGCAAGTGCAACCTGTACAACCTGGGCTGCGAGGTGGCGCTGGCGGCGCGCTGGCCGGGCCGCGTGCCGGCCGGGCGAACGGTGCACGACTTCGTCAACCTGATGGACTTGGCGCCGACCTTCCTGGAGGCGGCGGAGGTGGACCGGCTGCCCGGCATGGCGGGG
>Ga0209754_1003251_pt1 | contig 11336 bp, 8 predicted proteins | sample MesohylBB_FD_187295 | JGI IMG/M metagenome (GOLD analysis project Ga0209754, IMG submission 187295) | Host-associated microbial community of the marine sponge Aplysina aerophoba from Gulf of Piran - sponge mesohyl, lysed by bead beating... | ecosystem: Host-associated > Porifera > Sponge >... | reverse complement strand
AAGATTTATCAGCAGTAATCTCTGCAACAATCATTGTGCACAAAGAGGGTGATAATATTCGTTTTGTATCTAAATTTTTATATGTGACTAAAAAGAATAGAGATTTATTAAAAAAACACGAAGGACAAGTTGTTATGGCATTGTCAAACGCAGCTTTGGCAGATGTCAAATTAAAGGGTGCTTTGACTGATAAACTCGAAATACCTGTGAACAGCATAAGTTTGAACATGTCGGTAACACATCCGCAGATGAATCTACGCTACAAGCTTGAAGAGGCTGTGCCGGTTATAAATTCTATTACAGAGACAGCCCCAAAGAGGCTCTCACCCGCGCTATTAGAGCTATTAGAGCTATTACATACAAAAAAGAGAAAATTGTAAATCATCGGCCGATTTGTGCCGTCGACGATTTTTTTATTCCTGGATGGCGCCGAGTGATCTCATAAATCTAACAGTTTTGAATTCTCTCTTTCTTTATTAAAAGCCGAACCTGCATGATGATTACGATGACCATCATTCCTGATCAAGCGAGAGACTCTGTGACAGAAGGGAAGGATTGGTCTGTTCATCGATGTAGATGTGTTCCTGTTAGCGGATATATTTCAAGGTTCATCAATCATTGACAGAACGTATTAAATAGATAGAATTAACTGAATGTGCGTTATTTAGTAATGACGTTTGTGTGTAGTATCCAAAAAGGAAAAAATAATGAAAATCATAATAGTGTCATTTTTGTTTTGTAGATGTCTGATTTCCGCTTCCCCTTATGAAGGAGGTCCAGCACTTTCATTTTGTGATGATGACAAACGTTCGATGCATATGTATATGCAAGGTATGATCAGGTATCGCCTGCCTTCTGGTTCTAGATATGTTGATTGCGAATCTGTTAATAAAAAATACATAGATCTGATTGCTCGCCAAGGTGCTCAGCAATTGCGCAAAAAAGTGCAGCCATATTTAGACAAGAAATGCAGAGACAAGAAATGCAGAGATAAGAAATGCACAGACGAGAAACACATGGAGAAATTTACTGTTGCTATCAATTTTTTGGTGCGTGGTGGATTGGTGGCTGTTGACGCTTATACCCAGGAATTCAACGAAGAGATAAAGACAGGTGCAGTGAAGTGGGGTACTTTTTATCTCAGCTTTACGAACGATTTAAACCCCACTTGTCATATTGATGTTAGAGGTATGGCTGATGGAGATGTTATCACGCACGTCTATGATTGGTTTGATACAGGGTTAATGCAGTGTTTGGGTTTGTCAGTGATTCAAGAAAGGTTCTGCACCAGTAAAAAAATCATTATGCAATCTTTGATGCAAAAGCGATCAGATGAGTTGACGATGTGTTGGCAAAAGGGAGATTATGTCCGATTTAACGTTTGTTTTAATGGTGCAAGCGCAAAAGACCGCATTGCTTTCATGGATGAGGCGTTTCATATACTTAATGTGGATACACAACTAAATCTTGATGATCTTGATTTTAGTATTGTTGATGAAAATATATTTATAAAAGATAGGATTATTCTTCCTTATACTGGTTCAATGCCAGGAATGTGGCCAGCTGTGCATGATTGCCTGGTTTCTGATCATAAAAAAGGACTGATAGTGACGCCAGCTATTGTGTACTGCGATGCTGATGGTAGGGCGACAAAGGTAGATTATGAATTGGCACTTTGCCAAAGCTATCGCTCTGATTGTTTGACAGCGATTAGAGGCACAGCAGGTGTGCAACGGGTCATCTATGCCACAATCTTAGTTCGAGAGGGCTTGTCTGGTCAAGTGACGATTATGTCGCCATTTTTACACATGCAGCATGCAGATTTGTTAAAAGAGCACGCAAGCAACACCGTCATGGTGCTGCCAAAGAATGCTTTAAAAAATAAGGCATTGGTATCTGCTTTGAGTGATTACTTCGAAATGCCTGTGAACAGCAAGAGTTCTGATGACATGCCTTGCATCTATTCTGATTGCGATCTGATCTATAACAGTGCGCAGGCTTTTTCCGCAGATAATCCAATATCGCTGAGGCTTTGTAAGAGACCAAGATGGCAATCTCCGCGCGATTTTTTGTTGTAACCAGGCGTTTGTCAGAGGTGTGTCAACTTTCATGATTTTAATTTTGTTGAGGAAGTGTTTCTGCTAGATACGATAGATGTATGTTTTTCTTTTTGTGATTATTGATGAAAAGGGTGCAGTGATGAGTATCCGACTGTGCGGATGTAAAGCGTAGGGATTTTTTGTGAACGCGCAAAGTGCATTCTGAGAGGGTGTTGATTTATTTTGTGCTTTGGTTTAAAAAAAACAATAAGATGGATAAGGTCGGGTAAGTGGAATATTTCTGTTGATAGTTGTGGGCAGGAATTTTGAAGAAAAAATATCATCTTTATGTTTGTTACGATGACCATCATTCCTGATCAAGCGATAGATTCTGTGATAGCAGGGAATGATTGATAAGTTCATTGATGAAAACTGTCGCCTGTGGTATATATGTATATTTGATAAAAGAGTGTTGGTGATTGCATATAATGAATATATTGTATTTTAGTATATACTAAATGTGATTCAAAAAGAAGGAATAAAAAATGAAAGTTATAATACCGCTATATTTCTTTTGCAGCATGCTTTCTGCAGGTTACGAAGCTCAAGGCAGCAATCCTCTAGAAACCAAGAAACCTCTAGTGGAAATCAAGCTTTCTGCGTGTCATAAAGAAGCGCCATATGTGGGTGAGGATGCACTTCTGGCATGCTATAAAGAAGGTGCACTTGTTGCGAGTTATGAAGGAGGTCCAAGGGTTTTATCTCTCACACCGCGGTGTACATCTATGAAAGGTTATATGGACCCTAATATGCAGGAATACAGAACGCTTCAATCTCACGTTGTTAGTCGAGCATACATCGATGCACTTGCTGCTCAAGGTGCCAGTCAATTGCGTGAAAAAGTGCAGCCAGAGTTAGATGATCTTAAAACTGTTGCTATCAACTTTATGGTGCGTGGTGGTTTGCCTGCCATACCATCGTACATCAAGGAATTTGAAACAGAGATAGATGCAAGAAGTGTGCACTGGGCGCCTGGCTTCATCAATGTTGAAAGTGAAGGAGATGATACAGATATGGTGTATGGAGATATTACTGTGATAGTGAATCATTTTGTTTCTTCAAAGCGCACGCAGTCTTTGGCTTTGAGATTTATTGCCAGTAAAGTCAAAAGCAATGCAAGAGTCATTTTTCAATTTTTGATGGACACTCAAAGGAGTACCCATGGGGGGAGTTTAGACGCAACAAATCCTCTGTATAGCATGCATAGTAAGTTGAATCCTCAGATGTTTGATATCACCAAAATGATTGCTGGACTCGAACGCAGTGTTGTTCAAAAACAATGTTGGCAAGGTTGGGTTGTGCTTCCTTACGCCGGTGATATGCCAGGCGTGTGGGCAGATGTACATGATGGATTGGACCCTGTGCATAAAGATGCAAAACTGATAGTGACGCCAGCTATTGTGTACTGCAATGCTGATGCTAAGGTGACAAAGGCAGATTGTGAATTTGCACTTTGCCAAAGTAATCGCTCTGATTTATATCTAACTAGTCCAAGCACGAAAAATTTGTCCAAAGTAGTCTATACAACAATCGTTGTGTTTGAAAATGAACTCGGTAAAATTAATTATATATCTAAATTTTTACATATGAAAACGAATCAGAGAGATTTATTAGAGGCATACTCTACTCAAAAAGTCGTTATGGTATTGTCAGAAGATGCTTTGGCAGATAAAAGATTGGTATCTGCTTTGAGTCATCATTTCCAAATGCCTGTGAACAGCAAATCTTTGGACTTGTCGTGCGAACATCCACAGCTAAGCCTGTACTACCAATCTTGAAGAGGCGCAAGATGCTATTAAATGAGCGATTTTGTGACAGAGGGGTATAGGCATGTTCATCGATGTAAATTGTCACCTGTGATGCAATATTTTAGATTTTAGATTTATATATTTGAAAGTTTTCTTGATGAAGCTCTTGCTTGACAGGTAATAAAATGATGTGTAAGATTTGTTGGTTATAGGGTGTTTTGCAACAAAATCCCGTATTGATATTAAAAAGGAATCAAAAATGAAAATGAAGATCTTGCTTTGTCTTCTTTGCAGCGCTGTGATTGCTGGCTACGAAGGAGGACCCATGGTGTCTAAAAAAGGCGCAAAGCCAACACGTCAGTTGGTCAAAGGCTCTTTTGGCTCTCGCAAGAAAGATGTTGTCTTTGAAATTGTCAATAAAGCATACATAGAGCAAGCCTCTGCACTGGGTGCGCGTGCATTGCGTGAAAAAGTGAAGGGATATTTAAGGCAAGGACACACTGTTGCCATCAACTTTGTGGTGCGTGGTGGATGGGCTGCTGCTGAAGATTACCGTCAGGAATTTCAAAAAGAGATTGCGGCAGGTTCGGTGAAGTGGGGTCTTTTGCAGGTAAGCACTATGAAAGGCATGGATTCTTCCGATATTTATGCTGATGATGCAGGAATGGCGCATGGAGATATAATGGTGCTAGTGGATGACCTTGTTGATACAGGATTGACGCAGTACTTGTGTTTGAACTTGCTGAAAGAGAAAGGATACTGCCATAAACCAATCATTTTGCAGTCTTTGATGGAAAAACGACCAGATGAGAAAGTCATGTGCTGGAAAGGTGAGAAAAAAACTATCCGTTTGGGTGATATAAGCGTACATGATCGCCTCGATAAGATGAATGGCGAGTTATACAATGATTCTGCGCTAAAGCAAATGATTGATGGATGTGATTGTAGTGTTGTTGTTCCAGAGGGATTTGGGAAAAATTGGATTGTGCTTCCTTATGCCGGTGAAATGCCAGGAATGTGGCCAGACGTTCATGATTGTCTGGACGCCAAGCATAAAGATAAAGCTCTTATAGTGACGCCCGCTATTGTGTTCTGCAATTCTGACTACACGCCGAAAAGTGCAGATTTTGAGTTTGGCTTTTGCCAAAGCAACCGCGCTGATTTGTATGAAAAGACTGCAGATAAAAAAGATTGGTCACCGGCAATCTATGCAACAATCTTTGTGTGTACAAATGCACTTGGTGAAATTAAGTGGGTATCTGACTTTAAACATATGAAGCGGAAAGGTTTGTTAAAAAAACACGAAAGAAGCATTGTTATGGTCTTGTCACAATCTTCTTTGCAAGATAAAAAATTAGTAAGTGCTTTGTTTAAGCAGTTCAATATACCTGTGAACAGTCAGAGTTCTCACTACATGTTGAAAAAACATCCCCATTTGTATATTTGTTACGATGAGCATGATGCCTTAGAAGTTAGAGACTCGGTTACAAAAGTGCAGAATTGATTTGTTTTTAAGTTTTTTGTAATCAATACTAAATAAGGGAAAAAAATGAAAATAATGATTTTGCTACTACTTTCTTGTAGCGTGAGAGCTTCTTTCTATGAAGGAGGACCAGAAATGGCGCCTTTTTGTGGTCTTGACAGAAATCCAGTGCGTATTATAACGCCAGGTTCTCTGTCTGATGATGCGGAGGAGGCCGATATTACAAGCTATGAAGGAGGACCAGAAATGGCGCCTTTTTGTGGTCTTGACAGAAATCCAGTGCGTATTATAACGCCAGGTTCTCTGTCTGATGATGCGGAGGAGGCCGATATTACAAGATACATGCGTGATGCGGCTCTGATCGGGGCTGGTCGATTGAAGCGACTATTGCAAAAGATGCAAGTATTACAGACAGATTTTTCTGGTCAAAATCCTGTGGCTATCAACTTCATGGTTCCTGGTGGATGCTGTGCTGTTCAGTCTTACAAAGACATATTCAGCTTATACATTGGTGCAGATTTAGTAAAATTGGGTTTTGTGCAGGTAAGTGCCATACCAAATGATCTGGATGTCAACACTTCTTTTGATACTCGAGGTATGGTTGATGGATTAACTGTAGTGGTAGTGTATGACTTTATTGAGGAAGGGCTGGAGCAGTACTTGTGTTTGAATGTTCTGAAAGATAAGGGATTTCATCAGAAACGAATAATCTTTCAATTTTTGATAAATGCGATACCAAAGAAGAAGGAAATGCGCTGGAAAGGTAAAACAATAACTATCCCTGGGGGTGAGAGGTCTGCAAAACTTCGTCTTCATGCCATCAATAGAAAACTGTACAATGATTATGCACTAATGCGCCTGATTGATTCGCTTGTTTGCGATGCTGCTGTTGCACCTCTTCCTTAGAAAACTGTACAATGATTATGCACTAATGCGCCTGATTGATTCGCTTGTTTGCGATGCTGCTGTTGCACCTCTTCCTTACTCTGGTGAAGTGCCAGGAAGGTGGCCAGACGTGCATGATTGTCTGGGCCGCGATCATAAGGGGAAAACTCTTATAGTGACACCTGCTATTGTGTACCTGAACGCTAAGGGCGATTTTCAAAGTATAGATTTTGAGTTTGCGATTTGTCAAAGCAGTTGCGCTGATTGGTATGCAGGGTCTAAAGAAACAAAAGATTTTTCACGGGTGATTTATGTAACAATCTTGGCGTACAAAAATGAAAATAATCAAGTTAAGGATGTGTCTGAATTTTTGCACGTGAAGCATCAAGATTTATTAAAATTGCATGAAGGGAAAACAGTTATGGTGCTATCAAGGTCTGCTTTGCGTGATGATGGCCTGCGAGCTGCTTTGAAGAGGAAATTCGCAATACCTGTGCAGACTCAAAGCTCTGATGATATGCCAAGACAACATTGATCTTTAGGATAGTACCATATGTGTGCTTTGATACAGATGCCTATTAAGTGCTCAGTGATGTAATCACGCAAGCTAGTGTAGATGACACTCTAAAGTTTTGTTTGGGTTGTTGAGGTGTGTGGGCAGAATTGATTTCCATCATTGATGGAGGCTGTTCGCCGATTTAATTTTCAAACATTGCCATAACATCCAATATTATTAGTTGTGTTTGATAGGGGGGGTGTGATAAATTTATGGAAAAGGAATGAAATGAAAATAATGATTTTGCTACTGCTTTCCTCTAGCGTTTTGGCTGTTTCCCATGAATATACTCCCTATGTAGGAGGGCCAATAGAAGATAGTCGGAGTTCTGCCCCAATACGTATAATTATTGAAGGATCCGACAACATTGCTACGCCGATAGATGTTGTGAATACATTTTGCAACAAAGCATATGTAACGCAAATTGCTACCCAGGGTGCTCAAATGTTGCGTAAAGAATTGCAAGCATTTTGGGGTGTTGGTATGGCAAGTGTTGCCATCAACTTTGTGGTGCGTGGTGGGTGGGCTGCTTTGCCGGCTTATTATAAAGAATTTTGCAAGGAGAACCGTGATGGTTTAGTGCAATTCGGGCTTTTGTATGTAAACATTAAGCCGTGTGCGTGTGGCGATAATATGATTGAGGGCTGTGATAAGGTTCTAGCTAAAGGAGACATTATGGTGGTAGTTGATGACTATAGTGAGACAGATTGGGGCCAGTATCCATCTTTGGCATTGCTGGAAAGAGCCGGATGTGGTGGTCGAATAATCTTGTGTCAGTATTTGATGGAAAAACAGGCAAAAGAAAAAATATTTTGGCACGGTTCTGAAAAAATTATAGGTTTTGAGGCTTCAGATATGAGAAGTCGCCTTTTGTCAATATGTGGTGCGTTTCAAGGTAGTGGTGTGCTGCGTAACGTAATTTTGCGGTTTGAGCAATTATCTGCTGCAGATTACAAGGGAACCCTCGTGCTTCCTTATGATGCTCGCATGCCAGGAAAGTGGCCAGATGTACATGATTGCTTGGATTGCGATCATAAGAAGAAAGATCTTGTAGTGATACCTGCTATTATGTATCGCGACGCTAAAGGCGTCCTGAAAGCTGCAGATTTTGAACTTGCGTTGTGCCAAACCATGCGTGGTGACCTTTGTCATCAAGAACCACGAGTGATCTATGCAACATTATTGGCATCTGTTGATGAAAATGAGCAGGTTCAATCGGTGTCTGACCTCTTACATGTGGATAGAGATTTGTTAGAAAAACACAAAGGCAGTGTTGTTATGGTATTGTCAGAGCGCTCTTTGAAGATTAGGGGCTTGGTGGATATGGTGCAGTGTCGATGCGAGATACCGGTGAATACTAAAAGCGTTAATCATATGCCGCTAATACATTCAGCTATGCGATGTAGGTAAAAAGTAGATTTGCTAACGACTGCAACGTGTAATGACATGTCGCATGAAGGCGATTCATCAGAGTCGCCGTTCATGTGTAAAGCAGTAAATAATTTTATGGCTATATAATGATTTTCCGTGAATAAAAGAGTTGACATAGTGAGGATTTGGCAATAGAATCATAGATGGAAGGTTCATTGAAAAGGTAAAGAAGATGAAGAATATTCATCACTGTGTATATTCTTAAAACGCGAAAGGGCGATAGGCGGATGCCTAGATACCAAGAGGCGAAGAAAGACGTGGCACACTGCGAAAAGCGGCGGGGAGATGTGAGCAATCAGTGATCCGTCGATGTCTGAATGGGGAAACCCACCACCATGAGTGGTATTTGCACCTGAATACATAGGGTGTAGAAGCGAACCTAGGGAATTGAAACATCTTAGTACCTAGAGGAAAGGAAATCGAAAGAGACTCCGTGAGTAGTGGTGAGCGAAAGCGGAAGAGGCCATTAGTGTTTAATGAGGCGAGTCGAACAACTTGGGAAAGTTGGCGCGAGAGGTGAAAGCCCTGTAGACGAAGTCGAGTTAGATGCTAGAGAGTAGGGCGGAGCACGAGAAATTCCGTTTGAATAAGGGGGGACCACCCTCCAAGCCTAAGTACTCCTTGGTGATCGATAGAGGAAGTACCGTGAGGGAAAGGTGAAAAGAACCCCGATAAGGGGAGTGAAATAGAATCTGAAACCTATTGCTTACAATCAGTCAGAGCACTTTGAGATAGAGGTGTGATGGCGTACCTTTTGCATAATGGGTCAGCGAGTTTATGTACGTAGCGAGGTTAAGCCGTTAGGTGTAGCCGGAGCGAAAGCGAGTCTTAATAGGGCGAGAGTTACGTGTATAAGACCCGAAGCCGTAGTGATCTAGCCATGAGCAGGTTGAAGTTGTGCTAATCCGCAATGGAGGACCGAACCCAAGCATGTTGCAAAATGCTGGGATGACTTGTGGTTAGGGGTGAAAGGCCAATCAAACACGGCGATAGCTGGTTCTCCGCGAAATCTATTTAGGTAGAGCGTTGTCTAGAGCCTAACGGGGGTAGAGCACTGAATAGGTGAGGGGGAAGCGATTCCTACCGATCTTTATCAAACTCCGAATACCGTTAGAGTAGAGACAGCAGACAGACTATGGGTGCTAAGTCCGTAGTCGAGAGGGAAACAACCCAGACTGTCATCTAAGGTCCCTAAGGATTCGTTAAGTGTGGAAGAATGTGTGATAACCAATACAGCTAGGAGGTTGGCTTAGAAGCAGCCATCCTTTAAAGAAAGCGTAATAGCTCACTAGTCTATATATTAAGTTGTCATGCGTCGAAAATGTACCGGGGCTTAAACGAATCACCGAAGATACAGACACTGCTTTAAAGTGGTGTGGTAGCGGAGCGTTCTGGAGGTTGAAGAAGGTGTACCGAGAGGTATGCTGGAGATAACAGAAGTGAGAATGCTGACATGAGTAACGAAAAGGCGTGTGAGAAACGCGCCGGCCGAAAGTCCAAGGTTTCCTGCGCACGGGTAATCCGCGCAGGGTTAGTCGACCCCTAAGGCGAGGGCGAGAGCCGTAGTCGATGGGAAGCAGGTTAATATTCCTGCACCAGTTTGGAAGTGACGGAGTTGAAGGTGTGTTGTGCGTTAATGGATTCGTGCAGCTGCTGGAAATTTCCAGGAAATAGCCCAAACAGAGATCGTACCGCAAACCGACACAGGTGGACAGGTAGAGAATACTAAGGCGTTGAGAGAATTGTGTTGAAGGAACTCGGCAAAATGACTCCGTAACTTCGGGAGAAGGAGTGCCATGTTCTTGGCAACAGGAGTGTGGTGGCACAGAAGAGGGGGTAGCGACTGTTTATCAAAAACATAGGGCACTGCGAAATTGAGAGATGACGTATAGTGTCTGACGCCTGCCCGGTGCCGGAAGGTTAAGGAGAGATGTGAGAGCGTTGATCTGAAGCCCCGGTAAACGGCGGCCGTAAATATAACGGTCCTAAGGTAGCGAAATTCCTTGTCGGGTAAGTTCCGACCTGCATGAATGGCGTAACGACTTCCCCGCTGTCTCCAACACAAGCTCAGTGAAATTGAAATCCCCGTGAAGATGCGGGGTACCCGCGGTTAGACGGAAAGACCCTGTGCACCTTTACTACAGCTTTGCATTGGTGTTAGGTGATACATGTGTAGGATAGATGGGAGTCTAGGAAGGCTGCGCGCTAGCGTGGTTGGAGACAACGTTGAAATACCATTCTTGTATCATCTGGCATCTAACTGGACGCCATGAAGCTGGCGACAGGACAATGCATGGTGGGTAGTTTGACTGGGGCGGTCGCCTCCGAAAGAGTAACGGAGGCGTGCGAAGGTAAGCTCAAGCTGGATGGAAATCAGCTGCAGAGTGCAATGGCATAAGCTTGCCTAACTGAAAGACGTACATGTCGACCAGAGACGAAAGTCGGTCATAGTGATCCGGTGGTTCCGAGTGGAAGGGCCATCGCTCAACGGATAAAAGGTACGCCAGGGATAACAGGCTGATCTCCCCCAAGAGTCCATATCGACGGGGAGGTTTGGCACCTCGATGTCGGCTCATCACATCCCGGGGCTGGAGCAGGTCCCAAGGGTATGGCTGTTCGCCATTTAAAGTGGTACGCGAGCTGGGTTCAGAACGTCGTGAGACAGTTCGGTCCCTATCTGCCGTGGGTGTGTGGAAAATTGACAGGATCTGTCCCTAGTACGAGAGGACCGGGATGGACATACCACTGGTGTACCAGTTGTTCTGCCAAGAGCAGCGCTGGGTAGCTAAGTATGGAAGGGATAACCGCTGAAAGCATCTAAGCGGGAAACCCACCTGGAAACGAGTTTTCCCTAGGAGAGACGTTGAAGACTACGACGTAAATAGGCTGGGTGTGGAAGCGCAGTAATGTGTGAAGCTAACCAGTACTAATAACTCCAATGGTTTTAAGAAAATACATAGTGATGAATATTCTATCTGGCTTGGTGATTATAGCAAAGTAGAACCACCCGATCCCATCTCGAACTCGAACGTGAAATGCTTTAGCGCCTATGGTACTGCATCTTAAGGTGTGGGAGAGTCGGTCGTTGCCAAGCCTTTATTTACTTCTTCTTTTCTTTTTTTAACCTTCCTTTT
>Ga0209754_1003244_pt1 | contig 11368 bp, 7 predicted proteins | sample MesohylBB_FD_187295 | JGI IMG/M metagenome (GOLD analysis project Ga0209754, IMG submission 187295) | Host-associated microbial community of the marine sponge Aplysina aerophoba from Gulf of Piran - sponge mesohyl, lysed by bead beating... | ecosystem: Host-associated > Porifera > Sponge >... | reverse complement strand
GCCCTGTCGATGATCGGCCGGCCGCTGGTGTGCAGCCACATGGACGCGATGATGCTGTACGAGGATTGCGCCTGGCTATCCGAATGGCCCGGCGTTCCGGTCGCCGATGAGGAAGGGCGGATCATCTCGGAGGCGCTCGGCGACAAGAGCGCCATCCTGCTCGCGCATCACGGGCTCCTGACCGTCGGCAAGTCGGTCGAGGAGGCGACTTACCTCGCCTACAATTTCGAGCTGGCGGCGCGCCTGCAACTCGATGCGGAGTCCGCCGGCACAGTGCTCAGCATCGAACCGGCCCACGGGCTGGAGGCCCGCCGCTTCCTGCGCCAGGACGCTATCGTCGGCGCCACTTTCGACCGCCTTGCGCGGCGCTACGGGTAAAGAGAAGGGCCGCCGCGCAGCGCGCAGCGGCCCCTGTAGTCAGCAGCTGTCCGGCTTGTCGGTCAGGCGAACCACCAGCGCTCGGCGATACGCGCTGAGTCGAGCGCCCAGACATTGCCCACATGCTCGCCGTGGGCCAGCTTCTTGGACTTTGCGTCGATCCAGTTGGCATACATCGGCACGGCCACGCCGCCCTCGTCGCGGACGATGACCTGCATCTCGTAATAGAGCTCCCGGCGCCTGGCCTCATCGACTTCGGTCCGGGCCTCGGCGAGCAGCTTGTTGAAGCGCTCATGCTCCCAGTAGCTGTCGTTCCACGGCTTGCCGGCGGCATAGGCGGTCGAGAACATGATGTCCTCGGTCGCGCGACCGGACCAGAAGCAGGCGCAGAACGGCTTCTTCATCCACACATTGGACCAGTAGCCGTCCGCCGGTTCCTTGATGACATTGATGGAAACGCCGGCGGCCTTCGCCGATTCCTGGAAGAGCTGCGAGGCATCCACCGCACCCGCGAAAGCCGCGTCGGAGGCGGAGAGATCGAGCTGCAGGCTGTCCACCCCGGCCTTCTTGAGCAGGTGCTTTGCCTTGTCGGGGTCGTAAACGCGCTGCTCCAGGTCCGCATGGTAGAAGCGGTTGGCCGGCCCGATCGGGTGGTCGTTGCCGACCTTGCCGTGCCCCAGCAGGATCTTGCGGACCAGCTCCTCGCGGTCGAACAGCAGCTTGAGTGCGAGCCGCACGTCATTGCTGTCGAACGGCGCGGCGTTGGTAATCATCGGGAAGGTGTAGTGCTGGTTGCCCGTCACCTCCGAGACTTCCACGCCCGGATTGCGGTCGAGCAGGCGCACCGATTTGGCGTCGATGCGGCTGATCGCATCAACCTCGCCGGTCATCAGCGCGTTGACGCGCGCCGCCGGGTCGGTGATCGAGATCGCCTCGACCTCGTCGAACCAGGTTATCTTGTAGGCGTTCGGGTTGCGCTCGAGTTGCAGGCGCACGCCCGGGTCGAAGCCGAGATTGCGGTAAGCGCCCGTGCCGATGCCCTCGCGGATGCTCTCGTCCACCATCCCGGCCGGATGGATCAGGATGTGGTAGTCAGCGAGCAGGTAGGGGAAGTCGGCATTGCCGGCGTTGAGGACGAACTGCACCTGGTGGTCGTTCATCTTCTTCATCTCGGCGATCGGCTCGACGAGCGGCTTGGCCGGCGACTTCGCGCCTTCCGCCACATGCAGTTGCAGCGATTCGATCACATCGTCGGCGCCGAAGCTCTTGCCGTTGTGGAACTCGACGCCCTTGCGCAGGTTGAAGGTCCAGGTCACGAGGTCGGCAGAGGATTCCCAGCTCTCGGCCAGTTCGCCGACCAGCGAACCATCGGCGGCAACCTCGGTGAGGCAGTCGAACACGGCGCCCTGGGCCGCAACCTGCATGAACACGTCGGAATGAGTGCGCCCATCCCAGCTGTCGGTGGTGTTGCCGCCCGAAAGGCCGAGCCGCAAGATGCCGCCGGCCTTGGGCCCGGCCGCTAACGCCGGCCCCGGCCCCACGCCTGCGGCGAGTGCCGTGGCGGCGCTTGCTTTGAGCAGCGTTCTTCTGTCCAGTTTGAGATTCACGGGGAAAGCCTCCCTCAGATAGTTCCGGTCATCGTTCGTCAAAACTTGCCAGGCATCCTAGTCGAGCCTGACGCGCGCCGCCTCTCCGATATTCTCCACGCCGCGCTGCTCCAGCAGCCGGTCGAGCCAGTCGGGGTCCATTTCCGGCACCGAGCTCAGCAGCAGGTCGGTGTAATCGTGATGCGGCGGGGTGAACATCTCCGTCTTCGGCCCCGCCTCCACGACGCGCCCGTCCTTCATCACCACCACCTCGTCGGCGATGGCGCGCACTGTAGCGAGGTCGTGGGTGATGAACATGTAGGCGAGGTTCAGCTCGTTCTGGAGCCGGTCCAGCAGCTTCAGAATGCCCTCCGCGACAAGTTGGTCGAGCGCGGATGTCACCTCGTCGCAGATGATGAACTGCGATTCGGCGGCGAGCGCGCGCGCAATGCCGATGCGCTGCTTCTGTCCGCCCGACAGCTCCGAGGGCAGGCGGTCGATATAGAGGTCCGGTTCCATCTCGATCTGCTCGAGCAATTCCTCGATCCGCCGGCGGAGTTCGGCGCCCCGGAGGCCCCCGTAGAACTGCACCGGACGCCCGACGATGTCCCGGATGCGGAGCTTCGGGTTCAGCGCGGTATCCGCCATCTGGTAGATCATCTGGACTTGGCGGAGCCGGTCCTTGGACCGCGCCCGGTAGTGGGCGGGCAGGGCTTCGCCATTGAAGCGCACCTCGCCGCCGCGCGGCGGCAGCAGGCCGGTGATGCAGCGCGCGACGGTGGATTTGCCGGAGCCCGATTCGCCGACCACGGCCACTGTCCGCCCTGCATGGATATCGAACGATACGTCGTGCAGCACATCGGGGGCGGCGCCGTAACCCGCGGTCACGCCGGCTACCGAGATGACCGGCTCGACGCCGCTTCCCGCGGGCGGCTGCTCCGGCCGCCGGAAGCTCCGCACCGCCCAGAGCGACTTGGTGTAGTCCTCCTTCGGGTCCTCCAGCATGGCGCGGGTGTCGTTCTCCTCGACCTCGTCGCCCTTGAGCAGCACCTTGATCCGGTCGGCCATCTGCGCCACCACGGCGAGGTCGTGGGTGATGTAGATGGCCGCCGTGCCGAACTGCTCGACGATGTCGCGGACCGCGGCCAGCACCTCGATCTGGGTTGTGACGTCGAGCGCCGTGGTCGGCTCGTCGAAGATGATGAGGTCGGGGCGGCAGGACATCGCCATGGCAGTCATGGCGCGCTGCAACTGCCCGCCGGAGACCTGGTGCGGATAGCGGAAGCCGATGCTCTCCGGTTCCGGAAGCCGCAGCCGTGCATAAAGCGCCATCGCGTCTTCCTGGCTTTCCTGCTGGGTGGAAACGCCGTGCAGCACCGGCCCTTCGGTGTGCTGGTCGATCAGCTTGTGGGCGGGGTTGAAGCTCGCCGCAGCCGACTGCGCGACATAGGCGATGCGCCGGCCGAGCAGGCTCCGTTTCTCCTCGAGCGGGGCCGCGACCAGATCGATGCCGTCGAACTCTATCGAACCGCCGGAAATGCGGCAGCCGTCGCGGGTGAAGCCCATCGCCGCAAGGCCGACCGTGGACTTGCCAGCGCCGGACTCGCCGATCAGGCCCAGCACCTCGCCCGTCGCCAGGTCGAGGTCGATGCCGTTGACGATCGGCAGCCAGTCTTCGCCCGCAAGCCCTTCGATCTTGAGGTCCCGGATCTTCACCAGCGAGCGGCCGCTGCTCATCGGTCGGTCTCCTTGCGTCAGCTTTTCAGTCCCGAATAGCGGTCGAGCATCCAGTCCACGGTGAAGTTGATGGCGACGGTCAGGAGCGCAATGGCCGCCGCCGGCAGCAGCGGCAGGGAAGCCGCCTGCCAGTCGCCGTATTCCGCATAGCCGATATAGATGGAAAGCTCGCGCACCATCGTGCCCCAGTCCGCGAGCGGCGGCTGGATGCCGATGCCGAGGAAACTCAGCGCCGCGATCAGCAGGAACACGAAGCAGAAGCGCAGCCCGAACTCCGCCAGCAGGGGGGCGGCGGCATTGGGCAGGATCTCCTTGAAGATCAGGTAGCCTAGCCCCTCGCCGCGCAGCTTCGCGGCCTCGATATAGTCCATCACGACGATATTGCCGCCGACCGCGCGGGAGAGGCGGAACACGCGCGTCGAATCCAGCACGGCGATCACCAGGATCATGTTGACCGTGGACTGCCCGAAGATGGTGAGGAGCAGCAGCGCGAAAATGAGCTGCGGGATCGCCATCAGCACATCGACCGTGCGCGACAGGACCTGGTCTAGCCAGCCGCCGAGCACCGCCGCGACAAAGCCCAGGGTCGCGCCTATGAGGAAGGCGAGCGCGGTCGTCACGAACGCGATGCCTATGGTGTTGCGCCCGCCATAGAGCAGGCGCGTGAGCAGGTCGCGGCCCAACTGGTCGGTGCCGAGCACGAAGTCCGGGTTCTCGCCGGGGAAGAGGTTGAACTCGTCGAAGACCTGGGACTCGCCATAGGGCGCGATCGCGGGCGCGAACAGGGCGGCCAGCACGTAGAGGCCGACGACGGTGAGCCCGAAGGCGGCCGTCAGGGGCATGGCGCGGAAGACGGCGCCGAACGAGCCTGCAATGCTCCGGAACCCGGCCCGGGCCACCCATGCCAACCCCGTCAGCAGCGCCAGAGGCAGGACGACATAGGTGAGGAACCCCATCGCGCCCGCCTATTTCGGGTGCCTGAGGCGCGGATTGGTCAGCACCGAGAACACGTCCGCCAGCAGGTTGAGCAGGATGTAGGCAGCGGCGAAGACGAGGCAGCAGGCCTGCACGGTCGGCATGTCGCGCAGCTTCACCGCATCGACGAACATCTGCCCGATGCCCGGATAGACGAACACCACCTCCACCACCACGACGCCGGTGACCAGATATGCGAGGTTGAGCGCGATCACGTTGATGATCGGCGCGAGCGCGTTCGGCAGGGCGTGGTGGACGATCACCCGCCAGCGCGGGACTCCCTTGAGGCGCGCCATCTCGATATATTGCGAGGCTAGAAGGTTGATGATCGCAACGCGCGTCATGCGCATCATGTGGGCGGTGACGACGAGCGTGAGCGTGAGCGCCGGCAGCACGGTGCGGTAAAGCCGTTCCCAGAAGTCGAGATCGGCGTGGATCTTCGAGATCGAGGGGAAGATCGGATTGGCCGCCGCCAGGAAGAGGATCAGGATATAGGCGACGAAGAATTCCGGGCTGGAGATGGATGTAAGCGTGCCTACATTCGCCGCCCGGTCGAAGATCGAACCCCGGTAGAGCGCCGCCAGCATGCCGAGCGCGAGCGACAGCGGCACGGCCACGGCCGCGGCCGTGGCGGCAAGGAAAATCGTGTTCGCGAAGCGCGGCGCGAGCTGGTCGGCGACCGTCACCACATCGCGTTCGCCGGTCTGCCCGTATTGGGACTGGAAGCTCAACTGGTTGAAGCTGACGCCGAAATCGCCGCTGAAGACGCCGCCGAGCCAGGCGAAGTAGCGCACGACCGGTGAGCGGTCCATGCCGAGGCTCTCGCGGATTGCGGCAACCGCTTCGGGCGTCGCCCCCTGTCCCAGGATGGCCTGGGCGAAATCTCCGGGCAGTGCCTCGATGGCCGCGAAGATGACCATGCTGACGACCAGAAGCGTGAAGACGCCGAGCGCCAGCCGCTGTCCGATCATGCGCGCCAGACCCGACATGGTCCTCCCCGTTCCCCTCGGCGCATTACTGCACGAACCCGGTTCTCCGTCCAGCTTGGCGGGCCGATTCGGCAGCAGCCAGCGATGACCCTGCGCATCTACATCGTCGCCGGCGAGCCCTCCGGCGATGCGCTCGGCGCCCGGCTGCTCGGGGCGTTGCGGGAGGGCGGGCCGGTGGAGGCGGCGGGCGTCGGCGGGGACCTCATGGGCCGGGAGGGCGTCGCCAGCCTGTTCCCGCAGGCCGAGACCGCCGTGATGGGCCTGTTCGAGGTGCTGCCCCGCGCCCGGAGGCTGTTGCGCCGGATGGACGAGACGGTCGCCGACATTCTGCGTTTCCGGCCGGATGCGGTCGTGACCATCGACTCAGGCGGTTTCAACAAGGGCATCGCCAGGCGCCTGATCGCCGCGGGCTGCCCGGCGGCGCGCATCCACTATGTCGCGCCGATGGTGTGGGTGTGGGCGCCGGGCCGCACGCGCGCCATGGCGCGGCTTTTCGACCACCTGATGACCCTCTGGCCGTTCGAGCCGGCGCTGTTCGAGCGCGACGGGCTGGAGAGCACATTCGTCGGGCATTCGCTGGTCGAGGCCGCGGCGGGCGACGGCGCGGCCTTTCGGACCCGGCACGGCATAGGGCCGGACGCCACCGTTCTCGCGGTGCTGCCGGGAAGCCGATCGGGCGAGGTGCGCAGGCTGCTGCCCGTCTTCCGGGAGACGCTGGAACGGCTGGCCGGCAACATCCCCGCCCTGCATCTGGCGGTTCCGACCGTCGGCACGGTGGCGGAGCGAGTACGGCACGCGGTGGCGGGCTGGCCCTGGCCGGTCACGGCGACGCTCGGCGAGGAGGAGAAGCAGGACGCCTTCGCCGCCAGCCGGGCGGCACTCGGGGCATCGGGCACGGTCGCACTCGAACTCGCGCTCGCCGGCGTGCCGCAGGTCACGGCCTATCGGCTCAACCGGGCGACGGCGCTGATCGGCCGGGCTGTGGTCCGCACGCGCCGGTTCTGCCCGGTCAACATCGTGCTCGACCGCCCGGTCGTGCCGGAACTGGTCCAGGGAGACTGCCGGCCGGGGCCGCTGGCGCGCGCGCTCGGGCCCCTGCTGTTCGACGAGGACGCGCGAGCCGCGCAACTGTCCGCCTTCGGGGAGCTGGCCGGAATGCTCGGCGGTGGCGGACGGCCCAGCCTCCGCGCGGCCGGGACGGTGCGGCGGATCGTCCGCGAAACGCAGCTGTCATCGAAGCGATAACAGACAGTCATCCGCTTTCTGCATTTGTATCGGACCATAGTGAAGAAAACGGAGGAGCGTCATGCCCGACAACGTCAGCGAACTCTCGTTCGACGAATTCGACGAACTGAACGACCCGCGCGCCGAGCCGACCGGCTTCGAGCATGTGGTGTCGCGACGCCGCTTTCTTGGCGGCGCGGCGGCCCTCGGCGCGGCCGGCGCCTTTTTCGGCCTGGGCGCGTTGCGGCCCGCGCATGCGGGCGACATGGGCGCTCTCAGCTTCGAGCCCGTGGCCGCCAACAGCCTGGATACGGTGACCGTGCCGCCGGGCTTTTCCTGGCAGAATGTCATCGCCTGGGGCGACCCGCTCTGGTCCGACGGCGCGCCGTTCGACCACGCGACGCGCGGCACCGGCGCCAGCCAGGAGCGCGCCTTCGGCGACAATACCGACGGCATGGCCACCTTCTTCATCGACGGGAGGACCGTGCTCGCCGTCAACAACGAATATGTGAACCGGTCCGTCATCTACGGCAACCGCGCTACCGGCCTGCCCGAGAACGCCGACGACGTGCGCAAGGGCAAGGCCGGCCACGGCGTCAGCGTCTTCGAGGTCGGGATGGCGGACGGCGCTTGGCGTCCGGTGCTGGATTCGCCCTTCAACCGGCGCATCACCGCCGACGCTCCGATGGAGATCACGGGGCCTGCGCGCGGTCACGACATGCTCAAGACGGCCGCCGACCCGGCAGGCGAGACGTCGCTCGGCACCTGGAACAATTGCGGCAACGGCAGGACGCCCTGGGGCACCTATCTCGCCTGCGAGGAGAACTTCAACGGCTATTTCTCGTCCTCGGACCCCGACTATGGGGTGTCGGATGCGATGAAACGCTACGGCGTCGGCCTGAAAGACTGGGGCTATGCTTGGGCGACGGCGGACGAACGCTTCGACATCTCGAAGCACCCGAACGAGCCGAACCGGGCGGGCTATGTCGTCGAGATCGATCCGCTCGACCCGGATTCGGTGCCGAAGAAGCGCACCGCGCTCGGCCGCTTCAAGCATGAGAACGCCGAGGTCGTCATCGCGGCCAACGGCCATGTCGTCGTCTATATGGGCGACGACGAGCGCGGCGAGTTCCTCTACCGCTTCATCTCCGAAGGCCGCTATGCCGAAGGCGGCGACAATTCCGGCCTGCTGGAGTCGGGTTCGCTTTCGGTGGCGCGCTTCGCCGAGGACGGCAGCGGCGAGTGGATGGCGCTGACGCCGGAGGCGACCGGCATGGCCTCGATAGCCGACATTGCCGTGTTCACGCGCATGGCCGGATCGGCGGTGGGCGCGACCACCATGGACCGGCCCGAATGGGTCGCGGCGCATCCCGGCCGCGCCGAGGTCTATTGCTGCCTCACCAACAACAAGAACCGCGGCAAGAAGCCGAACAAGGGCGGCGACCCGACGCCGGTGGGCGGCCCCAACCCGCGCAAGGGCAACATATACGGCCAGATCGTGCGCTGGCGGCCGGCGGGCGGCGACCATACCGCCGCCGGGTTCGAATGGGACCTGTTCGTGGTGGCCGGCAACCCGGCGGTGCATGACGACGCCAATGCCGGCTCAGCCAATGTGACCCCCGACAACATGTTCAACTCGCCGGACGGGCTCGTGTTCGACAGCAAGGGCGGCCTCTGGATCCAGACCGACGGCAATTTCAAGAACGAGGGCGACTTCGCCGGCCAGGGCAACAACCAGATGCTCTATGCCGACCCCGACAGCGGCGAAATCCACCGCTTCCTGGTCGGTCCGAAGGAGTGCGAGGTGACCGGGCTTTGCTGGTCTATGGACCGGAAGACCATGTTCGTCGGCCTCCAGCATCCGGGCAACAAGGGCGGCGGCCACTTCCCGGGCGGCGGCGACACCACGCCGCGCTCCACCGTGATCGCCGTCACCCGCGACGACGGCGGCGAGATCGGCTGAGGCCAGGTCCCGGCGCCCGCGTTCAGGGCCGCGCCTCGGCAAAGCGGGGAGTTCCGCGCTTTCGGCCGGCTCCGGCGCCCTTGCGCCGCGGCCGGCCTTGCGCGGGGCGTGCGGATGCCGGGACGGGGTCGTCCCCGATCACCGTCAGCCTTTGCCGGATCAGGCGTTCGATCTGGCCGAGCGAGTCGCGCTCGGCTGCGTCGCAGAACGAATAGGCAATGCCGTCGGCGCCTGCCCGTGCCGTGCGGCCGATGCGGTGGACATAGCTTTCCGGCGTATTCGGCAGCTCGAAGTTGATGACGTGGCTAATATCCTCGATATCGATGCCGCGCGCCGCGATGTCGGTCGCGACCAGGACGCGGGCCTCGCCCCGCCGGAAACGCTCGAGGGCCCGCTGCCGCGCGCCCTGGGATTTGTTGCCGTGTATCGCATCGGCGGCGACACCGCCCTTCTCCAGCTGGGTCGCCACCCGATTGGCGCGATGCTTGGTGCGGGCGAAGACGAGAACCCGGGAGAGCGCGGGGTCGTCCAGAATCTCGGCCAGCAGGCGCTGCTTGTCTCCGGCCGGGACGTGGAAGACGCTTTGCCGGATCCGCTCCACCGGCGTCGCCTGCGGCGTCACTGCTACCCGGACGGGATCGCGAAGGAAGTCGCTCGCCAGACGCGCCACATCGCGCGGCATGGTGGCGGAGAACAGCAATGACTGCCGCGCCGCCGGCAGGGCCGCCAGAATGCGGCGCACGTCGCGGATGAAGCCCATGTCGAGCATGCGGTCGGCCTCGTCGAGAACGAGATGCTCGATCCGGTCGAGGCTGACGCGGCGCTGTCCCATCAGGTCCAGCAGGCGTCCGGGCGTGGCGACGAGGATGTCGGTGCCGCGCGCCAGCGCATCGACCTGGGGTTTCTGGCCGATGCCGCCATAGATGACCGCAAGCCGCAGCTGCAGCCGGGCGCCATAGGCGCGGAATTCGTCGGCGATCTGGATCGCCAGCTCCCGCGTCGGCGCCAGGACGAGGGCGCGCGGCGCGCGGGCACGAGCGCTGTTTCTTGCGCCGGCGAGCCGGTGCAGGATCGGCAGCGCGAAGGCCGCCGTCTTGCCGGTGCCGGTCTGGGCGATGGCGATGAGGTCCCGCCCGGCCAGGACCTCGGGGATGGCCTGCGCCTGGATCGGCGTCGGTATCGTGTGTTTGCGCGCGGCCAGCGCGCGTTGCAGGGTCTCGGCCAGGCCGAATTCGGAAAACGGTTGTTCGGTCACATTGTTCCTTGCCGCCCGGCGTGGCCCGCTTGTCGGGACGGCTGGTTTCGGGCGCATATGCCGGCCGCGGGAGCGGCCGGAACGGGTGGAGTTGCATATTCCCGGGTTCGATGCCGCGCAAACAGCTTGCGTCGCGGGCCCGGAAGACGATCTACGGGAAGTACATGCGCTCCCGGTCCGCCAATGTCAATGCGCGCCGCCCCTGAGCGGGACGGAGGACGCATGCGCGCTATGGGCATGGCGTCCTGCGGGCTGTATATCGGGGCGAGCGGGTCGGCGGGAAGGACGGGGGGACGTGCCGGAAGAAGCGGTCGATAAGCGCCGTCGGCGCGCGCACCGCCCAAGGGAGGCCACCAGAGCACTCGCAGCGATGGCGGCGGTGGCGCTGAGCGCTGCGGCGACGGTCTGGCAAACGCGCGCGGAGGCTGCCGAGCTCTCTGTCGGAACCTTCTGGTCCACCGTCGCCAACCAGCCCTGCCAAGTGTACAACCGACGCACGGGCGGCAGGTTCGAACCCTACACTTGGTCCGGCGCCTGCGTGGACGGCAAGGTCTCAGGCCGGGGGCAATTGACCTTCGGCGATGGCAGGCACGTCTTCGTCGGCGCCATGAAGGCCGGCAAGCAGCACGGTTACGGGACCTTGATCTGGGCCAACGGCAATCGCTACGAGGGCGAATGGCGCAACGGCCGGCCGCACGGCCACGGGGTCTCCGCCGCTGCCGGCGGCGACCGTTACGAGGGCGACTTCCGCAATGGCAAGCAGCACGGCCACGGGATCCTGGCCCGGGCCGACGGCAGCCGCTACGAGGGCGAATGGCGCGAGGGCAGGCAGCATGGCCACGGCACCTCCACCGCTGCCAACGGCGACCGTCATGAGGGCGGCTACCGCAACGGCTGGGCGCATGGCCACGGCACCTTCACTTGGCCCAACGGCGACCGCTACGAGGGCGATTGGCGCAAGGGCAGGCGGCACGGCCAAGGCATCGCCACCTTTGCCAACGGCGACCGCTACGAAGGCGAATGGCGCGAAGGCAAGCAGCAGGGCCACGGGATTGACACTGCTTCTAACGGCGAGCGCTACGAGGGCGAATACCGCAACGGCAAGCGGCACGGCCAGGGAACCTTGGTCTTAGCCGATGGCGGTCGCTACGAGGGCGATTGGCGCAATGGCCAGCGGCACGGCCACGGGGCGTTGGTCTTGGACAGCGGCGGTCGCTACGAAGGCGAATGGCGGGAGGGCAGACAACACGGCCACGGGGCC
>Ga0209754_1003240_pt1 | contig 11399 bp, 12 predicted proteins | sample MesohylBB_FD_187295 | JGI IMG/M metagenome (GOLD analysis project Ga0209754, IMG submission 187295) | Host-associated microbial community of the marine sponge Aplysina aerophoba from Gulf of Piran - sponge mesohyl, lysed by bead beating... | ecosystem: Host-associated > Porifera > Sponge >... | reverse complement strand
CTCGCGGATGCTGGCGCGCTACGCCGTGCGGTTCCTGGTGCGGTTTGGCGTCTCGCGCGCGCTGGTGGTCGACGACGCCGGGTCGCCACACGGCCTGGTCACGCTGCGCGACCTGGTCCTGGGGCTGACCCCGGAGTAGCCGTCGCGGCCTTGCGCCGTACCCGGCCGCATCGCGATCCGGCAGGGCATCGACTATCCCTGTTCGCCAACCTCGAGGCCCCGGCCGGGGCGGCACGCGGGTGGGCGCTGCGGCGTCAGGCGCTGCGGCCGATGTGCTGCCGCTTGTGCTGGACGTAGTCGACGAGGATGTACTCGCCGAGCTTGTCGGGCGTGGTGAAGAAGACGCGACCGCCGTTGATCTTCGCGAGCTGGTTCACGAACTCCTTCAGGTAGTAGTTGCGGTCCAGCATGAACGTGTTGATTGTGATCCCCTCGCGGCTGCAACGACGCACCTCCTTGAGGGTCTCGCGGATCGTCGTCGGGCTCGGCGGGTACGAGAACTGTGAACGGCCGCGTTCGAGGTGCGCCGTTGGCTCGCCGTCCGAGATCATGATGATCTGGCGCGTCCCGGCGCTGTGCTTCGCCAGCAGCCGCCGCGCCAGCATCAGCGCGTGGTGCATGTTCGTGCCCAGCACCGACTCGTCCCAGCGCACGTACGGCAACTCGGAGATCTCGAGCTCCCGCGCGTAGGCGGAGAAGCCGAGGATGTAGAGCTGGTCGCGCGGGTACTGCGCCTTGATCAGGTTGTGCAGCGCCAGCGCCACCTTCTTCGCCGACTGGAAGGACCCGCGCAGCGCCATCGACCACGACAGGTCGACCATCACGACGGTGGCCGTCTGGGTCAGCAGCTCGGAGCGGAACACCTCGAAGTCGTCGGGCATGAGCCGCACCGGCGTCTGCGGGCCCTCGCGCTCGACGGCGTTCATCAGCGTACGGCCCATGTCGAGGTGGAACGGGTCGCCGAATTCGTACTCCTTGGAGTCGTCCATGCGGTCGCCATGGCGGCCGGATTCGGGCACGGGGTGGTTGCCGATGCCCTGGCGCTTGAGCTGGGCGTAGATCTCGGCGAGCGCGCGCTGGCCGATCATCCGCGTCCCGCGCGGCGTCAGCTCCCAGGTGTCCCCGTCGCGCCGGATGTAGCCCGCCTGCTCGAGGATGTCGAGCAGGTCGCCGAGCTGGTCGATCGCATCGGACGCCTCCTCGCCGAGCAGCTCGCGTAGCTGGTCGAGGTCGATGCCGTCGAGCTCCCCGTCGTACTGCGCGCGTTCGAGCTGCCGCTCGAGGCTGTCGATGTCCTGCATCTCGGACATGAGCTGCATCGCGGCCTCGAGGTCGATCTCCTCGTCACCGCGGAAGGGGTAGGCGGGGGCGCGCTCGGCGCCGGGGTTGAGGTATTCGAGGTTCGCGGCGAGCTGCGACAGCTCGCCTTCGAGCTCCGGGTCGCCGAGCTTGTCGGACATCAGCGACTGGAGCTGCTGGCGCTGGTTGGACGGCAGTGACTCCATGAGCGACTGCATCGCCTGGGTCTGCGCCTGCATCTGCGCGATGAGTTCGTCGAGCGACTGCGGGGGGTTGTCCCCGAACATGTCGCCGTACTTCTCCATGAAGGAGTCGAAGTCCGGCTGCTCGCCGCGCATGCGCTGGATGAGCATGTCGTTGAGGTCGCGCAGCATCTCCTTCATGCGCTCGATGTCGCCCTCGGACATCTCCTCGACCATCTGCTGGACGTCGTTGAAGAACGACTCGGTCATGGCCTGCTTGAGCTGGTCGACGAGCTGCTGGAACTTCTCCTGCGCCTCCGGGTTCAGGAACTCGTAGTTCTGCAGCTCCTTCACCTGCCCGGCGGGCTCCAGGGGCAACTGCTCGAGGAAGTCCTGCTTGCGCTCGACGATGCGGCGCAGCATGTCGGAGAAGTCCTCCTCGCCGCCCTCGGACTGGCCGGGCTGCGCGCCGCCCGGCTGGCCGCCGCCCGGCTGCCCGGACGGAGAGCCGTCCTGGCCGCCCGACGCGCCGCCGGGAGACTGCTGGGCGGCCATCTCGCCGTCCTGCTCGCCCTCGCCGTCCTGTTCGCCGCCGCCCGCGAGGCCGGAGGCCTCGTCGCCATCGGAGCCTTGCTGCTCGCCCTCGGCGCCGGGCTGCTGGCCTTCAGCCTGGGGTTGCGGCTCGCGGGGGCCGCCGGCCTCATCCATGCGGTCGTCGAGCGTGGAACGTTCGAGGTCCAGGATCTCCTCGAGCTGGCGGGCGATGTCCTCCATCACGCCGCCGAGGTCGAACTGGTCCAGGCGCTCGCGGCGCTGCTGGCGCAGCTGGTGGAGCAGGTCACGCAGGCCGGGCGTACGCATGTCCTGGGGGCCGCGCATGCCGCGCTGCATGAGGTTGCGCAACGCGTGCTGCAGGTCGCCGAAGTTCATCAGGTCGTCGGACAGGGCTTCGAGGATGTCGCCGGCCTCGAGGTCGCCGATCTCCTGGGTGCCGTCCCAGGCGGAGTAGCGAATGGTCATTGGCATGTGCTACCCCCGGTAGTGCGCGCCCCCGCCGACGGCGTCCTTGTTGAGCCGCTTGTTGAGGTGCAGGCCCTCCAGCACGAACTCGACCGCGGCGGCCTGCTCGGCCGCCGAGCCGTTGCTGCGAATGTCAGCGATCGCGTCGGCCAGCGGCGCAATGCTGCCCACGAGCTCCTCGTACACCGCGACGCCGGCGTCCTCGCCGACCTCGGCCGTGCTGCCGGTCTTGAACTCCTCGATGAGGGGCTCCATGTCCGTGATCGAGCAGTGGCGGTTGAAGACCGCGACGACGGCGCCCTGGATCAGGCGGTCGATGATCTGGTCCTCGCGCCCCTCGTCGACGGTTTCGAGTTCGACCTTGCCCTCGAGCGAGGCGCGCAGGAAGCCGAGGTCGGAGATGCGCGGCACGGCGTCGGGCTCGCCGAGGCGGATGGCCCGGCGCAGCGCGTTGGCGAGCATCGCCTCGTAGTTGGAGATCGAGGCGCGCACCGAGACGCCGGAGCGCTGGTTCACGTCGGGTGACCGGCGTGCGAGGCGCGTGATCTCGGCGACGATCTCCTCCATGTAGCGCGGGACCACCTCGTTCTTCCCGGCCATGTCGAGGTGCGCGCGCTCCTGCTGCACGATCTCAAGCTCGTCGTCGATGGTGCGCGGGTAGTGCGTGCGGATCTGGGAGCCGTAGCGGTCCTTGAGCGGGGTGATGATGCGCCCGCGGTTCGTGTAGTCCTCGGGGTTGGCGGTCGCGAGGATGAACACGTCCAGGTCGAGCCGGATCTTGTGACCGCGGATCTGGACGTCGCGCTCCTCCATGACGTTGAGCAGGCCGACCTGGATGCGCTCGGCCAGGTCCGGCAGTTCGTTGATGGCGAAGATGCCGCGGTTGGTGCGCGGGATCAGGCCATAGTGAATCGTGAGCTGGTCGCCCAGGTAGCGGCCCTCGGCGACCTTGATCGGGTCCACCTCGCCGATCAGGTCGGCGATGGTGATGTCGGGGGTGGCGAGCTTCTCGCCGTAGCGGTCGTCGCGATGCACCCACTCGATGGGGGTGTCGTCGCCCTGCTCCTCGACGATCTGGCGGGCCTGCTCGCTGATGGGGGCGAAGGGGTTCTCCGGGATCTCGGCGCCGGCGATGGCGGGAGTCCACTCGTCGAGCAGCGCGATAAGGCTGCGGATCAGCCGCGACTTCGCCTGTCCGCGCTCGCCGAGCAGGATGATGTCGTGGCCGGAGAGGATAGCGTTCTCGACGTGCGGGATGACGGTGTCGCTGTAGCCCTGGATGTGCGGGAACAGGTCGACGCCGCTCTGGAGCGCCTCGATGAGATTCGCGCGCATCTCCTCGCGGACGGGCCGGACGTGGTAGCCGGACTGGCGCAACGCTCCGAGGGTGGTCGGGTGATCGCTAGCCAATGCCGCCTCCTTGCTTCGCGTGCGACGGCCACGGCGGCGAGGTCGCGTTGCGGCTCCAGCCTGCCGCGGGCATCAGCCTCGGCAGCGATTCATCCCCGAGGAGCCCGCCGGGACGCACAACAGTATACGGGGGTGCGGCGAACGACGTTCGGCGCTCGGCCACGGGACGGCTCGCCGCGAGCCGCCCACGGACATGCCGCGTCGGCTCCTACGAGGCCGTTCCGACGGGCTCGCCGCGGATGACGTACTCCAGCAGTTCCGGTGATTCGGTGAGGGCGCGAACCGCGTCGCCGAGCCTCGAGTCACGCAGGACGATGACGTCGGAGATCTCCATGAAGTCGCCGAGCGGGACATCGAGCGCCGCCGCCAGGTTCAGGACGGTGGAGAGCGGGAGTTCGCGCTTGCCCGTCTCATAGTTGGAGAGGGAAGCCTGCGTGATGCCAGCCGACCGCGAGACCTCGGACTGGGAGAGGCCCCGCCTGCGGCGCGCCTCACGTAGCCGCCGCCCAACCTCAACCCGGCGGCTCATCGTCTCAGGGTCTTCCATGGTCTCCCTCACCTCGACTCTCCCGCCTTGCGGGCAGCTTCCCCGGTCCGCTCACGACGCCTCATCAGCGTCGCGACCATCATCCTCATCGGCGTCGCCGGCATCGTTGGCGACGGCGTTGCCGTCATCGTCGTCGCCATTGTCGTCGTCGCCACCATGTTCATCTTCGCCGCTACCGTCGTCGGCGTCGCCTTCGTCGCTCGCGCCGCCGGCCTCATCTCCGTCGCTCGCGTCGTCGGTGGCCTCATCTTCGTCGGCGGCGGCCTCAGCCTGGTCGGCGGCGGCCTCATCTTCGGCAGCCTCTACCGGCGGGACGACCGAGTCGAGCAGTCGCGGGGAGGCAGCCAGGGCACGAATGGCTCTGCCCATGTCCGCGTCGTGAACCACGAGGATTCCCGGTATGTCCAACAGCTCGCCGAGAGATATCGCTAACGCACCTGCCAGATTCACCGCCACGACGAGCGGCAGTTCACGCTTGCCGCTCTCGTAGTTCGAGAGTGATGCCTGCCCGATCCTGTCTGCTCGCGCAAGCTGGGCCTGCGTGAGACCGCTCTCGCGACGAAACTCGCGCAGTCGCCGCCCGACCTCCGACCGTCGGGTCAGCACATGAGGATCCCGCATCGCTGGAGCCGCCCTTCGATGGGGTGGGAGCGGCTACGCTCGGCCCCTCAGGGCCGCGCGCAAGTGGCCATGCGACAGGGTTAGGGTATCGACTTCGCCCGTGTGCGCACAAGCACAATCACAGTATCCGTATCGTCAATAGACGATCTCGATCACGACGCGCTTACCGACGGCGCGCTGCCAGCGCCAACCCTCGTCGTTCGTCTGGAACCAGATGTCGCGATGCAGCCCGTGCACCTTCCCGCCCGTGTCGTTGCAGGTGTACACGCGACCCGTCGGGTCACCCTCGATGCGGAAGCGCTGACCCAGGTACGCGTAGTCGCATGCTGCCGCGCCGGGATAGACGACGGTCCCGTCGCGCATCGCCCCGCACCAGGCGCCACCGTCGCCGGCCGGCCCGCCGCCGGAGTTGCAGTAGTAGAAGCTGACCGTCGCGACCACGCGGTTCCCCGGCTCCAGCGTCGGGGTCGCCGTCGGATGGGCCGAACGCGATGGCTGCCCGGAGGCCGCCGAGGCCGCACCCGTACGGGTCGAGGCGACATCGAAGCGCGTCGGCGCGAGCGTCTTCGGCAGCCAGCCGGGGACCACCTCCGTGGAAGCGCGCGCCGACGTTGGCTGCGGCGCCGCGGCCGCCTCGGCAGCCGGGCCGTCCAGCGGCGCGGCGTTCCCCCCGAGCGGGCTCGTGGCGATGGATGGCACGGCGTCCAGCCCCCGGGCCGTGGTCGATGGGTAGAACGTGCCGTGCCCGACCGCCATGAGGGCGACGAGGCACGCGGCGGCAGCCACGATGAGATTCCAGCCGGGGCGACCCGGCGCGAGGATCTGGGGGGCAGCCATTCACACAAGACGGCCGTGGGTGCGTCGGCTTGACGCGCGACCGGGAGCTACCGGCGCGTACTCCTGCGGAACGCGCAACGGTGTGGAGTTGTACCGGCCCTCGGACTTAGCGTCCACAAGTTATGGACACTATGTTGATAACTCCAGATGGCCACGCCACTGCCCCGACCGTGCCCTACCCGTCCAGCAGCCCTTCCGCCCGAAGGTCGTCGATGGCCGCGCTGAACGCCTCGATCGTATCGGTCACCTCGGCTTCGCCGTGGGCCGAGGAGACCATGCCGCCCGTCCCCATCAAGTCCACGCCGTGGTTGAGCAGGGCCTGCTTGAGCGGCTGCACCAGCGAGGCGTCGACCCCGGGTGGCTCCTCCGCCGCGTCCCACTCCACATCGGACGGCCGCGGGGCGTCATGCCCGATGTTGACGTGCCACATCGACGAGACGGCCCACGCCGAGCCGGGCACCGAACGCTCCGCGAAGAGCGCGTTCAGGCCGCGCACCAGGTCGGCTGCTGCCGCGTCGGCGCGCTCGACCTCGCCGCCCGCCTCGATGATGCGGAGCGCGGCGATCCCGGCAGCCGCCGCGGGCGGCTGCGCGTTGTAGGTGCCCTGGTGCGAGACGCGACGGCGAGCGTTCCACGCCGCATCGTCCGCGCGCATCTCGATCATCTCGATGAACTCGGCGCGGCCGGTCACGCACCCGCCCGGCAGCCCGCCGGCGAGGATCTTCGCGTGCGTGGAGAGGTCCGGCCTCACCCCGTAGCGCTCCGAGGCGCCGCCCCGGGCCATGCGGAAGCCCGTGATCACCTCGTCGAAGACGAGCGCCGTCCCGGTCGCGCTCGTCGCGTCGCGGGCGGCGTGGAGGTACGAGGGGTCGAGCGGGTGCGTGCCCCAGTGCGCGCCGGTCGGCTCGAAGATCACCGCGGCTACGTCATGCGGCGCCAGCGCCTCCTCGAGCGCCTCGACGTCACCCGCCGGGACGATCGTCAGGTCGTCGTAGAACCCCGGCGGGACGCCGACCGACTCGGGCCGCGCCTCGTCGACCCCGGGGTGACCGACCGCGAGGTCGTGCCAGCCGTGGAAGTGCTCGACGAGCTTCACCACGCGGTGGCGGCCGGTGAAGGCGCGTGCGAGCCGCAGCGCCATCATCGTCGCCTCGGTGCCCGAGGACGTGAACCGCACGCGCTCGGCGCACGGCACCATGCGCAGCACCTGCTCCCCCCACTCGACCTCGAGGTCGTGCGAGGAGCCGAGGTGTGTCCCGCGCTCCAGCGCGCCCCGCACCGCCTCGATCACCTCGGGCCGGTTATGCCCGAGCAGCAGCGCCCCGTGCCCGCCGATGTAGTCGACATACTCGTTCCCGTCGACATCCCACTTGCGCGCCCCCTCGGCGCGCTCGACGTAGACAGGCCACGGCCAGAAGGCGCGGATGTCGTGCGTGACACCCGAGGGGAAGACGCGCCGGGCGCGTTCGTGGAGGGTGCGGGAGGTGGGGTGAAGGGCCTCGAAGGTCTGCAGGATCGTGGTCACGTTACCTCCTCGATCCTCAGTCTCGGCTCGCCTGATGGGAACCGCAACAGCGGGGACCTGCCGGCGCGAGGGTGTTACGCTCCCGGGACAGCGCGACGACACACCGGGGGCCGACATGCCGGCGAACAAGCTCAACGACGCCGAGATCGAGGAGGCGCTGGCGGGCCTCGACGGGTGGAGCCGCGAGGGCGATGAGATCGTCCGCGAGGTGCAGCTTGCCGACTTCGTCGCCGCGATGGGGCTGATCACGCAGATCGGCATCCTCGCCGAGCGCATGAATCACCACCCGACGCTCACCAACACCTGGAACCGCGTCCACATCGCGCTCAGCACGCACGACGTGGGCAGCATCAGCGACTACGACATGCGCCTCGCCGCCGAGATCAACGAGCGCGTCGGCTAGACCTCGAACCCAGCCCTCGTCGGCACGCACGCGGGGCCGCGCTCCGATCCCCTCGCCCCCGTCTGTACCTCTGGGTCGGCGAGGGTCACGGTGAGGGGGTCTGCGGGGTTCGACCTGGCCGCGAAGGCACCGCCGGAGCCCTCACCCCCCGCCCTCTCCCGCAAGCGGGCGAGGGAGCCGGAGCCCCTCGACACCGGCTATCTCGCAGCGGCGGGTGATCAGGCAGACGCCATCGCTTCCACGTCGTCGATGAACGCGAGGACCTCGGCGTTCCACGGCTCGGGGCGCTCGAAGTAGGCGGAGTGGCCCGCGCCCGCCACCTCGGCGTAGCGCGAGCCGGGCGTGAGTTCGTGGGACATGCGCACCAGCTCGGCGGGGATGACGCGGTCGAGCGCGCCGACGATCCACAAGATCGGCAGGCCGGACTCGATGAGCCGCGACGCCGACGATCCCCGGAAGTTGCGCATCTGCGGTGAGGGCGCGAGGAAGTCGCGCGGGCGGGGCGGGTTGATCGACCGGATGTGGCGGTAGAGCTGCCAGAGCTCCGGCTCGCGGTCCTGGAAGTCCTGCGGCAGCGCGCGTTGCAGCAGCGTCCCGGCGGTCACGCCCGCGGCGGCCAGCTCGGCCTTGCGCTCGCGCAGCCGGTCGTCGACGCACCCGGCGTTCGAGCCGGAGACCGTGAGCGAGCGGAAGTGCCCGGGACCGTGGCGCATCAGCCCGATGGCCGTGCGCGCCCCCATCGAGTGGGCGACGAAGTGGACCGGCCCGAGGTCGAGCGCGTCGAGGAGCGCGAGCGCGTCGTCGCCGAACGCCGTGCGGCCCGGCCCGTCCTCGATGTCCGGTGAGCGGCCGAACGCGCGGTGGTCGAACGTGACGACGGTGTAGCGCTCGGCGAACACGGGGACCTGCCGCCACCACGACATCGCGTTGCCGCCCGCGCCGTGCGCGAAGACGACCGGTGGGCCCTCGCCGTGGCGCTCGTAGTACAGCCGGAAGCCGTCGTCGAGGTCGAGGTGCGGCATCAGGCGCCGGCTCCGGCATCGTCCGCGTGCTCCTCGTCCCAGGGGATGCCGGTCGCGTTGGCGACCACGTCGAGGATGTCCTCGATGTCGCCGCGCAGGCCCGGCTCGGGGTCGCAGGTGAGCGCGCGGAGCATGACTTCGGTGGTCTGGGCGTAGAGCGTGGCGGCGTCCTGTTCGACGGCCTGGTGCGCCACACGCGGCTTCTCGAGCGCGTTCGCGACGAACTCCCGGCACCAGCCGAGCGTGTAGAGGATGCCAGCGTCGCGCGGGCAGAGCGCGGCGGCGCGCTCGAGCGCGGCGAGGCCGTCGGCGAAGCGTCGCTTGCGCGTCACGAGCGTGTTGCCGAGGTAGGCGTGGGCCTCGCAGAAGTCTGGCACACTCTCGACCAGCGTCTCGGCGGCCGCGATTGCGGCGTCGACCTCGTTGCGGGCGTGGAGCCGCATCGCCTCCCGCAGCGCGGCGCGCTGCAGGTTGGTCGGTTCGCCGACCCGGGGCTCGATGTGAGGCGAGGTCACGGCGCGCTCGTCACGAGATCGCGTCGTAGGCGGCCATCATGTCGTGGTAGCGCTCCTCGACGGGTCCTCGCTGGTCGGCGTGGGTGAAGATGTAGAGGCGGTTGGCGCGCACGCCGTCGAGCACGCGCTCGCCGACCTCGCGCGGTTCCATCCCGCGGGGACGGTCGCCGCGGTCCTCGCGCCGCGCGCGGTCCTCGGGCGCCTGCTCGACCGGGCCGCCGAGGGCGTCCGGGCGGTTGCGTCCGGCCTCCTGGATGCGCGTCGCCACGCCGCCGGGGCAGAGCACCGAGACGCCGAGGCCGTCGCCGGCCAGTTCGAGCCGCAGCATCTCCGAGTAGCCCACGACCGCGTACTTCGAGGCGGTGTAGACGCCGATCGGCAGGCCCGGGATGGCGAACGTGCCGGCCACCGAGCCGGTGTTGACGATGTGCGCCTCGTCGCCGGGCTGTTCGCGCATCCTCGGCACGAAGGCGCGGACGCCGTGCACCGGGCCCATAAGGTTCACGCCGAGCGTCCACTCCCAGTCCGTCTCCGGCGTCTCGACGAGCGGTGAGACGCTGAGCACGCCCGCGTTGTTGCACAGCAGATGGACCGCGTCGAACGCTTCGTAGGCGCGGGCCGCAAGCTCCTCGAGCGACTCGCGCGAGGACACATCGGCGCGGACGGCGATGGCGTCGCCACCGAGTTCGCGCACGTCGTTGGCCACGCGCGCGGCCTGGTCTTCCTCGACGTCACCGAGCGCGACGCGCATGCCCGCGGCGTGGCAGGCGTGGGCCAGCCCCTCGCCGATGCCGCTGCCGCCACCGGTGATCACGGCCACGCGGCCTTCGAGTTGCTCCATCGCGTCGTCCTTCCGCTCCGCCGTCAGGATATCTGCGGGAGCAGCGGCGCGCAGGCGCGACGGGGATCTGCGGAGGTCGACGCGACGTGTGAAGGAAGGTTCAGGCGACCGCGAGCCGGGCGATGGAGTCGATCGCCTCCCGGATCAGCGTGGCATCCTGCGGTTCGATACCCTCGAGCGATACACCCGTGCTCACGGACAGGAACTCGTAGGCGAACAGGCGATCCGCCCCGTCGAAATGGGCGTAGCGGCGCTCGTCGATGCGCTCGCCGCCGCTCTCGCCTCCCTCAGGCTCGCGCACAGCGACGAACACCACATCGGCGTCGGAGTCGTAGCGCACTCTCATGCGGCGAGTATCGCATCGGGAGTCCTGTCGGTGGCACTACGGGAAAAGGTCCGGGTAGAGCAGCCGCGCGATCTCCTCGAGGCCTTCGACCACGCGCGGACCCGGGCGGCTGGTGAGGTCGCCGTCGACGGGGTGGACGCGCTCGTTGACGCACGCCGAGATGGCGTCCCAGCCGGGGCGCGCGCACACGGTCTCGAGGCTCTCACCCCACGCGCCATCGGCGAGCAGCACGACCTCCGGGTCGGCAGCGATGATCGCCTCGGCGGTGAGCTGCGGGAACGGGGAACTTGCGCCGGTCGCGACGTTCTGCGCCTTTGCGAGCGTGAGCAGGTTACCGACGAAGGTGTCCGGGCCGACGGTGTAGAGGTCCGCTGTCAGCTCGAAGAAGACGCGCGGGCCCTCCTCGACGCCTTCGAGGGCGGTCGTGAGCGCGTCGATGCGGGCGCGCATCGAGGCGACCAGCTCGGCGGCCTGTTGCTGGTTGCCGGTGATCGCGCCCAACTGGACGACCGTCTCCATCACGCCTTCGAGTGATTCCGCCTCGTTGATGAAGAGCACGGTCATACCGAGGCCACGGAACTGCTCGATCTGCTCGCGCTGGCGGCTCGCCATGATCACGAGGTCCGGGTTGAGCGTCAGCGCCCGCTCTGGGTCGGGACTCGAGTAGGTGAGCCTGGGCAGGTCCGCCGTCTCCGGCGGGTAGTCCGAGAACTCGTCGGCCGCGACGACGCGGTCACCGGCGCCGACGGCGAAGAGGATCTCGGTGGCGCCCGGGGAGTAGGAGATGATGCGTTGCGGCGCTGCCTCGAGCGTCACCTCCACCCCGTCCGA
>Ga0209754_1003235_pt1 | contig 11414 bp, 13 predicted proteins | sample MesohylBB_FD_187295 | JGI IMG/M metagenome (GOLD analysis project Ga0209754, IMG submission 187295) | Host-associated microbial community of the marine sponge Aplysina aerophoba from Gulf of Piran - sponge mesohyl, lysed by bead beating... | ecosystem: Host-associated > Porifera > Sponge >... | reverse complement strand
CGCGGCATCTCGGCGATGCGGGCGAGGACGTCGGCGAGCCAGGTCTGGGGGTCGACGTCGCTGAGCTTTGCGGTGCCGATGAGGTTGGTAACCCTCCGGCACGGGCCGCCTGTCGATGTCATCGGTTACCGGCGTATCGAATGGCCCAGTCGAGACCGCCTCGCTGAATTTTCGCGAAGCGTTCGGACTGCGCCCAGCGCTGGAATGCAGGCGGCCAGCCCGCAGGTCACAACATGACTGCCCTCGCCGACGCCGAAGAGCCAACGGCCGGCGACTTCAGACGTGGCCTCACCGACACCGCTCAACTAACATTCAAACCCGACCACCCAATAGGAGCCAGCTTATACTCCATGGTGCCCGGATGATCTTCACCTGTCCTTAGAGCCGGGTCGTTCGAGCGTTTTCGGTTTCGATCACGGAGCTCAAGGGAGGCAATCGATGGGCCTGATTCGCCGAGTCGTCGTCTGTGTGCTGCTTTCTTCTATTGCCGGGGCGCTATTTTGTGCGTTCTCCAGCGGCGCAGGCGCGGAGCCGATCACGCTTCGGCTGCATACCTTCAATTCGCCCAAGTCGATCGCCGTTCGGTTGTTCTTGCAGCCATGGGCCGAGGAGATCGAGGAGAGAACCGAGGGCCGGGTCGAGGTGCAGTTGTTCCCGGCGATGCAGCTCGGCGGCAAGCCATCGGACCTCTATGGGCAGGCCCGCGACGGCGTGGTCGATATTGTCTGGACACTGCCCGGCTACTCGGCGGGGCGGTTTCCGCTGACCGAGGCGTTCGAGCTGCCCTTCGTCTGCGCGGACGCGGAGGCGACCAGCCAGGCTTTGAGCGACTTCTACCGGTCGTGGTTGCAGGATGAGTACGAAGACACTCATCCCCTGGTGTTCCATGCCGCGGCGCCCGGCCACATCCACACCGCCGACCGGCAGGTCCGCACGCTCGAAGACCTCGAAGGGTTGAAGATTCGTGCCCCGTCGCGGGCCAGCGCGGCGATGCTGGAAGCGCTTGGCGCCGTGCCGATCGGCATGCCCGTCCCGAAGGTCTACGAGGCGCTCTCGCGGGGCGTGGTGGAAGGCGCCTGGATCCCGTGGACCATCATGCGGCCCTTCCGCCTGCACGAGGTAACGCAGTACCACACCGAGGTTTCCCTCTCCTGCGTGCTGTTTCTGATGACCATGAACAAGGCGCGCTACGACGGGCTGCCGGCGGACATCCGCACGATCATCGACGAAACCACGGGAACAGCGCTGGCCAAGCGCCTCGGCCGCCTCTGGCAGGACGACGAGGAGCCGGGCCGCACGATCGTGCTTGAGCAGGGCCATTCGATAGTTACGCTCACGGAAGCGGAGCGCGAGCGGTGGCGGACGGCCACGCAGCCGGTGATCGACGGCTGGGTCGAGAAGATCAACGCCCTGGGTCATGACGGAGAGGCGATGCTCGCCGACGCGAGGCGCCTCGTCGCCAAGTACGGCGATGAGCTCCACCGGTAAGCCAGGAGAGGAGCACGAAGCGGGCGATACGGCGCGCGTCCCGGCCCCAGTATTCGCAGTCTACGGCATCGGGGCCCGCCTGGAACGGCTGGCCCGATTGGTTGCGATCGCCGGAGGCATGCTGCTGATCGGGGTCGTGTTGATGACCGTCATCAGCGTCCTCGGGCGTTATCTCTTCAACACTCCGATCCCCGGCGATTACGAGCTCACAGAGCTCGCTTGCGGCATCGCGGTGTTCGCCTTTTTCCCGTACTGCCACGCCAGGAGCGGCAACATCGTCGTGGAGTTCTTCACCGGCGGACTACCTGCGCCTCACAAGACGGCGCTGGGCACCGTTCACAACATCGCCTTCACGCTGGTTGCCGGCCTGATCACGTGGCGCCTCTTCGTCGGCGGCATGCACAAGCTCGAGGACGGCGAGACGACGCTGTTCCTGGGCATCCCGATCCATTGGGCCTACTTCTCCGCGTTGCTCGGCGCGGGATTGCTGACCGCGATCTGCGTCCTGGTGGTCTACCGCCACGTGCACGCCCTGAGACGATGACCAGTATCGAGTTCGGCGGGCTCCTGTTCGGCGTCTGCCTGGTGCTGATCGCACTCAGGATGCCCGTCGCGGTGGCGATGTTCGTCGTCGGCGGTTTCGGCTTCGCCTCGCTCGCGGGATGGTCGGCGTTCCTCAACCTGCTGAACACCGCACCGTTCGGCCGGGTATCGAGTTATACGCTTTCCGTGCTGCCGCTGTTCCTGTTGATGGGCCAGCTGGCGACACGGTCCGGTCTCAGCCGTTCGCTGTTCGATGCGGCCCGTGCCTGGGTCGGCCACCGCCGCGGCGGACTGGCGGTCTCCACCGTCTTCGGGTGCGCCGCGTTCGGCTCGATTTGCGGATCCTCCATCGCGACCGGAGCGACGATGGCCTCGGTCGCGCTGCCCGAGATGCGACGCCACGGCTATTCCGGCGCGCTGGCCACGGGCACGCTGGCGGCCGGGGGCACGCTCGGCATTCTGATACCACCGTCGGTGATCCTGGTGATCTACGCGGTCATCACGGAGCAGTCGGTGGGCAAGCTCTTCCTGGCCGCGCTGCTTCCGGGCCTCATCGCAACGCTCGGCTACGCGGTCGCGATCGCCGTCTATGTCCGGCTCAGGCCCGAAGCGGGTCCGGTCGTGCCGGCCCTGCCGTACCGCGCGCGCATCCGCAGCCTGGGCGCGGTGTGGCCGGTGGTGGCGATCTTTTGCTCGGTCATCGGCGGGATCTACTTCGGCGTGTTCACGCCGACCGAGGCGGCCGCGATCGGGGCCGCGGCGACGGCCCTGGTCGCGCTCGCATCCGGGCGGCTGAGCTGGTCCGCCTTCGTATCGAGCCTGCTCGAAACCGCACAGGCCACCGCGATGATCTTCCTCATCCTGATCGGCGCAGAGGTATTCAACAGCTTCCTCGCGCTGGCCCAGGTCACCACCGCGCTCGCGGACGCGCTGGCGGGATCGGGGCTCGCGCCGATGTCGATCATGGTCGGGATCGTGCTCGTCTACCTGATCCTCGGCTGCGTCATGGACAGCCTGGCCATGATCCTGCTGACCGTCCCGGTCTTCTTTCCGTTGGTGACCGGACTCGACTTCGGCTACACGGAAGAAGAGATCGCCATCTGGTTCGGAATTCTGGCCCTGATGGCCGTCGAGATCGGACTGATCACGCCGCCCATCGGCCTCAACGTCTACGTGATCAACGCGCTGGACGGAAAGACACGGCTTGGCGACTCGTTCCGAGGCGTCGTGCCGTTCGTGTTGAGCGCAGTGGTTCTCCTCGCGATCATTCTGTCGCTTCCCGCCATCTGCCTCTGGCTGCCGGGTCTGGGCTAGCGCCCCTTTGCGCCACACGTGCGTTTGCCGTTGAATGGGAACGGCGAGTGCGTACGCGACAACGCCCCGACCAGCAGCGGGAGGCTTCGCGAGGCGCCCCCGGCGGCGCCATGCCGCACAGGCGGGCCCTTGCGTGGGGTTCTGCTCGCTGAGGTTGCCCGACACACCGGCGAGGTCGTCGTCGCCGCGCTCTCCGCAGGCAACGGGGATCAGGGCATGGGACTCGACGAGTCCGATCGGCGCACCGAAAGCCGCCGTCATCCGGACGCGAAGATCCCGGTTCCGCTCAGCGTGGGCCTCGCCCTGCAGATTGCCTGCCTGGTGCTGCCGGGCGCGGTGATGATCCCCACGGTCGTGTTCCGGGCAGCCGGCCAGCCAGAGGATGTCCTGCTGTGGGCCGTGTTCGCCTCCGTCGCGCTCTGCGGAGTGACCGCGATGCTCCAGGCGCGGCGGATCGGCCGCTTCGGCGCTGGCTATATCCTCGCAATCGGAACATCCGGGGTCGCCATCGCGGTCAGCATCGCCGCCCTCGCCGCCGGCGGCCCGGCGTTGCTCGCGACCCTGGTCGTCATCCTCGCCCTGGTCCAATTCGTCTTCTCCGCACGCCTCTCGCTGTTCCGGCGCATCCTCACGCCGACCGTCACGGGGACGGTTCTCATGCTGACTCCGGTGACGATCATGCCGGTCATGTTCGACCAATTGAAGAACGTGCCAAGCGGGACACCGCCGCTGGCCGCGCCGCTCAGCGCGGCGGCGACCCTGGTCGTCATCGCCGGCATCACGCTGACGGCAAAGGGGCGGATGCGCCTGTGGGCGCCGGTCATCGGAATCGTCGCGGGCTCGCTCGTCGCGGGCGTGTTCGGTCTCTACGATGTCGACCGTATCGTCCGTGCTTCCTGGATTGGTATTCCGTCGCCCGAATGGTCGGCCTTGGACCTGCGTTTCGGGCCCGACTTCTGGGCGCTGCTTCCGGCCTTCGTGTTCATTGCCCTGGTCGCCACGATTCAAACCATCAGCGGCGCCGTTGCGATCCAGCGCGTATCGTGGACCGGGAGCCGGGCGGTGGACTTCCGGGCGGTGCAGGGGGCCGTGGCGGCCGACGGTGCGGGCAACCTGTTGTCGGGCCTGGCTGGCACGATGCCGCTCGGCTTCCGGCCGACAGGCGCGTCCATGGTCGAGATCACCGGGATCAGCTCCCGCCGTATCGGCCTTGCGCTCGGGGCGGCGTTTATCGTGCTGGCGTTCATTCCAAAGGCGCTTGCCGTGATCCTTGCGATACCGGGTCCGGTCATCACTGCGTTCGTCGGCGTCACGATGGCGACGATCTTCATCATCGGAATGAGAGTGATCATTCAGGACGGGATCGACTACCGCAAAGGCCTGATTGCCGGAGTCTCGTTCTGGATCGGTGTGGGCTTTCAGAGCGAGGCGATCTTTCCCGAGCATGTCTCGGCGTTCGCCGGCGGTCTCCTGAAGAACGGGATGCTGACCGGAGGAATCGCGGCGATCATCATGACCATGTTCGTCGAGCTGACGAAGCCGCGCCGCCGCCGGATAGAAGTGGAGTTCGATCCCGCCGCCCTGCACCAGATCCGGAAGTTCATCGGTGCGTTCGCGTCGCGGAGAGGCTGGGACGCGCAGATGGTGAACCGCCTCGATGCCGTCTGCGAAGAGACACTGCTGACGCTCCAGCAAGAGGACGAGCCCGGTGCGGACATCAAGCGACGGCGGCTGCACCTGACGGCGCGCAGCGAGGATGGCGGAGCGGTGCTGGAGTTCGTCGCCTCCAAGGGCGAAGAGAACATTCAGGACCGGATCGCGCTGCTGGGCGAGGCCAGCGCTGGCGCGATGATCGAGCGGGAGGTCTCGCTACGGCTGTTGCGTCACCTGGCCTCCTCGGTCCGCCATCAGCAATACCATGACACGGATATCGTAACCGTCCGTGTGGAACCGCCCGGGGCGAGGACTGCCCGGGGCATCTAGGTTCTTCGCGCCGTCACGCGAGCGCCATGGATGGGGTCTGGAATGCCCCTCCGGAGCCGTCGATTGACAGGAACCGAAGAGCCGGCATAGCGTGATTGAGACAGGTTATCCAAAGGACAGGGAGCAATCAGATGCACGTCGTCGCTTTCGTGACACACAAGCCGGGCCGGGTTGAGGCAGGCAGCGAGATTCAGGGTGCCTATATCGACTATCTGCGTAATCATCCTGAACATCCCGGTGTCGTCGTCCATAACGCCGGCCCGACCCTCTCCGATGACTCGGAAACCATCGTCGGCCTGCTCTTGATCGTCGAAGCGCCTTCCCTTGAGGCGGCGCGAGCCTTCTTGGCTGACAGCCCCTATAGCAAGGCGGACATCTTCGCCGACGTTCAGGTCCGGCCGTGGGAGTGGAGGACGGGTCGTCCCGGCTAGCCCGAACTTCTCACCAAGGTCACGGCCTGCGTTGCGTCCAGGCGTTCGATCCGCCAGGAGCGGGCCGAAAAGCGTAGCGGGGACTACGGTTGAGGCCCGCGACGCCGCGGGCGGGCGCTTGGGCGCGACGCGAAGGGCGGCGCTGTCCATGACCTTGGTGAGAAGTGCGGGCTAGCGCCGGCCCGAATCCACGACCGACGCTCGCATCGGCTATCATTTGCTACTTTGGCCAGTAGTTGATGCCTGCATCACGCCCCCGTTGGGCGCGCTTGACCGAGTGGGGCGTTCAGACCAGACTGCAACTGGTTTATTCGAGGCGATACCCACGGAGGTCAAGCTCGTGTCGGAGATCGGCGCTTTCGAGGCCAAGACCCGTTTGCCGCAATTGCTTCAGCGTGTGGAGGCGGGTGAGAGATTCGTCATCACCAGGCACAGTCGGCCTGTGGCGGAGTTGGTGCCGTTCAGGCCGCGTGACCCAGGCAAGGTGCGGTCTGCGATCGACGTCCTGAAGGAGTTCCAGAGGACGCACAGCCTCGATGGGCTCTCGGTACGCGAGATTGTCGAGGAAGCGCGCAGGTACTGATGCCGTTCGTCCTCGATTGCTCGGTGGCCATGGCTTGGGTCTTCCCTGACGAGGCTTCCGAAGCAACCGGCCGGTTGCGCGATTCGCTCATTGACGACCGCGCCTTCGTCCCGTCGCTATGGCCGGTCGAAGTCGGCAGCGTGCTGCTCGCCGCAGCGCGGCGCGGTCGCGTCAACGCCGACGAATGGCCGCGCATCTGCGCCAGTCTGGAGGCTCTGCCGATCGAGGTCGAAGCGGTGTCGTTGTCGCGAGTTTGGGGCTCGGCGCTCGCTCTTGCCGACCGCTACGACCTGTCCGTCTACGATGCCACCTATCTCGAACTCGCGCTGCGCATGAGGCTTCCGCTGGCCACGTTGGACCGTGCGCTCGCCGCAGCAGCCACGACCGCCGGAGTCGACACGCCCGCGACCCTGTAGCGAGATTGACGTCTGCCCGGGCGGGAGGACAACTGTCACTCCTTAGCCGTTCACTCGAGGACGAATTCCGACCATTGCTCCATGAGCGCCCGGCGCCGGTCGAAGAGGTCGGTCCGCCGGTAGGCGGCTTCCACCCGGTCAGAGTTCACATGCGCCAGGGCGAGCTCGCAAACCTCGCGGGGCACATCGGTGCACTCCGCCGCCCAGTCCCGAAAGGACGACCGGAATCCGTGCGGCACCCCATCGATCCCCAGCTCCCGGATGAGCCTGGAGACCGTGCCACCATGAATCGCGCGGGCGCGCTGAGACGGAAAGATCAGCCCCGAGCCGTCTGCCAACGTGCGCGCCTCGCGAAGTATCTCCAGCGCTCGCGCCGACAGCGGAACACGATGCTCGCGCTGCGCTTTCATCCGCCGCGCCGGTATCGTCCATGTCGCCGATGCGAAGTCGATCTCGTCCCAGGTCGCGAAGCGAACCTCGCCGGACCGGCACGCCGTCAGCACCAGAAACTCGAAGGCAAGCACCGCAGGCCGGTACGCATCCGATGTCCTCACCCTGGCGAGCGCGGCCCCCACCTCCCGGAAGGGCAAGGCGCGCTGATGCTGGCGCACGCTGCCGCCCTTGGGCAGTGCGGCGGCAATGGCATCGCCGGCGGGGTTGTCGTTTCTATGGCCCTGCGCCACGGCCCACTTCATCACCGCCCCGATACGCTGGCGCACGCGGCGCATGGTCTCGGTCTTGGTATGCCAGTGCGGAATGAGCACCGCCATCACGTCTGGGGTGGTGATCTCGTCAACGCCCTTGCGGCCGAGCCTCGGCATGGCGTAGTCCCTGAGGCTCGCCCGCCACTGCATCTCGCTCTTGCCGCCATCCTTCCAGCCCTCGCGATGGATGGCGATCACGGTCTCGGCCGCTTGCGCGAAGGTTGGTATCTCCGGCCTGCGCCTGAGGGTCTTCGGATCACCTCCGGCCCTCGAGATCTTGCGGTACTCGAAGGCGGTCTGCCGGGCTTCGGCAAGGGTGATGTAGGGGAAGCCGCCGAGGCCGATATCTCTGCGGTATCCATTCACGGTTCCGCGCCAGATCCATTGCTTGGAGATCGCCGCCCGTTTTCGGGATTTGTAGACTCGCAACCTCAGGCCGTGCTGATCGCCGCGTCCGCGCGCTCGCCGATCATCCCGGACTGTCCGAGCGAGCGCGCAGCGTGATCGACGAGCTGCTCAACTACCACGACGACGAGACCGTCGCCCGCGAGATAGCCGAGGGCTATCTGGCCGCGGCCGAACGTCATGTCGAGGCGTACAGGGTGCTTGAGCGCCACGCAGGCGAGCGAGCAATCCCCGTTGCCCGCCTCGACGCATGGCACGAATGGCGCGAGGCTGCCGAGATGCTGGCAACCACCGGCAAGGCCGTTCTTGCCGAGGAAGAGAGGTACGGCGCCTACCTCGACGCGATGCCATCGGCAAGGCCCGTGCGCGGCTCACGGTCGAGCAGATCCGCAACCGACTCGACGAGAAACGCGCCCTCGCGGCAGAGCCGGAGGCGCGGCCGCCCCGGCGCGAGCCGAAACTCAGGCAGGAGGAGGGATTTGCGCATAGGCTGGACGATGACCGCCAGCCTCAGAATCAACCCCGGCCGGCGGTCGAAGGGGAACAGCAGCGTTTCGCCCACATCCTCGACAATCCCGAGAAACTACGTAAACTGCGCGAGAAGACCGAGCAGCAAGACCGCAAGCTCGGCAGGCATATGCGAAAGAGTCGGGGGCTGAGTTTCTGAAGGAATAAGTCTCGTATGACGATGACTGAGGTCATGCAATGATTTCCAAGAGTTTCGATGGTCTGAGGTCGCCGTTGGCCCACTTGGATCAAGTGTTCGTCAGTGCAGCCCATACCCAATTCGTCGGTCCTGAGTTGAATGCACAATACTAGGCCCTGTACTCATAAGTTCACCGTCGTGCTAGGCTCAAGCCCCTGTTACGAGTATACTGTATACATGCACACGAACTAAATGATTCTGTATTCTTGTAAACGATTCTCGGATAATAACGCGCGGCGTCCTGCGAACTAAATCATGACAGAGCCTATCCGGTGGAAGAATTGCAACGCCGACGCCGGAACATGGCGTTATGGACGGATAGCCCAAGAGTTCTTCAATGATGTGGTGGAGCCACCCCTCGACGCACTGGACGCGCACATCAATGAATGGACAGAAAGCGATGATCCTGTAGCTCTTTTTCACTTAAGCGACCTACGAGAATTACGTCGTGCCACCATGATGGCGTTTTGCCTTTCCATCCAATCCATTTGGGAACGACAAATCCGAGCCTACCTTAGTGGTTGCGCCCATGAACTCAGAGGGGACAATGCTCTGACCAAGAAAGCACTTGACGAACGCTGGGACAATATCGGTGATCTTTTCTTTGATTTACGTGGAATTCACCTAAGCTCCTTCTATAAGTACCGCGAACTTGACCTACTTCATCTTCTCGCTAATGTATGTCGTCATGGAGACGGACCCTCTGCAAAGAGGCTCTGGTGTCGATACCCCGAGTTTTGGCCAGATCAACACACGCATTCACGGAACTCTCGGACTGCCACTTCGACTAGGAAACGATCGCCATCGACTGAAAAAATAGACATCCCTCGCTGCCAGCTGCGTACTTTTATAGGCGCCATTATTTCGTTTTGGGAGGAGATTGAATACATTTATCTTGAGAACATTCAACAGAAGAACGAATCTCTTGAGAAGAAGCTTGTAGCATTGCGCGAAGACCGGGTGAGACAAGGAGAAAGGTGGAGTATGTGTGCAAGCGTCGGGAGAGAATGTTAGGCGCTGTGCCAGAAGATCCTTTGTTGATTTACTTCCGCCGGTTTCCGGTGATTGCAGGACATCGAATTTGCGACCGTGGATCTTCATGTCATGGTGCGTCTGTCGCTAGACGGTGGAGCAATCACTTGGGAGTCGCAGTTGATCGTCAATGATCTGTGAGAGCTCGGTGCAATGCCAGAAATTCCCAAGCCCAACTACGACGATCCGAAGGAGGTGTACGCTTTTTTTGGTCTTGCATATTACCAAGCGGCAGTACTTGAACACGGCGTACTGAATCTTGCCGTAGCAATGCTCGCAAAACGTGTTCCAGGAATTACTGCGGGTGATGTAGAAGGACTCTATCAATCTTTCGATAAGTCGCCTTTTGGGCAGGTGATTAGTGTCGCGAAGGCAAAGTTCGATATACCATCCGGCCTAGAAAGCGATCTTGCCCTGGCACTGGAAAAGCGCAACTATCTCGCTCACCGTTTCTTTGTTGTCCACGATATTGATTTCATGACGCCTACGGGAAGACGGGCGATGATCGACGAGTTAATTGAGATATTGGAGCATCTTCAATCAGTAGACACGCGAATGGATGATATCTGGATGAGTGCTTGGGAGTCATTCGGGATAACAAAGGAATGGATCGAGCAGAAAAAGAGAGAATTCGTTTCTGAAAGGAACAACTGCGGTCAATAGCTGACTAAGAAAACTCGACCGGTAAGTGGTTGATTGCGGCATCTATCAATTTGCTGCACTATGCGGCGACAATTCTTCCGTCGAGCATGGCACGTGCCTTTGTCGGCGCTTTCGTCACCGCACAGAATGAGCGAAAAGCGTGTGCCCATGCGCCCACATGTTCATCGACGTCACCCGTCCCGGAGATTGGCCCGAAGCGCCGCTGCCACCGTTGTTCCCTTCGACTCGGCCATGCGTGTCTTGTGCGCCGCATCATGCGTGCGACCATCAATCGACGGCATCCCGCGCCCGCTAGCCCCGCCTCGGTGAAGGGGTCAGCAGACCGGGCGGCGCCACCGAGACCCCGTAGCTGATCCGCTCGTCGAGAGCCGCCCGATGGTCCTGGGCAGTTGCATATCGCTCCATAGTCGGCGAGAACAGGTGGCATGGCGGGAACGAACAAGAAACTGACGGCGGCCGCGGAAGCGTACTTCACGGAACTCAGCCGGTTACATGCGTCGGGCGGTGCGACCGGCGAGCGGTCGAGCTACGGTCCAATCCACGGATTGCTGAGCGCCGTCGGCGCGGCGCTGAAGCCGAAAGTGCACTGCGTTCAGGAGCCTGCGGACCAAGGCGCAGGACATCCCGATTTCGCGCTCTACGCGGCACGGCAGGTGCAGAAGGGGCGCGTGCGCGGGGGCCAACTGCCGGAGTGTGGCGTCGTCGAGGTCAAGTCGCTCGATGACGATGCATGGTTGACCGCGGAGGGCGATCAAGTCACCCGATACTGGGGCCGCTACCGTCTGGTGCTCGTGACCAACGCTCGTGATTTCGTGCTGGTCGGTGACGACGCAGCGGGTCTCCCCACGAAGCTCGAACCCTTCCGACTGGCCAAGTGTGCGGACGACTTCCGGCGCAAAATCGAGAAGCCGCGCGCCTTCGCACGCGAAGTCGGCCCGCGCTTTGGCGAATATCTCGTCCGCGCATTGTCTCACCGTGCCGCGCTGACCGAACCGAAGGATCTGGCGTGGCTGCTGGCCTCCTATGCTCGCGACGGGCTGGCCCGGGTCGAGACTGCGGGCGAGGCGCCGTCGCTCAAGGCTGTGCGGACCGCGCTCGAAGAGGCGCTGGGCGTCCGTTTCGAAGGAGACAAGGGCGCGCGCTTCT
>Ga0209754_1003230_pt1 | contig 11423 bp, 8 predicted proteins | sample MesohylBB_FD_187295 | JGI IMG/M metagenome (GOLD analysis project Ga0209754, IMG submission 187295) | Host-associated microbial community of the marine sponge Aplysina aerophoba from Gulf of Piran - sponge mesohyl, lysed by bead beating... | ecosystem: Host-associated > Porifera > Sponge >... | reverse complement strand
TCACGAAGGTGAAGCTCTTCTGCCGCACCCCCGAGACCCGCACGGCCTTTTGTGAGGAAATGCAGCCCCTGGTGTCCTGCGAACTGGTGCCGGTGGACAGCGCCCGGGAGGCCGTCCGGGGCGCCGACGTGGTGCTCACCGCCACCAACTCCAACGTCCCGGTGTTCGACGGCTCCTGGCTGGAGCCCGGCGTCCACGTCACCTCCATCGTCGGCGGCAACGTCGGCCTCATGAACGCCGGCCTCATCAAGCAAAGGCGCCGCGAGATCGACGACGCCACCATAGAGCGGGCCGACGTCATCGTCGCCAACTCCCGCGAGCAGGCCATCCAGGACCAGCAAGGAGACTTCTACGAGCCCGTGGAAAAAGGCCTCCTCCAGTGGGACCAGGTCGGCGACCTGAGCGACCTCCTCACCGGCCGAATCCCCGGCCGCACCGCACCGGAGCAGATCACCCTGTTCAAGAACAACGCCGGACAGGGGGTCGCCGACATCGCCATCGCCAGCCGGATCTTCGCCCTGGCCAGTTCGAGGGAGATCGGGATCGAGTTCTGACTCAAGTGGTTTGGGGAAACACGCCCACCCCAATCGTTCCCGAGACTCATCAGCCCCGTAGCCGCCCGGCCTCAAACTCATGCGGCTTTCGTTCCCACCGCTCAAGGCCAGTGAGCCATTTCGAACCAAGCCCGATCTGGTATTCGTCGGAAAGTTCACGAATCCGTTCGTGGGCACGTTTGTAGGTAACTGGCCACTCAAGAACCTCTGGCCTGCCAAACCACGCAAGAGCAACTAGGTCGGCGCGTTCCTCGTCAGTCAAACACAGCACCATCCGTTTCAATCGCTTGTACGAATCCAGGTCTTCCGCCTGACCATAGACACCTGCACTAACGAAACGAAGCCCACCGTTCTTAGGGCGAGGACAAAGGCGATCGATTAGTGCGTCACTCTCCTTTTCAAATTGGTCATACGCATCGTTCAATGCCTCGACTGTCTTGCGGGCGACAGCCGGTGGCGGCTCCCGTTTCGCCTCCATTCCACCGAGCCAGCGGATGGTCTCTTTCCGCTCACGGCGCAGTTCATCCAATCTGACCTCCGATATCCCAATCTTCACCGACCACAGTGGAAACGGCCAACGATACAGATGCTGCATCACCGAAGCATCCTCATCGTGGAGCAATCCTTCATCCGAGAGTCGCTCCAGCATGCGGTTCTTTGACCATGTCAGTTCCGTCATCGTCGTCTGTGGTCCCGCTACGAACTTTCGCCAAACGTCCGCAACGACAGCCAAGCCGTCGGGCGTGGTCGCTCCGATTTTGTAAAGAGCTCGGGCCACTTCAATCGATCTAGGAAAAACATGCGTGCCCAAGAATGCGTCCGCGGGCAGTGGGCAGTTCCAAAAACACAGCCCCTCCTCTGTGGTCACATCCTTGACATAGTCCACGTAAATCTCCTTCTCCCTCTCTCTGCTAAGGGAGTTTGGAAAGATCCAGTCGACGTCATTGGGTCCATCCAGGTAGAACTCTTGGCACTCCCGTTCTATTGCTTCACACAAGTCCTCAAAGCCAACGAAGTGCCAGGAGCACAACTTGGAGTAGACTCTCTTGGCGAAATGATTGTGAAAATATCCCAGTGTTCTGCCTCGGGCGTCTGATTGGTCGCGCGGGCATCGCACCACGTCAACGAGTAGGAGCACCTTAGCTGCCTCCTCTTCGGCGAAGCTGGAAAGAATTTCCCCAGTGCGATGGTGCTCGTTCTGGATGAGACAGGTAGCCCCATCCTCCAGGTCCACCGCATTCTTGACGATCTGAGAGATACCTTCCGAGACTTCCTCAAAGAGGCGTCGATCGGAGAGTTGCACGAGATCTTTTATGGCCGACTTCATGGGTGAGCCCCTATTTGTTTGCTCCTCGTTGCCTATTTTCTAACCCACTTGGTGTCGTGAGCGTTATGTCATAGTCGGTCAGCGCGCGCAGGAAGTCCGCGTGTACCACAAGCGGGGTGATGTCCAGGGCCTCCAATTTCTCAAACGCCCTGTCGAATACACCTGCGCACACATGTCCCGTGAATCTCGACTGAAACAGAAAGCCGTCTGCCTCCGGCACGTTCGCATAGGTAGCAGCCGAGAGCGAACGACCCGCAGCGTGGTTGGCGTCGTGAGCTACCGCCGTTGGAGCGGCAATACGGATCGGCCCGTCCTCTCGTAGGTCAACCAAATCGAGCGGTTCGATCGAGCGAATCTCTACGACCAGTCTGGATTCAACATCGGAGCGTGGCATTTGGCGGCGCCTGTGCCGTGTGAAGCGGTTGCGTGCAAGGGCTTCCCAGAAGCCACAACGGACGGATTCGGTCACGTAGAGAACCGCGTACTGCCCGGCCGGATCGCTGAACCGGCTTGGAGTAGGGACGGCGTTGAGAGGGCGAGCACGGTGGCTGAAGTGGATCAGGCGGTAGACCCGACCAAGCCGTACCGAGCGAAGGGACCCGCGAATGCGCTCGGGATCGTACCGGGTGGTCACGCAAAGTCGCCTTGGGCATCTCCTTTGGCGGCAGCCGCCACGCGGTCACGCTCTCCCTGACCGAGGAGAGCGATCGGTGTCGCCCCGCCGAGGGACGGACGCCGCGTGGTCAACCAGATCCACGCCGAGTACCCGTCGCTGAAGTGTGGAACGATCCGGTCGAGTCCATCCAAGAGCCTGCCGTGTCGATCGAACTGACCCGCCGGGAACACATAACCTCGTTTAACGCCCTGCCAGCCGACGATCCTACCCTTTCTCCGCCAGTCGTGGACGGACTGTCGGGTCTTGAGCCCGATCCGCACAGCCAACTCGTCGGCAGTGAGCACTTCCTCAGTTCCTCCCAGTCGCGATCGACTCGACATCCGCCTGTCCGCTTCCCGGACGTCTATCCGCTCTGGCTCTGCGCCAGCGATCGTTTCGACGTCCGACTGTTCGCGAAGAGACGCACTCCCGAGTTCCGATGACAGCACCCCCGCCGCCGCCGCCAACGCAGAGCGAACGGCCTCCGGGTGTTCCACTAGCGCCGCGAGTTGGGCTGCGCTCAGGTCACCGGTGGCGGCATGCAGGACGCCCTCCAATTCCTGGAGTTGTTGTTCCCTGGTGTGCCCCATGCCTCGTATTTGTCGTCTATTTTGTCTATTTTGTCAACCAGTCCGGACAAGTCCCGAATCCCGGGGCGTGGGTGAACTGAGTATCCGAAATGGTATAACTCCCTGTTTTCTGTTAGCTTCCTACCTGGATTGTTCTTCACCGAATTCGGTGGTTAGCAGAAGATCAGGAAATTCTGCCGCATGTTCAATAACCCGTTCCTCGAACAGGCCGCTGCCAACAAGAACAAGCGCCAGCAGCTCGACCATCTCTTGAGGGTAACCGCGCCCCACGAGCGTGTCATCCTCGGCGGAATCGGGTTGGTGCTATTGGCGCTGGTGGCCTGGGCGCTGTTCGGGAGCGTCGTCCGCGCCGTGACGGTTGACGGAATCCTGCTCGAGCCGGGCGCGCGCCACGACGTGATTTCCACGGAGCCCGGATACCTGGTCGAATATCTGGTGGCTCCCGGAGACCGGGTCGAGGCCGGGGCTCCCATCGCGCGGCAGAGCGTGCCGGAACTCGATCGGGAGGCCGCCGCCCTGCGCCGGCGGGTGGAGTTGCTGGAACAGGGGATCGGGCAGGCCGGCGGCGACGGGGGCCCGTTGCGCACGCTGCTGGCCTCGGCCCGCGTGGCGTTGCTGCAGATGGAGGCGCAACGCTCCGCGAGGGAGTTCATCGTCAGTCAAATCGCCGGCCGCATCATGGCGTTGCAGTCGGCCCCGGGTGAGTACCTGCCGGCCGGCGCCGCCGTGGCGCAGCTTGGCGACGCGGCCGCCCATCCCCTTCAAGCCGTGTTACGAATCGCCCCCGACATGACGCAACGGATCAGACCCGGCATGCAGGCCTCGGTGGATGTCACGATGCCCGACGGTACCACTCGCCGATGGGACGGGGAAGTGGCATCCGTCACACCCGGGCCGTTGCCCCACTGGTTGGCCGCGTTGCCGCCGGCGTCCACGCAGTCCGCGCATCGAATCGATGTCGCCCTGAGCCGTGCGTCGCGGCTTCCGGTGCCAGGCGGCACGCCGTGCCGGGTCCGCATCATCATCGGCCGGCACTCGCCGGTGTCGCTTTTCGATCTCGGACAATCCTGAATGGTCTCGCCCGGCCGGAAAGCAACTGCGGGATCGAGCAAGAAACCCGAGGACGAGCCCGCAAGGCGGCGCGTCACCACGCCGCTACAGTTGCAGACTCACGCCACCGAATGCGGCGCGGCGTGCCTTGGCAGCGTGCTTGCCTACTTCGGGCGGTGGGTGCCCTTCACGGAACTGCGCGGCAAGTGCGAAGTCAGCCGCGACGGCTCCACCGCCGCCGGCATCATGCGCGCCGCCCGGCACTACGGGCTCGAGTGCAAGGGCCGCAGCGCACAGGCAGACCAGCTCAAGAAGCTGCCGTTTCCGCTGATCCTGTTCTGGGAATACAACCACTTCCTCATCCTGGAAGGCTTTGATCGCGACCGGTTCTATCTCAACGACCCCTCCACGGGCCGGCGCATCCTCTCCGCCAAGGAGTTCGCCGCCGGCTTTTCCGGCGTCGCCTTGGAGTTCAATCCCGGGCCCGAGTTCAAGCGCGGCGGTGTTCGAGCCAGCCTCCTGCAGCGTCTGCCGGCATGGCTCCAGGGTGCCTGGGGTTCGCTGGCCTACGCAATGGCAGCGGGGCTCATGCTGGCCATACTGGCCCTGGTCACGCCGGCGGCGCTGGGCATATTCGTGGACCGGGTGCTGGGAGAGAACGAGCCTTGGGGGAGCCTCGTGGCCGCGACCGTGGCCGGCGCCTCGGTGCTGGTTTACGGGCTCACCTGGGTGAAACAACGGTGGCTTCAGCGCCTGTCCATCCGGATTTCGGTGATGGCCGGCGACCGTTGTCTTTCCCGGCTGCTGCGGCTGCCGGTGGAGTATTTCAGCCACCGTCTGGTGGGCGAGTTGACCGTCCGCCTCCTATCCATCGACAGAATCTCCAAGAATCTGTCGGAGCATTTCCTGGGGGTGCTTATCGACGTCGCCATGAGCGCGCTGTTCCTGGCTTTCATGCTGGCGTACGACCCCATGCTGGCGTTGATCGTGCTGGGCCTGGCGGTGTTGAACGGGGCCCTCGTGCGCGTGATCACGCGCATGCGCACCGACCAGAGCCATGCCTTGCGGCGCGAGCAGGGACTGCTGGTGGGCGTCGGCACGCTGATGCTGAACCAGACGGACAGCCTGCGAATGACCGCGGAGGACGACGGCTTCTTTTCCCGCTGGAGCGGCCATCAGGCCCGCGAACTGGTCGCGCGCCAGCGATTCTCCGAGCTAAGCCACGTCAACGCGGCCCTGCCGGGACTGTTCATGATCCTGGGGAACGCCGCCGTGCTGGTCATCGGGGCGACCCAGGTCATGGCCGGCGAACTGACCCTGGGCACGCTGGTGGCGTTCTACATCGTGGCGGCCATGTTCCTGGAACCCGTGGGGCGTTTCGTCGAATTCGCCGACGAACGCCAAGCGCTCGAGACCGACATGCAGCGCCTGGACGACATCACCGAAACCGCCGAAGACCCGGGCCTGACCCGCGCCGCCACGGAGCCGGGCGCCATCGCGACGTTCAACGGCCGGCTGCGCCTGGCCGGGAAGGTGGAGCTCCGAGGAGTGACGTTCGGCTACAACCGCGGCCGCCCGCCGCTGATCAAGGACTTCGATCTGACCATCGAACCGGGGCAACGCGTGGCGGTGGTGGGTCCCAGCGGGTCCGGAAAATCGACGCTGTCGCGCCTGGTTTCCGGCGTCTACCAGCCCTGGTCCGGCGAGATCCTGCTCGATGGCCGCCCGCGCAGCGAGATCCCCGGCGATGTCCTGTCGCGCTCCCTGTCCATGGTGGACCAGGAAATCATCCTGTTCTCCGCCACCGTCCGTGACAACATCACCCTGTGGAACCCGGCCGTTCCCGACGACGACGTCGTCGCCGCCGCCCGGGACGCCTGCATCCACGAGGACATCCTCAACCGGCCCTTGAGCTACGGCACCCTGGTCGCGGAAGACGGGGGCAACTTCAGTGGCGGCCAGCGACAACGGCTCGAGATCGCCCGGGCGCTGGTGGGCAACCCCACGGTGCTGATCCTCGACGAGGCCACCAGCGCCCTCGATGCCGCCACCGAGGAGTCGGTGGACGATGCGCTGCGGCGCCGGGGATGCAGTTGCCTGATCGTCGCGCACCGCCTGAGCACGGTCCGCGACTGCGACCAGATCATCGTGCTCGAGAAAGGCGTGGAGGTACAGCGCGGAACCCATGACGGGCTCATGGCGGACGAGAACGGACTCTACTACCGGTTGGTCCGGGCGGGATGACGCAATGGAGAGCCAGGAAACCCACGCCCTCGCCGACCTTGCCACGCAGTCCGGCACCCCCGTGTCCTGCGCCGGCAACCTGCCTCTGGACATGGGCGACCCGGAGTTCGTGTGGTTCATCGAAACCGGCGCCGTCGACCTGTTCCTGGTGGAACGCCGTGGCGGCGTGGAGGAATCGGCGCCGCAGCACCTGCTCCGCGCCGATTGCGGCCGCCTGCTGCCCGGGGTCGCGCCGCAGGAGGCACAAACCACTCTGGGCCTGATCGCCAAGGGGTTGCCGGGCACGGTGCTGCGACGGCTCCCGCGCGCCGCTCTGGCGGCCCTCCGAAACGCCGAGCTGGCGGAGCACGTGGATGCCTGGCTCATGGACGTTTCCGCCATCCTGTCGCGGGACGTTCTGAACCGGCCCCGCCCGCACGTCCTGATGGAGTCCGGACAGCCCCCACGGACATTGAGCGGTACGCTGTCGGCCCGCCGGGGTGTGGTGTGGGTGTCGCCGCCGGCGGACGCCGGCCTGTTCATGGACATCATCGATCCGATGGGGGAGGAGCCGGACGGCGGCCCCCGGATGGCCACCGTACCCCTCACGCCGGCGAGTTGGCTCACGCTGACGGCAGAGGCAAACCTTTCCGCCCGATCTTCCGAGGCCCTTGCGGAAGAGGGCCTGCTGCTGTCCTCGTTGGCGGCCTTCCACGCCGTGGCGTTTTCGCTGGAGCGGCTCAACCGGGGCCTGGCGGTGGTGGACCAGGCCAATCTCGAAAGGGCGCGCACAACCAGCCGCCGCACCGACGAGGAAGGCGCCCGGCGCCGGCTGTTCAACGTCTACGGCCTGCCGGAACCGGGTGGCGCCGACGATTCGGGGCTGTTCGAAGCCCTCCGCATCATCGGCCGCCATGAGGGAATCGACTTCAACTGGCCCGAGCGGGCGGACAGAACCGGCGGCGGCCTCGGCGCCGTCCTGGCCGCATCGGGCGTACGCGGCCGGCGCGTACGCCTCGCCCAGGAAGATCGCTGGTGGATCGGCGACAGCGGCGCGATTCTGGCATTTCGAACCGGCGACGGCCAACCCGTGGCCTTGTTGCCAGGCGTGCTGGGACCCTATCACGAGGTGGATCCGGTGGACCGGCGCAAGATCAGGGTCACCGCGGAACGCGCGGCAGCTCTTCAGGCCGACGCGTGGGTGTTCCAGCAGCCGCTCCCGTCGGCCGCCGCCGGCTTGCGGGACCTGTTGCGGCTCGCCACCCGGGGGTTGACCCGCGACTTCGCGCGCTTCCTGCTGGCCGGGTTGCTGGGCGGTCTCGTAATGCTGCTGCCCGCCGTCGTATTGGGCATCATCGTCGATGGGGTGATTCCCGCTCGCGAGGCCGGCCTCTTGTATCTTGCCGGCGGAGCCGTGGCGGCGTTCGCCTTGATCCGGGGACTGCTGCACGTCCTCCAGGGAATGGCCCTGATGCGCCTTGAAGGACGGGTCACCTCCCGCGTCGAGACGGCGTTTTGGGACCGGTTGCTCCGGCTGCCGCCGGGGTTCCTGCACCGCTATTCGGCCGGCGAACTGGCCATGCGGGGGATGACGTTCCAGCGCCTGCGCGACGCCGTGCAGGGCGTGGTGGCCGAGGGCCTTCTGTCGATCGTGTTCCTCTCGCCCGCGTTCCTGCTGATCTTCTTCTACGACGCCGCGCTGGGCGCGGTGACCGCCGCCTTCGGCCTGCTGTCCCTGATCGTGACCGTCGCGCTGGGGCTGCGTCAGATATCGCCCCACGGCCGTGTGATCCGCACCGTCCAGGGTCTCGCCGGGAGGCTGTTCCAGATCATCAACGGTATTTCGAAACTGCGTGTGGGAGGCGCCGAAGGGTCGGCGTTCGCGGTCTGGGCGCGGGACTACCGCGAGCAGAAGCAAGCGGAGGTGGAGCTTGGAGCATTCGAAAGCCACCTGCGGGCGTTCGGCGCGGCACTGCCGCTGCTGGCGGCGGCGCTGCTTTTGCTGGCGGCGACGCTGCCGGACGGAGAGACGATGACGGCCGGCAACTTCCTGGTCGTCTACACGTTGTTCATGCTGTTCCAGAACGCAGTGGTCCGGTTGGGGGCATCGTTCGGCGCCGTCGCCGCCATCATGCCGGCGCTCGATCAGGTCCGGCCGTTCCTGGCCCACCCCCCCGAGATCAGCGCCGAGGGAGAACCGGTCGACACCCTGGGCGGCGAGATCGCATTCGATCACGTTTCCTTCCGCTACGATCCCGATGGTCCGATGATCCTCGACGACGTATCGATCCGCGCCCGTCCCGGGGAGTTCGTCGCCATCGCCGGCGAATCGGGCGCCGGCAAGAGCACCCTCTTCCGTCTGGCGCTCGGTCTGGACCAGCCATCCGGCGGAGCCGTGTACTATGACGGGCGCGACCTCAAGCACCTCAATCTCAAGCAGGTACGCCGCCGGATCGGCACGGTGCCGCAAGCCGTGCAGCTCCATCCGCAGGACCTTTGGGACAACATCGTCGGAGACAACGAAGATGCCACCGTCGACGATGCGTGGGAGGCCGCCCGGCTCGCGGCGGTGGACAACGAGATCGCCGCCATGCCCATGGGAATGATGACGAACGTGGGAGCCAGCGCCAGCGTCACCTCCGGAGGCGAGAGCCAGCGCATCGTCATCGCTCACGCGCTGCTCCGCAATCCCCGCATCGTGCTGCTCGACGAAGCCACCAACTGGCTCGACAACGACAGCCAGTCCACGATCATGAACAACCTCGCGGACCTTACCTCGACGCGGCTCGTCATCGCCCATCGTCTCTCCACGTTACGCCAAGCGGATCACATCTACGTAATGCGGGCCGGAAAGGTGGTCCAGGAAGGATCCTTTGAGGAGTTGTCGGCGGCCGAAGGCGTGTTCCGGGACCTGGTGCGCCGGCAGATGGCTTAATCGGTGTCAAACTGGCTCCGTATAGCGAAAATTGGTGACCCATTACAAAAATAGTATTGCAGCGGTATTGCAATGCGGCCGAAAAGGGTATATTTCTCTCTACAAACTCTGTGTCGTTCAGGAGGTGTACTATGTTCACGTCGGCAGAAGAGATGCGTCGTGTTCTCACGGAGAAGGCGAGTGAGGATTCGGCCTTCCGGGCGCAGCTTGTGGCGGACCCCAAGGGCGTCCTGAACCAGGAATTCGGGATCACGGTTCCGGACAACATCGAGATCAAGGTGCACGAGAGCGATATGCGCACCGTCCATCTGGCATTGCCGCCGAGCCCGGTCCTGGATGAAGAGCAGCTCGAGGCGGTCTCCGCCGGGCTTTGCTGCTGCGGAATCTAGACGAGGCTCACCGCTCCCGGCACACGCCGGTCGAGCTTTGAGCGGTCCGATGATTTAAAGGCGACCCTGGGCGCAATACTTCGTTGTGTCCTTGGTCGCTTTTTCATGCCCGGCCCTGCATCGGATGTCCCGTTCCAGCTTCACAAAGCAACGGTTCGAAGCACGATTCGCCGAGTGGGTGGTGTCGGCCCGGTGGCTGGTCGTCGCCGTGAGCCTGATACTGGTGGCGCTGGCCGGCGCCGGCTGCCTGTTCCTCGAGTTCTCCACCAACTACCGCATATTTTTCAAACAGGACAATCCTCAGCTACTGGCGCTCGAGGCGCTGGAAAACACCTACGGGAAGAGCGACAGCGTCCTGTTCATGATCGTTCCGGAGGATGGCGACGCCACGTCGGAACAGGCCCTGGCGGCCGTGATCTGGCTTACCGACCGCGCCTAGCAGACGCCGTACTCGAAGCGCGTCGACTCCATTGCCAACTTTCAGCATACGACCGCGGACGGCGACGACCTGTCCGTCCGCGACCTCGTCGACCCGGCGAGGCTGGACGATGCCGAAGAACGGGCGCGGATCCGCGCAACCGCGCTGGCCGACCCCCGGCTTGCGGGAAGCATCCTGGCTCGGGACGGCAGTGTAAGCGCCGTCAACGTCACCGTGGAACTGCCCGAGGAAGACCAAACGGTCAGGGTGCCGGAGGTCGCCGAATTCGCCCGCACGCTCGCCGCCGAAGCGGAAGAACGGTTTCCGGGCATCGACCTCCGTGTGGTGGGTACGGTGATGATCAACCACGTCTTCTCGGAAGCGTCGGTCAATAGCCAGAAGATCTTCCTACCCACGAGCCTCGCCATCATGGCCCTGGTCCTTGGAGTCTTGACCCGGGGACTCACGGGCGTCGCGGCCACCGGGCTCGTCATCGTCTTCTCCGTTCTCGCTTCCATGGGGCTGGGGGGCTGGGTCGGCCTGCCCTTCTCCCCGCCCACGGCGCCGGCGCCGACCATCGTGCTGATGATCGTCGTGGCCAACTGCGTGCACCTGCTGGTGGCCATATTGCAGCGCCTGCGGGCCGGCGACTCCAAGTCCGCGGCCATCGTCGAGGCCGTCCGGCTCAACCTGCACCCGGTCTTTCTGGCCAGCCTGACCACGGCGCTGGGCTTCCTGACCATGAATTTCTCCGAGGTGCCGCCCTACCGTCACCTCGGAAACTTCGTCGCGTTCGGCATCGGCGCCTCGTTCGTGCTGTCGGTGACCTTCCTCCCGGCGCTGCTCTCGCTCCTCCCGATACGCGTACCGGGGGGCGGCGGACGGCGCGAGGATACGGCGATGGCGGCCATCGCGGAATTCGTGGTGCGGCGCCGGAAGGCCTTGTTGTGGGGCTTCGCGGCCGTCGTGCTGGCACTGATGGCGGCTATCCCACGCAACGAGCTCAACGACGTCCTGGTGCACTTCTTCGATGAAAGCGTCGAGTTCCGGCAGGATACGGATTTTCTGGACCGGAGGCTGAGCGGCAACACCGTGCTCGAATACTCGCTCGTCTCCTCCGGCCCGGGGGAGATCGCCGACCCGGCCTTTCTCGCCGACGTGTCTTCTTTCGCCGGCTGGTACCGCAAGCAACCGGAGACACGGCACGTCGAGGTGGTCACGGATACCTTCCGGCAACTCAACAAGAGTATGCACGGCGACGATCCGGCGGCCTACCGGCTGC
>Ga0209754_1003226_pt1 | contig 11425 bp, 18 predicted proteins | sample MesohylBB_FD_187295 | JGI IMG/M metagenome (GOLD analysis project Ga0209754, IMG submission 187295) | Host-associated microbial community of the marine sponge Aplysina aerophoba from Gulf of Piran - sponge mesohyl, lysed by bead beating... | ecosystem: Host-associated > Porifera > Sponge >... | reverse complement strand
CAACAGGCATCTGTGAGAATCGCGCCACCGGCAGACAAGCGGCGTTTTCTGATGTACGCGACCCCGCGAGCCGACCCGAACGGCGGAGCACTGGGTATCTGGGTGGCTCCCGAGAACTTCGCCGAGTGGTTTCCTCACATATGCGCTGAAGAGGCCACGTCCGCGCTCGGCAACTACGACGACGGCGACTACCTGGCCGGTGAGGAACTGACCAACCGACTAGAGCAGATAGAGCGCTTCCTAACGAAGGACTTTCCAGAGCCGTCCGCTGACGACGGCTAGACATTCTCCACGCACTCTCCAGTTCCACACGCCGCGCCATCCTCGGTCGCCTGGCCTCGGCGAGTACCACCGTCGGCGATCTCACCCGGCCTCTTCCCCTGTCGTTCGCCGGAGTGTCGAAACACCTCGGCGTACTCGAACGCGCCGGCCTCGTGACACGCGAAGCGCGGGGCCGGGAACGGGTGTGCGGGCTCAACCCGGCCGCGCTCCGGGACGCCCAGGACTGGCTTGAGTTCCACACGCGCTTCTGGACGGAGCGCCTCAATGCGCTTGGCGCACTGGTCGAGACCGGCACCGACGAGGAGGGAGAACGGCCATGACGGAGCTGACGCTGCGACGCGTGATCGACGCACCGGTCCAACGGGTCTACGCGGCATGGACCGACCCGGAGTTGCTGAGGCAGTGGCTGGCGCCGGGCGATGCCGTCGCCTCGCGCGCGGTCGCCGACGTCGCGGTCGGCGGGACGTTCCTCATCGAGATGCGCGGGACCGACGGGCAGCGCTGGCTCGCCCGCGGCCTGTACCGGGAAGTCGCGCCGCTACGTCGTCTGGTGCACACTTGGCGCTGGGAAGGCAGCGACACCGAGACGCGGCACTGCCCGGCTACATCGTGGGCGCGAGCGACTGGCTGCGCTCGATCTGGCAGGACCGCGCCGCCTTCGCCGACAAGCCGGCGCTCGTTCTCCGGGGCCCGAAGGACATCGCGTTCCGGCGGAAGGAACTGGAGCGGTGGAAGTCGGCGCTTCGGGATGTCGAGATCCACGAGTTCGAGGATTGCGGCCACTTCCTGGCGGAAGAGGCGCCGGACAGGGTCGTTGAGACGCTCCGGAGCTTCATGGGGCACTCGTAGCCCATCACTACACCGAGCGCACGTCCCTGGCCGCAGCAGCCCGGCCACTCAGTTCGCATCGCCGCAAGTCCCTTGTGGAACAGGGAACCACATCGTCAAAGGCGGGTCACGAACGGTCGCCAACGAGCCCCCCAGTCCCTACCGCCCCATCTCCCTGCTTACCCTCACGGGAGGTTCCCTAGTAGCCTCGCGCCGCTTCTCCTAGTCTCCCAACACAGGCAGGGACTCGTAGCCACCGATGACCGAAGACCTCACCAAGCTCTTCCAGGACGTTCTGAAAAGGGAGACGGATGCTGCAGTTGATGAGCTCCTAGCGAAACGCATCAGCGACAAGCTAGCCGTTCAAGGCGTGGACACCGACTCCTTTCCCATTGGTGCCCTGATTCGTCATATCCGCTCCGACTCCGGTGATGACTTCGTCTGGGAAGGAACGGAAGAACGCCAAGATGTAGCGCTCGACCTTCATGACGTAGAGATTCTAGACCTCGCTGACTCCGACGAACTTCCAAGGGCTTTCGCCGAGGACTACGCGAGCGCCGCCCTTACTGCCCTCATGAAGGACTGGCCCCAGCAGCGAGCCCATGAAGACGAAGACCTCTCCGGCTTCAGAGAGCGTCTAATGCTGCTATGGAGTCAGCCGCTCACCCTCTTCCACCTACTCGTGCTCGATGGAGTGCTTCGACGAGTACGCTGCGGCACTAGGCCAGTGTAAGGAGCCCACTAAGGGCGAGTATGTGCGAGCCGCCCTCTTCTACATTCATGGCAGGATGCTCCGCACGGCTACTGCTGTTCGCATACTGCTTGAGCACGGTATAGCCGACGAAGCCTATGCACGGTGTAGAACGCTCTATGAACTCCTCGTCGTAGGTTCCTTCATCTCAGAGCACGGCGACGAGGCCGCCCGCCGCTATCTCGACCACGACGCAGTCATGCTATGGAAGGGTCTGAAAAGGGAGATCGAATGGGGAGCAACGCCGGTCCCGAAGAGCATTCGCCGGCGCATCGAGGCCGACTTTCGTGCAGCAATCCGCAAGCACGGGGAGTCCTTCGGCCATGCGTACGGGTGGGCTAGCAAGTTTCTGAGAACCAGGCGCGGAGGAGTCAACGAGCACCCCAAACTCGAACAGCTTGCGCGGGCGACGCTGTCAGCCGGCAAGCCACAAGGTCACTCTCCGTTCTACGTCGACTCCAGTCTCCAGGTCCACGCCGGAGTCACTGGAGCCATCGGTCTGGCTTCGGGGGGCGAAGGGGTTCTTGCTGTCGGCCATAGCAATCACGGGCTTGAGGAACCCCTCATCAGAGCGTCACAGTGCGTGGCCGCAGCGTCAACCCTGCTCCAAGAGCATCTGTCTTCTTCTGACGAGATAAGGAAGGTCGTCTACGCGGAGATTCTCGCCCAGTTGGCGGAAAGGATCACTGAGGAGGCGACGGCATGCGCAGATGAAGTAGAACGCGAGACGTTGCGTCGCCAGCAGCTAGGTCGCGGGAACTAGCGAGAACCGGCTCGTCGGGAACGCGGCGACGCAAACAGCCGCCACCAGACCGTTTCCGAGCCGGCCAGCACGCCCACAGTCCCGGGGGGCACCAACGGTCCAGATCGGCACCTCCTCGCCCCGCCTCGAGGCGCTCATCCTCGGCTTCGGCGACCTCTCCGGCAGCAGGGGCATGCGCTTCGGCCACGAACTCGACAAGGACTAGCGCTACCCCGGCGACATGTGGTCCGCCCACCGCGTCCGCATGATCGCCGCCTGCCGCGCCGCCGGCATCGACGCCATCGACGGCCCCTTCGGCGACTTCAAGAACGATCACGCCCACATCAAGCAGGCCACCTACGCCGCCACGCTCGGCGCCGTCGGCAAGTGGTGCATCCGCCCCAACCAGATCCCGCTCTCCAACGACGTCTTCGCGCCCTCGCCCAGGGAGATCAAGCAGGCGCAGAAGATGGTCGACCTGTACAACGAGTCCGTGGCGAAGGGGGCCGGGGCCGGCGGCAAGGGCGGGCAGTTGGTGGATGCGGCTACGTTGCGGATCTATGAGCCGGTGTTGGAGAGGGCGAGGGCTACGGGGAGGTTGTAGAAGAGACCGCGCCAGCAGCGACGATCCAGCAACTCGACGGACGCCCAGTTTGTCGCCGCCCTGAAGCGCGAAACGGAAGCGGCGTTTGGCCGGCACTCGTTCGGTCTCAGCTTCCAGCGTCACGTTCCCGACACCGTTGATCCACCGAGTCGGCCAGTCCGCAGAGGGGACAAAGTAACTGCTTGAGTGGTTGGGCCAACGACTACAAGAACCGGAGGGGGATCTTCCTCGTTCGTGGTTGGTGGAAGACGAGCACACCGGTGCGACGGCCAAGAGCTCTCAGCGCCTCAGACTTCGAGCGGGAGGCGCTGCAGAGATCGCCTCGACCGACATGGAAGTCGACCGCAGTGAGGGTTGCCTTCGGGGCCCTACGCCGGCTGAATCTCGGTTCGATTTGCGTTACGCACGCTCGCCGGAAACCTGCTTTACGTCCGGGCCACCAGCTCTCTCACTTGCAACCGCTGCGACTTCCTCACGAGCTCGCCGCCCTCGAAAGCTAGCGCCCGCGCCCTCAGCCCAGTGCTTCACTCCCCGCGGCGACCTTCGCCGAAGTGCTCCTACGCTCGCGTCGCCGTCGCTCGGCTTCGCCGATTCAAGAGTCTCTTGATCTCCCTCTCGTACCGCCTATTCAAGGTGGCGAACCGCCAACAAACCAAGTCGACGACCGCGACTGAATCGCCAACCGCGGTAGCAATCTCGGAGCACATCTCCAGAGGCGACGCGTACCCGGTCGCGCGGGCTATCCTGACCAGATGTCGGTCTGGCTTTACGACATCCAGGCCGAGGTTCTTGGCTAAGTGAAAAGAGGTCACGGGACCGACGTACGGCAGCCTGCGAAGATAATCGACCTCAGACGCCCGAATACTCTCCTTAACCCGCTCGTAGCCAACTTCAGCTACGATCCCAACAATCTCCAGGATTGCGTCGATCTTGGCGCTATTCGCGAATACAGTCATTGCTCGAGTCCGGCATCGTTCACTCTGTTGACAGATCTCGGTGGCACTCCGCCAATCAAGAAAAGCCCTGCTGACCAAGCGGAACCGCTCTCGAACATACTTCTCTCGGAGTCCCGTCGAGAGAACCACCCAACCGGCTTCCCGCATGAAGTCCACTTCGGTGCTCGTTTCGAGACTCACGTCGGCCTGCCAGTCCAACTCGTGATCGTAGCCCGCCTGCACAACAAAGTCCTTGAGATCCAGGTACATCAGACCCAGTGCTTCTGCATCCACAGTCAATGGTCTCAGGCCAGTCATCTCTCGGGACACCGCTCTTTACTCAGCGCCTGCCGCACCCCCTCGAGGCGCAACTGAACGCGCAGAAACCACGCGAATGTCTTCGGGCTCTCGCTCAACCTGTCGCTCAGAGCGCGCTTGAACAGGTGGTGCGCCTTCAACCGGTTGAAGCGGCGCTCGGGTATGGGAGGCAAGATCGACATTGTTCTCTCATACGCCTCCGTCTGGGCCTCCTGGGTCTCGAGGTCGTCTGCGTTCTCCTGCGCTTGGTTTCGCCGATACAGTGCCTTCAAGCGCCCCAGTCTGTCTGCGGCCTCACCATGCCTGGAGCCCGCCGCTTTCCAGTCAACCCTGTACTCCGCTATGGCGATGATCAGCACCGCCAACGCGCCGAGGCCAAGGGCCAGCCGCGTTCTCGGCGGGAAGAGTCCCGCAGCTTGAAGCACGTCGTCCCCGACAAAGGCCAGTGCACAAAGAAAGAGCGACGCCGCAATCTGAAGGCTATTGAGGAAGAATGACAGAAGACGATACCGATCTCGTAGCAGAGAGTGCATCGACAATAGTTGGTCCACCAATCGGTACTGCCGTTCGCCTTCATCTTCCCGTCGACTCACCACCAGATTCGCCCCTTCACTCAAAGAGGTCCTTCCACCTGAACAAGGAACGCGCACCATCGGCATTGCGCATCCGACGGGCTACCCTGGAAAACGCGTCGCCGACTACTCGGCGCTTCAAACTCCCCTCGGGGCCAAGCCCGTCGTCTACATGAACTGACTGTCCCGACGAGTCGCGAATAGGTCGCGCCACACCTGCCGAGGCCTCTTCGAAGAAGTGAACGAGCATGGCCTTCGGCGTCATCATCCCACCGTAGGTCCTGAAGACCCGGACCGCCAGCGACTCTAGGTGGTAGCCCGAGATCCTGTGCGACTCAGGCAGCGTTGAGACGATGGCCTTCGCCAACTTTATGCAAGGAACCAACTTGTCGCTCAACCTTTGATTCGCCTTTGTCAACGCGCTCGCGAATCGCTGGGGGCGTATACGGGACCATCCAGTCCCGGCACTGTTAGTGATCCTGAAGCCCCCGCCATCCCTAAGCGCGGGCAGCAACTGAATCTCCTCCCCGCCCACCGTCACAGTGACCGCCACCTCCCCAACTCTCACCGCGTCTCGTCCGTACCTGGACCTCAAAGCTGCAGCAAGAAGCCTCTTCGCCCCATCCGGCCCCTTGTCTGCAAGGTTGCTGTCATTCAGCAGGACCAACGCGTCAACGTCGCTGATACCGTCAACGTAAGTACGCTTCGCGACAGAACCGCCGAACAACGTTTGTATCGTTCCCTCTATCTCTTCCCCGAGATCACGCTCCATTTGCGCGAAGAACTGCCTCGTCCTCTCCACGTCGCGACCGTTAAACTCCGCCAGCAATGCTCCTAAGAAGTCGCCCACTACAGCCTCGAAGGCCGCGTCCCGCGTGCCTTCTTCCGCCTCCCGTCTTCGCCGAAGAAGGTCTTCTGGCCGCGACCCGCCAGTAAAGAAGCCGCCTCCCCCTCCGCCCATCACAATCTCCCCTTCAATCTCGCCTTGAGAGAGTCCCGGGCGCTCCTCATCAGTTGGCCGTGAGGCGCCAGCTTCTCGAAGCAGCCCGTCGTCTCGAACTCCCGAAGTCGTTCCTGAAGCTCCAGAAGGGCATAGTAGTTCTCATTCAACGCCCGGGCCCGAACCACATCATCTCTAAGGTGCAAACCATAGCGCTCGACACCGAGATTCTGAACATATACACAAACTCCGTGATCGTAACCATAGCGGAGCCAAGTCAGGCCGTCGAATATCTCAGCTCCGGCCATGTAGTAAAGCGGCACCGACAAGGGGTCCAGCGCCCCGAAGATATGCAGAGGAGCCTTAACGTCAGCAGCATCCATCGCGAGCCGTAGCTCCGCTATACGGGCCATACGGTCGAGCATGCTGTTTCCAAGCTCCTTCTCGGTCACTCCGATCGCATCAAAAGGGCTCAGCGCCTCCACGTCCGCTACTACCGACCTGATCGTCTTTGTAAGAGTTCTCTGGGCTTTCGTCTCAGGCTTCAGAAGGAGAAGCGATAGGTGCTCTTCGCGACCCATGAAGAACCGACGAGCGTTCTCCGCTTGCGCCGGGAACGCCGACCTTTCGTCTGGGTGATCGTAGCTAACGACGATGACAGGAAGGTGCTCGGGCCAAGCGTCCAGAACGGAATTCAGCCTGTCGAGATCCCACGGCTCCGGCCGCGGTAGCGGGTCGATGACGCTCGAGTAGTCGCGGTCGGTCGAAACCTCGTAGCCGCCGCTATCAAGGAAGACCAACTCTGGTTTACGATCAAGCGCCTCCGGCCTAGGGAGGTGCTCGTAGTAGACGTCATAGGCACTGATCAAGTACGTTTCCGTCAGTGCTTCGCTGGCCACGCGGAATAGGTCCGAAAGCTCGCTCTTGCCAGACCTGGATGTCGCCAGCCCTTTGCTCGAGAACGACGGTATTAACAAAGGTGTGCTCACAGACACGCCAGAGGCTGGGTGTCGGAGTGTCGACACTCTACAGAGCATCCAACGCTCTCCGGTCGCGACAGGACAGGCATGAGCCACACGGCGGAAGCCGGCCAGCCTCACAGCTGTACGTGAGGTCCACCGGCACACCTTCAGACCTGCAGAATAGGAACACTTGGTCCTTCGTCCAGTCGAGGAAGGGTGCGGCAACAAGCATGCGGCCGTCGTAATAGCCGTCAAGGAGCGCTTGTAAACAAGCGACGAAGCCCTTCGAACAGTCAAAGTACGGCGTCCCGGCGTGTATGCCCGAGGCCAGGAGCCCCGACCGGGCGCCGATCTCGAGGAGGGCTCCAAGGTGGAGGAAGGCATTCCGCCCCGGGGTTTCACCCTCTCCAAAGGTCGTGAGTCCTGACCATCGAAGCACCTTGAGCGGCAATCCAAAGTGGCGGGCCACTTGTTCAGCAGCCATGCGCTCGAGATCTGCAGCGGCTTGCCCGAAACTGACGTGGACACAGCGAACTCGGAATCCCTGATTGACGTAGAACGCCGTGCAAGCAGCCGAATCAACACCGCCGCTGAGCAAGACCCACACCCGGCCCTTGCTCGTCGAGGCGCTTGAAGAGCCTCGAGCGGGGGCTTGAATGGGCCTTAGCGACTGCATTGCCCGACGCGCCGAGGTGCAAACATGCCAGAAGACGGCGCCAAGCCGCTACTGATAGCTTGATCGCAGTGCGCGCTGAACCCGCCGCCGGCAGCCTGGGCGAGAATGCATGTCGTCCCCGTCATTGGGAATAGGAGTCGCTCCTTGAAGAGCTTGTCGGCGACGCAGCCTAGCACCCCCTGGGGCGGCCCTGAGGGCGTCGGTCCATGTGGAGAACGAGCGCTGATGTGTCGGTGAACTGGCGGGCCGGCAGGGAATCTGGTGGCCTCTAGGTTCTTGCTGGCGGTTGGAACCCCACCGGTCGACCCCGCGAGCTCGTTAGACACGAGAGGACGCCGGCGTCCACAAAGGCGAGGATTCCGACTACCAACTGTGATCTGCCCGACGCGGAAGGCTGTGTGTTGGCACCACGGCATCTTCCACCGGCTGCAACGTCCGCCCTCCACGGCCTAACCTCGCCAAATTGCTTGACCCATTGGGCGTCGCGGGGCGGACCGAAGTGCGCGCACTGGGCGAAGGCCCGCTGAACCGCCCTGCTGCCGGCGGTGACGGTTCCTTCGGCGAGGCGGCTGTCGTTTCTCCTTCAGCCAGTCCGCGACGGCAGCCACTGCAAGGCCAGCGCCCACCGCGACCGGACCAATCCAGTCGCGTCACGACGGCGGTGGGGGTGGTCCGTCAAACCTAGTGAGGCGAACGACCAACGCCTACATGAAGCAGGCCGCCTACGCCGCGACCCTCGGCGCCGTCGGCAAGTGGTGTATGCACCCCAACCAGATCCCGCTCGCCAACGACGTCTTCGCGCCCTCCCCCAGGGAGATCAAGCAGGCGCAGAAAATGGTCGACCTGTACAACGAGTCCGTGCCAAAGGGGGCCGGAGCCGGCGGCAAGGGCGAGCAGTTGGTGGATGCGGCGACGTTGCGGATCTATGAGCCGGTGGTAGAGCGGGCGCGGGCTACGGGGAGGTTGTCGGAGCGAAGATGGTCTTCAGGTCTTGCTGCAGGTCTTCTAGCTCGTACTGCGCGGGCACCTTCCTGCTGCGGGCATAGTCCATCATCTCCCACAGCGACACACCGGCATCGCGCGCCGCCCGCGCGAGCGTGACCTTGCCCTCGCCGTACTGCCGAGCGTAGTGCTCGAGCTTCCAGTCGTGGACGGCGCTCGCGAGCAACCGGCGCACCGTCGTCGAGCGGTCGGACTGCTCCACCTCCTCGATGAGTTCGAGTTCCCGGACCAGCCCCAAGGGCAGCCTGACGCCCACCGTCAGTTCTTTCTTCATGAGTCTGTCTCCCGTGCAAGTCTCATGATCTCAGCCACAACCGCAGGGGAGAGCCACAGCACTTCGCACAGCTCCCGCAGTGCCGTCTCCAACTCTCCAAGTGTAAGCCGCCGCCGCACACGGGCTTCCAGCAACACGCCCGCAGTGCCGAGGTCAGAGGCACACCGGCCGAGAACGAGGTTCTGGTGGCGCTGCCGAACGGCTGAGCAGGCCCGACCTCCGAAGTTCCTCCACCCCGGCAACGAAGCGGTTGGCGGCTTCCACGGCGCAGCCCAACAGTTGTATCGTGTCAACGCGATGAGTGCACGGCATCCGAAGAAGAATGTCGAGGTGGCTCTCAGGGAAGCTGAGGCGGCCGGCTGGACCGTGACACCCACGTCATCCGGTCACCGCTGGGGCGTCATGAAGTGTGGTGAAGCCAGCCGTTCCGGGTGTCAGGTCTCGATCTGGTCGACGCCGCGGAGCTGGTGCGGGCACCACGACTCGCTCGACGTGGTGGCATCGTGAAGGCGCTCACGCTCCTGGTCTACGGCTTTGTGGACTACTTCATCGTGCCGTTGGTCCAGGCGGCCCAGGAGATCTGGCAACGGGCACACGACACGGCCGACGAACTGCCGCACGACGAGTCCCCGTGGAGGCGGCGATGAACCCGCGCGGACCGTAACGCCGATCAACTTCGGCGCTTCGTCAAGCGTCGTCCACATGTCGGGGGCCCGGAGGCCAGGGAGGACTCGTAGATGCCCATCCAGCACTTCACTTTGATCGTAGACGGAACGGATCTGCAGAGCGAACCATCCATCGACGCCCTCTTCGAAGCAGGCTGCGACGACGCGACTGTTGGCCGGGCGGATGGCGTCCAGTACGTCGACTTCGACCGAGAAGCCGAAAGCCTCGGCGAGGCGATCATCTCCGCGGTGCGGGACGTCGAGAAGGTCGACGGGGTTCAGGTAACTCGGGTCGCGGATGCAGGGCTCGTATCGATGACCGACATCGCCGCCCGCCTGGGACGTACTCGCGAGAGTGTCAGGCTGCTTGTCACCGGAGCCCGGGGACCGGGTGGCTTCCCGGCTCCCGTCACCGACCCGCGCGGCCGCTACCGGCTCTGGCGCTGGTCCGACGTCACGCGCTGGCTCACGACGAGGCTGGGAGACGACACGTTGCCGGACGACCATCTCGTCACCGCGATCAATGCAAGCCTGGAACTTCGCCGCTACCAGCACGAGTTCTCAGGTGCTCGTCGGAGCAGTCTGGGGGCGCTAGCGGGCCTTTCCTGACCGCGCGCGCAACTTCCGCGTTCCGAACCAGACGCCCACGGCCCCGACCAGCGGGTTGAGCCAGTTGAACCATGCCGGTTGGCGGGCGCCCGCGGTCGCCTCCATCATCGACACGTCGTCGGGGCGCGGTCCTGCCATCATCTCCGGCGGGATCAGGGCATTCACCACCCCGAACACGATGACCAGGCCGATCAGAAGCGTGGCGCCCCTAGCATCGTGCGCCACCCTGGCACAGACCTGCCCGCCGATGTACGCGCCCACGAGTCCAAGTACGAGCTGGAGGATGACCCAGCCGCCGGGTACCTCCCAGGAACCCGGCTCGAAGGCGCGCGAGGGCCCCACCGTCAGCCACAGAAGCGAGAAGAGCGCGAAGAGCACGGCGGCCATGGCGATGTAGCCGACGATGGCGGCGAGGATGTTCCTGAGCATCATGTTCCTCCTTGAGGCTGCGGGGATACTACGTTCGTCCCCCAGACCCAAGCTGTCATTCAACCCGGGGGTTGAATGAACGCGCAGATTCCCGTACGCTCAACCACATGGTTGAACAAGATCTGAACCGCGTCTTCCACGCCCTCTCCAATCCCACACGCCGCGCCATCCTCGGTCGTCTCGCCTCTGGCAAAACGACCGTCGGCGATCTCTCCCGCCCTCTTCCCCTGTCGTTCGCCGGAGTATCGAAGCACCTCGGCGTACTCGAACGCGCTCGCCTCGTGACGCGCGAAGCGCGGGGCCGGGAACGGGTGTGCCGGCTCAACCCGGCCGCGCTCCGGGACGCCCAGGACTGGCTCGAGTTCCACACGCGCTTCTGGACGGAGCGCCTCGATGCGCTTGGCGCCCTGGTCGAGACCGGTGCCGACGAGGAGGGCGAACGGCGATGACGGACCTGACTCTGCGACGCGTGATCTACGCACCGGTCCAACGGGTCTACGCGGCCTGGACCGACCCGGAGTTGCTGAGACAGTGGCTGGCGCCGGGCAATGCCGTGGCCTCGCGCGCGGTCGCCGACGTCTCGGTCGGCGGGACCTTCCTCATCGAGATGCGCGGGACCTACGGGCAGCGCTGGCTCGCCCGCGGCGTGTACCGGGAAGTCGCGCCGCTACGTCGTCTGGTGCACACCTGGCGCTGGGAAGGCAGCGACACGGAGACGCTGGTCACCGTCGAGTTCGAACCTGAATCGGCCGACAGGACGCGCCTCACGCTCACCCACGCCCGGTTCACCCAGGACGAGGCCCGCGACGAGCACGAGCGGAGCTGGGCGGACTGTC
>Ga0209754_1003224_pt1 | contig 11427 bp, 10 predicted proteins | sample MesohylBB_FD_187295 | JGI IMG/M metagenome (GOLD analysis project Ga0209754, IMG submission 187295) | Host-associated microbial community of the marine sponge Aplysina aerophoba from Gulf of Piran - sponge mesohyl, lysed by bead beating... | ecosystem: Host-associated > Porifera > Sponge >... | reverse complement strand
GTTCGTGGACGAGCCCACCGGCAACCTCGACACCGCCACCGGCGCCAGGATCGTCGATCTGCTGTTCGGTCTGAACCGGGAAGCCGGGACCACGCTGGTACTGGTGACCCACGATGCCGCGCTCGCCCGCCGGTGCGCCGACGTCGTCACCCTGCACGCCGGCCGCATGCGGGTTCCGGGAGAGCCCGCGCCGTGACCCTGTCGCTGGCCCTGCGTTTCGCGACCCGCGACTGGCGCGCCGGCGAGCTGCGTCTCCTGCTGGCGGCGCTGATCCTGGCGGTCGGTGCGGTGACCGCCATCAGCCTGTTCGTCGACCGCCTGCAGCGGGCGCTGGTGGCCGAGTCGGCGGCGTTGCTGGGGGCCGACCGTGTCATCGATTCCTCGCGGGCGATCCCTCAACGTTTCCGCGAGCTCGCGGCCGCGCGCGGGCTCGCGCTGGCGGACCTGGTCCGTTTTCCCTCCATGGTGTTCGCGGCCGGCTCGGAGCGCAGCCTGTTGGCCAGCGTCAAGGCGGTGACCGACGGCTATCCCCTGCGCGGTACGCTGCGGGTGGCGGATGAGCCGTTCGGCGGCGGCCGGCGTACCGACGGTGTGCCCGCCCGAGGCGAGGTCTGGCTGGAATCGCGCCTGTTCCCGGCGCTCGGCGTCAAGGTGGGGGACGAGGTGTCGGTGGGCTACGCGCGGTTCACCGTGGCCGCCGTACTGGCGTCGGAACCGGACCGGGGCGGCGGCTTCCTGGAGTTCGCGCCGCGCCTCCTGATGCGCACGGAGGACGTGCCGGCCACCCGGGTGATTCAGCCCGGCAGCCGGATCCGCTACCGCCTCCAGGTGGCCGGCCCCGACAACGGGCTGCGCTCCCTCCACGACGCCATCCGTGACGAACTGGCGCCGGGTTACCGCTGGCGCGACATCCGCGGCGCCAACGCCCGCATCCGCAACGCCCTGGAACGCTCCGAGAGCTTCCTCCTGCTGGGCGGCCTGCTGACGGTGCTGTTGGCGGGCGTTGCGGTGGCGCTGAGCGCCCATCGCTACGCCCGCAGACACTACGACCATGTGGCGGTGCTGAAGACCCTGGGGGTGACTCCCGGGGAGATTCAGCGGGGCTATACCCTCGTGCTCCTGATCATCGGCATCGTCGGCGCCGTCGGCGGCCTGGCCTTCGGCGTGCTGGCTCACCTCGGAATCATCGCGGCGCTCCAGGGCTTCCTGCCGGTGTCGTTGCCGCTGCCGGGGCCCTGGCCGGTGTCGATGGGGCTCTTGACCGGATTCATCTGCGTGCTCGCGTTCGGCCTGCCGCCGCTGCTGCGCCTGCGCGGCGTTTCGCCCATGCGTGTCATCCGCCGGGACCTGACGCCGGACGCGGCCTCGGCAATGACCTATGGCTTCGCCACCGCCGGCGGCGTGGGACTGCTGGTCTGGTACAGCGGCAATGCCTCCCTCACGGGCTGGGCGCTGGCGGGGTCCGTGGCCACGGTGGGCGTATTCAGCGGTCTCGCCCTGCTCCTGCTGCGGGGCGGACGCGCCGTGGGCATGCAGGCCGGCAGCGTCTGGCGGCTGGCCCTCGCCGGGCTGCATCGGCGCCATCGCGAGAACATCGCGCAAGTGGTGATTTTCGGCGGCGCCATCATGCTGTTGCTCATCATGCTGCTGGTGCGCACGGCGCTGATCGATGAATGGCGGGCGCGGATTCCGGAACACGCCCCGAACCACTTCGTAATGAACGTGGCGCCGGCCGAGGCGGCTTCCGTGCAAGCCATGCTGACGGACCGCGCCGGCTACGACGGGAGACTGTTTCCGATGATCCGCGGACGGATCACCGCGGTGAACGGGATCGATGCCGGCGCGTGGGAGCGGCAGCGGGGCGAGCGCACGAACGGGCGGCCCGAACGCGAGGGCCGGGGCCGTCCCGGAATCCGGCGCGAACGCAACCTGACGTTCCTGGCGGACGTCCCCGACCACAATGTCGTGGCGGAAGGCAATTGGTGGTCCGACGGAGCCGCGCCGTCGGCCTCGCTGGAGGAGGAATACGCCGCCTCCCTTGGACTGGCGGTGGGCGACTCCCTGACCTTCGACGTCGGCGGGCTGCCGCTCACGGCCACCGTCACCAATACCCGGCGGGTCCAGTGGGACAGCCTGCAGCCGAACTTCTTCATCATCCTGTCGCCGGGAGCGCTCGAAGGCCAGGCGGCCACCTACATGACGAGCTTCTACCTGCCGCCGGAACGGAAACCGTTCCTGAACGACCTGCTCTCGCGTTACCCCACGATCTCGGTGATCGACGTGGACCAGATCATCGCGCACCTGCGGCGCATCATCGCGCGGGTCGCCCAGGCCGTGGAGCTGATGCTGGCGCTGGTGCTGTGCGCGGGGGTGCTGGTGCTGGTGGCCTCCATCCAGTCGAGCCGGGACTCACGGCTGAGGGAACTGGCGCTGCTGCGCGCCCTGGGCGGGACGCGCCGGCTCATCACCGGCGCGCTGGTGATCGAGTTCGCGGCGCTCGGACTGTTCGCGGGCACCGTCGCCGTCGTTGGCGCGGAGATCACGACCTTCATCCTCAACAACCAGGTCTTCAACCTCCCCGCCCGGGTACACCCAAGCCTTTGGGCCGTGGGGCCGTTGTTCGGCATGCTGGTGGTCACGGCCGTCGGCTACCTCGGTACCCGCCGGCTTGTCCATGTGCCGCCGGCCACGGTGCTGCGGGAGATCTGACCACCTCGTCGGCACGCGATCGATCCTGGCACCCGATGGGGCGGGTTGCTAAACTGGCATCGACCGTCCCCAAGGAGTACCACCATGGTTGAACCACGAACGGCTCGAATCTTCCGCGGACTCGCGATCTGCTTCTGGCTGCTGGCGCTCTCGAACTTTTCCAAACCCCTTCAGCTAACCGAGCACAGTGGTTTCGTTCTGTTCGGGACCCGCTTGTCGGGCGGTGACGGCGTGTTGTGGAGCCTCGTGTTCGGCGCCTACCTTGTGGTCTACGGCCTGGGCCTTTGGCACATGAAACGCATCGTCATTGGCATGGCGCACGCCTACGCCCTCTACGTCGTCGTGAACCTTTTCCTGTACTGGAGCAACCACCCGCCGCCGTCGAGCGCGGACATCATCCTGGCGGTGATGTACTCCGTGGTGGCCGTGAGCGTGTCGGCGGGCTCGGCGGTGCTGTTGAGCCGGCACCGGAAGGAGCTGGGATAGGAAGAATCCTCCGTTTGATTTATTCTCTTTTCGAGGAGGGCCTCCTTGCCGACCATCACCGCATCCGACGGTACCCGGCTCCACTATGAAGAATCGGGCCGTGGCGTCCCCATTGTCTTCGTACACGAATTCGCGGGCGACCATCGGAGCTTCGAGCCCCAGATGCGGTTCTTCTCGCGCTCCCACCGCTGCATCGCCTTCGATGCCCGCGGCTACCTGCCGTCCGACGTCCCCGAGGCGCCCGAAGCGTACGGTCAGGACACGGCCCGGGACGACGTTGTGGCCGTGCTCGACGGTCTCGGCCTGGAGAAGGCCCACATCGTGGGCCATTCCATGGGCGCCTACACCGCCCTCCACGTGGCCATCCACCACCCCGGGCGGTGTCTGTCCGTGGCCGCCATCGGCTGCGGCTGGGGCTCGAATCCGGACGAACGGGAGGAACGCGCGGCCATGTGCGCGGACATCGCCCGCATGTTCCGGGAAGAGCCCATGGCCGAGGCCGCGGCCAAATACGCGCGCTACCCCATGCGCAAGCCGTTCGAAGCCAAGGACCCGCGCGGCTTCGCGGAGTTCGAGAAGACCCTCGCCGACCATTCCGCCACGGGCCTGGCCTTTACCATGTCGCAAATCCAGGGGCACCGCCCCACCCTGTGGGACCTGGAGGAGCCCTTGTCGCGGCTCGAGGTTCCGTTGCTGGTCATCGTCGGAGACGAGGACGACCCGTGCCTGGACGGCAGCGTTTTCCTTAAGCGCACGGCGCCGATGGCGGCGCTTGTGGTGGTCCCGCGTTCGGGACATACGTTGACGCTGGAAGAGCCGGCGGCCGTCAACCCGGCGCTGGCGGAACTATTCCGGGCGGTTGCCGAAGGCGCGTGGATGACGCACCGGAGGGTCCCGTGAGCCGTGCGGGGCTATCCGCCGGCGCCATCCAGGTGTCCACGGCGGACGGCATCGCCGAGTTGCGGCTTTGCAGGGAAGACAGCCGCAACGCCCTTTCTTCGGGCATGTGGAAGGAGCTGCGGCGCTTCGCCAGGCATGTCGCGCACGACCGCACGGTGCGGGCGATCCTGCTCGCCGGCGACGAGGGAGTGTTCTCGTCCGGCGCCGATATCCGCGAATTCGCCACCCTTCGAGCGCCCGGCGCCACCCGGGCCTATGACGACCTGGTGGAAAGCGCCCTGCGCGCGCTGGAGGCGGCGCCGCAGCCAACGGTCGCCTGTGTTGCCGGCCCGTGCGTTGGAGCCGGCGCGTCGCTCGCCTGTGCCTGTGATCTCCGAATCGCCGCGGATGATGCCTACTTCATGGTCCCGGCGGCACGTCTCGGACTCGGTTACGACCCCCGCGGCATCGCCCGCTTCGTAAGGGTATTCGGGGATTCCGTGGTTCGCGGACTGCTATTGGGCGGGCAGCGTTGCGATGCCCGGGACGCCCATGCCAGCGGGGCGGTGCAGCGCCTAGTGAAGCCGGGAACCGTCCTGGAGGAAGGGCGGCAAGTCGCCCGAAGCGTGGCTGGGACCGCCCCTCTGACCCTGGCCGCGGCCAAGGCCACGCTGGCGGCCCTGGCTCACGCGGACGCTGACAGTGAAGGGCTGCGCCAACGCGCGCTCAAGGCGGACGCGAGCGCTGACTATGCCGAGGGCCTGGCCGCGTTCCTGGACAAGCGCAAGCCCGAGTTCCAGGGTCGTTGACCGAGACTTACCCATGACGGACGGCAATCTCATTCGTGCCCTTTACGGGCACCGCCCCGCCCGCGACCGGGCCTTCGTCCTGCCCGGCGGCGCGGTCCTCTCCACCGCCGACGTGTTGGCGGCCATCGACCGGGCCGCCGGGGCCCTGGCGGCCCGTGGCGTCAAACCGGGCGATCGGGTTTCGGTCAGGGTCGGGAAAAGCGTCGAGGCCGTGTTCCTGGCCCATGCCTGCTTCAAGACCGGCGCCATCCTGCACCCCATGAACACGGCCTACACGCAGCGAGAGGTGGAGACGCTCCTGGCGGACGCACGACCCAGCCTGTTCGTTTGCGATCCCGCCGAGATGAAGACATTCGGCGCCACGGCCGCACGGCACGGTTTCCGGTTGGAGGGGCTCCGCGGCGACCAGGGATCCTTTGCCGAGTTGGCCCGGACCTCCGAACCCGGGCTCGAGGCCGTGGAGTTGCCGGACGACGCGCCGGCGGCTCTGCTCTATACGTCCGGCACCACCGGCCGGCCCAAGGGAGCGTTGATCACCCACGGCAACCTGGCCGCCAGCGCCAACGCGCTGGTGGAGGTGTGGCGATTGGGGCGCGCGGACGTCTTGTTGCACGCGCTTCCCGCCTACCACGCCCACGGGCTCCTGACCGCCATCAACGTCATGCTGAAAGCGGGCGGCACCATCTGCTTCCTCCCCGGCTTCGAGGCGGAAGGGGTGCTGCGGGAGCTGCCTCGCTGCAGCGTCATGATGGGAGTGCCGACGCACTACGCGCGTCTGCTGAAGGAGGCGAGCCTTGCCGAAGCCGTCAGGCGCCCGTTCCGCCTGGCCATCTCCGGCTCCGCGCCGCTGCCGCCGGACACCGCGGAACGGTTCCGGCAGGTCACCGGCATAGAGATCATCGAGCGTTACGGTTCCACCGAGGCCGCCATCATCACCGCAATTCCGCCGGGCACCACCGGCCGGCGCGGCTGGGTAGGGTGGCCCCTGCCGGGCGTGCGGGCAAGAGTCGCCAACGAGGACGGGTGCTTCGAATCCGCCGCCACCGGCGTCCTGGAAACCCGCGGGCACAACGTGTTCGCCGGCTACTGGAACCGGCCCGAGGAGCAGGCCTTCACCAAAGACGGCTGGTTCGTGACCGGAGACATAGCGGAGATCGACGACCAGGGGTGCATCCGGATCCTGGGGCGGGAGACGGACGTGGTCATCTCCGGGGGTCTGAACGTCTACCCCAAGGAGGTGGAGGATGTGTTGGAGCGGTTCGACGGTGTCGACGGTTCCGCCGTTTTCGGCGTGCCGCATCCGGACTTCGGGGAGGCCGTCGTGGGTGTCGTGGAGGCGGCTGCCCCGGTACCGTTCGACGAAAGCGCGTGCATCGGCTATCTCAAGACGGAGTTGGCGCCGTTCAAGGTGCCTAAACGGATCATTGCCGTGGAGTCCATCCCGCGCAACGAGCTCGGCAAGGTGGCCAAGGCGGCCTTGCGGGAGCAGTATGGCGACCTGTTCGTCGCTCGTCAGCAGGAGAAAGCACATGGACCTGGAGCTTGAGGGAAAAACCGCCGTGGTCACCGGCGGCAGCGAGGGCATCGGCAAGGCCATCGTGCAGGCGTTGGCGCGGGAAGGCGTGGATATCGCCATGTGCGCGCGGCGGGCGGGGCCCCTGGAGGAGACGGCCGCGGCGGTGGCCAATGCCACGGGGCGCAAGATCGTTCCCATCACCGCGGACCTGACCCGGGACGAGGATGCCCGCCGGTTCATCCAGGCCGCGGCCGCGGCGCTGGGACGCATCGACATCCTGGTGAACAACGCGGGCTCGGCGCCGGGCGGTATCATCGAGAACCTGACGGAGGAGGACTGGGCCCTGGCGCTGCAGCTCAAGTTCATGGGGTACGTCCGCTGCATGCGCTATGCGCTCCCGATCATGCGCGAGCAGGGTGGCGGGCGCGTCGTGAACCTCATCGGCAACGACGGCGTCAAGACCTCCTACTGGGAGGTGGCGCCGGGCGCGGCCAACGCGGCCGGGCAGAACCTCACCAAGTCCCTCGCCGGGCAGTACGGCAAGCACGGCATCAGTTTCGCCGCCGTGAATCCGGGCCCGGTCCGCACCGAACGCTGGACCGGGCTGGTGGAGGCCATGTCCCGGGACATGGACCTCCCGTACGAGGTGGCCGACCAGTTGGCGCCCCGGTCGATCCCCTTGGGGCGCATAGCCGAGACCGCGGAAGTGGCGAATCTCGTGGTGATGCTGGCGTCACCGCTCATGCACTTCGTCAACGGCACCATGATCGAGATCGACGGCGGCCAGGAAAAAGCCCTGATGGATCGTTCCCGTGACCGCCGTTGACGTCCACGCCCATTTCGTGCCGCCGGCCGTCCTGGAAACGCTGGCCGACAGCGGCGCCGCGCTCGGCATCACGCTGGTGGAAAAGGCTCCCGGGGCCCGCTGCTGCCGGTTCGACGACGGCCTGGAGGTGCGGCCCTTCCTCCCCGGCCTGCTGGACGTCGACGGGCGGCTCGCGGAGATGGACGGGCAAAGGGTCCAGCGGCAAATCCTTTCGGTGTGGACCGATATCTTCGGCTATGGCCTCGATGCGGGGCAGTGCAACGCCTGGCACCGCATCCTGAACGACAGTACGGCCGTGCTGTGCGCCGCCCGTCCGGAGCGGTTCTCCTGGATGGCGTCGGCACCCCTTGTCGACGACGCCGCCGCGGCCCGCGAGTTGGAGCGCTGCGTTGAGGACGGCGCCGTGGGCGTCATCGTCACGGCCAATGTCCGCGGCCGAAACCTCGGCGAGGTTCCCCTGGACGAGTTCTGGAGCGCCTGCGAGACCCTGGACGTGCCGGTCTTCGTGCACCCTTCCCTGCCCCAGCCGTTGCCCCGCGCCGAGAAGTTCAGCCTTAACCAGATCTGCGCCTACACCATGGACACCACCCTGGCGGTGGGCTCCATGATCATGAGCGGCACCCTCGACCGTTTCCCGAAACTCCGGCTGCTCTTGTCCCACGGGGGCGGCAACCTGCCCTATCTCATCGGCCGCTTCGACCGCATGCACGACGCGGCAGACAGGAACGCCACCGGGGACCGGGCGGCGAATCCGCCCAGTGCCTATCTGAGCCGCTTCCTCTACGACAGCATCGTGCACAGCCGGGATGCCCTGCTGTTCCTCCGCCAACTCGTCGGCGGTGAGCGCATCCTGCTCGGCGGCGACGCGCCGTTTCCACCCGGCGACCCCGACCCCCTGGCGAGCCTCGAAAAGGCCGGCCTCGACCCCGACGCCATCGACCTCATCGCCGTGACCAATCCCCGCAGGGAGTATCGCCTGGGCTAGCGTCCTTCGACTTCGCTTCGCTACGCTCGGGACGAACGGCTCGATTTCTCCAGGACCGTTCGTCCCGAGCGTAGCGAAGCGAAGTCGAAGGACGCTAAAACAGCAGCATGGACCAGCAACGCTTCAATCAAGAACTGATGGATTTCCTGGCCGCGTCGCCCACGCCCTTTCACGCGGTTCACCAGATGGCGCGGCGGTTGATGGAGGCCGGCTTCCAGCAGCGGCCCGAGACGGACACCTGGCGAGTGGAGCCCGGCGGGCGCTACTTCACCACCCGCAACGACTCCTCCATCATCGCCTGGACCATGCCCGCCCGGATTCCCTTGCCCGAGAGTGGGTTTCGCATGGCAGGCGCACATACGGACTCACCCTGTCTCAAGATCAAGCCGCGGCCCGAGTCTCACAAGAAGGGCTACCTGCAGTTGGGCGTCGAGGTCTACGGCGGGGCGCTCTTGAACCCCTGGTTCGACCGGGACCTGTCCCTGGCGGGACGAGTGAGCTACCTCGACCGCAACGGCGGCGTCGCACACCGGCTTGTCGATTTCGTCCAGCCGGTGGCCGTGATTCCCAGCCTGGCCATCCACCTGGACCGGGAAGCCAACGAGAGCCGCTCGATCAATGCCCAGACCTGTCTTCCGCCCGTGCTGGGCCGGCAGGGCGAGGATTTCGACCTCAAGACCCTGCTGCGCCAGCGGCTGGAGGCGGATGGCGAAGCAGCGGTGGGTCAGGTACTGGACCACGAGCTGGTGCTCTACGACACCCAACGGCCGGCCCTCATCGGGCTGGCGCGGGAGTTCATTGCATCGGCACGGCTGGACAACCTGCTGAGTTGCTTCGTGGGCCTGCGGGCACTGCTAGGAGCGGGAGCGGCCGGTGATGCCGGCACGCTGCTGGTCTGCAACGATCACGAGGAGGTCGGGAGCACGACGGCGGCCGGGGCCCGGGGCCCTATGCTCACCCAGTTGCTCGAACGCTTGCTGCCGGCGCCCGAGGAGCGCAACCGGGCGCTGTCCCGTTCCATGCTGATCTCCGTGGACAACGCCCACGGCGTCCATCCCAACTTCGCCGACCGCCATGACGACAACCACGGGCCGCTGCTGAACCGCGGCCCGGTCATCAAGACCAACGCCAACCAGCGTTATGCCAGCAACAGTGAAACCTCCGCGATCTTCCGGCGGTTAGCCGCCGGTGAGGGGGTGCCGGTCCAGACCTTCGTGGTCCGTAGCGACATGGCCTGCGGCAGCACCATCGGGCCCTTGGCCGCGGCCGAGACCGGTGTCCGCACCGTGGATGTGGGCGTGCCCCAGTGGGCCATGCACTCCGTACGGGAACTGGCGGGTACGGCCGACGCGTTCAACCTGAGTCGCGTCCTGCGGCGCTTCTTCGGCACGGCGCGGTTGTAACGTCCCAGATGGACGCAAGGACTGCATCGGGCGGGAAGCGCCTGGGCGGCCGTCTCACGCCTGACTAATGTGCGTCTGTCCGCGAGAAGGTTGTCGCTGGGGGGATGACCCCCTTCCCCCGGACAGCATCCCTCCCAGGGTTGCGAGCTTGTTGAGGCAATTGGTCGCGTTTCGGTTGCTGCTCCCGGTCGGACTCAAGACGGCGTACAGGCCGATCAGCGAACGCACCCAGCTTTCCCTGATTTTGACCAGCCGCCCGGTCTCCAGATAGGTGTCCAAGTAGCCATTCCAGCCCAAGGCCATACCTTCGCCACTTGCCGCGGCCTCCAGCAGATATTGATAGTTCTCATATGGTTCCAGCGGCGCTCTCGGGGGATCACAATCATGGGAGCGGAACCACATCGCCCATGTGGCCCAGGGTTGGCCGCGTTGGGCGATATCCAGCCGGGGCACGTCGGCCCAGCGTCTGGGATGTTGGGAAAGCACTCGCTGGAACCGCTCAAAGAAGGCGGGCGACGCGACCGGAACGAATTCTTCGTCCAGCACTCTCACCGCGGTAGCAGACGGCGGTGAGGTGGAATACTCGAAATAGATGTCGACCCCCACCGGCAACAGTAGTTGAAGCATGTCGTAGTCGCAGTTCAGCATCCGCAGGTTGGCACCCTCGTCCAGGACACTCTTAAGCTCGGCAAAGACGGGCAACAACAGGAAATGGGACACCTCCTGGGTGCAGGCGATGGTCACGTTGCGTGTTTGCGTACGAAGCTCGATACCCGCCCCATGCAGCCGCTCCAGCGATGCCTTTACGGCGGAATAGTAGTCTTTGCCGTTAGGTGTCAGGACGACTCCCCGGCCTTGTCGCTGGAACAGCTTCTCGGCCAACGCCGTTTCCAGATTGTGAATGTGACGGCTGATTGCCGATTGCGATGTATTCAACTCTTCGGAGGCGCGTATCACGCCCCCCAGACGGGCGGTTGCCTCGAAGGCAATCAATGAACTCGTGGAAGGAATGTTGAATCTACGCTTGTACATCTCAACTATGATATCCGTTTATGCGGATGTGTAAAGACATTGGCCCTGGAAACATACCACTTCGTTCGCCGGAGAAGCTTATACCAGTGTCCTGTCCCACGCAATTCTTTACCAACTGGTCTTTCATGTCGTCGGCTGCGTCGCTCTTCCTCGCGTGGTACCCCCCACTGATCGTCATCGCGCCTTGCCGAAAACAAGAAATCCGGCGCATCTTGTTACAGAATTACGTGGGACAGGACACCAGGATCGTTCAGCCCACGGTCGCGCCGCTACTGATGCTCTTGAGACCCTCGGTGCCGTCGGTGATCACGTCCACCACCGTCGGCCTTCCCTTCTTCAGGGCCTCTTTTACCGCGTCCTGAATCTCGGCGGGGTTCTCCACCCGCAGACCCTCGGCGCCGAAGCCCCGGGCCACCGCGGCGAAGTCGGTGTCGTTGAAGGCGGCGGGCGAATCGCCGCCCAAATCTCCGGTGGCGATCATCCCCAGAGCCGAGTTGTTCATGACCACGAAGACCACCGGCAGATCGTATTGCACCGCGGTGGCGATGACGTGCACGGACATGGAAAACCCGCCGTCGCCGCTCACGCTCACCACCGGCCGGTCCGGGTGCACGAGCTTGGCCCCCACCGCGGCGGGCGCGCCCCAGCCCATGCCGGCGAGCCCGCCGGGCACGAACAGGGTCCCGGGCGCCCGGGTCTGGTAGTAGTGGGCCATCCACACCCGGTTGCCGCCGGCGTCGAGGGTGACGATGGTCTCGGGGTCCAGTGCTTCGTTGAGATCC
>Ga0209754_1003223_pt1 | contig 11427 bp, 11 predicted proteins | sample MesohylBB_FD_187295 | JGI IMG/M metagenome (GOLD analysis project Ga0209754, IMG submission 187295) | Host-associated microbial community of the marine sponge Aplysina aerophoba from Gulf of Piran - sponge mesohyl, lysed by bead beating... | ecosystem: Host-associated > Porifera > Sponge >... | reverse complement strand
TCACACCTACGTCAGGCGCAACGCCCACACCATCCCGAACTACGCCGAGCGCCATCGCTATGGCGAGCGGGTTTCGACGGCCTTCGCGGAGTCCACCGTCAATGCGGTCGTCGGAAAGCGCTTCGCAAAACGCCAGCAGATGCGCTGGTCAAAGCGCGGTGCGCACCTGATGCTTCAGACCCGAACCCGGGTGCTCGACGACACGCTGAGGGCGAAGTTCCAGAGCTGATATCCCGGTCTCTTCCACGTGCGGACCCCAGATCGCTCAGAACACGACCTCGCTGCTTGACCCCACGGATTTTGATGCTTCCCGGGAGAGTCAACTGAGGCTGGGGCCTACCCGTCCCGGACGGAATCGTCGCCGTCGGCGTCCGGGTTCGAGATCACTCCGTTCCGTCTCGCTTCGTCCATGCGCCAACGCGCGCGGACCACGGGGTCAGAACGAGGGTGGAGCTTCCAGCGCAGATGATCGCTCCGCTTTCGTATCGAGCGGACGAACCTGTTGGGGAAGGCGCGCGGTCTGGCGAAGTCGGGCACATGGCGTCCGTCCCCGATATGTCGAACGGCCGGTTCGGCGAGATAGGCCAACCGGTAGCCGAGCGCCAGATAACACCGCGCAATCCAGGTTTCCGAAGCCCAGGCCCCGAAATCCCCATAGGCTCCGACGATCCGGTAATCCCGCATGCGTCGCAAGCCGGGGTTGAAAGACAGGCCCGCAAACGCCCGGGCTATGGCGGGATCGGCAACGTGATATGCGACGCTGGGCGTGCGGTGAGTGGTCAGCCGGGGGCCCACGTAACCGGGACGGAATTCGGAGATATTCCTGAGTCCAACCATCGAATAGTGATCAGATTCTTTCAGGACGGCAAAGGAGGCCTCGATGAACCCGTTGGAGAAGAACTCCCAGTCATCCTCGCAATGGAAGAGCCATTCGGTCTCAACATGGGAATAGAGCTTGTCAATGCTTCGCATCTGCCCAATCGGCGGTTCATTGACTAGCACTTCAAATTTCAGCCCGCTGCCCGCGAATTTGCGGGCCACGTCGTGCACGCCCGGGTCGCCGCTGTCCTCGGTGATGACAAGCTTCGTGACGGGGCCTTTCAGGCGAGGAAATAACGAGCCAAGCGTCTGCTCCAAGAGGTCGAAGCGCCCGCAACTCGTCAAGGCAACGGTGTAAGGCTCCATCCACATTCCCGGCGACCGGCTGGCGGTCAACACAGTCCAACGTCCTGTCTGAAAACAAACGAGCCGCCCGGCTCGTGGGATCTGGAACCATTCCGCTCCGAGTGTGTGGAACCAGAGGGGCCCATTGCCGAGACCTTCATGCCGCGACGAGAGGGTGAACAAAGCCGAACGGGCCATAAAAGCATATGGGTTCTCCGCCCAGCCGGCTAGTGACACAGACCCCTCCATGCCGAGCATGCGTATCCGGCTTTCCAACTCGTCCCGCATCGGCCCTTTCCCGAGGATTATCAGCCGGCAGGGGCGTGCCTCGTGTACGCGCCGGAAGGCTTCGATCAGCGTCAGAAAGTCCTTCTGCCGCCCGAGCCGCCCGGTGCCTGTTCATCCCCCGGATCCGGGACCTGCCGTCGAAGCGTCTCCATGTCTTCGACCCCGGCGCCGTTCCGAAAGAGCTGCGCGGGCTGATCGGCAGCAAGATCCGAACCGCCTCGATCACCGCGAACTGGCCCGATGTGCTGCGAAGCGCCGCCACCATGGCGGCCGGGACCATCGCGCCGAGCCAGTTGCTGCGCAAGTTCGCGGCCTACTCGCGGTAGGGGATTGGCGTCTTCCGCACAATGCCGGCCGCCAGCAAGGCTAGGACGCGCGTCTTGTATGGAAGGGCTCCAACACTGCGCCGCAGACGTTGCACAGGGTCGCGCGGTTTCGCTTTCTCTCGCCATTGCTGTTGATCTGTCCCGCTCTCAACCCGCTGGCGCCCCATCGCCGGCACAATCTGCATCGGGCGGAGCCGCCGTGCCGTCCTCGAGTACCGAAGGTCGAACAAGGTATGGTCAACCGTAAAGTCCGGGTCCGCAAACGCCTCCAGCGCAATTCGCGCCCCGCACCGGTCGATCATGTAAGCAGCTGAGCCCCCACACCACCGCTCCAGCCGCTGTAGCGCCCTTCCGCCCGGCGTTCTGCCAGTCGCGCGCCACAAGGGACGTGAATGACGGTAGCCTTCCTCCAGCCGGACGATATGCGCGCCGGACGGCCACCAGCCCAAGTCCTCCAGCAAAGCCGGCGTTTCGAGCGCCAGCTCGGCATCGTCTTCGAGAATCAGCGCCGCTGGTGCGCCCGAGCCGAGAAGCCCGTTCATCGCCTTGGCGTGTCCGAGCATGCCGGCCGCCGAGCCAAGGTTGATACGCCAGAACGGCGGGTTGTCGTTCGTCAGCCGCTCCCAATCTTCTTGAGCGGCCAACAGCCGGGCATCCACAGCCGGGATGCGCGTCCCCTCAATGCCGAGGCAGTCGAGCTGTCCCGCCATCATTGCCCACCGATCCGGGCGACGGTCGAGATTAATGACATAGACAGGCAGCATGGCGGACCTCGGCAGGTTGACCCGAGTGATAGCCCTCCCGTACCGCGTCAAGCCCACAATAGCGGCGAGCAGCACATGGACAAGCTTTGCGGGTTAACAATTGGCGCCTTCGGCGCGGTGATTGTAGCAGGCCATCGTGACCCATGGCGGGAGAGCGCCTGGACTACGGCGAGGTCTGCCTCGCTTCCGATGGCCGAAGAAACAAAGCGATATCGAAGGTCGTGCGGTGAGCAATCACCAAACATAAGGACACCCGGCGAAGCACATTTCCCGAGCTGTCTGCGATGGGTCCAGGCTCCAGCTTTCAACCGGGCGGTTGCGCTTGCGAGTTTCAGTCATGGCTTGCCCCTCGCTTGCTGTTTCGGACGGCGTGCCTGTGCAGACGGTCACCCAAACGGTAGAAGGCAGCCGCCGAGTGTTCGACGACGGTTCTCTTGACCTTGGGCTTAGTTTTGATGGTGGAGGATACGCCGGCATGGGTGACGATAGCCGGATCGACAGCCAGATAAGTCAGTCCGTTCTGCCACCATTCCGCATAGAGCCAGTCGATCGGCGCGCGGATGCGCCAGCAGTAGTGAAGCAGGGCCTCGGCCGCCTCCAGCCGGATGAGATAGCCGACGGCTCCGCCGAAGCGGCGGCGATACCGCACAAGCCAGCGAACGCCGTCCAGCGCAGCCAGCATCCGATCGACGCGATATCGCCGTTTCGGCGCGAGGTTCACGATGTCCCATTCCACATCGGCTTTCAAAATTTCCTCGACGATGATGGCGAATCCGTCCTCTAGCCGAGCATCGTCTTCCAAGATGAGCGCGCAGGGCGTCCTGGCCTCCACCAAGCGCTGCCACAGGCCGTAGTGGGACAGAAAGCAGCCGATCTCACCAGGTGACAGTTGCCGGCCCCGGATGACGCGCCACCACTCGGCATGAAGCCGATGCTGGCAATCGCTTTCGCCCAGTCGGTCCCCGTCCACAGCCTCGAAGAATTCAAATTCGAAGTCGGCTAGTTCCCGTTGCATAGCGGCGCGGCGCTCGGTTTCCCGTGCGAGGGAAATCACGAAGATAGGCGGCATAGCGCTTAACATGACATATCCCTGCATGTAGCAGCTTGAGATTATCCGCACTCTGGTCCGAGATCATCGCGATCTTCGGCTCACGATAGAAGAGATCGGCCGCGGCCTCCGGCGAATGCATCCGGTGCGCGCGAGACGGTTGTTCCTGGCTCCCGAGGCGGTTTCCCCGAAGATGCCCTTCACCTCGAACCCGCTGCGCTCGGCGAAGGCCGTGAATTCCCCGACCTGGCGCTCGCATGACTGATCGGCCATGGGAACCGGCCGTAGAGGGGAAGCAGCACCTCCCTTTCCGGTCAGGTGTTTCCCGAAACTCCTCACAGCAGTTCCCCATAAACTGCGAGCGTTCCGGCGCGCATACGCGCAAGGGTGAAGCGAGCGGTCACATGGGCGCGGGCGCGCTCGGCCAGGGCCGGTCCGGCGGCCGCGAGCGCGCTACGGATGCCGTCGGCAAGCGCTGCAGGGTCGCGCGGCGCCACCAGCCAGCCGGTATCGCCATGCTCGACGATTTCGCGGGCGCCGCCGTGGTCGCTGGCAACGACAGGAACGCCCATGGCACCGGCCTCAGCCAGCACGCGCCCAAAGGATTCCGGCCGGACGGAAGCGGAAACAACGACATCGCTCACCGCATAGGCGGTCGCCACATCGTCAGTATGCCCGGCGAAGTGCACCGCCAAGCCGCGCGCCAGGGCCTCCAGCTCCCGCCGGAAGGCATCGCGCGCCCGGTCGGAGCCCACGAACACGGCGACGAGGTTGAGGTCCGTCAGCAGTCGCATGGCCTCGATGAGCACGGCGTGGCCCTTGAGGCGGGTCAGCCGTCCCGGCAGCAGCACGACCCGCGCATCTTCCGGGACGGCCCATGCCGCGCGCAGGGCGGCCGCCTCGCGCGGATCAACGGCAGCAGGATCGAACGCCGCCGCGTCGATGCCCTGATGCACAACCCGGATGCGTTCCGGGGGGCAGCCATAGATCTCGCGCATATGCGCCGCGATGAAGTCCGAGACGGCTATGACGAGGTCGCCCCGGATCATGATTCGATTCCAGGCGCGCTTGGCGGCGCTGCGGGCGCCGTAAGCGCCGTGGAAGGTGGTGACGAACGGAACCCCTGTGCGCCGGGCGGCCGACCCGGCGCTCCAGGCAGGCGCGCGCGACAGGGCGTGCACTAGGTCCACACCTTCCCGTTCGATCAGCTCTTCTAGACGGGCCGCATTGCGCCAGAGGCCGACGGGGTTTTTCCTGTGGACGGGTAGGGCGATATGGTCCGCGCCGAGCCCCGCCGCCATCCGTCCGCCTGAGGAGACGACCAGCGGCCGTGCCTTGGCCTTGCGTATCGCACCGGCAATCTCCAGCGCACCCAACTCGGCACCGCCCGCCTCCAGCGCCGGCAGCACCTGCAGGATTGTGCTGCCCGTGATGGTTGATTGAGCATTCGCCATGGCCGGTGTCCCGAAGCGCTCTACGCTACCTGAGGACCGCTGCCGCACAACCGCGCGACGATACAGCCCATCGGCGATGCGGTAGGTAAGCGCTGACCTGCCCCCAGCGACTGGTCCAGTTACAATGTTAGTGCATTAACGGCTTCTCAGCCAAGCTGGTCGGCTGGCGGAACGATCGTCTCCGGCGCCGGCGGCCTATATCCGAGACCGCCGTGCGGGCATACTTCGTTGTAATGGCGCCGTCAGGACTCGATGAGAACCTGGGCTTCCTTCAAGGTGGGGTCGATTCCGGTAGGGGGCAGAATAGTACGCTCTCATGAGCGCAATCGGGTTTCCCGAGCATGGTGAGACTATCCCGCCTGGGCGGGACGGTCAAAATATGGAGCCTGTGCATGGCGCCGGAGACGGCAATCCGAACCGATGGTTGTCATGCTCTCATTCGCGGATTGGTTACCGCCTGACCTTGTCCGATGCGGGCTTGCCTCTCTCTAAGAACGGATATTTGTCCCCACGTACACCGAGGGTTCCCTCATCCTTCGTCGCCGTCTCCGGGGCCTCGCACAGGCCGATGCCGGCCCCTGTCAGGCCGGGACCGGGGTGCGCCGGGCAATATCCCAGACGAAGCCTGCGAGTTCCCTGGCGATCGCGGCCAGTATGCGCGGCTGGGGTTTCCCCTTGCGCGCGAGGTCGCGGAAGCGCCTGCACAGTCGAACCTGGGCCTTCCAGCCGATGTCGCGGATGTGCCCGGGCAGGTGCTCCGAACGCTTGAGATAGGGATGGCCCTCCTTTGCCGGGTGGCGGTAGGACCAGCTGGCCTCGACCAGCATCGTGCGGGCAAGCGCATTGCCGGTCCTGGTAAGCCGCCCGCGCCTCGTGTTGTTGGCGCTTGTGTGCTCGCTCGGCACCAGGCCCAGCCAGGCCATGAGCTGGCGTGGGTTGTCGAAGCGGGCGATATCGCCGATTTCGGCGACCAGCGTGGCCGCGATGGTCGTGTTCACACCGCGCAGCGCGCGCAAGGCATCGACGACCGGGGCAAAGCGCCAGTCGCCGATCGCCGCCTCGATGGTCCGGTCGAGCGTTGCGATGCGGTCCTCGGTCTGTGCGATCGTGCGCTTCAGTTCCTCGAAGGCAATCTGCTGGTGCAGATAGCGGAACCGCCGCAGCTCGGCGATCCAGCGCCGGTGGCGCTTGGTCCAGTAACTGCCTGCGTCATATCGCAAGCCGTGGCGAAGCAGAAAGCTCAGAAGCTGCTGCTTGGCGACCTTCAACGCCTCCATTGCCTGTTTGCGTGCTCGGATCAGGTCACGCATGGCCTCCTGTTCCTCATCGGGCGTCCAGATCGGCGTGAGTTCGCCGGCGCGCCAGAGCCGGGCCAGCATCTCGGCATCGCGACGGTCCGTCTTGACCCGGTCTCCGGCCTTGCGCGGGATCATCGCCGGGGCGACGACGGCGCATTCGAACCCGAGCTTCGTCAGATGCCGGTACAGGCCATAGCCGCAGGGGCCTGCCTCGTAGCAGAAACTGGGAACCTTGCCCGCCGCGACCAGGCGTTTGGTCAGGCGCAACATGCTGTCGGCCGTGTTGGCAACGGTCCCGTGAAACCGGACCTCCCCGCGGCGGCCTTCATCCGCCACCGCCACCGCAATCGTCTCGGCGTGAACATCCAGCCCAACGTAAATCGGCGTCTTCATCGGCGTTCTCCTTGTCGAACATCCTCTCGTTCGTCAGGAAAACCCCACGGCGTCACCGCCGCAAAGCGCTCATCTGGTCTAAGGGGTTCGGCACCGATTGAGGGTTCGATAGACGGTCGGCCTTGAGACGGAGAAGAGTTCGGCGAGATCGCTGATGGAATACTCGCCCGTAGCGTGCATGCGGCAGAGTTCCCGCTGCTGTTTGTCGGACAGTTTCGGCTGCTTGCCGCGCAGTTTCCCCCTGGCGCGTGCGATGGCCATGCCCTCGCGGGTTCGCATGCGGATGAGGTCCGCCTCGAACTCGGCGAAGGTGGCGAGGATGTTGAAGAACATCTTTCCCATCGGATCGCCCGGGTCGTAGAGCGCCCGGCCGAGGGCCAGCTTCACGCCTCTTTCCCGAAGCCGGTCGGCGATGGCGCGGGCATCCGGGACGGACCTGGCCAGCCGGTCGAGCTTCGCCACGACCAGCGTGTCGCCTTCGCGCACCGCGGCGAGGGCCTGGTCGAGACCCGGTCTGGCGCGGGCCGTGCCTGTGAGGCCGTGATCGGTGTAGATGCGATCCTCGGCCACGCCCAGCTCCTGGAGCGCCTGGCGTTGCGCGGCCAGGTCCTGACTGTCGGTGGAGCAGCGCGCATATCCGATGAGCGTGGCTGACATGGGAAAAACTGTACGGATAGGGTCCCGCTTCCGCAATTGTTTTCGTACCATTCATATGAGACGGTCCGGATCCGGGTTTCGCGCGGATCGGGATCGCCGGCCGTCATTGTCCGCTGGACGATCCCCTTGCGGACAGGGGGGCTGCCAAATCAGGCGGCTGCCAGAGGCGTGATATCCGAGAGGTCCAGGGTCTCCCGGGCCCGGGCGAGATCGCGGGACCGCTGCAGGTCGATCCCCGCCGTTACGCCGCTTCGAAACGCTCTACCGCGATCTCGCCGGCGCGGGACCGGGCCTGCCAGAGATCGTAGGCCATCTGCATCCCGAGCCAGGTTTCGGGCGTCGACCCGAAGGCCTTTGAAAGCCTGATCGCCATCTCCACCGAAACCCCCGTGCGTTCGTTCACCAGCTCCGACAGCGCCTGGCGTGTCACACCCAGCCCCTCGGCGGCCCGCGTCACCGTAAGGCCCAACGGCTCGAGACACTGCCGCTTCACGATGCCGCCCGGATGCGGCGGGTTGTGCATGCCCATGACCGTCTCCTCAGTGATAATCCACATAGTCCACGTCGACTGCCGATCCGTCCTCGAACCGGAAGGTCACCCGCCAGTTGCCGGAGACCGACACCGCCCAGTGCCTCTCCAGCCGCCCCGCAAGCCGGTGCAGGCGGAAGCCCGGCAGGTTCATGCCCTCGGGCCCCTGGCACATGTCGAGCGCCGCCAGGATGTCGAGCAACCTCCCGACATGCGCCGGCGCCACGCGCCGTGCCGTCCTGCCCTCGTACAGCGCCTTCAGGCCGCGGTGACGGAACGATGCGATCACGAACCGACTCTAGACTGTCGCCTATCAAGTGACAACTGACATCGGCGCTTGGAGTGTCATTTGGCACTTATCCGTAAACGACCCGATCTGGAAGCCATTGAGACGCCGAAACAGAAAAGCATGATTATACTAAAGTCTATTTAGCGTATTAGCGCTATCACTTTTTTCATGAATGCATGCTTACCGTTTTCATGTATGTCTTTATTTGACTTATAGCGCCTTGCATGCAATCATACTTACATGACACATATCCTCGGCATCGTCAGCCAGAAGGGCGGGGTCGGTAAATCTACACTCGCGCGTATGATGGGCCGCGAGTTCGTCGCCGGCGGCCTCAGCTGCAAGATCGCTGACCTAGACACTCAGCAACAGACCTGCACCCTCTGGGCCGGTCGGCGCGCGGAAGCGGGCATAACGCCCGACGTCCAGGTGCAGGGTTTTGCAAACGTCCGCGGGGCGCTCGCCGAAGCGCCACGCTTCAACGTCCTCATCCTCGACGGCAAACCGCATGCATCGGATCAGACGCTCGAAATCGCAAGAGCCGCCAACCTGGTTCTCATTCCTACAGGACAGACGGTCGACGACCTACATCCCGGCGTCGTCCTCGCGCACGGACTGTGCAAGACTGGCATCAATGCGAAGCGGATCGCCTTTGTGCTTTACCGGGTGACAGGGAGCACTCGCGAGCGCGCTGCAGCCAGATCCTATCTCGAAGAGGCCGGTTACACCGTCTTGGATGGCGATATCACAGCATCCACTGCCTACGGCTCTGCTTCGGATGTCGGCCGGGCTATCACCGAAACCTCGTTCAAAAGCCTCAATCAACGCGCCAGCGCGCTGGCGCAGGCCATCGTCGATCACTTGGTCCGACTGCAGGAGGACATGTCATGACGGACCTCGCCAAACTTCGCAAAGGACCGCCGCCCTCCCCTGCGGCAGCTTCCGACGTGCTCGCGGATCCACGCGGAAGTGCCGAAGAAACCAAGCCGTTGCAGTTTCGGTTGCCGGCAAGCGTCGTCCGCGAGTTCAACCGCCTCGCGGCGGTTGAGGGCGATTACAGCCATGGCGCCAAGAAGCAGTTATTCCTGCGTATGTGGGAGAACTATCGGCGGGTGCGGCAATGAACACCACAACAGAGCGGTCCGAACACAAACCGCCTGAGCAGTTCGACTTTTTCGTCGCGTCCCTGGTCCCGGACCTGCCGCTCAAGGACCAGCGCGAGTCGATGGAGCGGCCGTTCTTCTCGCTGTCGAAGCGCAAGCGCCTGAAGCCGATCGACTACACCTCGCCAACGGGCGTTTATGTGCGGGTTGCTGCAGTCCCGGAGCACGGCATGGCGACGATCTGGGATGCGGACATGCTGATCTGGGCAGCCTCCCAGATCCAGCATCTGAAGCGGCAGGGCATCAACGACCTGCCGCGGACACTGAAATTCCAGGCCTATGACCTGCTGAAAGTGATCGGGCGACAAACCGGGGGCGACCAATACCATCGACTGCGGGAAGCCTTGGCACGGCTGCAGGCGACGACGATCACGACCAACATCCGGTCCGGGCGACGCAACCGCCACCGACAGTTCTCCTGGATCGACTCCTGGGACGACTTCGTCGACGAGCGCACCCGGAAGAGCAAGGGGATGAGCATCACGCTCAGCGACTGGTTCTACGAGGGCGTGGTGATGAAAGGCGGTCTGCTCTCGATCGACCCGGCCTATTTCCGGATCACCGGCGGCCGCGAGCGCTGGCTCTACCGTGTGGCGCGCAAGCACGCCGGCGGCGCTGGCGAAGAGGGCTTCTCGATCTCCTTTCCGATCCTCTACGAGAAATCGGGCTCCGAAGGCAGCTACCGGCGCTTCAAATTCGAGATGCTGGCGCTTGTCGGCCGGGACCCGTTGCCGGGCTACGAGCTTGCGCTGGAGCTCGGAGACGGCGAGCCCGGCCTGCTGATGACGCGCAGGGACGGAGCGGTTCCGCGCGGGAGCCGGCCACCGCCCATCGCTGGACGGAAGCATGCCGCCTCCGGAGAGCTCCCGCTCTTCCCCGCGTCTCGTCTGGACGGTGACATGATTGACCGCTTCCGGAGTCTTTATCCGGCTTGGGACGTGCATGGCATCCAGGCCGAGTTCGACGCCTGGATCGCGAAGGCACCGGCGAAACGGCAGCCGCAGGACTACCGGAAAGCGTTCTTGGGCTTCGCCAAGACCTTCATTGAACGACGTTCCCAATAAGCCGACAGGAGTCAGCCCAACACCAAGCGGATCATTAGAACAATCCAGCCGTCATAGATTTCATCGGCTTTTCAGGAACAGTTCATCGGCTTTTCAGGAACAGTTCATCGGCTTTTCAGGAACAGTTCATCGGCTTTTCAGGAACAGGGCTCCAACGCAACATATTGATTTCATTGTTGTTTTTGGGATCAATTCGCCCCTTAACTCGACTCTAACTGTTTTTAACAGACTCTTAACCCCGATCCGGCCTGTGGAAAACCCCGTTTCACCCGAGCCACCGCCCTACGGGCGGCGGTGAGGCCGGCGAGCAAGCTCACCGGCACCCCACCCACCCCAACCTGTTGCGGCCGCCTCCCTATGGTCGGCGAAAAACGCGCCCTCATGGCTCCCTACGGTCGCCCAGGCGCGTCCTGGCACCCTACGGGCGCTTCTGCTCGGCAAGGGGGCGCTTCGCGCCCGGAGGCGGCTTCGAGGTCGGAACAAATTGGCAACTGCTCATCGAGCCGAAAGGCCGGAGCCCCACAGGGTCCCAGGCGGCAACCAACGAAAGCCCGGCATCTGTGCAATCGGCGCAAAGCCGGTTTTTCCTCCGCATCCGCCTTGACCGGTCCCGGCCGGCGCGCATCATCCTGCCGCCCTGCGGGTTATCCCCGCTGTCCGACAGCAGCTGCGGGCGGTTCCGGAGGGTGCTGCCCCCGGCCGGGTCCCCCCTCTCCGGGGGCAGCCCAATTCCGGCCCGGGAGAGCCGTACGGGCCGCCGGGCGGCTTCCTGCCCTTTCCCACCCCCGTACGGGCCTCCTGAGCGCTCCCCGGGGGCCCGGGAGGCCGTTTCCGGGCGGCGCTCCCCCCGAAACGCCGGCTTCCGGGTCGATTACGGATGAGTGCTAAATGACACTCTAAGGATTCCCGGGGGCGTTTCTGGGCCAGCGATATTCGCCTGTGAGCAGGATATGGGCCCATCCGAGCGGCGAGATATGGGCGAGGAGTTCA
>Ga0209754_1003221_pt1 | contig 11430 bp, 10 predicted proteins | sample MesohylBB_FD_187295 | JGI IMG/M metagenome (GOLD analysis project Ga0209754, IMG submission 187295) | Host-associated microbial community of the marine sponge Aplysina aerophoba from Gulf of Piran - sponge mesohyl, lysed by bead beating... | ecosystem: Host-associated > Porifera > Sponge >... | reverse complement strand
GTGAGGGGTCACGCGCCGCGCGCGCACCATGCCTCAACGCCTTGCCCACAGCCCTTCGGGGGTGGTATCGCGGAAACCGGAATCCCGAAAGGAGACCTGCCGATAATGTCGTGATCGCGTCGCTTCGCTCCGGGGTGGCTACCTTGGCGAGATTGGGTGGCTACCTTGCGAGAATCAGTGGCTACGTTGATCGAGAACCGCCGGCTACGTTGATGAGAATCGGCACCGCTTACATGGCAACATCGGGGATCGCGTCGATTTCCAGCAGTTCGAACGCGCGGGCCTGCAGCTCCGTCGGCTTCGCCAGCAGCGGGAAGGCATGATCCGGGCTGCCCGGCAGCGTCACCTCGTTCAGCGTCAGCGTGGCCAGGTCGGCGAGCAGCGTCGTGAAGCCGTGAACCGGTAGCCCGTCGGGGGTGCGTTTGGTATCGGCCCTGGCCTTCGCGCCGTCCGAGACCTCGGCGGGCTCCACGGGCGAACTCCGCTGCGCCCGGGCGCCCTCGCGGTCGTCGTCCTCGAACAGGATCGGTGCCAGGCGGCGGCGCATGTGCCATTCCACGTGGTACGCCAGCATGCACAGGAACACGTGGGCGCGGACATGGTCCTCCGAGTAGACGTGCACCGGCCGGATCCGCAGCCGCGAGGTCTTCATCGTGAGGAACGCGCGCTCCACGCCGGCGAGGCTCTTGTACGCCTCCACCGCCGCCTCCGGACCCAGTGCAGCGGGATCCAGGCTGGTGCGGATCACGTACACGCCGTCGAGCCGGGCCTCCGCCGCGATCCTGTCCGGGTTGCGCTCCCAGTCCATCCCTGCGTCGTGCACGGTGATGTCGAAGTGCTTCTCCACCTTGCGCCGGTTGGCCTTGCGCCCCAGGGCCTTGATCATCCGGTCGCGGTTCGCCGGCCCCGGCTTCCGGCGCGCGGCGGCGGCGGCGATGCCGGCAAGCGTCCGTTCCGTGGCCTGCAACAGCTCCTCGCGCTTCCGGCGCCGTTCCGCCCGCAGCCGCGGGTTCAGGCAGACCATCAGCCGCTCGCCGGGGAAGTCCGGGCCCGTGATCTCCGCCACCGCGTCAGGAACCAGCACCTCGGGCTCCAGCGGGGCCGGGGCGCCCCGGTCCGGCGAGCGCAGCAGCTTGCGGATGTCCCCGGTCCGCAGGGCCGAGATCCAGTCGAGCCCGGCCGGCTCGAGGTCCGCGTGGATGCGGGCCGTGGTGAGCATCCCCCGGTCGCCGACCAGCGCCACGCGGTCGATGCCGAAGCGCGTGCGGACCTTGTCCACCTGCAACGCCACCGTGGACGGGTCCCCGGCGTTGCCGGCGAACACCTCCACCGCCACCGGGCAGCCGTCTCCGGCGCAGAGGAGCCCGTAGGTGATCTGCCGCTTGCCCTTCTTCCCGTCGCGGTTGTGGCCGAACGCTGCCAGCGGGCAGCACCGTCCCTCCAGGTAGCTGGACGAGACGTCGTAGAGGATCAGCGTGCTCCCGCCCTCCAGGTGCCGGTTGGCCAGGCTCCTCTCGATCCAGGGCTGGCGCGCCAGCAGCCAGTCGAGCATGTCGAGCATCTCGTTGCCGGTGACAGGCCCGAGCGTGAGCATGGCCCCGAGGCTCGTCGACGCGGTCTCCGGATCCAGGGCCCGGGCGGTCGCCAGCTTCGAGGCGGGGTGGATGATCCGCGCGGCGATGGCGGCCACGGCGAGATCGCGCCGGCGCTCCGCCTTCCGGCCGAGGACGCGGACCAGGCCGATCCGGCGCAGCGTGCCGAGGATGGCGGCGACATGGCCGTGGGGGCGGGACCGGCGGATGGTGACAGCCGCATCCAGCGACGCGAACACCACCCCGCCGGCCAGGGCGGCGCGGATGGCGTCGACGAGGGCGGGCGGCATCTTCGAGAGGTTGGCGAGGGTTCTCCGTCGGATGCGCCTCCCGTCGCGCCAGGCCTCGCGCAGGAGGATGGCGGGTGGGGACGAGCGGTTGGGGATGACGTCGACGCTGAGGGCCACGAGCCCGGTCCTTACATGGCAACACAATTAAGCCCACTATATGCAATACGGATCGCATGTCAACACCATATGTGCGTATTGACATGGCAACACACATCAAGAAGATGGCCCTGCGCTTTCGCGGCAAGGTCGAGCCTTGTCAGGGGCTTGCGCGACGCCAGCGGGAGAATGTCAGCGGGAAGTTCCGTCTAGCTTTCGCCTGCGATGTTCAGCGCCAGCAGTTTCCGCAGCGCCTCGTCCTCGGAAATCCCCGCATCCCGTCCGCAGGCTGCCGCGACGGCAGCATCGAGCGCCGCGTGGGCGTCGGCGAGCGACTGCGGGCGGGAGTTGCAGGGGTTCGTCAGGGTGCGGGCCTTGAGTTGATTCGCAGCGGCATCGCCGCGGGCCAAAACCCTTCCTGTGGCGGAAATTCAGGGAGCAGCCGGGCTGTCATCCGGGTCCGGGGGCAGGACGCTCGCGCCGACGCTGCGCACGATGCCCCGGAACAGCGCGATCCGTGTCGCACCTGCGGTCTCGACCGCAACGTCGACGATGCCGGTCCTGCCGCGCAGGTCGGTCATGGTCGCGGTCGCGGTCAACCGGTCACCGGCGTGGGCCGGATTGAGATAGGTGATGGTGCTGCTTTGCAGCACCATCACCTGGCCTTCGCTGCAGCAGGCAAAGGCGCAGGCGGAATCCGCGAGCGTGAATACGTAGCCGCCGTGACAGATGCCGTGGCCGTTCAGCATGTCGGCGCGCACGCTCATGGCCATGACCGCGTGCCGCGTTCGTGCCGATACCAGGTCGATGCCGAGGCCGGAGCTTGCGCTGTCGCGCGCGGTCATGAAGGCGGCGACCCGCCGGGCCAGCCGATCCGCGTCGGTCTCGTTCATGCGCGCCGTGTCCGTGATATGGCGACCGGGCCGGCCGGTGCGGACCGGGTCCGCGCGGGCCGACGGGGCCGGTCCTGCACGTCCCCGCGATGCCGGTTGGCCGGCGTGCCGCGGATCAGGATCGCGGTCGAGGTGTCGTCCGCCCGCTCCGCCGGCCCGGCCGCGAACATGCGGCCGGGCGGCAGTGCGGTTGCAGGATCAGTACTTCTTGCACTCGGGGTTCTCGCGGCTCGGCAGACCGATGGTCTTGAACACCGCGGGATCGATTCCCAGCGTCTGGTTGACGTCGGGGACCACCTTGATCAGCTTGTTCACCAGCTGGCCGTCCTCCTCCACCACCTCGGTGATGAAGTTGGTCCCGATCGCCTGGCGGTTGTCGTCGAGCCGGATCTTGCCGTTCGGCGCGTCGATTTCCAGGCCCGCAAGGCACTGGCGGAACGCGGCATGGCCGTCACTCAGGTCGCCGCCGATCTCGTCCATGCACGTCTTCATGGCGGTGAAGGCGTTGTAGTAGCCGGTCGCCATCAGGGCCGGGGTCGGGAAACGCTTCTCGGGCGGGAACGCATCCTGGTACGCCTTCACGAAGGCCTGCCAGTTCGGGTTGTCCCAGTCGTCCGCCTGCGGCCCCGAGCCCGGGGTGCCGATCAGCGCGTTCTTGGCACTGCCGCGCGAACTCAGCACCGTGCCGTCGATCATGATGGTTCCGCCGATCAGCTTCGCGTCACCGCCGGCCTGCTGGTACTGGTTCAGGAAGTTGACCGCGTCGCCGCCACCGAGACCGAGGTAGATGGCGTCGACGTCATCGGGCAGGGCCGCGATGATCGACCCGAAGTCCTTGGTCCCCAGCGGGACCCAGAAGCGCTCGGTAATGGTGCCGCCGGCGTTGCAGAACTCCAGCGTGAAGCCGAACACCTGGGTGTAGATGAAGGAGTAATCCTCGCCGATGGTGGCGACCGTGCGGTAGCCCTTCTCGTTGTAGACGTAGTCTCCGAGACCGGCCGACCACTGGGCGCCGTCCATGTTGAAGCGGAAGAAGTTTTCCGACGGGGTCACGTAGGTGGTTTCCTGGGCACCGGAGATGCCGTTGATGAAGGTCACCTGCGGCTGGGTCTTCGAATAGTCGCGCAGCGCAATGCCCTCGGAGCCGGAAAGCGGACCGATCACGATGTCGACCTGGTCCTGCTCGACGACCTTTCGGACGGCGCGCAGCGCACTGTCCGGACTGGCGTCGGTGGCACCGATGATGACTTCGATCTCGCGGCCTCCAGCCATGTTGCTGGCCTGTTGCAGCGCGACCTGGAAACCGCGCAACCCGTCCTCGCCGAGCACGGTATATGTTCCCTCGAGCGTCGCGAGGAATCCGATCTTGAGCTTCTCGGCTGCAAGCGCCTGACCGGCGGCCAGCACCGCCAGGCCAGCCAGGGTCGAAACCAGCACCTTTCGCATCACATCATTCCTTTCCGTCTCTGGCTCCCGCACGCGCCGGAGCGCACTGCGCAGCTGCTTTGCCATGCCCGATCATGCGACATCGTTCCGGCCGATGCCAGATGCTTTGCCGATCCGGTCGCTGCGCGTGCCCCGGGCCGGGCTTGTCGCCCGCGACGGTGCGGGGCACAGTACCGTTCATGCGCAAGCCATCCTACGAACAGGGGACCGGTGGACCGATCCACCATCGCATCCCGCCCGGTGACTCGCTCGAGCGCAGGGTGTGCAACGAGTGCGGTTTCATCGACTACGTCAATCCCAGGGTCGTCGTGGGCTCTGTCTGCACCTGGGGTGACCGGTTCCTGCTCTGCAAGCGTGCCATCGACCCCCGCAAGGGATACTGGACCATCCCGGCCGGCTTCATGGAGCAGAACGAGACCAGCAGCGAGGGCGCGATGCGCGAAGCGCGCGAGGAGGCCTGCGCCGACATCGAGATCGATGCGCTGCTCGGCGTCTACAACATCGCCCGCATCAGCCAGGTACAACTGATCTTCCGCGCACGCCTGGTCTCGCCGGACGTTGCCGCGGGACCCGAGTCGGAACAGGTGGGGCTGTTCTCCTGGGAGGAGATCCCGTGGGACGCGCTTGCATTTCCCTCCGTGCTCTGGGCGCTCCGGCACTACCGGGAGGTTGACGGGGCCACCGACTTCGCGCCGCGGGCGGAAGGACCGATACCGGGGCGCCGGTAGAGGTGGATCCTTCCCGGTGTCACGCCCTCGGGCGGCGGGAGCGCCGGCCAGGACGGGACCGGCTGGTCGGAAATCACGATCGCACCGGGCGCCAGCAGCCTGTCCAGACCGGGCGCGATGCGCCGGACCAGTTCCTCGCTTGCCGGCTTCTCGCCGGTACCGATGTCGATGTGGGCCAGGACCGCCACCGGTCCGAGCATGCGCGCCGCAACCGGCACGGTGGTGTCGATGTTGCCGAGAAACAGCCGGTCGGCCGGCGGCACGCAGTCCGGGTGGGCGGCGATCCTGCGCTCGAACACGTAGATGTCGCGACCGGGCGCAATCTCGCGCAGATGATCGTAGGTCCGCCCGTTGCCCAGCCCGATCTCGAGGATCGGACCTGGACACCCGGCGAGATCCGCAACGGCCCACTCGAGGGCGCTCCTCTGCGCCTTGAGCCTGCGGATCGCGCTGTCCAGCCGGCTCATCCGCCGCCGGTGCCCAGGGCCTCGCGCAGCTGCGCGTTGGTCCGTTCGAGCCGGGCCGCGAGCTCGCGCATGATCTCGATCGCGACCTCGGGAAACTCGGTCACCAGGCGGAAGAAGGTCTCCTTGGTCACCCGCAACGTGGTGAGCGCCTCGGTGGCCCGCACCGTCGCGGTGCGCGGGACGTCGCACAGGATCGCGATCTCGCCGACCACGTCGCCGCGGCGCAGCCGTGCCACCTCCACCTCGCCGGCATCGGTTTCGATCAGAACCGCGGCGCTGCCTTCCATGATGATGTAGGCGGCATCACCGTCGTCCCCCTGGCGGAACAGCGTCTGGGACGCGTCCCAGTCGAGTCGTTCGGAGGTGAAGGCCAGCAACTTGAGCCGCGATGTCGCGATCCTGGAGAACAACGGGATGTTCTTCAGCAGCTCGACCTCCTGGTTCAGGCTCATCTCATCCTCCCGCCTTTTCTTCCTCGATCAGCGATGCGAAGACACCGCCGCGGGCCTTCAGGTGCTCGAAATCGCCGTCTTCCACCACCCGGTTGCCCGAGAACACCAGGATGCGGTCGAACATCGGGGCAAGCCCTGCTCGCTGCAGGGACCAGATCACGGTCCGGTGTCGGGCCTCCGCGAAGACCGCGGTCATCACGCGGGCCTGACTCGCCGGGTCCAGTGCCCCGGTCGCCTGGTTCAGGATCAGGACATCCGGGCGGCGCAGCAGGGTCCGGGCCAGGGCGATCTTCTGGCGCTGGGCCGCGGTCAGCCGGGTCCCGGCGATACCGGCCTCGAAGCCGATCCCGATCCCGAGAACCGCGTCGCGCAGCCGTTCCCCGTCGATCACCTCGGCGAGCAGCCGTCCGACCTCGGCCTGGGCATCGGCGCGGCCGTGGATCACCTTGCCGAACAGGATGTTGTCCTGCAGTGTCGCCGCCGCGTTGTAGCGGTCGGACGAGAAGAACGCGACCGCCCCGCGCAGCCCGTCGGGCAGGTCTTCGGTGAACACCCGGCGCGCCTGCAGGATCCGGTCCTGGATTTCGGGTGTGATCATGCCCAGCCGGTGCCGGGCCGGGATCAGCTTGAAGGGCAGGGATACCAGCCGGTCCCGGTCCTCGGCATCCAGGCCGTCCAGACCGAGCCGTTCGGCCCGGCCGAGCAGGACCTGGTAGGTCGGCAGGTCTTCCGCCGAAATGAACGAGTACTGGGAGAAGTACTCGTGGTCCGGCGGCAGGTCCGCGAACAGTTCGACCATGGTCATCGCCACGTCGCGGCCGATGCGCGCGAAGTCGTTGACGAGGCCGGTCTTGTCAAGGACATGCCTGACATGCGGGTGCTGCGCGATGTGATCGAGCGCGAACGCCCGCCCGACCGGGGTGCCGAACAGCAGGTTCTCGGCCACCGACGCATTGGTGTTGTAGGTGGTCTCGTCGAATGCCTCGACGAGTTCGGCGACGCCTTCCTCGCGCAGGCGTTCGCGCAGGCGGCGGCGCGCCCCGACAACCTGCTCGGCGAGCCCCGGCCACTCGTCCGGGTCAATCACGCTGCGCAGTCCGAAGCCGTAGACGTCGTCGTCGAGATCGACGCGGCCCAGCAGTTGCATGAGCCGGGCTTCGAGTTCGGCGTCCGTCCCGACCCCGACCGCGGCAAGGTCGACCCAGTCGGCCGCGGTATCGTCGGTGCTGTTCCCGGAGGCTGCCGCGGCGGCGCGCCGGCGCTGGCCGGCCGGGGTGTCGCGGTCGTGCGCCGGGCCGACCGGTCGATGCATCGCGCCCATCAGGATGTTGGCGCGTAGGCTGGCATTGAACAGATGCGGCGCCGGCCCCACATAGCCGATCCGGCGCCCGGTCACCGTCTCCGGCAGTTCGGCGAGGGATGTGCCCGCGATCGACAGCCCGCCGCGGTCGGGAAACAGCAGCCTGGCGAGCAGCATGGTCGCGCTGTCCGTGCCACTGCCGCTCGGCCCGACCAGGGCCACCTTGGCTCCGGGTTCGATCGTGACGCTGAGGCTCTCCACCTCGGCCTCCCCGTCCTCGTCCAGCAGGGTCACGTTCGACCCGACGAACGGACCGACGAGCGAGACGTCATCGGGAAGTTCGGCGAACTGCAGTTCGGCGGGCATGGTTCCGGCCGGATCGAATTGTTCGACCACCTGGTCGTACTTGATCCGGGCGTCGGCCAGGCGCTGGTAGTAGCCGAGCAGTTCCTTCCAGGGCGCGGACAGGTCCTTGTAGGCGGCGAGCACCGCCACCAGGGCGCCGAAGGTCAGGTCGCCCCGGATCACCAGCCAGCCACCGATGGCATAGAACAGGAACGGCGTCAGCTGTGCGATGAAGTTGTTCAGGAACTTGATGAGGAACTTGCGCCGGTAGATCTCGTAGCGGATGTCGAAGATGACGCCGAGCCGCTCGGCGACATTCGCCAGCGCCCAGCGGGCACCGTCATTGGCGTGGATCTCCTCGATTGCGGAAATCGACTCGCCGATCCGTTCCGACAGCTGGCGTACCGTGCGAACCCGTTCCTTGCCCAGTTCGTTGACGCGGCGCTGCAGCTTCGGAATCATGTAGGCCTGGATCGGGTAGAGCGAGATCGCGGCAAGCCCCAGCATCCAGTCCTGCACGAACATGAAGATCAGGATCGTCAGCAGCGTTCCGCCCTGGAAGGCGGGAAGGGCGATGGAATCACCGACGAACCCGCCGAGCGGCTCGACCTCGGCAGTGATCATCTGGATGATCTCGCCCTGGCTGGTGCGCCTGAACCGGCCGAGCGGAAACCGCAGCACCCGCCCGTACAGGAGATAGCGCAGCCGGCGCAGCATGCGTTCGCCGAGTTGCCCCCGGAACACGTTTACGACGTACTTGAAGGCACCGTTGACACAGACCAGAGCCAGGAACAGGCCGCTCAGGACAAACAGGTACTGGATCTGGTCGACGGACACGCCGAACAGATCGCCGGGAAGGTTCTCGCCGCCGATAGCCTCGTTGATGATGGTCTTGGGCAGTTCCAGCGAGACGTACAGGAACGGAAAGGAAAGCCCGGTCATCACCAGCAGCAGGACCTGGTCCCGCTTGCTGTAACGCCAGATGAAACCGAAGAGCGTCCGTTCCATGCCGTGCGGCCCTTCCAAGAACCTGCCCGCGGCCAGGCCTGCTGCGGCCGCCACCGTCGTCCGGTCTACTCGATCCTACATTTCCCGCGTACCGGTTTGAACCGCGGGTGACGGTACGGGTGGTCGCACACCCGATTTACGTTGACGCGATCCTGCACTATACCATCCGGCTCCGGACCGAGGGCGGCGCCGATCCGACCGGCCAGTGCTGGCGGCGTATCCCGTAACGCACAGCCAGTGGATAAGACATCGTGACACGCACCTGGTCGCCCCCGCGTGGCGATGCGCGCATCCTGATGTACAGCCACGATACCATGGGGCTCGGTCACCTGCGCCGGTGCCGCGAGATCGCGCACTGGCTGGTAGCGCGCAACGACAGGCTCTCGGTCGTGGTCCTCACCGGCTCGCCGATGTCCGGGAAGTTCCGTTTCCACGACCGGGTGCGGGTGGTCCGTCTTCCAGCGGTCCGCAAGCTGCAGAACGGCGACTACATGTCGCGGGCCGCCCATCGCGACATCGACCAGACCGTCGGGATGAGGGAATCGATCATTTCACGCACCGCGCGGGAGTTCGATCCCCACCTGTTCATTGTCGACAAGGAACCCTGGGGCCTGCGCGGCGAGGTGCGCTCGGCGCTCGAACTGCTCAAGTCACGCGGAACCGCGCTGGTGCTGGGGTTGCGCGACGTGCTCGACGAGGCCGCCGCCCTGGTCCCCGAGTGGGAGCGCAAGGACGTGCTGCCGGCGCTCGACGGGATCTATGACGACATCTGGATCTACGGCACCCGCTGCATGTGCGACCCGCTCCACGGTCTCGACCTCCCCGGTTCGGTGCGCGAGAAGGTGCGCTACACCGGCTACCTGCAGCGCCGGGCGCCGGAACCTGCCCCCGGCACCGCCGGGGTGCCGGAGGAGCCCTATATCCTGGTCACGGCGGGTGGTGGTGGCGACGGTGACGGCCTGATGGACTGGATCCTGCGGGCCTACGAGCACGATGCCGGCCTGCCGCTGCTGGGACTGCTGGTCCTGGGGCCGTTCATGCCGCGGGAACGAACGCGTGACCTGATGCGCCGTGCCGAGGCACTTGAGCGCATCAGGGTCATCATCTTCAGCCCGGAAATCGAGATCCTGATGTCGAACGCCGCTGCGATCGTTGCCATGGGTGGCTACAACAGCTTCTGCGAGATCCTGTCGTTCGACAAGCCGGCCCTGATCGTTCCGCGGACCGAACCGCGCCTCGAACAGCTGATCCGGGCCAGCCGGGCACGGGACCTCGGTCTGGTCAGCATGCTTGTGGACCAGGACGACCGGGATCCGGAGGTCATGGCGGGCGCACTGCGCAGACTGCCCGGCCAGGACAGGCCGTCGGAACGGATGGCCGAGGGCATGCTGAACGGCCTGGAGCAGGTCGAGCTGCTGACCGCGACATGGCTGCCGGACATGAACCGGCAGGCGGTGACGTGAGCGGAGGCGGCACCGTCGGAGTGGTGGTGAAGGGTTACCCGCGCCTGTCCGAGACCTTCATCGCCAGGGAACTGCTCTCGCTCGAGGAGGCCGGAGTGGATCTCGTCATCGTCTCGCTGCGCCATCCCACCGATCCCGAGGTGCACGCGATCAACCGGCGCATCACCGCGCCGGTGCTCTACCTGCCGGAATACCTGTACCACGAGCCGTCCAGGGTCGCGCGCGCCTGGAGAAGCGTGCGGCGATGGCCGCGATACCGGGCGGCGCGGCGCCACTGGCTTGCCGACCTGCGGCGTGACCGCACCCCCAACCGGGTGCGCCGTTGGGGACAGGCGCTGGTGCTGGCGGAAGAACTCGAGGGACGCGTGTCGCGTCTCTACGCGCATTTCCTGCACACCCCGGCGTCGGTCGCCCGCTATGCCGCCATGCTGCTCGGTGTCCCGTGGTCGGTGTCGGCCCATGCGAAGGACATCTGGCTGACACCGGAATGGGAGAAGCGCGAGAAACTCCTGGACTGCGACTGGGCGGTGACCTGCACCGCCTACGGTCACACCCACCTCGAGAGCCTGGCTCCAGGCCGGGTTGCGCTGTGCTACCACGGCATCGACCCGGACGTCCTGCCCGCGGGCCCGGTGCTGCGGCCCGCGCGCACGGGCGGGGAAGCCGGAGCACCGCTGCAGCTTCTGTCGGTGGGACGCGCTGTTCCCAAGAAGGGATTCGACCGGCTGCTCGATGCGCTGGCACTGCTGCCGGACACGGTGCACTGGCGCTGGACCCATATCGGCGGCGGGCCCGATCGTGAGCGTCTCGAGCGGCAGGCGACCGCACTCGGCCTGGCCTCCCGGATCGACTGGCAGGGCCCGCGGACCCACGATCATGTGTTCGCGGCGTGCCGTGGCGCCGACCTGTTCGTGTTGCCGAGCCGGATCGCCGAGGACGGTGACCGTGACGGCCTGCCCAACGTGCTGCTGGAGGCAGCGAGCCAGGGACTGTGCTGCCTCGCAAGCGACGTGGCGGCGGTCAGGGAACTGCTCTCGCACGGCGAGACTGGCTGGCTGGTGCCGCCCGACGACCCGGGTCGGCTGGCCGCGGCGATCCTGCAGCTCGCAGGTGACCCGGCCCTGCGCCGGCGTCTCGGGGACGCGGCCTGCGAGCGTGTTCGCAGCGAGTTCGACCACACCGGTGCCGTTGCTACCCTGCTGCGTCGTCTCGGAGCTCCGGCCCGCGAGGCTGCATGAGGATCGCGTTCCACGCCCCGCTCAAGCCGCCCGACGCCCCCACGCCCTCGGGGGACCGGAGAATGGCGCGGTTGCTGATCGCGGCGCTGCGGCAGGCCGGCAGTCGTTCGGC
>Ga0209754_1003220_pt1 | contig 11432 bp, 3 predicted proteins | sample MesohylBB_FD_187295 | JGI IMG/M metagenome (GOLD analysis project Ga0209754, IMG submission 187295) | Host-associated microbial community of the marine sponge Aplysina aerophoba from Gulf of Piran - sponge mesohyl, lysed by bead beating... | ecosystem: Host-associated > Porifera > Sponge >... | reverse complement strand
CAAGCCGAATCGGGTCTCGACGGGACGCATATAGACGCCCTGGCAGATCCGCATCAGCTCGCCCGATCGGGCGAGGCGCGACAGCGCCTGGTCGACTGCCGCGCGGCGGCCGAGGTGAAGCAGGGAGCCCGGACACAGCGGCGTAGCCTCCGGAACAGCCTGAGCGTACTCCATGATGCGCTTGGGAAGGCCCCGCATCGATCGGTGTCTCCTGTTCCTTTGTCAGAAATTTAATGGCAATGCTGTCATAATGCAACCTCAGCGCAGATTGGACACAACCCAACCACGCCGCCAAGACGAATCTTCAAGTGGAGGGCGTTTCGATCGGAGCGTGGATGACAAGAAGCCGCGTTCACGCGATGCGTCAGCATTCAGGCACCGCTGCTGCGCCGGGCACGAGACAAGCGAGGTTCTCGACAAGGGGCAACTCAAATGGGACTTCGAGAGCAGCGATTTGCGAAACGACATGGGCGCGAGCGTCGGTCATCATGTCGAGAACGTCATGATTCGGACGGACATCGGTGATCGCGAGACTGCGTGGTCTGTCAGCGAGGGGATTCAGGCGCTGTATTAGCTCCCAATCTCGGATCAGCTCCCATGCACCATCCCCGCTCGACTGAGCGGCCACAACGAGGGAGCGAACAGAGCTGTCGGAGCCGGTAATGCGATCCCGAACAGTGAACACGAATATCGGCGCGTCTAGTCCCTTGATAGCGGCGAGAGCCACGGTCAGACCAAGGGCATCGCTCACCGCTCGATCAACGACACGTAGTCCGACGCCAGCGATGTCCTCTGCGACGCTGGGTTTGGGTTCGCGAGCGAAGAGAAGATCGTAGCGATCAACGACGGCGATTGCGAAATCGTCCTTCCACTCGTCCGGTGGACGGAAACGCAAGCGAACGTCCTCGGCTTGCTCGGGCCGCCGACCCCGCACAGCGAGGATGGCCTTGAAGAAGGGCACCAAGTCGGGCAGATCCACCTGAGGGATCTGAGCGGCTACCGTTCCGAAGTCGAAGCGCGCGACATGACCGACAATACTGCGAACGGTGTTGACTGCGTCCTCGCCACCGAATGTCGCGGTCTCGGTATCGAACCAGTCATCTAACGTTTGATCACCGAGGCCGGCATCGGCGCCCGTAAACACCTTGGTAAACATGCCGGGCGATGCCATTCCAATCACAAGCTGGCGAATGTCCTCTGGATCGTCCATAGCGCTTTGGAACGCCAAGTTGATTCGCGCCAACTTCTCGTCCAGCAAGTCCCAGATTCGGCTTTCTACCGTGTCGGGATTCCTCACGGTGATGACGTCGACGGACTCGGTCTGGCCGTAGCGGCTAAGGCGACCGACCCGCTGATGCAGACGCATGGGATTCCACGGCAGGTCTACATGAATCAAAGCGCTGCAATGCCCTTGAAGATCGACCCCCTCACCGGCCGCTTCCGTGGATACGAGGAAGCGAACTTCGCCCCGGTTGAACTGTTCCGCCGCACGGCGTCGGTCTTCCTGGCGGTCCGAGATGTTGCCGGACGAGTCCCACACATCTTCAACCAATCCGTCACCGTTAATAAACGCCACACATCCGTCGCCGTAGCGCACGTGCAATGCGCTCATGAGGAGCGCCTGAGTCGCCTTGTATTCGGTAAAGAAGAGCACGGAATTTTTGGCGAACGATTCGTCCACTACGGCGAGGATGCGTTCGATCTTCGTTTCATCGGTGACCTCGTTTGCTGCGACGAGCAATTCCTCCAAGGCGGGAATCTCGTCTGGATTGAGATCGACCCCACTCAGAGACTCCGCAATCCGCTCTTCCAGGCGACTGATCTCATCCAAATTCGCCGGGTCGTCCTCATCCCGCAATTCTTGGAGGCGGGCCAGAGCCTTGCGTGAGTCATCGAGTTTGGTCTTCGCCAGCCGAAGTCGGTCCAGTCGACGAGCAAGAGCCCGGCGTACAGCCGCGACGGAACTCGAGGCCAGCTTCTGCATGGTGATCAGGATCAGGATGACCATGCGTCGGTCTTGGAAACCAAGGCTGGCCGCGTACGCCTTGCCAGTCATGATGAATTGCGTGAGCTGCTCGTAGAAGTGCGCCTCTTGCGGAGAATATGCGTAGGTCTCCCGTCGCGACCGCACGGGTGTGAAGAGCGGCTGGCCGGACATGTCCGTGACGGATTGTTTATTGTTGCGGATCATGACGGTGCGGAGGCGTTCGAGCTGGTCTTCAAGCGGCTGTTCGGGATCGAACTCACCAGGGCGAAGCAGCTTGAGCAGTGACAGGAATCCACCGTCCTTGCCCCGATGCGGTGTACCCGTAAACAGTACGAGCGACTGAATCTTGCCCCGCTCCTCGAGACCCTCCAGCAGCTGGTAGGAAAGCGTACGTTGGCCTCGTTCGTCCACGTTCATGTGGTGGGCTTCATCGACGAGGACTAGGTCCCAAGGCTTGGCCTCAAATAGACGCCTCCAGCGATTGTCCGTGTCAAGACGCAACGTATGTGCGGAGGCGATGATCCGGTCTTGAGTATTCCAGTAGTCTGCGGCTTCCGTATCGGCGGCAGCAACGTAATTCGAGATTCGGATGTCGAACATCTCCCTCAGTCGCACCTGCCACTGTTCGACCAAGCTGGCTGGCGCGAGAATAAGTAGCCGTCGCACCCGGGCTGACGAAAGTAATGGTGTGAGGATGAGGCCGGCTTCTATTGTCTTGCCGAGTCCCACGTCGTCAGCGACCAGCCATCGCGTGGGCCAGGTTTCGAGAACACGCTTGCAAACCCAGAGTTGGTGGGGCAGCAAGGCTATGCGTGATCGGGAAAAGACGCCCCAAGCATCATTGACGGAACGTATGCATTCGGCGAGGATTCTAGTCACGACTGGCAGAGCGGGATCGAACTGCTGGGCGGCCATGCGCTCCGCGAGACCCTCCAACAATTCGAGATCGGCGGCCAGGCATTCCTCTATCCCATGGTCGAATCGGACGACAACGCTGTCGCCGCGGCTCAGCACGACTTGGCCACGTCCGAAACGGGGATGGCGCACTGCCGCGTCGCTGTCGAAGAGTGTCATGATTGCTCCAAACCGAAGCGGTGCCGCAGTTCCACGTTCGAGTCCACATGGCGAAGCGGTATGTCGAATCCACGATGAAGGTTGGGACTTGCCGTTTCCAACTCGGAAACGAGAAAGTCGAACACACCGTGAGCCTTATCTGAATTGGTCGCACCTGCTTCAAGCTCTAGCCCGAGCGATCGAAGGAGTTTGAGAACGAGTTCCGAAGGCACCCAGCAGTCCGGGAACAGGTGTTCGCCGTCAAGGACTCCAAGACGCACGAGTTCACGAAGCACCCAATGGAGGCCCATGTTCAATGGTGCGGGCGGAGCATCGAAATGTGTTCCTGCACCCGTAAGGGCTTCGTCGACACGGGGCGCGAGCAGCCGAGTAATCTGGTACATGCCCTCGGGTCGCAGTCCGGCTGACTTGAGCAGACGAACATAGACCTCCCGATACCGGCTAAGTTGGTAGATTGCTGGAAACAGAGACATCCAGCGGGGATAGGTCAATCTATCCAGCGCCTCGTCTTGCCAGTCGCGCAGCATTTGCATCCAGGCGCCGATGTCGTCTGGGTCTTTGAAAGTGTCCCACCAGCCTTGCTCGTGGGCCACTTCGAGGAAGCGTCGGTGGTCATGATCTTGGGCTCGACCAAGGCTCTGGCATGCACCCAAAACGAGCAGGGCGAGCCAATGATCGACCGACCCGGCCTGCAGGCAGGCTGAAATGTCGTCTCGACGCAACCACTCCGGCCAAGCGCGTTTCTCGTAGGCAACGAACACTTCGCCGCGCACCGCAGAATCGTCCCACCATTCGAGTAACTGTTGGAAGAATGTCTGGGGGTCGGGCCGAGCGGGAGGCGGTTCTTCTAGAAAAGGTTGACGGTCGGGAAACAAGGCACCCAGTAATCTCTGGCGTCGCCAGGATTCATCGCACACGTCTTCGAGCAAGCTGTGGACATCATCGTAGTTCCGAAGCCACTGCGGCCGGGCGTCGATGGGGATAAGATGCGAAAGGACGTGGTCCTGCAACTCGCCAAACAACAGATAGCGAACTGCGGCCGGTCGTAGACTGTTCTTGAGGTCCATATACCAGACCGCAATTTCGGCAGCGTCGACCCTGTGCTGCATTCGAAGCCATCGGAAAACGGTCCAATCTTCGCTGCGTTGAATGTAGGCCGAATCGAGAACTCGAGCGCCGGGAGCAAAGGCAGACCGCAGGAATTCGTCCTCAAGATCTCCTTCGATGTCATTTCCGAGTTCGGGACTCTTGCGGATCAGCAACCTTCGCAATGGCTGGTAGCTGCCGTCTGCGGCCCGGGCGTGAACCTTTCCCCGCCAGGCTGCGCCATGCGGATCCTTGGTAAGCAGGTTCCAGGGCGAAGCTTTCGAGAGAGGTCGTAGGGCATGCAACCGCGTGGGCATTAGGCGATAGTTCCATCGATCAGTCAGGCCGGCCAGCAGGTCGCACGGTCGAAGTGGCGTTGAACGGATACCGTTCGCCTGCGTGCCGGTAGGATTCAGCAGTGGAGAGAGGAGGCCGTCGGTTTCTTCCGAGACGACGCGGCGGCCATCTAGCAACTGCAAGAAGTCTCCGTCGTCCACTTCACAGAGAGCGGCGCAGAGACTCGGGTTGTCCAAACCGTCGACTGCGACTTCCCAGGACGAGCCTGAATTGAGTGGCGGAAGGAAAGGCGAAAACGGTGCAGGAAGACCAGTGGGCACAACTGAACGGGCGGTCATCCATGCGGACAGTCCGGATCCAGCGCCATGTAACTTGAACAGAAACGTCCGGCGCAGCTCGTCGGTATTGTCGATGCCGGAGGCTAGCACCTTCCAGAGCGAGGACATGAATTCCCGACCATCACCTTCGATGGTCGACCATTTGCCGCCTGGCGTTGGCTTGGCCGAGGCGTCGTGCAGCTTGATCAGAGCTTCTCCAAGCGCTTCACCGAGGCTTTGGGCTGACCGAAGGGTCGCGTTGTCATCGAGAGACACATGGGTTCGTCCGGGGTCGAGTTTGAAGGGCCCATTGACGACATATCCGCAACCCCAGGCTTCGCTTGTAGGCGTAACGTTCCATAGAAACGGTACTTCCGCGTGAAATGCTGTTGGGACACCGTCTCGGAGGCCGACGGCCAAAGCGGCAGTCCCCATGTCTTCCCGTCCCTCATCGGAGGGTCGCAAACGAAGGATTTGCCATCGGCCCACGTGGTTGGGCAACTCGGTCACGGCGCCGAGAGACCACCCGGGGGCGCCTTCGATCGGCCTGCTGTCAAAGACATGGACTCCCGGGAAGGGGCCGCCTTCAACAATCACCTTCTGAAGGTGCCGCGCAAAGACTGGCAACAGAACTCGTGCGTAGGCGAAACGACGGAAGACCTGCTCGATCAGGGTCTGTAATGCGATATCTTGCCGGAGTGGCAAGCGGACCCGTGTTGGTCGCCGGCCATCGATCATCATCGAGTCCGTTTCGTCCGAGACAGCCTGTTCCCGTGGCAGCAATGCGCCGGCAATGGAAAACGCGATGAAGTCGCTGATCACGGATGGAGATGAAGAAATGAGGTGAACGGACTTGAAGCCGAGGCCAAAGCGACCGGTCGTGGAGGACGACCGGGGCTCTCCGGGTGCCTCGCCGGGTTTTCCACTCAGATTCATGAGCATCATGAAATAGAGATCCTGATCCCACTGACGCTCGCGCCCGGGCGGAAAGGCCGCGCCACCGGTGTCGTTTATTGGACGCCCCCAATGGGTGACGTCCAAGGTCGGCCCGTCGTGGTCGTGGACTTGAATCAATAACTTGCGGGTGGCGGGCGGCAGGGGCCCGCCATTGATCTGGGCAGCCTGCGTAAGTGCGTCGTCGGCGTTCTGTGCCAGCTCCAGGAGAACGCTGTCGGTTCCGTAACCGTAGCGGCGCATCAATTCGTTGACCCGCTGCCATAGGAACGTCTGGTGATCGGGTGCTTCGATAAGATTCGCCAAGCGATCAACGGCATTTCTCTCGATCTCAAGCGTCTCGTGAGAGGGCGCTTGCTCTCGCTTCCTTTGCGCCTGTTCGGCCTCCCTCAGGCCGTTGCGGAGCGACTCGTTCTCTTTCACGTCGAGCTGTCGAAGCGTCAGCGGCAGATGCGCCTTGATCGAGGCGAGTACGGGGCCAAGGTCCGCCTGAGAGCTCTTCCCCCATTGGGACCACCAGCGGGATATCTTCTCGCGATCCAGCTCAAGGTACTGGGTTGCCCATCTTTCCACGGTGCCGCCGAGCAGGCGTATGAGTTCGGAACTGGAACGCTTCTGCGGTTCCACATCACGCAGACTGATCTCCCAGAATTCGCCAAGCGGCGCGAGCGCATACCGCGACTGGGGATATCGATGGGGGTCAATGGCGAACAGGGTCTCGTCGTCGTGGTGGGCCTCCATGTCGACCCGCGATCCGAGGATGTTAACCGCACTCACGCGATCGCCATGCGCGACCTGCGGGGAGATCCAGACACTGACATCTGCGCACGGACTGTGTCCCTCGGGACCGACGAGCTTGCTGCGTACGCCGTCGATGCTGACATCTTCGCCAAGCCACTGTTGGGAGAGGGTCTCAATGACACCGTGCAAGCCGCTTCCCAGCAAACTTAGAAATGCGCCTACTGCACCATGCGGGAGCCGACCATGCCAAGGTTGGAAGTACTTCTCCAAGGTCTCAAGCGGAGATTCGATGGTGCTGCTTTCGGCTTGGTTCAGCAGAGGTTTCGAGTCCTCACCAGCCGCGCAGAGAATCGGTCGCAACTCGGAGATCAGCAGATGCTGACGGGCAACACCGATTTCGGTTTTCGCTACATCCTGACTCGCGTGCCAGTTTCCGTCTTGCGTCGGTAGCTCGAGTTTCGGCAGAACGTGCGTGAAGAATTCTTCCGTTTCCGAAAAGCAGTTCAAGAGGGTACGAAAAAGGAGCCCGCCAACGGAGTCTTTCGGCGGTCTGGAGGCCGCAAGGCATGTGAGCATTTCGATCTGACATTGCACGGGGACAGGCCCGCAGAGCGCTTTAGCCAAACTTACAAGCGGTACGGAAGTCTCTCGAAATCCGGTGGGGCTGGAACCCAAGGCGTGCCTAACGGTGTGGATAAGCTTCCACCCGGGATGATTAGCGGCGAGCGGCGTTTCAAGTGCGCGGACGACCAATGAAGCGTCGACCTGCATCGGGTCTGGGAAGATAAGCCAAGAACCGCCATTCGCCTGGGCTACCCGATCGGAATCCAAGGCGTCGATGATGCGCTGTAGTTGGCGCTCGCGGCCCAAGCGCCCGAGAATCTCTCGAACCACCGGCTCCGCTGCTGGCCAAATCGCGGGATCGACCGCGTTCGGAAGGCGCTTGTCGCCGAAAGAGTCATACTTGGCTAATTCGGTGACGGCGTGGAGCACCTCCTTGGGGGCGACAAGCACAGCATCCGGCGCAAGGCCATTATGGTCGCGGTGGGGCAGCCAACGCCTGCGTCGCATCAGTTCGCGCAGGCCCGGGGCGCGCGGCAGCGTGACATGACCGTCGGCGGAACGAACGCTCCGCACGATGCGACCGGCGAAACGCCACGGCTGCGAGTCCTCCAGCATGAGTTGGAGAATGCCGTCGTCGTCCATTTCGGGAACGGACGCATAGAGATGCGCAACCTCGGACTCCGGGTCCAGCAGGCGTACTTCCGATCCGAGTTCCGGCGGTAGTCTCAAATTTGCTCTGCTTCCAGTTGAACGGCGAGCGTGGGGGTTGAACGCTGCGCGGTTCCCGTCGACACCGCGGTGCAGCGGGATCCCGCTCCAGCGTCGTTGAGCCTCAGGTTCCGCGCTGTACAAGTGCTTGAGCAGATGTAGCGCCTCGCTGTCGGTGAGCGATGTCCAATCGACACGCTGCTCTAGGCAATCTTCGAGAAGGCGGTGTAGTACTTCGAGATCGGCGCGACTGACGGAAAGGGCACTCGCGAGGTCGTTCGAAATTGACTCTACCCAGTTGCCTTGAATGGCGCGCCATGATTGGTCGAGCAGCCGCAGGAGGATGCGCAAGGCTTGCCCGTCCTCAGCGCGGCCATAAAAGAGCTCCGTCTCGGGTCCGACCACATTGGCGGTATACCCGGCAAGGAGCGTACGAGCGGCGAAGCATACGTCGTCGTTCGAGATGCTGGGCGAGAGTCGGTTGAGCAGGCGTGTTCGACGGGTAGGTTCGGCAAACCGCTTAGCTTCGAGGACTGCAGTCGCCAATGCCTTTGGCGTCGGCAACGGCGCAGCTGCTACCGCCGCCAGTGCGTCCCCATATACCAGCCAAACAGATTCGCCGAGAGCGTTTGCAAGTTCCGCAACGGCTTGCTTCGGGTCGCTGAGGCGTTCTGATCGAAATCCATCCCCACTGTGGTCGTCCGAAGTCGGGCTGGTGAATACTCGGCAGTTATCGATCTGCTGGCGGAGATTGAAGATTGACCAGGCTTCTTCCCGATCATCCGGCAGCCTGATCGCTCGGAGCAACGGGAGCCGAAGGAGACGGTGGCCCATGGAACCTTCATGTCGTACGGATAGTAGTGTCTCGGCCAGGAGAAGGCGCGAGTGCCGCAACCGATCCGATTCATTCCCGGCTTCCAAGCGTCGTCCCAAGGTAGACAGCGCGGTATCCAGGCGCTGTTGGTCAAGCTGCGATGCCCGTGGAAGGTCACTTCGATGCCGTCCGAATGGGACCAAGAACAATCCTCTACCAATTGCGTCTTCGGCGGCGAGTTCAACAACCGCCTGCAAGCTCTCCACGGGTGTCTCCAACAGCCAGGCCGTGGGCAATGCTTCGCATAAACCTCTCCATGCGTCCCGCAACTCGTCGCGCGACTCACGCGAGGTGTAACGACTGATGGTGTGGGAAAGTGCGCCTTGGGCGAAGCTTTGCACCAGCCAAAGGGAGATTGCGGTCGCGCGACTGTCTTCGGTACAAGCGGCCGGCCCAAGCACATGCCGAACAAAATTTTCGATCCACCGCAGAGATTGCGGAGACGAGAACTCGTCGGCTGGGATACTGTTCAGGAGACCTTGAAGGCAGTCGACGGGCCATTCGGCGAGCTCGCCTGCGAAACGCGGAGCGTCGTGGTCGACGAAGACGACGTCGCCCGCGCGTTTAGTGCAGTCGGCGACAAACAGTCTTCGAACGGTGTTCGGTGCTTGATTCCAATTCGGGATGGATAGAACCGAGCACGCTTTGGCGTCCAAGGCTTTCCATCGAACTCCATCCGACACGACAGTCGGCAAAAGCCAGTGCCGGTTCGTGATGAAGGCGAGGCGGTTGGTAACCATGGTCGAGCGCGAGACCGCTTCCAGAAGACTTCGTGCTGCGCTTTGGTCGACACCGACAACGGCCTTGGCGAGCGTGCTTGGCAACAGAGGAAGCAGCAACTCTTCGCAGAGCGTGCGGTTCCATCGGGTGCGCATGTCGCCATCGACTGCGGTACTGCCGGCTTGGTCGCTGACACCGGGAATGGACCTGCGGTCCTGCGAGGGCCAGAAATAGCCGTGCAAGATGATCTCCCAAGCTGGTGAGAGGCCCTCGCTTTCGACTATCGCACTGGAAACGGGCTCGGGATCGTCGTCCAACGGCAGGAACACGGCCCAGCGCAACCGCATTCCCTTTAGCTCGGCATCGGGGGCGAGGGGCTGCAGCACCGTTACAGCAGCGTGAGCAAGCGCTTTCCGCGGGATCGTGGAGTAGCGGCCGTTCCGCCACTGCGCCGATTGTGGCCAATCGTCTCGCGACCGGAGGCCGTGTAACTCTGGACTTCCGACCGCTTCGATCCCTACGACGTTCCAGCTTGAGCCGTTAGATGCAATCTCGCCGTGAAATGGCCGGTGGTGAACCTGTAGGCCATCATCGAGATACCGGCCGACCCAGCCCGCCGCATTGCGCTCTACGCGCATCAGATTATCGCGGATTGTCACGCTCTCTGGCGTGGCCGCGAGATTCGTTTCGATGGTTTCTAGATGTCCGCACTGCGCCAGCAGCAGTGCTGCGGGCTCGGAACGCCTGAACCAAGAGCAAAGATCGTCCGATTGCGAGCGGATTTCGCCCAACCCGTATGGGCGCCCCCCTGCCCCTCGATCGAGATGACTGCGACTCCGAAGCGGGATCCAGAGCAGAAGGCCATCGGTAATCGGTCCAAGCAGCTCTCTGGTGACGGAGCGAAGCCGGTCTACCTCTTCCGCGTTGATGATATCCCAGTCAGGATGAAGGGGGTCTGCTTCTTCGTTCTCGCCAGTGCCTACCCAAGGATTCAAAACGCCAGCCCGCCACTCCGAGTCTTTTGCACCGATGTAGAGGAACGCCTCGCAAATGTGGAACACGCTCTTCAGCCCAATGCCGAATGTGCCGATCTTGTCGACATCGCCCTCCTTCGATCCACCGATAGCCTTGTGCAGCGCCTCGCGATCCTCGTCAGGAAACGCGCCGTTGTTAGCCACAAGAAGTGCTGGTCCGCGAAGCAGACTGTTTCGAGCATTAGGCCAACCGCGCTCCAGTACCGTAAGTGCGAGATGGCGGGCGCGCGCATCGTCGGCATTCTGGGCAAGTTCTCGAAACAGCGTGCGTCCATCCCCAGCATCCGTGTACACGTCAGCCAAGAGGGTCTTGATCGCCTTGATCTCGTCGAGCGGACTTCGGACGATACCGGCGTCGAGACGGACATCGATGTGGGGCGAGCGCTTCTTTTGCGTTCTATCGTTCACCGAACCATCCTGCTCTTCGCTGATCGTGTCGTGTAATTTTCGCCGAATACGGCCGCCCTGTTGTGCGCTGAGCGCATCGACTTCACTCTATGCCGAGCGCCGTCGATCCCCTGCGGCCCGCTGACAAGGTCAGTGCATCGTGGCTTTCGGTTTCGCGACCACTCCCGGGTCGAACCGCAGGAACCGGTCGAACACCGGTGTCTTCCGCCACATCCCGCTGCCGCGGTCTCCCGCATGGTCTCCCTGGCACTCCACTAGCCCGTCCGCGCTTCCACGATAACGCGGCCTCGCCCGCGCCGGACAACGTATCCGCCCCGCCGGATCTGAAGCTTGCCTTGCTGGATCAGGCACCACAGGTTATCGGCGATAACCTTGGCGTTTTCGTCGGCTTCCGGCTCAACGTCAGCCGCCTGGGCGAGCCATTTGGAAAACGCCTCGTCGGCAATGGCGGGCCCCAGAGACTTGCGAAGTGCGTTGAGCACTGCGTGTTCATTCTACCCATGTCGGGGCAGATTGCACCGTTCATTATCCATGGCATGCGCATTTCAGACGACGGCTGCGCCTTAAGTGCATGGAGTATCGTGCAGACGGGCCTGTCGCCTGTGTCGAGGTCCATCCAGGAGAGATCATCAAGCTCCCGGCCTGGATGCTTGACCCGGTGGCCTGCA
>Ga0209754_1003218_pt1 | contig 11434 bp, 9 predicted proteins | sample MesohylBB_FD_187295 | JGI IMG/M metagenome (GOLD analysis project Ga0209754, IMG submission 187295) | Host-associated microbial community of the marine sponge Aplysina aerophoba from Gulf of Piran - sponge mesohyl, lysed by bead beating... | ecosystem: Host-associated > Porifera > Sponge >... | reverse complement strand
GGTCTCGCCGTGCGCCACGAGGACGCCTCCCTTCTGTCGCGCCTGAACGGCGCGCTCCGGATTATCCTCGCCAATGGCACCTACGAGCGGATCAACGCCCGCTACTTCCCGTTCAGCATCTACTAGATTGGCTGCGTGCCAAAGCGCGCGCATGTCATCCGAAGCGTCGAGTTCGGTGAGGCAGTCCTGGATGAGAACGCGTGCCGGCATGGCGGATGCTCGAGGGGTCCCGCAAAGCGGTTGCCGCAAACCCGCGACGATCGCCCATCATCGCAAGGCGCGGCACCTGCACGAAGAGCCTGGCTGGTTTCTTCGATACCGGGGCGCGGCGCGGATCTCCGTGGCGTCCTGCGGCGGGGGCCCCGACGTATCCGCCGAGCGCCAGCCACAACGGCTCTGGAGCGCCGAGCGGAAAGCGCAGATCGTGCGCGAGAGCTTCCGGCGAAGCACCGGCGCCCCGTCCGACATAGCCCATGCACCTGGAAGCGTCTCCTCGAAATGTCGATGCCGACGATGCCAACGTTGTCCATGGATGCTCTCCTTATCCCGTGACCGCGCACAACGTGTGTGTTTCTCTGGCGCATCGTGACGCCGTAAAAAGGGGGCGTCCGCTCCATCGCTTGCGAAAGCGACCAAACGGCAAAGGGAAAGCAATGCGAAGCCATAGGAAACTCATCAAGGGATTGAGGCTTCCGCCCGACCGGGCGAACAACATCGACCCTGTCCCGCTGCGGTCGTTCGACGGAGTGGCGACCGAAGGGGTGAACATGACCGGGAGATACAGCTTGGCCGCGCGCCTGTTGCCCTGGATCATGGCCGTGGGTTTCGTCTGCACGGCGCTTGCCGCGCCGGCCGCCGCCGAAGGCAAGCGGCTCACGACCGAGACGGAATTCCGGGAACTGGTCGTCGACCGGCAACTGACAGGCGACCGGACGATCTTGTGGTACACCGGCGACGGCAGGATGACGGGCAACGTGCGTGGCAAGCGGATTGAGGGACAGTGGAGTTGGGTCGGCGCTAACCTGTGCCGGACGGCGACGTTGGGGGACGAGGACCTGGGCTACGACTGCCTGGCGTTCTTCGTCATCAACGACCTTGTGGTCGTCGTTCGCGACGAGGGGAGCGGGAGGGCGTTTGCGCTCCGGTTGCCCAACAAGGGCAGTCAACCGGGCGACTACGAAGAGTTTGCCTGTGTTAGCTGCTGACTGCCATGACGTGACCGGCCGCATGACGTTCGGAGGGTGCGAGCAAAGACCAAGGGTGTCGCCGTACTCGACCCGGCCCGCGACCTGAAAGGCGCGATCCCGGAGACGCCGACGAAGGCGCGGTACCGCTGGACGAAGCGGCTACGGCCCAGGGCCGGACCGAAATCCAGGTCCGCGCGGAGTTCAGTCCACGCCTGGAAGAGACCAACGGCTGAAAATCTGCCGGGGAAGGCACGCCGGCGGGTAGTCGCGAGAGGGTGGATGGCTACGGCGTTTCCGCCGCCGGCGGCCGTTCGTTTATCAGGGCCTCGATGCGGTCCGCGATCCGCTGCGCGGACTCGCGTAACTGCCCGATGGTCCAGTCCGCCGCGTAGCCCTCGGTGACGCCCGGGGGCGCGGCGTGGTTGACCAGCCCTTTGGTCAGCGGGTGCGGCAGCAGCGATATTCCACATGGTGCTCCGGGCCATGCCCGTTATCCGTAAATGGTCGCGTGACGCCGTTGAGCGAGACAGACGCAGTGGGATTGCTTGGGAGTATTCTTGTCGTCGACAGACATTGCCGGGGCGCGGTTCGATGAATTTCGGAGCGCATATATCGGAGCGTGAACTCGACTGTCGGGCCCGGCAAAGAGCCCGCTTCCGTATTGGGGCAGTTCATGTCAAGCACCGAGCTTCGCGATCCTGCGGCTTGGCGCAGTCGTTCGAATATCAAGCACCTCCACCTGCGTCAGTTCGTCTCGCAGGCTTCGTCAATACAAGTGATTGTCATGGCAGAAGCGGCGGATCGAGTCTTCAACGCGGCGCCGAAAAGGGAGCACCATCCCGGATGTCTCCGTCGCCAGGCTCTCTTGAATTTGCAATTTGCCGATCGTGCTCGGCTCTTCAGGTCGCTCGTGTGACACGCCGGCCCCTGGGACATTCTCCGGTTCGATGCAGTAGAGTTCCAAATGCATGCCGACGCCGTGTGCAGGCTGAACAGACGATGGGTCGCCGCGCTTTCGGGCCTGCCAAATCCAGCGCAATTTCGCTTGCTACTCGGAACCTCGCTGTTCGTACAGCGGTTTCAGGCATCGCACGCCATGCCGGCCCGCAACCTTCCATTCGGGAGGCCGGCGGCAGACTTCCTTTGCGAACGGGCATCGGGGCCGGAACTCGCAGCCTGTGGGACGCGTGGCGGGGCTCGGCGGCTCTCCCAGCAGCGCCACGCGCTCGAGGCGGGCGTCGGGATCGGGTACCGGGTTCGCGGACAGGAGGCACAGGGTGTAGGGGTGGCGCGGCGCGGAAAAGATATCCTCGGTTGCGCCCTCCTCGACGAAACGGCCGAGATACATGATTCCCATTCGGTCTGCGATGTGTTGTACGACGTTGAGATTGTGGGTGACGATCACCATCGCGAGGCCCAGGCGCTCCCGCAGATCGTTGAGCAGGTTCAGGAGCTCGCCTTGCACCGAAACATCGAGTCCGGCAGTAGGTTCGTCGGCCAGAAGCAGCTTGGGCTCAAGCGCCAGCGCCCGTGCAACCCCGACGCGGCATGCCTGGCCGCCCGAGAGCTGGTAGGGATAGCGGCCGCCGAACTCCTCCGTAAGCCCGACCAGCTTGAGCAGGCGTCTCGCCTCGGCATCCAGATCGCGTTTTCTGATTCCCTGGATGCGGTAAGGCTCCGTGAGGATTGACCGCACGGTGAGACGCGGGCTGAGGCTGCCGACCGGGTCCTGGAAGGTCATCGCCATATGGCGCCGCAGCGGGCGAAAGGCTCGCGCGCTCATGCCGCGCAGCTCACGTCCCTGAAACCTCACCGAGCCTGCGTGCGAAGGGAGAAGTCCGGCAACGGCCCGGATCAGGGTGGTCTTGCCCGATCCGGACTCTCCGACGATCGCATAGGTCTCCCCGGGTTCGACCCGGAAGGAGACCCCGGCGACTGCGGTCATGGCCCCGAATTCGACTCGCAGATCGTCAACTTCGAGAAGTTCGCTCATGCGGAGGAGATCGGTTGGTTCAGCCAACAGGCGACCGTACGCGCGGCGCCGTGCGGCGCCGGCGACGGGCGCTGGTTGGCGCAGCGCGGCAGGGCCTCCGTGCAGCGATCGCGGAAGACGCACCCGCCGGGCAGGGCCAGCAGGTCAGGAAGCTCGCCAGGGATAGTCGGCAAGGCCCGGCTGGGCATCTTGGGTCGAGCCGGGTCGCATTCGATCAGGCGCCTCGTATAGGGGTGTCCCGGATCGTGAAAGATATCGCGCACCGGTCCGGTTTCGACCACCTCTCCCGCGTACATGACCACGACCCGGTCGCACAGTTGGGCGATGACGCCAAGATGGTGCGATATGAACAGGATCGAGCAGCCGAGGTCCGATTTCATGGCCCTGAGGATTTCGATGATCTCCACTTCCAGCGTGGCGTCCAGGGCCGTGGTAGGCTCGTCGGCGATCAGGAGCTTGGGGCGCAACATCAGTGCCATGGCGATGGCAACCCGCTGACGCATCCCGCCGGAGAACTCGTGGGGATAGCACGCAAGGCGGGAACGGGCATCGGGAATGCCGACGCTGGTCAGCATCTCCGCCGCCCGGCGGCGCTTCTCCGCCTTCGGGATCGCTTCGCGATGCTGGATGTCGACCATCTGCGTGCCAATGGTCAGCACCGGATTGTGGGACTGCATCGGATCCTGGAAGACGACGGCGATTTCGGCACCCCGGAGCGCCCGCATCTCGCGGTCCGAAGCCTGCAACAGGTCTCGTTCCCGAAACAGGATCCGGCCGGAGCGGGCGTGCGCATTAGGTGCGGTCAGGCGCAGGATCGACGTGATCAGGGTGGACTTGCCGCAGCCTGATTCGCCCACGATACCGACGATCTCGCCGCTCGAAACGGTGAGGGATACGTCGCGCAGGGCCTTCAACGGGCCGCGCGCGGTTTCGTAATCGACCGAGAGGTTGCGTATGTCGAGCAGCGCGCCGGTCATCTACCCTTCCTCAACTTGGGATCGATGACATCGCGAAGCGATTCCCCCAGAAAGGTGAAGCTCAGGGTCGCCAGGATGATGGGAAGGGCGCCCGCGATCACGAGCCAGGGAGTCTGGCGGATCAAGGCGTAGCCGTCCTTGAGCAGCGAGCCCCAGGACGGGGTCGGCGGCTTCACGCCCATGCCCAGAAACGAGAGGCCGGCTTCCAGCGCAATGACCGTGGGAATGTCCATCGCGGCAAGCACCGCCAGCACGCCGAGGATGTTGGGCAGGACGTGGACGCCCAGGATGCGCGCCATGGACGCCCCCATCGCCCGCTCGGCAATGATGAACTCGCTGTTCCGAAGGCTCAGTGTCTGGGTTCGCGCCACCCGCCCGTAGTTGGGGATCGAAGTCATCATAACCACGAAGACCACCGTCTCGAGGCTCGGCCCGACCAGCGCGACCACCGCAAGCGCGAACATCACGGTGGGAAACGAGCGTACGGTGTCGAAGAACAGCGCCAGCAGGTTGTCGAGCCAGCGCGGCCCGTACCCGGCGATCATGCCCAGTGTCAGGCCGATCGCCATCGCCCCGAATACAGCCGGCAACGCTACCTGCAAGGCGACCCGCCCGCCCATGATCATGCGCGAGAACGTATCCCGCCCCAGCTGATCGGTACCCAGAAGGTGTGCAGGCGAGGGGCCCTGTAGACGGTCCTTCACGTTGAGACCGCTCGGGTCGTAGGGCACGATCCAGTCGGCGAGAGCCGCGCTGGCCACCAGGAGCCCGACGACGAGAAGCCCGGCCAGGCCCAACGGATCGCGGGCCACGCCGCGCAGGACCGTCGCGAGCTCGGAACGTCCTTCGCCGGTCACGGCAGCCCCGGTCCGGGTCCCTCAACACGGTCTTGGCCTGCGTCCTGCGGTACGCGCGAAGAGGGCACGATATGCGCGGGCATGCGATCCGCCAGAGGCGGGTCGAGCAGCGCAGCGGTGCCCTTGGCTCCGGCCCGCATGGTGCGCTTCGCGCGCGGAGACCCGCGATTCACGCGGGCGCCCCGGGGCAAGCCGAAGGGAGGCGCTCTTCGGCCCACCAGGTGAATCACGCCGCCCTCCGGTTGCGCTGCGCCGTGCCGAAGGCGCCCGTGCCTGCGCGATGCGCCGCGTGCTCTCCCCGCCGCGTTGCCCCGGAGGCAGGCGGCAAGCCATGACGGCGGCGGAAATGCGGACCTCCCACGCCTTTCACAGGCTGGCTCGCGCGCGCGGATCCAGCGCGGCGTTGACCAGGTCCGCCATCGCCGTGGACAGAACGAAGAGCGCGGTGGAAACCAGAACCGACCCCATGACGATGGGATAGTTGCGGGTGGTGATGGAATCTATCACCAGCTTGCCGAGGCCGGGCCGGGCGAAGACGATTTCGGTGAACACGGCCGCCGACAGCAGAAAGCCCATGCCGACGCCGATAACCGTCACCACCGGCAGAATGGCGATCCTCAACGCGTACACCAGCACGATGCGCCGTTCCGGCACGCCGAAGGCGCGGGCCGTGCGGATATGCGGCTCGCCCAGCACCTCGAGCATCGAGGCGCGCACCAGCCGGGCGATGTAGCCCACCCAGGAAAGCCCGATGGCAAAGCTGGGCAGCACCAGATGCGCCAGGCGGTCGCCCACGTCGCCTTCACGACCTGCACCGATCGCCGGAAACCACTGGAGGGAGACTGCGAATGCCAAAAGCGACACCAGCGCCACGACGAACGCGGGCACCGCAACGAAACTCACCGAAACCACCCCGGCAATCCGGTCGGCGAGCGTGTTGGGACGGGCGGCGGCGAAGGCGCCGAGCAACACCCCCAGGACCGCCGACCACAGGATCGAGGCGAAGATCAGCTCCAGGGTGTAGGGAAGCTGTTCGAAAACGATGCGGCCGACCGGACGGTTGGAAAAGACGTCGACGCCCAGGTCGCCCTGCAGCAGGCCACCATAGAAGATCGCGATCTGAACCGGCAGCGGCCGGTCCAACCCCATTCGCTCGACCAGCGCCGCCTTGATCTCCGGTGTCGCCCGCGGGCCCAGCATCACGGTGGCCGGATCCCCCGGCACCGCCCGGATCATCACGAACATCAGCGTCACCGCCACGACGAGGATCAGTCCCGCGAGGCCGAGCCGTCTGGCCGCGTACCTCAGCATCCCGGCGCTCGCGTTCCCTCCATCGGCTGGAACCGGCCAGCCTGTTCAAGCCTTGCCGAAGTAGCGCAGCAGGGGCAGACCGTCCGGCCGCAGCGCCGGCATGACGGAGGCTGCGTGAACGACCGGAGTGGCCTCGTGGGTGATGAAGCGGTACGCGCCCGACTCCTCCATCAGGTCCTGCGCCCGACGATACATCGTATCGCGCGTGGCGATGTCCGTTTCTCTCGCGGCCTCCGCGTTCAGCCGGTCGAACTCCTCGGAGCCGAAGCGCTCCCAGTTCCAGATCCCGACCTGCTCGGTGGTGAACCAGGCCGTGGCATAGTAGGGGTCGGGCGTCATCGAGAAGCGGTTGAGAACAAGCTGCAGGTCCTTCCAGCTTCCGCCCGCCGTCTCGTCGCCCAGCGTCCAGAACGTCGCGCCCTCGTGAACGTTGATCTCGACGGCGATGCCGATCGCCGCCAGGTTCGCCTGTATCACCTGCGCGGCGGTGGTATTGGCGGTCTTGTTGAGCACGTCAAGGGTGAGCGAGACGTCGCTCTCGCCTGACTCCGCCAGGAGCTGCATCGCCCGCTCGACATCAGCCTCCGGCGGCACCAGGGCCTTTTCGCGGTGGCCGATCAGGCCCGGGGCGATAATGCCCGTGGAGGGCTCGGCGGCACCGAAGTAGGCCGCGTCGAGTATCGTGGGCACGTCGATTGCGTGCTGGATCGCCTGGCGCAGCTTCTTGTTCCCCAGCTTCGGGTGATCCAGGTTCATGCCGACCCACACATAATAGAGCGAGGGATACTCCAGCAGCATGCCGCCGTTGGGAACGCCCTCGCGAAGTCGCGCGACCGAGCCAAGCGAGACCCGAGTGAAATCGATTTCCCCGGCCTCGAAGGCGATCTCGGCCGTGTTCTCATCGTCTATCGGCAGCAGCTCGATGGTGTCGAACACCGGCGCCGGCCCGTTCCAGTCGGGATTGCGAACGAGCACGGTTTTCTCCTTGGGACGCCATTCCCGGCGCAGATAAGGGCCGGATTCGGCCAGCGGATCGGTGCCGATGCGCTTGTCCGCAGCCGCTTCGACCGCCTTGCGCGAAACGATGTTGCCGGTGATATAGGGCAGCGCAATCGTCCACAGCGGGGCGAACGGCTCCTTGAGCACGATCACGCCCTCGCGCTCGCTCGTCACCTCGACATGGGACAGCGGTCCCATGTCGGGCTTGTTCGAAGCCCCGAGCGCGGGATCGACCACGCGCTCGAACGAGAACTTGACGTCGTCCGCGGTCATCATGCCGAAACCGTTGGTGAAGCCGATGTCGCCGCGCAGCGCGAACTTGATGTGCGTGGCGTCGACCTGCTCGATCATGCCGGCGGCGTCGAGCTGCCAGTCCCAATTGCGCCCCGGCTTGTACTGGATCAGCTTGTTGTAGATCGGGGCCTGGATCTCCTCGTCAGGCACCCCCTGGCTGAACGCGGGGTCAAGAGTTCGCATGTCCGCATAGGTGCGCACCCTGAGCGTTCCGCCCTCGGCTGCATGGCCGCTCCGCGGGAATGCCGCGGGCAGCGCGGCGGCGATCGCGAGGGCCGAGCCCCCCTGCATGAACCCGCGCCGGCTTATCGGCACGCTCTTCCATTGGATGGTCATCTCTTCCTCCTCCTGTGAGAGTGGAAACCCGGCTCCTCCTTCCTCAGAGAAGCCCTCGCGGAATGTCCTCGTGCCAGCGGCGTTCGAGGACGACGATATCGTTCTGGCGAGCCGACACCTTGCGCTCGAGAGCGAAACTCCGGGCATCGCACGTCATCGTGTGGTCGGAATCGATCTGCACGGACCAGCCGCCGCGGCGGAGCTCGCAGTGCCAGTGAACTTCGTGGCGCGCCGAGAGAGGATCGCCGATGCGAATGGCGTAGCGCTGCCCGACCTGGCTGCCGGTTTCCAGTCCGTGGTCCGCATCGCGGATCATGCCGAAATCGTCGAAGGATTCCCTCACATGGGTGCCGCCGTCTTCCATCCGATGCTCGACACGGTTCGAAGCCTCCCGCAGCACCTCTGCGCCGTGGTTCGGAAAGGGGCGCGGCGCGGCAGGCGCAGCGGGGGCCATCTCCGCCGCCGCGCGGCGCTCCGGCAGCAACAGCCGGCATTCGGCCAGGTGAAGCGTCACCGTCGCGACCTCGGGCGCCGGCCAGATCACCGGCCAGTAACTCGTCGAGACCGCCAGGCGCAGACGGTGACCCCGCCGCAACCGGTGGGCGCAGTGGTTCAGAGCGATGCGCGCACGATACGTGCGCCCGGAGTGCAACGGCGCTGCCGCCTCGTGCCGAGGTCCGTGGGCGAGGTTGACGGGCCGGTACGCAATCCGTTGGGACACGCCGTCCGGAGCCACGTCGCAGAGCCGGAGGCACAGTTGTGCCGCCGGGCGGTCCACGGAGAAAAGGATTTCCGCCTCGGCGCGGCCCAGCAGCTCAAGCGGACTGTCCAGCGCCGATGTGTCGAAACTCACCGACAACGCATCGTCCTCCGCCTGATCCCCGGGAAGCTCCCCACCGATGCGCATGCCGGGGCACCAGTGGCCCGCGTTGCGGCCCACCTGGAGCGGAGTGGACACCCGGCGCTCACCGGATCCCGGGCTGTCCTCCAGTCTCGCGCCCGTGAAGTACAGCGTCCGGGTCCCGACGTTCGGCGAAGGCCAAGTCGCTTCCGCAATCCAGCGGCCGGCACGGGGTCCGAATTCGGGCGATGGCGAATCATGCTCCTGCATGAAGGCTCGGTAACCCGGGAGGTCTTCGGCGCCGTTCTGCTCGCCCTTCAGCCAGCGGTCGAACCAGCCGAACACTTCGGCATGAAAGTCGACCGGACCGATCTGCGACAGGTGCGGATACCTGTGCTCCCAGGGGCCGATCAGCGCCTTTGACGGCACGTCGAGACTGGCCGCGAGTTCTGCGGGGGCGTTGACATAGGCGTCGGCCCAGCCGCCCACCGCCAGGGTCGGCGCCCGGATCGCCTTCCAGTCCTCGCACACCGAGCCGTGCCTCCAATACCGGTCGCGCAGCGGGTGCCGCTGCCAGAGGGCCGCAAGGAAGGGCAGCGTGTCGATCCGCTCCAGCCATCGGGCCCGCCAGTCGCCGCACAGGGCGGGGTCGGGCGGCCGCGACAGATTTGCCGTCATTTGGGCGCTCCAACCGAAATTGTCGGTCAGCAGGCAGCCACCCATGAAATGCGTGTCGTCGCGATAGCGGTCCGCAGTCGAGCAGACCGTCACGATCGCCTTCAGAGCCGGCGGACGCCGGAAGGCGAGCTGCAGGCTGTTGAAGCCGCCCCACGAGATTCCGATCATGCCTACGGTGCCGTCGCACCAGGGCTGGCGCGAAATCCACTCGATGACCGCCTCGCCGTCCCCAAGCTCGCGCTCGGAGTACTCATCGTCGAAAAGGCCGTCGGATTCTCCCGACCCGGCGACGTCGACCCGCAGGCACGCATATCCCGCTGCCGCGAAGACCCGGTGGGTGGTGGCATCCCTCGCCGCGGTCCCGTCGCGCTTGCGGTAGGGGAGGTATTCCAGGATCGCCGGCGCGGGGACTTCGCGCCCCGGCAGCCAAAGCCGTGCCGCCAGCCGCCGCCCGTTGGGCAGCGCTATGCGCAGATGCTCCGTGACTCGGACGTCCGGCAACACGTGTATCCTTTGTTGCGGCGGCGTCGGAGGAGATTGCGGACCGGACCGTGCCCCGGCAATTGCGCGCAATGGCGCGGCCCTTTGCGAAATGCCGCGAGGTCGCGTAAACTCGCGCAAAATGCTCAAGCCCGGTACGCACAACCCAGGCGATTTCTCGCTAAACTTGCGGCTCCTGTGTAGCCGTCACCCCTCGATTTCCGAGTTGTGCCGCCAAATCGGATTGAACCGCCAGCAGTTCGGCAAGTATCTCAACGGCTCGACCTTGCCGTCGGCCCATAATCTGCGCCGGGTCTGCGCCCACTTCGATATCGACGAACGCGAGCTGTTCGAGCCGCACGAGGTCTTCCGCGCTCGCCACGGGGTGGTCGCCAGCGATCCCCGGAACCTCCCCTGGAAGGCGCTTTTTCAGGCTTTTCCCGGCGATCGCGTGCTGCTGCGGCGCTATCTCGGGCTCTACCACAGCCACTTCGTCTCGCCCTCCTGGCCCGGCACAATCATGCGCGCACTGGTGCTGATGTATGAGCGCGAGGGCTTCGTGATGTCGCGCACCGTCGAGCGCGCCGTAGACCCGGAGCGCGGTGTACGCCAGCGCTCGAAGTATGAGGGTCTGGTCTCGTTCCGGGGAGAGCGCCTGTTCGTGGTCGAACGGGAGGCCCTGTTCCGCGACAGCATCGTCGAGACGATCCTGTTTCCGGCACACCGGCACCAACTCACATATCTGAGAGGCATGACGTTCGGCGTGTCGTGGCGCCCCCGCAGGGCGCCCTATGCCTCGCGCTCCATCTGGAAGAGACTGCGGGACGGAACCGACGCGCGTGCCGCTCTCAGAAGTTGCGGCGTCTTCGCACTCGACAACCGCGCACTCGACCCGGTGGTGATGGGCTTCGTCGGCAATGACACATTCCCCTCCGGGGAAGACCTGCAGGGCGGCGAATTCTTCTGAACGTCGCGGATCAAACTTCCCCGGCCTCAGCCTTGGTTCTGCCGACCGTCGCCGCATTCAGACAACCGTCCGTCAGCGGCGAAGGAAAGATCCAGGTTGCGTTGCGTGCCAGGCCGTCGAGGAGTGCGCGCGCGGCAGACGAGAGTCAGACGATGCGGGGTCCGGACTGCTGTCGCGCATATAGCGGCCGAATAGGAGGGGTCGTTGCCGAGCAATGGCATTTTGTTAGTCGGCGGTTTCTTCCGCAGATTTTGTCTTGGCTTCCAACGCGCTGATTCGAGGCCGCTTTCACAGCTCTGGGAGACGCGGACGAATCCGGGTTGACAAGCTCCCCCGCCCGCGGCATCTTTCGCTCGGGAAGAACCGTCAGCGGGGGGTGAGGCCGATGGATCCGCGGATCGAGAGACTCGAATCCACGACATTTTGCGGGCGTCGCCTGACCCGGCGCCAGATCGCCGACATCCAGGAGACGGTGGCGCTGAGCCCGGCCCTGAGCCGCAACGAACTCTCCAAG
>Ga0209754_1003216_pt1 | contig 11436 bp, 10 predicted proteins | sample MesohylBB_FD_187295 | JGI IMG/M metagenome (GOLD analysis project Ga0209754, IMG submission 187295) | Host-associated microbial community of the marine sponge Aplysina aerophoba from Gulf of Piran - sponge mesohyl, lysed by bead beating... | ecosystem: Host-associated > Porifera > Sponge >... | reverse complement strand
CTACCGCCAGCCGCTGGCGGGCCGGGTGCGATTCCAGATTCGTACCGTAGGGGGGACCCGGAACGCCATAATGGCCGCCACTCTGAACGCGACCGAGGTGGTGCTTGAGAACGCCTCGACCGAACCTGAGGTGTTGGCCCTGGTCGATTTCTTAAATCAACTCGGGGCCAGGATCTTCGTAACTGGGGACACTATCACCGTGTGTGGTGTCGGCGCTCTCTCTGGGGGAGAGTACAACGTGATACCTGACCGGATGGAGGCTGGCACCTACCTGCTAGCTGCCGCCGCTACTCGCGGGCGGGTGACTCTCCACGGAGTCGAACCCACCCACTTAGCCCCTGTCGTTGACCAGTTGTGGAGGGCTGGCGCCTCCGTCAAGTTGGTGGCCCCTGGAACCCTGGAGATGGATGCGCGCTCGCGAGCTCTCTCTCCCCTTTTCGTCACCGCTGAACCGTACCCCGGCTTCCCCACCGACCTTCACCCGCAGATGGCAGCCTTCTTGGCCACTGTGCCGGGGGAGAGCCGGATCGTGGACAGAGTGTTCCCTCAAAGGACCGCCTACTTGCCCGAACTTGCTCGCCTTGGAGCTCGCCTGACTTGGGAAAGCGACCTCGCCGACTTCCGCATTGGCGGTGGTCCCCTCTCCGGAGGAGAGGCCCATGTGACTGATCTACGGGCAGGCGGTGCCCTCGTTATTGCCGCGCTGGCCGCAACCGGTACGAGTGCTATCGCTGGCATCGAGCACCTAGAACGGGGCTATCAAGATCTCGAGCGGAAGCTGGCCACGCTGGGTGCCACCCTGTCGCTGAAGGCCTGACGAGGCTACTCTGCACCCGTCCCCGCACCCTTGATCTCCCTCTCACATCGATGATTAGGAGTCGTCTCTAGTGGTTAAGATCCTATCCGGGAACCACTAGGCTGAGTAGAATATGGCTTGGCTGCAGGAGAGTCGAATGAACGCCAAGTTCCCGCTCTACCTGACCCGAATGCTGTGGGGTTTCGCCAGCCACGACGGGCCACCACCAATACCTCGCTGACTGTCCGTTCTCGCCAAGCCCCAGTTGGCCGGTCTTTGGATTCTTGCTGTCTCACTTACCTCTGCCGATAAGGTTCTCCTCCGAGGGGTGCAGGAGAGTCCTTGCTGTCGATCGCTTGTCCTTCCCTTTTGAGGTTTCCTCACCGCTCTTGAGGTGCTCGGATAGGCTCTTGGCCTACTCTTACTGGTGACTTTACTGAAACTAAGGTTTAAATCTTAAGAAGATGCCTCCCCATACCGGTCTTCGAGGCAAGCCTGCTCGCATTCGGTGTCGATTGAGACTTATCTTGCTGAGGCTATAGCTATGCCTCTACCATCGACAACGCAGGGGTTGTCAAGGTTGCAAGCGACTGCCGTCACGCGGGAACGCCCGTGTGAAACGGACATTAGGGATGCCTAGAAGGAGCGCGGTGAGCCGCTCTGTGCCGATGGCGAAACCGCCGTGAGGGGGCATGCCGTGCCTGAACACCTCGAGGTAGCCGCGGAAGTCATCAGGTTCCATTGCCCGCTTGAGGAGTTCATCTACTAGTGTGGCGTATTCGTGAATGCGCTGCCCCCCCGAAGCGATCTCGACGCCCCGGAAGATGAGGTCTAGGCCCCGAGTGAGACCGTCCGGGGTGGGGTAGGTGTAAAAGGGCCGCGCCGCCTGCGGATAGTGGGTGACAAACACGAAGTCGCTATCGTGCTCCTCCTGAGCCCAGCGGCCTAGCAGCCGCTCAGCCTCGGGGTCGAGGTCCTTCCCACCCGTATTGTGGCCGTACCGCTTGGCAACCAGTTCCCTAGCTTCGAGCAGGGGAATGCGGGGGAAGTCCACGTCGGGGTTGGGAACCTCGGCCCCCAATCGCTTTAGCTGCAGGGCACAGCGCTCGGCCACCTGAGCCATCATGTGTTTTAGGAGGGTCTCTCCAAGGGTCATTAGGTCGCCATCATCCTCGATGAAGCCCATCTCGACATCGAGCGATAGGTATTCAGCGAGATGGCGGCTGGTGTGGGAGAGTTCGGCGCGATAGACCGGGGCGACCTCATAGACCCGCTCGTATACGCCCACCATAATCTGCTTGTAGAGCTGGGGAGACTGGGCTAGGTAGGCGCGCTTACCATAGTAGTCGACCTCGAACAGGTTGGCGCCCCCTTCGGCACCGGCCGCCACAAGCTTGGGGGTGAAGATCTCTGTGAAGCCGGCGCCGTCGAGGTACTCGCGGAAGGTCCTGACCAGTTCTGCCTGGGTTTTCAGGATCGCTTGGGCCTTGAGCCCACGTAGCGAGACGTGGCGATACTCAAGCAGCGTGTCGGGATTGGCGTGCCACTCCTCCTTGGCGATCTCGATGGGGGGGGGGTTGGTTGCAGCAGTGATGATATTGAGAGTCTGTCCGTGCACCTCGAGGCCGCCCGGTGCCTTAGCATTCTCGACGACAGCGCCGTGGACCTCCACGCAGCTTTCGAATAGCGGAATAGGGGTGTTCTCGAACACGCACTGGACCGCGCCCGATCGATCCCGCAGCAGAAGGAATTGGATGCCCCCTAGGTCGCGGCGATTGTGGACCCAGCCTCGCAGGACTACTGTTTCACCGACCAGTGCCGACAGTTCAGATACGAGCGTTCGCGAAGGACTGATGACCAGCATATCGACTCCTCAAGGAAAAACCCCGAGAGGAAACCTCGGGGTTGCATGTGTGTACGATTCGACGTCTACACCCCGAGCCACCTCGGATCGGAATTGTCCACGCCGCAGACGAGAGGCGAGAGGGGACAAGGGGCCATGGTTGGGCCGCATCCTAGCAGGGGGATGGACAGGTGTCAACTGCTGAGGTGCCCTTCCAACAGGCGATGCGGGCCTCATCTTTGCTGTGGCCGAGTTCTCGCTTGAAGGTGAGGACTTTGTCGAGGCGGCTGATGGGGAGGCTATGCAAGATCTCGGTCCCGTCGATGAGCCAGACCCTATCTTTTCTCATCCAGCCGTTGAAGATCTCTATCGCTCCCGGCAGGTGGACGGTGATGTTTGTGATGTCCAGGTTGGGGGTGCCCGAGCGTGTAGACCTTGACCTAGGCGCTGCCTCGAGCCATGGTGTCTATGCCCCCTATGTTCGGGAGAGGTCCGTGAGCGAGCATCGGTGCACTGTCGAACGGGGTATAGCCGTATAGCCGCGGGAAAGGAGCCCTAGCCCCACCATCCGGCGTACGGGGAGATCAGATCGATGCGACCCGACTCTCGCTCTCTCATCGCCTCAGTCATCGCTCCGGTATGGGGGTGTGGCAGCCGCTTGGGTGACGGCGTCTGCGAGGGTGGATAGGCTGGTGCGAGTGGAGAACGCCTCTGGGGTCAACCATTCGTGGCTGTCGTGCTCCTCACTCATCCGCACTTCGCCGCCTGCGTGCTCGCCCCGGTAGAGAATCACGATCATCGGGCGACCCAATCGGTTTGCAGCGTAGGCAGTAACAGGCCTGGGGTCGACCTGGACTTCGAGCCCTGTCTCCTCGAAGATCTCGCGGTGGGCGGCGGCGAGCGGTTCCTCGCCCTCGTTGATTCGGCCGGAGAGGGTCTCCCATAGGCCCGGCCCTGCATCCTTGTCAAGCGATCGGCGCATGGCTAACACCTTTCCATCGCGGAAGATCGCGGCTGCGACCGCAACAATGAAAGAGGGGGCGGGCTCCTCGGCCATAGCAGGAAGAAGCATACCTCACGGATGAGATCAGGGGAGTTTCTAAGAGTCTGTTTCATGAGTCATACCGAGAGGATTTCTGGATACTTTCTGTTGCACGAGCTTCAAAGACGGACTCTTCGGGTGGCAACCCGCCTCATCAGAAACCGACATACGGCCAGTTTCACCCAGGCTATCGGACTCGCAACAGTTCTCACGAAGTCCCTATCCTTTGGGGCGGAGGTGGCACTTGGCTGACAGAGGAGTTTGTCGGTGAGCGGTCAGGAAGGTGTCGGGAAGGTACTCCTCCCCGGCAAGTTGCTGCAGGCGAGCGCATTCGGCTGATCTGGTTGTGCATGTCATCCACTACTTCAAGATGGCCCCTGATCTTGGCGATGGGCCGGACAATCCTTAGCCGGCGGCCTCCCGCTCGAGGTGTTCGGCCACCACCCGCAGGCAGTCAGGCAAGCCGGCCGTAAGGTTGGACAGGTTGGCCACCGCGACATTACACGGTGTATCCGGACCCGCTGGGAGTGAACAGTAAGTGGAGGATTTCCCAAGTGGGCCTCTGACCGGCGGGGCCGCGAACCCTGCTCGGCACCTCGGTCCCGCTACCTATGCGGGGGCTGCCTTCATGGGCAAGGTGTGGCTCTACTGGCTTGGGCCGGTAGCGGGTGGGGTGGTCTTGTCGGTCTGCTCTACAGGTTTGTCCTTGAGGGGCCCGCCGAGGCGTCGGGCGAGGACTGATCCGGGGCGAGTCAGCAGGTTTTCAGGAACACCAGAACAGGGTCAAAATCCAGCCGCATGCCGCCGTCCATTCGGTAGAGACATCGTGAGGATGGCATTAATGTGTATATGCTCCACTCGCCTCAGGAACTCAGATACACGAAGGGGTTCGGCACAGGGAGGAGAGGAGGTAGCGTCGGCGAGGGGCTGTGACCGCAGGAGGGTCCGCATCCGCCTATAATTTCAAGACGCTATGGATAGCCTCACCTTCGACATCGCCGTCGAGCGGGAGGCCGCTAGGTTGGGTCGGCTCGGCACGCCGCATGGCGCGATCGAAACCCCCACCTTCGTTGCGGTCGGCACCCAGGCCAGCGTCAAGTCGGTGTTGCCGGAGGCTGTGGTCGACACCGGAATCCAGATCCTCTTCGCCAACGCCTATCACCTCTACCTCCGCCCCGGCCCACAGGTGGTGGCTGCCCACGGGGGGCTCCACCGGTTCATGAATTGGATAGGTCCGATTATGACCGATTCTGGGGGATTCCAAGTGTTCTCACTCGGGGCTGGGAAGGAGCACGGGGTCGGGAAGGTCGCTAACATCTTCCCGGGTGAGGAGGGCGGGGTCCTGGCTAGCAGGCCCCGCCTTCGGGAGAACTCCTCGATGGTCATCGTTGACGAGGAGGGGGTCCGGTTCACCAGCCATATCGACGGCAGCGAGCATCTGTTCACACCGGAGGTGTCGATCGCTATCCAACGTTCTCTCGGCGCCGATATCATCCTCGCCTTCGACGAGTGCACCAGTCCCCTCCACGATGCGACCTACACACTCGAAAGTACCGAACGCACCCACGGCTGGGCCTCCCGTTCCCTGAGAGCCTTCGCGGAGAGTCGCCCACTGCACGGCTACCCTCAGGCCCTGTTCGGTGTCGTGCAGGGAGGTGCCTTCCAGGAGATCCGCGAGCACAGCGCCCAGGTGATCGGCTCAATGGACTTCGATGGGTTTGCCATCGGCGGCAACCTTGGGAAGACCTACGCCGACATGCACCGGGTCATCGGCTGGACGGTTCCTCACCTACCTCGCGGTAAGCCCCGGCATCTTCTAGGCATCGGAGATGTCACCAGCGTATTCGAGGCTGTGGAGCGGGGGGTAGATACGTTCGACTGTGTTAGCCCGACCCGCAACGCACGCAGCGGCGGTGTCCTAGCTCAGTATGACGGTGGTGAAACGATTGCCAACTTCCGCCTGAACCTCAAGAACTCCCGCTTCGCCGAGGATCCTCGTCCCCTCGAGCAGGGGTGTGACTGCTACAGTTGCCACTACTACACTCGCGCCTATATCCACCACCTCTTTAGGGCCAACGAGCAGCTGGCTCAGCAACTCGCAAGCATCCACAACCTCAGGTTCATGGCCCGGCTCTTAGCAGAGATCCGTAATAGCCTTCGCCACGATCGCTTCGCCGAACTGAAGCGGGAATGGCTTGGGAAGGGGACTTAGGCTGCAGAGATGGTATGGGGCGCCCAACGTAGCTTCATCGGTGCAATTCGATCGGCAGTGTCGGCCACACTCACTCGCTGGACGCTCCGGTACTTGATGAGGTGAGCAGGGTGGTGCCCTATTCTTCGATCTCACTGAGCTGCTCGGCCCTGTTGGTGGCTTGCTCGATGGCGTCGATAAGAGCGTACCTCAACCGGTGTTGCTCGAGGGCCTTGATCCCCGCGATAGCTGTTCCCCCGGGGGAGGAGACCATATCCTTTATCCCACTGGGTCCATCGCTCTCGAGCAGGTGGGCGGTTGCAAGGAGGACCTGACGCACGAGGTCCTTCGCCACCTCTCGGCTAAACCCGACCCGTACCCCACCGTCGGCCATTGCCTCGGCGACGGCGGCGGTGAAAGCTGGCCCGGACCCAGCTAGGCCGGTAAAGGCGTTGAATAGCATCTCAGGAATCTGGTACACGGTCCCGACCGCCGCAAACAGACGTGAGGCCATTGCCAAGTCCGCACCGCTGGCCTCGGGCAGCGATGTGATCGCCGTAGCACTGAGACCGATGCGCGACCCGAGGTTGGGCATGGCCCGGAGTACCCTCCGGCTTCCGAGGCGTCGGGCCAGGCCCTCTGCAGAGAACCCCGCCATGATAGAGATGAACACTGCATTGCGTGTTGCGATCAGCGGTGCGACCCGTTCAAACGACTGGGGCTTGATCGCGATCAGGATCTGTTCCGCATGGTGGATGGCGTCGTCGTCGAGCCCGGCGACCCCGAACTTCTCGCTCAAGGCCGCTCGGCGTTCGGGGTTCGGGTGGTAGATGCCGACCCCCTCAGGGGTCAGCACTTCAGCCCGCAGAGCCCCCGTGAGAATGGCCCCTCCCATCTTGCCAGCGCCGACCAGAGCAAATTTCACGGTGCTTATTGTACCCGCTCCCCGTGAGGGATGCGGTTCCGAGTCAGAATTCCTACAGCGAGGATCGCGCCGACGGTGTCGGCGGCCCAGTCCCAGGGGTCGGCTTCCCGGCCCACGGTTGACATCTGATGCCACTCGTCGGTGACGCCGTAGAGGGAGGTGAGAAAGATGCTCAGCCATGGTTTGGCTGTCGCTAGGTGGAGCAGGGCCCCCAGCACCCCAAATACCACCGCGTGCACCACCTTGTCGACAAAGGGGAGGTCGAGCCACCAGGATCGCACTGGCTGAGCTGGCTGAGCCGAGGAGAGAAAGATGAGCCCAGCCCATAGCAAAGCCGCTGCGGCTCGGAGCGACCTGCGCTGCAAATCAGCCATGCTCGACGAGTTCGATCAGCACGCCCCCTGCCCAATGGGGGTGGAGGAAGGTCACCCTGCTCCCGCCCCGACCCGGGTGCGGCTCAGCGAGAGCGAAGCGTGCCCCGGCGTGGGTGAGGCGGTCGATCTCCCGCTCCAGGCTGATCACTCTGAAGGCGATGTGATGCACGCCGGGGCCGCGCCGCTGAAGGAATTTGGCAATCGGTCCGGTGGGGTCAGTCGATTCGAGGAGTTCGACTAGCCCGGTTCCCGCTTGGAACATCCGGACCTTCACCCGCTGTTCCTCGACAGTCTCATCTGTGCCGACCTGCTCGAGCCCCAGGAGTTCGTAGGGTTCGGAGGCCTCATCGAGATCGACCACCGCGACCCCGAGATGGTCGAAGGGGAGGCCGGCGAGGTCAGTGATCATTCTGGCCTCGGTGCCATCGTTACGAGTAGGACGATCCTTTGATCAGTTTCGTTGCGGACGCCATGGGTGACCCCCGCGCGGGCGATGACTGCTCGCCCCTCAACGAGTTGTTCTCGCTCGGAGCCGATCTCAAATGTCGGCTCCCCCTCGAGGACGAGATAGATCTTGTCCTGATCGGTATGGCTATGGACCCTCTGGAACTGTCCAGGAAGTAGACAGTACAGGTCATAGTAGAGCCGATCCGAGGTGAAGATCGGAACCTTCTGCATCTTGAGATCGTCGAATTTTCGGAGGGCGTTCAGCGTAGCGATTTCCATGCTACAGAGAATAGCCCGAACCCACTCTGCCTCGCCTTGAAGGATTTTCTTGTATCTGCAGCTGAATATTCCCCGTCACACCACTTGCAGTCGCGGTGAGGGCGCTCCCTATGGCAGCGACGGTAGCGTTACTCTGGGGGGGTTATGGTCTACTACGCCGCCATCGCCTTGATCTCGGCGGCGTCGCTGCTGCTCGAGTTGGCACTGCTACGGCTCTTCGCAGTGCAGCAGTTCTACCACTTCGCCTTCATGGCGGTCAGCTTGGCGTTGCTGGGAGCAGGTGCCAGCGGTAGCCTGCTGAGTCTGTGGCCACGGCCACTGCGCCCGGCGTGGAGCAGCCTAGGCTTTTCGGTCAGTATCTTGGGCGCCTACCTGCTTATCAATGCTCTCCCCTTCGACTCGTTCAGCGTTGCCTGGGACCGGCGCCAGCCTTTCTTCCTGGCGCTCTACTTTTTGGCGGCGGCGGTGCCGTTTCTGTTCAGCGGACTGCTGATAGGTGGGGCATTGATGGCCGCCGGCCGCGAGGATCGCTCTCACCGGGTCTACGGGGCCAACCTGATCGGCTCCGGGCTGGGTTGTGCCGTCAGCTTAGCGGCGCTGGACGGTCTTGGCGGGGTGGGGGCGCTGCTTGTGGCCACTCTGCTGGGCCTAGTGGCGGGGCTGGGATTCGAAGCGTCCGTCGGTCGTCGCGTCCCGGTGCTTGTCACGGCGCTGGTGCTGGTGACCCTGGTCACGTCAGGCCTGCTGGTCTGGCGGCCGAGCATCCTAGCACAGCGGCTCTCTCCCTACAAGGCGTTGCCGGTGCTGCTGCGAGCACCCGACGCAGTTCACACCTTCAGTGACGCGGACGCCACTATCCGAGTGGACGTGGTCGAGACCCAAACAGTGCATGTGCTCCCCGGGCTAAGCCTGCTGTCTCCGTTGGGGCCGCCCCCTCAGGCCGCGCTACTGATCGACGGCGATGGCCTCATGCCGATCACCGCATTACCGCCCGTCGCTCCCGAGGCAGCGCAGCTAGCCGACGCCGTCCCCAGCGGGTTGGCCTACCGACTGCGACCGGGTGCCCGGACCCTGGTGCTCCAGCCTGGCACCGGCCTAGAGGTGCTTATGGCGTTGGCGGCTGGCGCCGAATATGTGACTGCGGTCGATGATCGCCGACTGGTGCTGGAGGTGGTCCGGGACCGCTACGACACCTTCACAGGAGGCCTCTACCATCACCCCCGGCTCGAGCTGGCACTGCGGTCGGGGCGGGTCTTCGCCCGCCGGAGCGAGGCTGGCAGGTACGGGTTGGTGGTGGTGGCCCTGAGCGATCCGCATCGACCGGTGATGTCGGGCGCCTATGGCCTCACCGAGAGCTATAGCTACACTGTGGAGGCCTTCCGTGACTACCTGCAGCTACTCGAGCCTGGGGGGCTGCTGCTGGCTAGTCGTTGGCTGCAGACGCCGCCTAGCGAGGGGGTCAGGCTATTTGCCACCCTAGCCGAGGCGCTCTCCGCAAGCGGTCGCGAACCCACCGAGCACCTGCTCGCCTTCCGCACCCTCCGCACCCTGACGGTGGTGGCCGCCGAACGCCCCTTCGAGTCCGAGGAGATCGGTATCCTGAGATCGTTCCTAGAGGAGCGGGCTTACGACGCGGTGATGTTTCCGGGGATCACCAAGGCCGATCTCAACCGCTTCCAGGTGTTGCCTGAGGCGAGCTATCATGCCCAGCTTGACGCTGTGCTTCGCGACCCAAGTTCCGCCTACACTGCCGCCCGCTTCGACATTCGGCCCGTCCGTGACGACCGTCCCTTCTTCTACCACTACTTCCGCTGGGCACAGACGCCGGAGGTACTGGCTAATCTGGGCCGAACTTGGCAGCCCTTTGGGGGCAGCGGCTTCCTGGTGCTGGTGGCGCTTCTCATCCTGGTGATGCTTGCCTCGGCCACCTTCATCCTGGGCCCACTACTGCTGGCGGGGCTGGCCCGTGGAGTCCGGAAGCGGACCGAGCCCCCTAGGCTCCTGCGGGCACGTGCCTTCCTCTACTTCTCCTGTTTGGGGCTGGCTTTCCTGCTGGTGGAGATACCACTAGCCCAACGCTTCATCCTGGTGTTAGGCCACCCGGTCACTGCGCTGGCGGCAGTGCTGTTCGCGGTGTTGGTGTTTTCGGGATTGGGTAGCCTTGTAGCCCGGTGGCTGCCGGCCCGGACCGCGTTGCTGCTGCTGGTGGTGTTGATTGTGGTGGCCCCGGTGGCCATCAGAGCCCTTTCGCCGGCGGCGTTGGCTCTGCCCGAGGGCCCGCGCTGGGTGCTGGCCATGCTGGCGCTGGCGCCGCTCGGGTTCCTCATGGGGATTCCCTTCCCCGCGGGGCTAGCGCGGCTTGAGAAGACTGCCCCAACACTGGTGCCTTGGGTGTGGGCTGTCAACGGCTGCTTTTCAGTGGTGAGTGCGGTGCTGGCGGTGATGCTGGCCATCACTTGGGGCTTTACTGTGGTGCTGTGGCTGGGCGCTGGCGCCTATGCTCTAGCCTACTTGGCGCTGCCGCGGCGCGACCTTAACGGGTATCGCGTATAAACGGCACGAATCGCACCCCCCCTAGGTTTTCTAGTTGAACCTGCTCTTCACTTACCCGCACCAGTCGCCAGAGCGTCTGATAGCTTCCTACCGGGCCGACCGGGATCACCATGCGGCCGCCGACCTTGAGTTGCCGGACCAGCGGTTGCGGGATGTGGTCGGGTGCGGCGGTGACTAAGATGGCGTCGAAGGGGGCTTCCTGTTCCAGTCCGAAGTAGCCGTCGCCGTGGTGAACGGTGACATTGTCGTAGCCGAGCCGCTCTAGATCGTTACGGGCGCGCTCGGCCAGCGCCCCAATGATCTCGATGCTGTCGACCCGCTCCACCAACTCTGCCAGCACTGCAGCCTGGTAACCGGAGCCGGTACCGACCTCAAGCACATGGTCGTTAGGGGTAACAGCGGCCGCCTCGGTCATCAGCGCCACGATGAAGGGTTGCGAGATAGTCTGGCCAAAGCCGATCGGCAGCGGAAAATCGCCGTAAGCCTGAGCGCGAGCCGCGACAGGCACGAACTCGTGTCGCAGTACCGCGCGCATGGCCGCCAGCACTCCCTCATCCTCCACTCCTCGGGCAACGATGGTCCGCTCGACCATGCGCTCACGTTCCCCGATAAATGCGTCCTCGGCTGGTTGGTTGGCGAGGAGCGGGAGCGAGGAGACGATGAAGGATAGGAGGGTGAGGAGGCGTCGGGCGAACGACGTATGACGATTCGGAGTGCGCATCTTCCCTCCACTTTAGCCCTATAGTCGAACTCGTTCATGAATTGTCCTCTTAACCTTCTTAGCCACCAAACAGCTTGATAGTTTCCATGGGCCTGCGACCTTGGTTTCGGTAACCGAGATGGGGTCGTTCAGAGTTGTAGTGGTGGAGCCAGGTATCGAGATCGGCTGGGAGCAGATCGACGCTCTCATAGCAGGTCTCGGCTAGCTTGATCCGGAAGAACTCAGCCAGGACCGCGCTCCACGAATCCGTTCGTCTTCGGGGCAG
>Ga0209754_1003212_pt1 | contig 11455 bp, 11 predicted proteins | sample MesohylBB_FD_187295 | JGI IMG/M metagenome (GOLD analysis project Ga0209754, IMG submission 187295) | Host-associated microbial community of the marine sponge Aplysina aerophoba from Gulf of Piran - sponge mesohyl, lysed by bead beating... | ecosystem: Host-associated > Porifera > Sponge >... | reverse complement strand
GCCGCCTTGCGGCGCGGGTGGGCGAAGCCCACACTGACCTCATGGCGCGATTGCTGGTGGTCGAGGACGACACCGCGATCCTCGAAGCGGTCGCTTACAACCTCGAACGGCAGGGGCACGAGGTAGTGCGCGCCGAGGACGGCGTCTCGGCGCTCGAGCTCTCACGCTCGATCGAGCCGGACCTGATCGTGCTCGACCTGATGCTGCCGCGCATGTCGGGACTCGATGTGTGCCGCGTGGTGCGCGAAGAGCGCCCGGTCCCCATCGTTGTGCTCACCGCCCGCGACACCGAGGCCGACACGGTGGCCGGGCTCGACCTCGGCGCCGACGACTACATCACCAAGCCCTTCTCCATGCGCGAGCTGCTCGCCCGCGTCGGAGCCGTGCTGCGCCGCGACGAACTGTCGCGCGAGGCGGGCGGCGGACCGGTCCGCGGCCCGGTGTTGAGCGGCGGGGGCATCGAGCTGCACTCCGGCGCGCGCGAGGTGACCCGCGACGGCGCACCCGTCGCGCTCCGTCCCAAGGAGTTCGAACTGCTCGAGTACCTCATGCGCCATCCCGGTCAGGCGCTGCCCCGCGACACCATCCTCGAACGCGTGTGGGGCTACGAGTTCGGAGGCGGCACGCGCACCGTCGACGTACACATCCGCTGGCTGCGCGAGAAGATCGAAGCGGACCCCTCGAGCCCGGAGCGGCTCCAGACAGTGCGTGGGGTCGGCTACAAGTTCGTCGCGTGAGTACCGCGCGCTGGCTGGCTCTGGCGTTCGCCACGGCGGCCGTCGTGGCGACGTTCGCGCTGCCCCAGGGCTGGGCGGCCGCGATCGCCCTCGTCGCCGTGCTCGCCCTGCTCGGCGTCGCGCTGCGGACGGGAGCGCGGCGGCCACCGACGCCCGCCGTGCCCGCGGACCCCGAGCCAGAATCGGCGCCAGAGTCCCCCCCGGTCGAGTCGTGGCGTCCGGTCCTGGACATGGTGCCGCTCGGCATCGCGCTGCTCGACGACGAGCTGACCGTGCTCGACGCGAACCCCGCGTTCGGCGCGCTCGTCGGGCACCCGATCGAGGGCATGCTCGACGCCTCGCTAATCCGCGCCACGCGCGAGTACGACCTCACGACGGCGGTCCGTGAGGGGCCGGGCGGGGAGCGCGAGGTGCAGCTGACCGGCGGTCGCCACGTACACGTCCGCGTTGCGCCATTGTCGCCGCCGCTCCTCGACGGACGCGCGACGCTGCTGCTGTGCATCGAGGACGTCACGGCGCTGCGCGACGCCCAGCGCGCCCGCACGGACCTGGTCGCGAACCTCTCGCACGAGCTGCGCACGCCGATCTCGGGTGCACGCGCCATCGCCGAGACGCTGCAGACAGCTTCGGCGGACGCGGCGAGGCACGAGCGCTTCCTCGGCCTGCTCAACGAGGAGCTCGAGCGGATGAGCGACCTGGTGCAGCGCATGCTGCGGCTCGCGCAGCTTGAGTCGGAGCTGGAGCCGCTCGACCTGGAGGCGGTCATGCCGGCCGCGCTGCTGGAAGCTGCCGCGGAGCGCTTCGGCCCCGTCGCCGGACGCCAGGACGTGCGTATCGAGGTCGAGCAGGCCGCTCCGGAGGCGGTGCAGGCCAACCCCGCACGCGCCGGCGAGGTGCTGGCGAGCCTCCTGGACAACGCACTGCGGCACAGCCCGGCGGGTTCGCGCATTACGCTCTCGGCCCTCGCCGGCGAGGGGTCAGACGGCGGCGCGGTGCGCTTCGAGGTGAGTGACGAGGGCCCCGGCATCCTGCTACAGGAGCGCGACCGCGTCTTCGAGCGGTTCTACACCGGCGACATCGCGCGTGAGGCGGGCTCGCATACCGGCCTCGGACTCGCGATCGCGCGGCGGCTGGTGCAGCAGCAGCGCGGACGCATCTGGGTCTCGGACCGCTTCCCGGGCGCGACGCTGTGCTTCACGCTCGCGCGCGCCGACGGCGCGGCCGACGCGAGCGCCGACGCTGACGGAACCTCGGGCTAGGCTTCGGCGGCGACGGCGACCGGCTCGGGGCGCTCGCGGAAGTTCCCGGTACGCACCAGCGCGCGCACCTCCGGCAGCAGTATTGAGGCTGCGATGAAGCCGACCGTCCAGGCGACGCCCGGCACGATCAGCAGCAGCCGCACCCCGATGCCGTCCGACAGCCACCCGAATCCGAAGTTCACGAAGGCCATGTGCCCGGCCGCGAGCACGACGTACAGCGACATCACCCGCCCCCGGAACTCGTCGGGCGTGATGCGCTGCACGAACGTCGCCGACATCGCCATGTAGCTCGCCTGCGTCGCGCCCGCCAGGACGCCGCCGGTGACGGCGAGGTAGGGCGTGGTGGCGAAGCCGATCACGAACATCGAGAGCCCGCTGCCGACGCCGATGATGAAGAACATGCGCCCCATCGCCGCGTCGCTCTGCAGCATCGAGACGATCAGCGTCCCGATGATCGAGCCCGCGCCGATGCCGACGATGATGCCGCTGTACGTCGCGTCCGCTCCGCCGACGATCGTCGCGAGGGTCGGCATCATCGAGTCGAACGCCATGGTGGCGCCGCAGTGGAAGCCGACCAGCACGAGCATGATCAGCACGCGCGGGTCGCGCTCGACGTAGCGCACGCCGTCCAGGATGTCGCGGTACACGCCCGCGACCGCGAAGACCCCCTCGGCGCTGCTGGGCCGCGGCGGGCTGCGGTACTCGAGGCGCACGAGCTGGTGGACGGCGAGCACGAGGAACGCGCCGGAGAGCACGAAGACCGACCCTGCTCCCAGCGTCGTGAGCAGCGCGCCACCGATCAGCGGCCCCGCGATGCGCGAGCCGTGGCGGGTGATACCCGACAGCGCCACGGCGTTGAGGAGGTGTTCCTGCGGCACGACGTTCGGGATGATCGCCTGCTCCGCGGGCGTGCCGAAGGCGCGACCGAGCCCGCCGATGATCGCGAATGCGAGGACGTGCCACGGCTCCACCCACCCTGCGAAGGTGATGGCGGCGAGGGCGATGGCGGCGAAGATGCCGACCGAGTCCGCGCCGATGGCCATGAGGCGGCGGTCCGCCCGGTCGGCGAGCGCGCCGCCGATGGGGCCGAAGACCGTCATCTGGATCATGCCGGCGAACGTGACCAGGCCGACCCAGAGGCCCTGTCCGGTCAGCTCATAGACGAGCCAGCCGCGCGCGAGCAACATGGTCCAGAACGACGCCGACGCGAAGAACGCATTCCAGAAGACACGGCGGAAGTCCGCGTACAGCAGCGACGGGTGGCGCTCGGTGATGCGGGTCAGCATTCGGGCAGTGTACCGCCCCCTCACCTTCCCGTAAGCGTCGCGGCACGTTCGAGGATCGCGCGTTCCGTCTCGCCGTACGCGAGCGCCTGCGCCGCCTCGCGGCCCCGCTCGCTCATCTTGCGCAGCGTGCGGGCGATGATCCGCGCCATCTTCTCCTCGTCGCCGAGGCGATCCGTGAGCTCGGCGAACTGGGTCTCGAGGAAGACCAGGCCGAGCCCGTCCTCGAAGGTCTGTACGTCGGGATCCGTCGTCGAGGGGTCACGGGTGAGGCCCTGCTTCAGCACGATCTGCCGGACCCGCTCGATCGTCGCGTCGTCGTACCCGGCGCCGCGCAGCAGGCGCTCGGCCTCGTCGGCGTGGAAGGCGCGCAGGTGCGCGCGCCAGCGCAGGTAGCCGCTACGCCCCGCCGGGAACGAACCCCGAGGGATCGTCCAGCGCCGCACGTGGTGTGCGTGCGCCGCAAGCAGCAGCGCCTCGCTCGCGGCAGGGTCGAGGCGACGTACCCACGCGCTCATCATGCGCGCGTGCGCGAGCTCCTTTGGCTGGGGCTCCCCTTCGACCTCGATGCGGTTCGGGTCGTCGGCGTTGGCCGCGTCGATCGCCGCCACGGCGCGCTCGAAGCGCTCGTTGGCCTCTGGGCCGGGTGTGGTCGGGCGAATGTCGGTCATGGCCCGCCCATTATGTGGCAACGGCTGCCCGTGTGCGGGGCTCGACGCGTTGACACGACGGCGTGGGGTGCTACGATCCCCTCCATTGTCGATAAAGTTGAGCAAGTTACTCGACAATGAGCCGGACGGGGCCCGGCGATACTGATGCCACGGTGACGGCCCCCCGCGCCGCCACGCCGAGGATGGAGTGCCCTATGACCACCGCCACACGTACCGACCGCCCAGGCCGCGTAATCGCGATCCTCGAGGAGGAGTTCGAGGACTTCCGCACGGAAGCCACCGAGTTCCTCGCCGAGAACCGCGAGGCCGACGACTTCACCAAGTTCCGCCTCCGCCAGGGCGTCTACGGCCAGCGCCAGCCGGACCGCCAGATGATGCGCGTGAAGCTGCCCTTCGGCGGCACCACGTCGGAGCAGCTCGACGCATTCGCGCTCATCGCCGAGGACTACACGCCGCTCCGCAAGGGGCACCTCACGACGCGTGAGGCGATCCAGCTGCATCACATCCCGCTCGAGCGCACGCTCGACATCATGCAGATCCTCGGCGACGCCGGGCTCTCGACCCGCGAGGCGTGCGGCAACACGGTGCGCAACGTCACCGGCGACGCATGGGCCGGCATCCGTGCCGATGAGCCCTTCGACGTGTCCCCCTACGCAGGCGCCTTCGTGCGCTACTTCGTGCGCAGCGAGCTCACGCAGCTGCTGCCGCGCAAGTTCAAGGTCGCCTTCTCCGGCAGCGACGAGGACGCCGCACTGACCCAGATCCATGACATCGGCTTCATCCCCGAGATCCGCGAGGTCGACGGCGTCCCCACCAAGGGCTTCAAGATGGTGGCCGGCGGCGGCCTCTCGATCATGGCCCGCCACGCCGTCGTGCTGCGCGAGTGGGTCTCCGTCGACGACTACCTGAAGGTCTCCGAGGCGGTCCTGCGCATCTTCGACTCCGCCGATGAACTGCGGAAGAACATTGCCAAGGCGCGCATCAAGTTCCTGGTCCACCGCGTGGGCGAGGAGGAGTTCCGCCGCATGGTCGACGAGGAGCTCGCCCAGGACTGGGCTGCCGACCGCGACGCCTCACCCGACCCGCTGCTGTTCCTGGACGACGAGGAGGCGGATGCCCCGCCCGCGCCCTCGAACCCCGCGCAGCCGACCGACGCAGACCGCGACGCGTTCGAGGAGTGGGCGCGCACCGCGGTGCGCGCGCAGCGCCAGGCCGGCTACTCGGCGGTCGAGGTAAAGGTGCCGGAAGGCGACCTCGATCCCAGGCAGTTCCGCGGCCTCGCCTCGCTGCTGCGCGAGTACGGCTCCGGCCGCGCACGCACCACGCCGTGGCAGAACATCGTGCTGCGCTGGATCCCGGACGGCAGCGTCTACGCCGTCTGGAAGGGGCTCGTCGAGCTCGGCCTCGGCGACTCCGGCAGCCTTGAGATCGAGGACGTGGTGAGCTGCCCCGGCACGGACAGCTGCAAGCTCGGTATCACCAGCTCCATGGGGCTCAACCGCGCGATCGCGGACCGCGTCCGCGAGATGGCGGTCACCGACCCGCTGACACGTCGCATCCTCATCAACGCCAGCGGATGCCCCAACTCCTGCGGGCAGCACCACATCGCGAACATCGGGTTCCACGGCGCCGCCATCAAGTCCGGCGAGCGCCAGGTGCCCGCCTACCACGTCTTCGTCGGCGGCAACCGCCGGCCCGGCGCGGACCTCGTACTCGGCACGCTGCTCAAGGTGCGGCTCCCCGCGAAGCGGGTCCCCGACGCCGTCGAGCGCCTCGTGCGGCTCTACGAGGCCGAGCGCGTGGACGGCGAGGAGTTCAACGGGTACTTCGAGCGTGTCGGCAAGCAGCACTTCGAGGCGGCGCTGCGGGATCTCACCCTGCCGCCGGAGTTCTCGCTCGACACCATGAACGAGTTCATCGACTGGGAGCGCGACCGCATCTACGTCCTCGAACGAGGCGAGGGCGAGTGCGCGGTCTAGCGCGATCATCAGGCAGGGCGGGAAGGGCGGCGGCGTGACGACTTCAACGGACGAGCACCAGGTGGTGCGGGGCAGCCGGGACGGCGTGACGCCGACCGGCCGCCTCGCAGTGCCCATCGACTACGGCGAGGCGGAGGTCATCCGCGTCGCCAACGAGGAACTCGACCGCGCCGGCCCCGGCGACATCCTCAGTTGGGCCGTGGACCGCTACGGCGAGGGGCTGACCCTCGCGTGCTCGTTCGGCGGGACCTCCGGGATGGTGCTGGTCGACATGGTGCAGCGCCTCCAACCCTCGACCGAGGTGTTCTACATCGACACCGACTACCTGTTCCCGGAGACGCACGACACGATCCAGGCGGCGCGGCTGCACTGGCCCGGCGTCAACATCGTCGGCTACGGCCCGGAGCTGACCACGGAGGGGCAGATCGAGCTGCACGGCCCCGCGCTCTGGGATCGTGACCCGGACCTGTGCTGCGACATCCGCAAGGTCGAGCCGAACCGCGAGGCCCTGCGCGGCAAGCGCGCGTGGGTGTCCGGCCTCCGTCGCGACCAGACCGGCCGCGAGGAGACCCCCGCAGTGCAGTGGGATGAGAAGTTCGGGCTGGTCAAGGTCAACCCGCTCATCAACTGGAGCGAGAAGCTGCTCTGGTCGTACATCTTCGAGCGCGGGCTGCCGTACAACCTGCTCCTCGACCGCGGCTTCCCGAGCATCGGCTGCACGAACTGCACGCGCGCGGTCCAGCCGGGTGAGGATCCTCGGGCCGGCCGCTGGTCGGGCTTCGACAAGCTGGAGTGCGGCCTGCACACCACGTCCTGACCGCTCGTTAGCGCTGACCTCAACGGCCCGCGAAAGCGGGCCGTTGTGTGTCGTCAGGCCATACGTAACGTGATGCTTGGATATGGCAACATAGTTCCGGGTTACGTGTATACTGTGCCCGAATCGCAGGTGAGAGCAGGCCACGCGACGTGACCACCGACGCATTCGACGCACGTGATGTCTTCGCCACGAAGGCGGATCTCTTCGCGACGCACTCCGAGCTCAAGGAAGAGATCCGTGCGCTGCGGGCGGAGCTGCACCAGATAGAAGCGCGCCTCACGCGCTGGATGGTGGGGACCATACTCGCTGGGATGGTTGCTGCCGCGACCATCGCTCGCCTCATCGGCTGACGCTCGCCGACCCTCGCTCCCCGCTAAGCTGGGGGCGTGACGAAGTTACTACCCGGCACCGCATCGTGGACCGACAAGCCGCTGATCGAGGGTGGGCGCTTCTACCCACCCGAGGCGAAGTCCGCCGAGGCGCGCCTGCGCTACTACGCCACCCAGTTCCCCCTCGTCGAGATCGACGCGCCGTACTACGGGCTCCCGACCGTCGCGCAGGCCGAGCGCTGGGTGGAGCGCACCCCGCCGGAGTTCACGTTCGACGTGAAGGCGTACTCGCTGTTCACCGAGCATCCGACGCCCGTCGCGCGGCTCCCGAAAGCGATCCAGGCCGAGCTACCGCCCGACCTGCGCCTGAAGCGCCAGTTCTACCGCCGCGACGCCCCGAGTGACCTCGTCGACCTGTGCTGGGCGACCTACCTGGACGCGCTGCTGCCGCTGCACGACGCCGGCAAGCTCGGCGTGATCGTGCTGCAGTTCCCGCGCTGGGTGACGCCCAACCGCCGCACCCACGCGTACCTCGAGGAGGTACGGGAGCGGCTCGGCCACTACCGGGGTGCGGTCGAGTTCCGCAACCACCGCTGGCTCGACGCCGAGCACCGTGAGGCGACGCTCGCGCTGCTCGGGGACCTCGAGTTGGCGTTCATCTGCGTCGACGAGCCGCAGGGGTTCGACAGCTCGGTCCCGCCGGTAGCGGCAGCCACCACGGAGCTCGCGTTCGTGCGATTCCACGGGCGCAACGCCGCGATGTGGGAGGCGAGCACGCGGACATCCTCGGAGCGCTTCGACTACTACTACGACCCGGCCGAGCTGGACGAGTGGACGCCCCGGATCCGCTCGCTCGCCGAGGAGGCGAGCGAGGTGCACCTGGTGGTCAACACCAACAACTTCGACCAGGGACCGGTCAACGCGCGGCTGCTCTCCGAACGCCTCGCCGAGGTCGGCCTCGACACCACCCCGGGCTTCGACCCCGCGCTGGCCGAGCCGCCCGCACCGTCAGGGCAGGGACGACTCCTGTAAGATCGCCTCGGAACCCGCTCCCACAGGGTGTTCGCGATGAGTGAAGCTCGCTTCCGGCTGCATTCGCGTCGCCAGGCGCTCCGCCTCGGCGGCCTGAGTGGCGTTGCGCTGCTCGCCGCCTGTTCGCGGCCGACCACACCGCCGCGCGAGGAAGCTCCGACCGCGGTCCCCGATCCGACCGAAGCGCCAGCCGTTTCCGCGACATCGATCGCCACGCCGAGACCGACGCCGGCGGAGACCCTGACCGCCACGGCAACGCCTGAGCCGACCCCACCGCCACCCCCACCCGAGGGGCACGAGGAGGTCGCGCTGATGGAGGGCACGGAATGGGAGACGCCGCTGGTCGTCACGCACAGCGGCGTCGAAGGGCCCACGCTGCTCGTCCTCGGCGGCGTGCACGGTAACGAACCCGGCGGGTGGCTTGCCGCCGACGGCATGGTCGAGTGGAAGCCGGCACGGGGCAGTCTGCTCGTCGCCCCTCGTGCGAACGTGATCGCGATCTCGCTGTTGCAGCGCACCACGGACGAGCTTGGGGACCTCAACCGCCTCTACCCCGGCGCGCACGACGCCGAGTTACCGATGGAGCGGATGGCCGCGCATATCGTGGACGTCGCGCGACGCTACGAGGTCGACGTGGTGCTCGACCTGCACGAGTCGTGGGCGTTCTACGCCGAACGCGGCGAGAGCCAGGGCACGGCCTTCCTCGGCCAGACCATCACAAGCGGACCGGCACGGGACCGCACGCCCCTCGCACGGCTCATCGCCGAGCGCGTGAACCGCCAGGTCGAGGTAGAGCGAGACCTGCTGATCTCCCGCGACTGGACGCAGTGGCCCGCCGTCGTGACAGACGAGGAGATCGCCGAGGGCATCCCGGAGTCGTCGACAGCCTCGGCGTTTGCGCGGACGCGGTGGCGGCCCGGGAGGGGGGCCAGCTCGCTGTCCCTGGGGCGCTTCGTGTCGGGGGTGCTGCCGGTGCTTGTCGAGATGGGCCAGCAGGATCAGCCCATCGAACGACGCATTGAACTGCACGAACTCGTAGTGCGGAGCGCGATGGAGCTGCTGCGCATGGCGTAGGACAGGAGGGAGCGGCTGGCTTCGCTTCGGTCCTACGCAGACACCAGACAGGCGGTCGCGTGTGGTTTCGGGATGGGGTCGCCCTTCTCGCGGAGCAGCTCTACGTGATAGCCGACGGCCTCGCGGATCAAGACTTCCGTCTCCTCGCGGGTATCAGCGGCGGCGACGCAACCCGGCAGGTCGGGGACGTACGCGCCGTAACCGTTGCCCGTCTTCTCGATGACCACGACGTAGTTCATCAGAGGGCTCCCTTTTCGAGTCTGGCCTGCTTCAGGATACTGTCCTGCATCGCGGGCGAGAGATCCTTGCTCATTCGCCCCGCTATCGTAACGGTTCCCGGCTTGTCGGGATGGTGGAATTGCCGGTGACTACCGCGCGTCCGCACCAGGTACCAGCCGTCGCGTTCGACCACCCGAATCGCGTCCCTCACCTTTGGCGGCATGCCCCTGCCCTCCTCCTACTCCGTCCGCATGCGACGGCGCCGTAACGAGCGTGATCCAAGTGTGGGCGTTGATGGGGTCGACGCAGCTACGACAAGAGGGGGAACGCTCTCAACAACCTCTCGACGCCTGCACGCAGTTCTGCGATCCCGTCGTCGCGGAGGACGGCCCACGGCGCGTAGAACCAATCGTCCGTCCGCCACTCGACGCCGTCGCGCAGCGCCTGCCCCTCGGGCGTCGTGCGGTACGCGCTGCCGTCCGCCACGAGCCAGCCCCGTGCCTCGAGGTCAGCGAGGGCGCGGGCGTAGAACGCGGCGTCGTACCCCCGGAACGCCGCGGCCAATGCGATCCCCTCGGCGGTGCGGGCTTCCCCGGACCAGACGTGCGAGAAGGCGTTCCACGTCCCACCCTCGGTCGCCGGGTCGACGTGGGTGCTCCATGCCGCGAGGTGCACGTCGTCGCGGTAGGCGAGGCAGTCCAGCGCCGCCTCGCGGATCCGGCCGGGCAGGGGCGTCTCCTCGGTCGCGGTGCTGAACCGCCGTGCGGTCGCCCAGCACGCCGGCGGCTCGGGTGTGGCGAGGTTGGCGGCGGCGATGGTCGCGAGGAGTTCGCGGACACGGGCGAGCTCGTCGGCTGCCATGGCTACGAGCTCGCCGGCCAGCGCGTCACCGGCCTCGCCGAGCGCGCGTACCGCCTCACGCGTGTGCGGTAACACGACGTAACGAGTAGCCATCGAGTCGTCTGTGCCGTCGACCGCCTCGAGCCAGCCGTCGGCCTCGAGGCGGGCGAACTCTTCGGCGAAGCCCTCGGGCCGCGAGTAGGGGTCGCGACGCTGGGCCTCGGCGACCGACAGGGTGTCGAGGCCCAGCTCGGCATAGTCGTGGAGCGTGAGCGGGATGCCGCGTTCCGTAGCGAGGGCGTCGATCGCCGGGCGCCCGACGCGCCACAGCTCGAAGACCGCCGTCTCAACGAGCGACCATGTGCCGGCGAGGGGATGCGGGTCGCGGGTAGGTGAGGTGGTCAGTCGGGCCGTCCTAGGTGCTGACGCGGCGGACGATCTCGTACGTCAGCTCCGTCCCCATCTCGAGGTTGTCGAGGGTCAGGAACTCGTTGTGGGCGTGGAGCCCGGCGAGCTCCTCGGGGCTGAGCAGGCAAGGGATGAACCCGTACGCGGGGATGCCGAACTCGCGCAGGAAGCGATTGTCGGTGGCGAAGGTGGCGAGGCCCGGCACCACGACCGCGTCCTCGACGGCCGAGGTCATCGTGTCGCGGATGGCGTGGAACAGCTCGCTGTCCCAGTCCGACGGGTTGGTCCCGTAGACATCACGCGCCTCCGGCTCGACCTCCACCAGCGGGTCGCCGATCTGCTCGCGCACCGCTTCCATCCAGCCCTCGATGTCCTCGCCGGGGAGGAGGCGGCAGTCGAGGACGGCCTCGGCGCGGGGCGGGATCACGTTTGCCTTGATGCCCGCCTCGACCATCGTGACGTTGAGCGTGTGCATGAACATCGCATGCGAGCCGGGACGCGAGCGGAGCGCGGCCGCGAGGGCATCGCGGTCGGCCGGGTCGGGCAGGATGTCGGCGTCCGCGAGGCGCTCGACGAGCGCCGTCGTGCCGGGCGTGAAGGTCAGGCCGCGGTCCCACTCCGCGAGGCGAAGCAGCGCGCTCAGGAGGCGCACCGCCGGGTTCTCGGCCGTCGGCAGACTGCCGTGGCCGCCGGGGCCGGTGGCGCGCAGCCGCAGCCAGGCGACGCCCTTCTCGTCGATGGTCGGCATGAAGATGCGGCCCTCGCGGCCCGCGAACTCGGTGACGCCGCCGACACCCTCGTTGAGCG
>Ga0209754_1003208_pt1 | contig 11460 bp, 7 predicted proteins | sample MesohylBB_FD_187295 | JGI IMG/M metagenome (GOLD analysis project Ga0209754, IMG submission 187295) | Host-associated microbial community of the marine sponge Aplysina aerophoba from Gulf of Piran - sponge mesohyl, lysed by bead beating... | ecosystem: Host-associated > Porifera > Sponge >... | reverse complement strand
TCAGTGACAAGTGGAAGCATTACCACTGTGGATGAGAGTGCTTACGGGCTTTATGCTCACCATGATATAACAGGAAATATCGGTATTACAGTGTCAGGAGGAAGCATTACCACTGCGGGTAAGTTTTCTCATGGGATTTTGGGATGGCATGAGGGTACGGGTGATATTGGTATAACCGTTTCAGAAGGGAGCATCGCCACCACGGGGCAAACTGCTCACGGGACTTATGGATATCATAGGGATGAAGGTGATATCCGTATAACCATTTCAGAGGTGAGTATTTCTACCAAGAGTCAGGGTTCTCATGGGATTTGGGGAAGTCATGAAGACACAGGTGATATCGATATAACCGTTTCGAAGGGGAGTATCACCACCACGGGTCAAACTGCTCACGGGACTTATGGATATCATAGGGATGAAGGTGATATCCGTATAACCATTTCGGAGGGAAGCATCACCACCGAGGGTCAGACTGCCTACGGGATTTATGGAGTTCATGGAGGCACCGGGGATATCTCTATCTCAGTTTCAGAGGGGAGTATAACTACCGAGGGTCAGAGATCACATGGGATTTATGGAAGACATATTTCGGCTAAAGGTAATATTACTATTGAAGTTTCTGAGGGAAGCATCACTACCGAGGGTCAGAGATCACATGGGATTAGTGGACTGCATCAGGGAACAACAGGGGATATCACGATTACAGTTTCAGGTGGAAGGATCAACACCGCGGGCAATGATGCTGACGGAATCTATACATTTTTTAGTAATGCCACGGGAGATGGGAAAATTAGTATTACCACGGGAGATGGGCACACCATTACAACTGAGGGAGCGAATGCACGTGGTATAGTCGTGTATAATAGAGGTATCGGGTCGAGTGAGGTTGTCGTTGACAATATTACGGCGAAAGGTGTTGGTGCTTATGGTATACAATTCGGTTATTTAAACGATGATGGTGAAATTTTGAGTGTTCCGGTAGTGAGTGTTGACGATGATGGCACCCGGAAGCTATTGGATGAGGATGGTTACCGTCCACAGATGGTTCGCATTAAAGGCACAGTGATGGGTGGTCAAGCGAAGGAGGATGAGGATGGTGCTAACGGTGCAGGTGTGTTCATGGTTGGTGGTGGCCGCGTGGAGATTGGCCCCGAAGGAGTTCTTGGAGCTCAATCGGATATTGCCATTCTTGCGGTTGGTGACAACAGGACTGGTGAAGGCACCGGTGAAGAACCGCCCCAAAAGCTGTATGTTAATCTTATCTCAACGGATGGCAAACCATGGGAACGCTTGGATGGTCGCATTGTGAATGAGGATGGTGAAACAATCCTCGCGGTCAATGGCACGAATGTTTTTGATAACGACCACATTGATGCTTGGCTCCCGGCTGGGTCACTGCGTGAATTTAAACTCAATCCTGACGAAGATTTTAGTACGCTTGACTTCTCAGACGAAGAGGATTGGTTGTATCGCTATCAAGCGATTGCCGGTGCTTACGAAGCCTTACCTGGAACCCTTCGCCGCATTGATACCATCGCCTGTCATGTGCCCACACAACAGAATTACATCGGTGTGTGTGGAGGACGGGGTCAATACACCCCGGATCAAACCACAACCGGAATGAGCTATGCGTATGACCAGCAGGCTCTCCACGGTCATATCATGAGGCCGTTGAGCGAACAGGTCTCGGGATGGGCGGGTCTTCGGCAGGTGTCCGGTGAAGCGAATGTAAACATCGCCGCGGGGTCAAGTCGTGTGAAGGTACGCGGTGTTGGTGTGCATGGTGGTGTGCAGGTGATGGGTGATACGGACCTATATGGTCAGGCGCACTTACAGTGGACGCGGTATACGCTTAATCTCTCATCGGGTGCGGTGAGTAGTACGACCAAGGGGACGGCATGGTCGCTGGGTCTTGAAGGGGGTCGTCACTTTCGTGTTGATGACGAGACCCGTGTGACGGGTCGGGGATGGTTGAAGCATGCGAATGTCTCGGTGACCCCGTTTGAGGATTCGTTGGGCTTACGTGTGAGTGGTCAGGAGCGTCAGGTGATAGCGGGTGTTGGTGTCCGAGGTGAACGGACGATGGTTCAGGAGAATGAGGGTCGTCGTGTTGTGTTGCGCGGTTCGGCGGGTATTGAGACGGCGGTGAGTGAAGCGAGTACCGTGATGGTTGGTGATGAGGTGTTATCAAGTCAGGCGAAGGCGACGCGTCTGTTATTGGATGTTGGGGGTGTATTGCATCAGGGTGACACGGAGTTTCATGGGATGGTGTATGCGCATGGATTGGGTGCGGATGACACGGCTTATGGCTTACGGTTAGGGCTTGAGTGGTCGTTCTGATGGCTTGATATTTCCACCGGGCTGTTCTTTCGGGATTAAACAAAGAAGTACCTGGCCCTTTCCCGGAATCAGGTTCAAAATAAGGTGGTTAAATATCATCCCAATCACCCAATCACCTTAATTGTTGCTCAATACTAGTATCTCAACACCGTTGAAGTGATGTAATTAATTTGCATTATTCTTTGTCATTCTATCAACAATCAACACCAATTAATTGAGAATAGCATTTCTTCCTAGTATCTCGCTTTTACCAATCAATTCAACAAAGTTAAGATACTAGGGTGGACGCATCAAGATGCCGCCGGGTCAAAGCTTTCTCAATGCGGGGGTGTCGTTAAACGAGCCAATCAAGGGTGGCCACATATCATTGCCGGAGACGTCACCCAGTTGGAGGAGAGACCCGAGACTGCTGGCCGCACTTTCTTCTGACAGGATCCGGGCTGTGGCCAGTTTTAATTGCGGTGCAATGAGCCGGGTCATGATGGCCGCCAAGGCCAATGACCGTTAGCGACTGGGGGAACGTGCAAGGACTGTTTCCAGGCCCAGTTGACGCGCACTCCCAAGTGCTACCTTGACATGGCTGTGAAGCAAGGAGCGTTGGATAGTCAAGTGGTCATGGAGATTGGCAACGGCTGTTCCACCCTTGAGGATGGTTCGAAAGTTCGCGACGATTTCGGGCGGGAACTTGGAGAGATTAGCGATGGTTTTTTGCGAATTTTTGTGCCGTCACGCTGTGCGTGTCGGAGGAGGATGGCTGTGCGGCCAAATTGGTTGGTGATGGTTTCAATATTATAGGCCATGGTGTGTTGTGTTATTCATGTGAGATATGGGAACTGATTGAATGAGATACTCTATGTGAAGTATGCAATGGCATATAATAAAAAATACCAAAATAATACATAGGAACAAAATACCAAATAAGGGCATTGATAAATGGGTTTTGCCCTGTTAAAATGGTGCTTTAAGGAGTTTTGGGTATATGAAGTTCAGATTAATTGCCTATCTGTTTGGAGGTTTTTTCATTGGTCATTGTCCTTAGTTCTTGCGCGTTATTCAACGTGATTGCCGCTCAATAGTAACCTCCAATCGTTATTTTCCGGTTTACCATTATGACTTGAATTACAGCCATTGTAATAATAGACTCAATAAATCAGTTTCAAATGTTTCTGTTCTGTCCATTTTGGCGAATTTAAAGTCTTGCTCTATGAAGCAAGAATTTTTCCGAAGGTTTTTATGTCTACACAGCCCGTTGACCCTGTCAGTCTGACGCAAAGGTTAGTTCAATGTCAATCCGTTACTCCAAATGAAGGGGGTGCGATTACAATTTTGCAACAGCTATTGGCTGAAGCTGGATTTAGTTGTCAGAGAATTGACCGCAATGACGTTGCTAATCTCTATGCACGCTGGGGTGATACTTCTCCAGTGTTTGGGTTTAACGGTCACACGGATACAGTTCCAGCAGGGAATATTCAGGAATGGTCGGTCAATCCCTTTGGGGGAGAAGTCAAGGACGGTAAACTTTGGGGACGCGGAGCCGCAGATATGAAATCAGGTGTGGCATCCTTTGTCGCGGCGGCAATTGATTTTGTGAATACTAATCCAGCTCAAGAAGGTTCAATAGCCATTACGGTCACAGGTGATGAAGAAGCTATTGCCATAGATGGCTCGGCGGCAATTATTGACTGGATGCAGAAAAATGATCAACACATGACTGTGTGTCTTGTTGGTGAGCCCACATGCCCGGAAATATTTGGTGAGGAAATTAAAGTCGGGCGGCGAGGATCGCTTTCTATTCGCTTGACGATGTTCGGTGTCCAAGGTCACTCAGCCTACCCCTCTCGATATGTTAATCCCATTAATGCCATGACCCACTTTGGGTATTTATTGAACAATTGGGAACTTGACCAGGGAACAGAAAATTTCCAACCTTCAATTCAAGCAATCACGAGAATTGAGACTGGAAATTCTGCTATGAATGTTGTTCCAGCGCAATGTATATCCACGGTCAATTTGCGATTTAATGAACTACATACAACTCAATCCCTGACTAACAAGATTAAGAAAGAAGCCGAAGATATTGCTAAAATCCATGGATGTCGAGTTGAGGTCAAACAACTTTCCGGAGCAGAGTGCTTCTATACGACTCCTAGCGAATTTACCGAAATAGTATCGAGAGCAGTTAAAAAAGTATTAGGGCGTACCCCCCAATCTTCTACTTCAGGTGGAACCTCAGATGCCCGCTTTTTTGCTCCACTTTGCCCAGTGGTAGAGTTCGGCTTAGTTGGGAAAACGATGCATCAAGTTGATGAGCATGTTCCAGTTGAAGAAATCGTTAAGCTTAAGGAAGTATACAGGCAGTGCCTTGATGACTATTTCCAAACCTAATCCGCAACCAAGTTTAATTATTCTTGTTAAGGAACCAAAAATTGGGAATGTAAAAACGAGGCTGGCGAAAGATTTAGGTTTTTTTGAAGCAACAAAATGGTTTCGTCATGAATCAGGTTTGACCATCCGTCGATTAAGTCAAGCACCATTCTGGAAAACGATGCTCGGTGTAACCCCCAATCATAACTATGCCACAAGCAAAATAAAAATCTGGCTTAACCGAGTTGAACGCCTTCCTCAAGGGGATGGAGAACTCGGTGAAAGATTCGTTTACATGGCACGAAAAATATTGCGGGGGCCTGTTATAATGATAGGCTCAGATATTCCTAATATAAAAATCAAGCACTTAGTTAATGCCATTAGAGTTTTGAGCTCTCATGATGTTGTTTTTGGTCCCTCTCCAGACGGTGGGTTTTGGTTAATCGGATTTAAGCACCCGCAACGCCATAACCGAAGGCAATTTGCTAAAGTGCGGTGGTCTACCCAACATGCTTTAAGGGACTGTGAAGACCGACTCTCGCAATTTACGATTGGTTATATCAATGAGCTCGGTGATATTGATACAATTCAAGATTTAAAACGTCACTCGCAAATGAGGGTTAGGTATTATTGCTGAGCTCTCAAGAAGCATATTCAAGACTTTTTTCGATATAGATACTGCGGAGCTTCTTAGTCATTTCTCCTGGCTTACCATCACCGAGCTTAACTTCATCAATCTTAACAACGGGTGTTACAAACCCTGAAGCGGAGGTGATAAAAGCCTCTTTGGCTTCCAATGCTTCGCCAACGGTGAATGGCCGCTGCTCAATAGCCAAACCAATTTCATCTGTAAATCTGAGTAATGCGGAACGCGTAATGCCATGCAAAATATCGTTTGAAAGATGACGTGTAATAATTCTATCCTCATTGGTGAGGATAAATGCATTGTTGGAAGTCCCCTCAGTAATAAAGCCGTCTTCAAACATCCAAGCATCATCTGCTCCTTGTTTTTGTGCCATCATCTTCGCCATTGAAGGGTAAAGAAGCTGCACCGTTTTAATGTCTCTTCTATGCCATCGGAGGTCGGGTACAGTAATGACTTGAATTCCCTTAATCACAGAAGGCGGATCCGTCAGATTTTTGGCTTGCGAGAATAGAACCAAGGTGGGTGTAGTGTTTTGAGGGTAAAGAAAGTCACGATCTGCACTTCCACGGGAAACTTGGAGATAAATGAGACCTTCCTTCAAATTGTTACGTTTGAGGATTTCATAATGGATTTCTAATAACTCATCCGGATTGCAGGGTGCATCCATATCAAGTTCACTCAATGATCGGTCCAATCGTTTGACATGCCCATTAAAGTCAATCAGCTTTCCATTCAATACTGAGGTGACTTCATAAACGGCATCGGCAAAGAGGAATCCACGGTCAAATATTGAAACCTTTGCATCCTCTTCAGAGAGGTATTGTCCATTGACGAATACAATTCGGCTCATAAAGAAGTCTCCACGGTAAAAATTAGAATATTCATTATATTAGCCCCACAAGGCAGTGGGGGCAGGATAAATTTTTGACTTATCATATCGGATAGGGTGCTTGCGGTCTTCATATAACAACAAAGGAGCGTCTAAATCAACAACAAGGGCATTAACTGCCAAGGTCAAAGCTGGTGCGATACCAAGTGAAGTGCCAACCATACAACCGATCATGACTTTAAACTTTCTTTTGACAGCTTCATTATAGAGCCTAATTGCTTCTGTAAGTCCTCCTGATTTATCCAATTTAATGTTAATCATATCATATTTTCTCTCAAGGTTATCAAGAGATTTTACATCATGGCAACTTTCGTCGGCACAGATCGGAATAGGGGATTTAAAATCATTTAACGGACTATCAGAGCTTGCTGGTAAGGGTTGTTCAATTAATTTTATACCTAAGTTGATAAAGGTAGACATGTTAGCCTCGAGGTCTTCAATTTGGAATGACTCATTGGCATCAATGATTAATTGTGAATCAGGAGCAGCGTGGCGAACCGCTTCTAATCGTTCTACATCCCTTGTCCCACCGAGTTTGATCTTCAAAATAGGTCTAAAGCTATTTTTTGCGGCTTCGGCATACATCTCATCAGGACTACTCAGAGAGATCGTATAAGCTGTGGTGACCATTTGGGGCGGAGGTAAACTCGCTAGTTGCCATACGGGTTTTCCTGTTTGTTTGGCAGTTAAGTCCCACAAAGCACAGTCAAGAGCGTTACGGGCAGCCCCTGGAGGAAGTTCTGTCATTAACTCTTGGCGTGAAATAGGCGGGCGAATCGATTGAATTTGTTGGGATACAGACTCAATGGTTTCGTTATACCTTTGGTAAGGTAAACACTCCCCTTGTCCTACATGACCATCATGGCTTACAGTGACGGTAACCACTTCAGCGGTATCTCTCGAACCGCGAGAAATCACGAATTTTTTCGCCAGTCTAAAACTTTCCTGTTTGACAGAAATTTGCATTGAGCAGTTTAATCAAGGGATGTTAAGAAGTGAATCAACAAGTGCTGTAACGCCAAATCGATACGGGTCGGTCACAGGAATTTGAAGTTGGTCTTCAGTTTTTTGCAAATAAGCAGTGGCATCTTCTGTCGACATTTTACTGGAGTTAATAGCGACACCAATGACCTGACACTGAGGATTAACAACCTGTGCCAATTTTAGGGCGATTTCATGTAAATAGTCAAGTGACGGCAGCTGATAGCCCGGTAGGCCTCTCATTTCAGTTCGAGTAGGGTCGTGGCAAAGGACGAGTGCATCCGGTTGTGAGCCATGCACTAGAGCAAGGGTCACACCTGAGTAAGATGCATGAAATAAAGAACCTTGTCCTTCTACTATATCCCAGTGGTCGCTATCATTATCGGGTGTTAGTTGTTCGATTGAACCCGCCATAAAATCAGCGACAATCGCATCAAGTGGAACTCCTTGACCCTCAATGAGAATGCCGGTTTGCCCGGTCGCACGAAATGTTGATTTTTTTCCGCGGCTCTGAAGTTCCCGATGGATTGCAAGAGTCGTATACATTTTACCAATGGACACATCAGTTCCTACTGCAAGGCAACGTTTACCAGTTCTTTTTTGCCCGTTGGCAATCGGCATGGTACCGTAGGCTTTTCGAACATCAATCAATTGTCTACCATGTTCCTTGGCGGCTTGGACAAGATCAGGTTCGTCGCCAAGGTAATTGTGCAGACCGGAGGCTAAATCTAGACCCGAGGATAGGGCTGCAAGGAGGGTCGGTTTCCATTGAGGTGAAATAATCCCACCCCGATTAGCCACCCCGATGACCATTGTTTTGGCTCCCATTTCCACAGCTTTCTGAACTGTCAGGTCTTGCAAACCCATTTCAGCTTGGCACCCTTCTAGTCGAATCTGTCCTGTCACACACTCAGGACGCCAGTCTTTTATTCCTTGAGCAACCTTTGCTGCGAGTTGATCTGGGGCATCCCCAAGAAAAAGTAGATATGGTTTACGGATCATTTCAAACTCCCTCAATTGAAAAGAACACGAAAAAAGGAAACCTTAGTTACCAAGTTAGAATGTCAATATAACGATTATTATTGAAATTAGAACAATCTGCCTATGAATTAGCTAATTCTTGAGAAAATTCAATTTAGTGTTTGAAGTGTCGAGTGCCAGTCAGAACCATTGCTATATTATTGGCATTAGCGGCAGCAACAACTTTGGCATCATTTTTTGAACCTCCAGGTTGAATCACAGCCGAGATTCCATGAGCAGCGGCATAGTCAATACTATCTGTAAATGGGATAAAGGCATCTGAAGCCATCACGGCACTGTTTAATTCAAGTTTTGCATCTTGTGCCTTTAGTGCGGCAATACGTGCTGAATTAACACGGCTTGTTTGCCCTGCACCTATTCCCACGGTCATATTATCGCGAGCGAGAACAATCGCATTGGATTTAACCAATTTTACGACTCGCCAAGCAAACTCAAGATCCCGAAGTTCGCTTGGATTTGGTGATCTGTTGGTAACAATAGTCAACTGCTTATAAAGTTCATTGTCTGCTTCTTGAACTAAAAGTCCTCCTTCAACCCTCTTATAGTCTAAAGACAGCGAACTCGGCTCCCATTGTCCACATGCCAGCACCCGTATTGCTTCTTTTTGGGAGAGGATTTTTATTGCTTGAACGGATATACTTGGTGCCACAATGACTTCAACGAACTGAGTATTGATAATTTCTGTAGCAGTGATTTCATCAAGTTCGTGGTTAAAAGCGATGATTCCACCAAAGGCTGATTCTGGATCTGATTTATAGGCATTTTGGTAAGCGCAATACATGCGGTCATGGACAGCAACTCCACAAGGATTGGCGTGTTTTATTATTGCACATGCTGGTTGACGGTCAAACTGTTTAACACATGCAATTGCCGCATCAGTATCAGCAATATTATTGAAAGAGAGCTCTCTACCTTGAAGTTGATGAGAGCTTGAGACGCTCCCAAGAGAAGCTTTGCTGTCAATATAGAAAGCCGCTTTTTGGTGCGGATTCTCACCGTATCGCATACCCTGATGGTAAATCCATTGGGCGTTTAATGTTCGGGAAAAAGAATTTGCTACCGGATCATTTTCAAAGCGATTTAATTGACCGAGGTAGTTAGCGATTGCTCCATCATAATGTGCAGTATATTCAAATGCTTTGACGGCTAGGTCATAACGTAGCTTGGGTTCCACCCCGCCTTGGTGGTGCTTCATCGAATCAAGAATTCTCAAGTAGTCAGTATGATCTACTGCAACAGTCACATATTCAAAGTTTTTTGCCGCTGCCCTTAGGAGAGTAGGACCACCGATATCGATTGTTTCGATGGCCTCTGATAATTGACATGAGGGTTTAGATATGGTTTCCTGAAATGGATATAAATTGACAACGACTAAATCAATCGGGGTGATGCCCTTATCGGACATGACGGCTTCATCCTGTTGACCTCGAGCGAGTATTCCTCCGTGAATAAGGGGATGAAGAGTTTTAACCCGCCCGTCCAGGATTTCATCAAACCCAGTATAATCACTTACTTCTCGGACTGGTATATTCGAATTTTTTAAGAGTGTTGCCGTTCCGCCTGTTGCCAAAATTTGAATTGATCTATTGTGGAGTTCCCGTGTGAAGTCTATGATTTTTGTCTTATCAGAAACACAGATCAGTGCAGTTCTTATGGGCGGTGGTGAATGTTTCATAGCAATTTTCTGATTTAATTTGGTTATGTATTGTGCACAATTTTAATGCTAAAGCTTGTGATAAATGGGTTCTGGAGAATGTGAGTTAGGAAAATAAATCCTAAGGTACTGTTCCATTAGCAGTCATTTCCGCAAAAATCAAATTTCCGAATTAACTGGATTTTCTGCCATCAGGAAAATTTATATTGATTACTGAGTGACAGGTGTGGGGACCCAACGCCCTTAGTGGCCCAACACGTTACTGGAGCACCGCCGGCCTCTTTAGGTAAAATAAATTATCCTATCATCAGTTACGGGGAAGAGCAAGTCTTTCCTTCCCCTAGACTGGTCGTCGCAAGTTAACCCTGAACCAGCTGGCGAGCTCTTCATAATCGGTTTCTCCCTTGGCCACTCTGACAAAAATGTCTATAATTTCATTGTCGTCAGCAATAATCTCCCAGCCACATTTTTCTGCCAGCAATTCAGCCAATTAGAGTGCCGTTCGCTTGTTTCTATCAACAAATCTGTGGTTATTAATGATGCTGTGCACTAAGGCAGCCGCCTATTGCCAGGTCCAGCGATGATAACCTTGGTACGGGCGAGCAAGGGCCGATTGAATGACCTTATCATCTCAAATGTCATCTAGACCGCCATGCTGAAGAGCAAAATAGATGACCTTTGATGGCGTCCTTCCACCCGACTTTGACACTTTATCGCTTAAAACACCGATTCTATGGGGGTACCCCGAAAAAGTAGGCACTACATTGCCCTCATTTTTGGCTCGCCAAAGTCCCTTCTTTCTCCCCTATATAACCCTGCTTTCAGTCCTCATCTTGGTACAATGCGTACGCAGTGATTCCCATCTTGACACCCATCGCCTTGTAAATCGCTTTCCCCTCCTTCGTGGTCGTCGAGGGTATCACATAACGCTTGCCACTCTCATCATCCCGGACAATCGAACATTGCTGGTGAGCCAGAGCATCCTGGATGCCTCTCGGTGACAGCCGCATGTCCAGACCCGCCAAGCGATGACCCAGATGGCGTATCAGACTGAACGCCATAAAGCACAGGGCGATATGAGCCTTGATACGGGACGCGGTCCAATGATAGATCGGACGTATCTTCAAGTTTATGTAAAGCTTTACATAATCAAGTCGGTCTTCGCAATGCGAAAACTTTCTTCAATCCGCTATAACCCACGATACCGTGCCAACAATTCCATGGCCGGGATGTTCTGGAGATTGGTGATCACCCCATGCAATCCATCCCAACGGGCATGGGTGCGAGTCTCGCATTGCGACATTTCAATCAATTCAGGCTGCCTTTTTCTCATAATACTGTTTCCAGTTATCATTGTCTGGGTCTCGGGTATCAATCTCCTTCACAATCCATTTCCAAGCCTGTTCAAAACGCTTGGATTTCCTCAACGAACGGAAACTCAAAACCGCTTGACCCCCTTCCATTCCCCCAGTGCATGCCGGAACGCTTCATCCGCTCCCCGATATGGGTCCGGTTCGTCGCCTCAACGATGCCCGAACCGATTGG
>Ga0209754_1003203_pt1 | contig 11467 bp, 12 predicted proteins | sample MesohylBB_FD_187295 | JGI IMG/M metagenome (GOLD analysis project Ga0209754, IMG submission 187295) | Host-associated microbial community of the marine sponge Aplysina aerophoba from Gulf of Piran - sponge mesohyl, lysed by bead beating... | ecosystem: Host-associated > Porifera > Sponge >... | reverse complement strand
TCGTTGCATCACTTTGCTCTCCCTGTTCTCGTTTCTTGCCGCGGCCCTCCGGAGGCCGGGTGGCGATAGGTGGCGGCCGCGGCCACCAGGGCGCCGAGGGCGATGCCGCCGGGCGCGAGCAGCGGCGCGACGCCCTTGAGGGCGCTGCCAAGCAGTTCGGCGAGCGGAGCGTCGGGGAAGATCTCGCGCTCGAAGCCGAAGTTGCCCTGCAGGTGCTGCACCATGCCGATTACGGCGCCGGCCGCGGCCAGCAGCATCACCGCCTGCAGCAAGCGCGCCGTCACGCGGCCGGGGTTGGCGGCGAACACCGCGATCGCGGCGATGCCGGCACCGCACAGGAAGAACGGCACCACCTGCCACGGCGCCGCCCAGTGCTCGTGCAGCACCAGCTCCGCGATCACGCCGGCGAACCCGACCGCGGCGATGGCAAGCTGCATGGCGCGCAGCCGCCGCTCGGTCACGCCTCCTCTTCCTCCTCCGCGGTCAGCATGGCTTCGACCACCGACAGGTCCTCGTCGCTCAGTTCGACCAGCGCCGTCAACTGCGCCAGGAACGCCGCCGCATCCGCGTATTGGCGCGCCTCGATCAGCGCCGCCGCGGTGTCCCCGTCCACGCCGGGGATCTGCTGCAGGGTCTCGGCGTCGGCTTCGTTGGGATCGATCGGTACGAACACGTACTGCTCGTAAGCGGCGACCTGCTCGTCGTTGACGTACTTGCCAATCTCGCGGCGGAACTGCCGGATGCTGACGTAGGGCCGGTACTCCATGAATTCGCGCACCATGCGGATGCCGACGCCGGGAATCTCGCGGAACTCCCGCCGCGTCGACGTGTTCAGGTTCAAGCGGTCCTGCCACTCCGGTTCGTCGGCGTTGCCTGCAACAGCGGCGAGGGCGAGCGCAACGGTCACGGTGCCCAGCCGCCATCTGCGCCGGTAGCGCGGCGCGCGCTTGTTCGACCTGGTTTTCATTTCAGATGTCTCCATTTCAGCTTGCCTTGTTCGCGGCGGGTCAGGGCCGGCGAACCAGCGCTCGCCCACATTACAGCAATATCCGTGCCAGCCCGTGCAGCGCGTCTGTGCCGTCCCGCGGTGGGCGATTCTTTCCCACCGGGTGCACCGGCGGGAACATTCTACCCAGCCGCCGCTACGGAGCGTCCTGGATAGCCGTGCGGGCCGGTTTTCTGGTCATCCCGCCCGCGTCTTGAGCGCCAGGGCGCGGCGGGCGCCAGCGACCACGTCGGCGACGGAGCAGCCGTGGCGGTCGAGCAGGTCGAAGTAGGGGCCGGACTCGGTGAAGCGGTCGGCGATGCCGGTGCGGACCACCGGGACGGGGCAGCGCTCGGCGAGCACCTCGGTGACCGCGCCGCCGAGGCCGCCGAGCACGTTGTGCTCCTCCGCGGTGACGACGGCGCCGGTGTCGCGGGCCGCGGCGGCCAGTGTGTCGGCGTCGAGCGGCTTGATGGTGTGCACGTCGATTACGCGGCACTGTACGCCTTCGCCCGCCAACTGCTCGGCCGCGGCCACGGCGCGCGCCACCATCACGCCGGTGGCGGCGATGGTCAGGTGGTTGCCGGGGCGCACTACCTGGGCGCGGCCCAGCTCCACGGCCTCAGCCGGCCCGGCGTCGCCGGTCCCGTACACGGCGGGCACCTCGTTGCGGTTCATGCGGAAGTAGACGGGGCCGTCGCTGGCCGCCACCTGTTGCAGCAGCTCGGTCTGGGCGTAAGGGTCGGCGGGCACCACCACCCGCATGCCGGGGAAGGTGCGCAGGATGGCGATGTCCTCGGTGGCGTGATGGGTCGGCCCCTCGAAGCTCGGCGACACCCCGCCGTAGGCAGCCATCAGCTTGACATTGGCGCGCCCGTAGCACACGTGGGTGCGGATCATCTCCACGGCGCGGGTGGCCAGGAACACGCCGAAGGTGTTGACGAACGGAATCTTGCCGGCCAGCGCCAGGCCCACCGCGCAGTCCACCAGCGACTGTTCGGCGATGCCGGTGTTGATGAACCGGTCCGGGAACTCGTCCGCGAACATGAAGCTGTAGTCGGAGTTGGACACGTCGGCGGACAGCACCACCACGTCGGGGTTGCAGCGCCCCAGCTCCACGAGCGCCTTGCCATACGCGACACGGGTGTTGATCAGTTCAGCCACTGCCGCATCCCCCCTTCCAGTTCCGCCTTGGCGGCGGCGTACTCGTCTTCGGTCGGCGGTGTGCCATGCCAGTTGTGGTCGTATTCCATGAACGACACCCCGCGCCCCTTGGTGGTGCGGGCAATGATAACGGCGGGCCGCGCGTGCACCTGGTCGGCACGGTCGAGCGCCTCCAGAACCTCGCGCACGTTGTGGCCGCCGATCTCCTGCACGTGCCACCCGAACGCCTGCCACTTGGCCGCAATCGGCTCGTGCGGCATAACGTCGGCGGTGGCGCCGGTCTGCTGGGTGCCGTTGTAGTCCAGGATCGCCACCAGGTTGCCGAGCCGGTACTTGGCCGCCAACATGGCACCCTCCCAGATTACCCCGGCGTCGATCTCGCCGTCGCCGAGAACCACGTACACGCTGGCCGGCGAGGCCGCTCCCGACGGCGCCGTCTGGGCCGACGGTTTGGCGTCGCGCTCGCGCAGGCCCAACGCCATACCGCAGCCGACCGCCACCCCGTGCCCGAGCGGCCCGGCGGGAATCTCGATGCCCGGCGTCTTGCGGTCCGGGTGCCCCTGCAACAGGCTGTCCACCTTGCGGAAGCTCAGCAGCTCGGAAGGCGGGAAGAAGCCGCGATGCGCCAGCGCCGAGTAGAGGGCGGCGCAGGCATGCCCCTTCGAGAACAGCAGCCGGTCGCGGTCCGGCCAATCAGGACGCCCGGGATCGATGCGCAGGTGGTGGAAGTAAAGCGCCGCCAGGATCTCTGCGCAGGAGAAGGCGCCGCCCAGGTGGCCGCTGTTGCTGTCGTGGACCATCTCCAGCACGTCCAGCCGGAACTGCTGGGCCCGCCGGTGCAGCTCGCGCACGAGCCCCTCGGGATGGTCATGAGTATGCCGCATGCGCCGAACCTAAGCCGCACCCCCTCCCCGGTCAAGACCGCCCGGCCTTGTGCGTGGCGCTGCGGTGGGCAGCGCGTCCCATCCGTCCCGGTTGCGACCCCGTTCGGGCAATGTGCGTCGGATTGCTGAGCCGTACCCCTTCGCTGGTAGAGACCGCTCGACCACACAAAACAGGCGGCGCCTTGCTGCCTGATCCGCAAGCGGCTATGTTCTCATTGGCATCCTTCGGCAGGGGGGCCCGGCGGTAAGCGATGGATTTCGAGCGCGTTCTCCGCGATCTGACTTCCGATTTCAACGAGGAAAGCGTCTCCTACGCCATGATTGGCGGGTTCGCCCTTGGCGTGCTCGGAATACAGAGGGCGACCATGGACCTCGATTTTCTGGTGGCCCGGGACGCTCTGCCTCAGATCGATGAGATAATGCAACGCCGGGGTTACCGCTTGCGGTACCGGAGTGAGAACGTATCCCAGTTCGTGTCGGACGCGGCTCCGCTCGGACAGGTCGATTTTCTGCATGCCTTTCGGGAGATCTCGACCGGGATGCTGAGCCGGGCTTCCGATATCCCGGCGTTTGCCTCCAGCCTCCGCGTGCGCACGTTACGACCGGAGGATATCATCGGCCTGAAGGTACAGGCGCTGTCGAACGATCCGGAGCGGGAACGCGGGGACTTGGCCGATATCGAGTTGCTCACCGAGCGCTACTCGCGCGAGATCGATTGGGAACGGGTGCGCGGGTACTTCGCGTTGTTTGATAGATTGGAGCTCTACGATGAGATTCGAAACAAATATGGCCCCGCTGACCGAAGGTGAGAAAGCTGAGCTGTTGGCGCTGGTCGGATCCACCGAGTTGCGGATGGATATGAGGAACGTGGCCAGCAGCATACGGAACCGAAAGGTCAGCGTTGACGACTATGTCGCGTTTGCCACCGCTGTGGCCCGGCTTTCGAACCACGCCCGCCCGCCGTTTCGAGCGATGACCGGGAGTTGCTTCAAGCTATAGCCCACTCGCCGGCGCGCATTACGGGCTCGGTGGAGCCGTCGGCGAGCACGCCGTCGATGTCCGTCTGTTCGGACCCGATCATGAAGTCCACGTGCGTGACGCTGGCGTTGGCGCCCGCCGCCGCGAGTTGTTCCTCCGACATGGACTCGGCACCCTCCAGGCACACCGAGTAGGCTTGGCCGAGGGCCGCGTGGCTCGATGCGTTCTCGTCGAACAGCGTGTTGTAGAACAGCCGGCCGAGCCCGGAGATCGGTGAGCTGTGCGGAACGAGGGCGATCTCTCCCAGGCGGGCGGCTCCCTCGTCGGTCGCGATCAGCTTCTCCAGCACCTCGGCACCGGACTCCGCCTCGACGGCGACGACCCGACCGCCCGCGAAGGTCAGGCTGAAGTGCTCAATCAACCGGCCCCCGTAGTTGAGCGGCTTGGTGGACGACACCGTGCCGTCGACCCGCCCGCGGTGCGGCAGCGTGAACACCTCCTCGGTGGGGATGTTCGGCACGAATCGCGTGCCCTGCTCGTTGTGGTCGATGCCGCCCTTCCAGATGTGGCCGTCGGGCAGCCCCACGGTGAGGTCGGTGCCGGGCGCGGCGTAACGGAGCGCGGTGTAGGCGCGTTCGTTCAGGTATTCACGGCGCGCCTCTAGCGTGTCGATGTGGCGGCGCCACGCCTGCGCCGGGTCGTCCTGATCCACGCGGCAGGCACGGAAGATGGCGTCCCACAGGCGGTCGACCTGCTCCTGCGCCGGCGCGTCGGGAAACACCCTGGCCGCCCACGGCGCTACCGCCGCCGAGATCACGCACCAGCTCACCCGCATGTTGGTGATATACCCGCGGCTGAACGGTTTCGACTGCTCCGAGGCCGTGCGCATCGTGGTAGCCACCCGCTCGGGATCCTGGCCCTTCAACAGATCGGGGTTGCCGCCGGCGACGGTCAGGAACGCGGCGCCCTGCTCGGCGCGCTCGATCATGCCGTTGACCCGCCAGGTCGGGAACTCGCCGAACGAATCGGCCGGCGCATGCCGGAACCGCACCAGGTCGAGTTGGTCGTCGCCGTAGATAACGTCCACGTACGGGCAGCCCGCATCGTAGGCGCTCGCCGCCAGCGCGCGGGTCAACGCCGCGGCTTCTATCGGCGCGCGAATCACCAGGCGCTGCCCCGGCTGCAGGTTCAGGCCCACCCCGATCGCCAGGTCCGCGTACCGTTTCAGTTGCTCTTGCATGCGGTGAGTGTAACGTATCGGCGCACCGCCCCGGCTCGGCCTATACTCGGCGCCGGACAACACGGCTGATAGCATGACAACCAACGACACGGCACCCATCGACAACGACATCATCGCCGCCCTTGAGGGCGTGACGACCGCCACCTTGACCACGCTGCTGCTCAAGAAGGGCCTGCGCAACGTATGGATGCGCGGCACCCGTCCGCTGCAACCTGGCCAGCCGCGCGTGGTGGGACGCGCCTTCACGCTGCGCTTCGTGCCGGCGCGCGAGGACTTGGCCACCCCGGAGTCGTGGAGTTCGCCCACCTCCACGCGCGCCGCGATCGAGGCGATGCCGGCGGGATGCGTGGCGGTGGCGGATGCGGGCGGCTATACCGACGCCGGCATCTTTGGCGACATCCTGTGCGCGCGGATTGGCAAGCGCCGCGTCGCCGGACTGGTGACCGACGGCGTGGTGCGCGACGGCGACGGCGTGAAGGCCACCGGGCTGCCGGTGTGGTGTCAGGGCATCGCCGCGCCGCCGTCGGTGGCGGGCCTGACCTTTGTCGGCTGGCAGGAACCGATCGGCTGCGGCGGGGTGGCGGTGTTCCCCGGCGACCTGGTAGTGGCCGACGGCGACGGAGCGGTTCTGGTGCCGGCTGCGCTGGTGGAAGAGATGGCCGCCGCCGGGCCCGAGCAGGAACGCCTCGAAGAATGGATCATGGCCGAGGTGGAAGGCGGCGCGGCGCTGCCAGGCCTGTACCCGCCGAACGACGAGGCCCGCGCCCGCTACAAGACCTCATTTCGCACCGACACCTGAATGCCCCCGTCCGTCGGGCACCGAGATGCGTGCGCCGCGTGATTGCCAGCAACGCCGGTAACCTGTTCATCTCCGCGATCACGGCATCACGGTGATCTGGAACGGACGCCGGTCGTCTCGTTGAGATCCGCGTTCATTGCGCGCGGCGCCGTTGCAGGTCGTGCCAGGGGACGACGCCGCAGCGGCGTGCCCAGTCGTCGTACCGGCGGGCCAGCCGGCGCACCTCACCGCCGTGGGCGGCAGCCAGGTCGCGCAGCTCGGTGCGGTCGCGGTGCATGTCGTACAGCTCCCAGGAGCCGGGGTGGCGGGAGACCAGCTTCCACTGGCCGTCGCGCACGGCGCGGTTGCCCTCGTGCTCGAAGAAGATGGGACGGTCGCGCTGCCACGGCGCGCCGGACAGCAGGGGCAGCAGGTTCTCTCCCTCCACCGGGGTCACCGGGCGCCCGTCACGGCGTTCCGGGAGCGGGATTCCGGCGGCGGCGAGCAGGGTCGGCATGATATCGATAACATGCACCGGCTGGTGCGCGATGCCGGAGCGCTCGATGGCCCGCGGCCACGACGCCACCAGCGGGGTGCCGATGCCGCCCTCGTGCACCCAGTGCTTGAACAGCCGGAACGGGGTGTTGGAGGCGTTTGCCCACGGCAGGTCATAGCTCTGGAAGGTGTCGTCGGGGCCCGGCGCCACCGCCGGGGTGTTGCCGACGCGCATCGGGCGCCCGTCGGGGGTGGGGATGTTGTAGCGAAACGGCCCCGGGCTGTCGCCGTCCTCGTCCAGGAACTCCGCGCAGCCGCCGTTGTCCGACAGGAACAGCACCAGGGTGTCGTCTTCCACGCCGGCGCGGCGCAGCGCGGCCATGATGCGGCCAATGCCGCGGTCCATGCTCTCGACCTGTGCGGCGTACACGGCCATGCGCAGCTCCTCCCAGTCCGGGTGGCGCGCATCGCGCCAGGGCCGGGAGTCCGGGTCGCGCGGCGAGATCGGCCAGCGCCGGTCCAGTACGCCCATGCCCTTGAGTTGCTCGTGGCGGGCGGTGCGCACGGCGTCCCAGCCGTCCCGGTAGCGGCCCTCGTGGCACGCGATGTCCTCCGGCAACGCGTGCAGCGGCCAGTGCGGGGCGGTATAGCCGACGTACAGGAAGAACGGCGCATCCGCCGCGGCCGCCTCCTCCACCATGGTCGCGGCGCGATCGCTGATGTCATCGGTCAGGTAGTAGGAGTCCGACTCGGCGCCGGGGTTCACCAGGCGGTCGTCATGCACCATGTAGGGCGGGTTGAAGTAGCTGCCGCCGCCGCCGGCCATGCCGTAGTGGGTGTCGAAGCCGCGCTGCACCGGCAGCGGATGGTCGGGCGTGCCGGGGCGCCAGGTCTCGGGGCGGTTTGCCTGGTAGCCGCCGCCGACGTGCCACTTGCCCGCCATCATGGTGCGGTAGCCGCCCACCTTGAGCGCCTCGGCGATGGTGACGCAGTCGTCGCGCAGGTAGCCCTGGTACTCCGAAATGCCGTAGTTGCCCACCATGTGGCCGACGCCGGCCTGGTGCGGGTACAGCCCGGTGAGCAGCGCCGCACGGGTCGGACAGCAGCGCGCGCAGTTATACGCCTGCGAGAAGCGCAGCCCGGAGCCGGCCAGCGCGTCCAGGTTCGGGGTGGCAATCTCCGACCCGTAGCAGCCGATGTCCGAGTAGCCGAGGTCGTCCGCCAGGATCACCACGAAATTGGGGCGCCGCGCCGCCGGGCCGTTGCACTGTTCGTTCCGTTCCGCCATGCCGGCGAGCCTATGTCCGTTCGCCGGCAGGCTCAAGCGCGGACCGCGCGCGTACGTCCCATCTTGCACGCGCCGGGGAGGTGCGCGTCATGGATGACCTGGGGCGTCGTTCGGGCTATCGTGCGGCGGCACCGTGACCGAACTGCTGGAACACATGCCTGCCCTGAGCGCACTGCAGTGGGCCGGCTACCAGGCCGGCGCGCTGCTGGTGGGGTTCACCAAGACCGGCGTGCCCGGCCTCGGACCGGTCGTGGTGCCGCTGATGGCGACCGTGTTCCCGGCGCGCGCCTCCACCGGCCTGCTGCTGCCCCTGCTGCTGGCCGCCGACCTGTTCGCCGTCGTGCACTACCGCCGGCACGCGGTGTGGCCGCACCTGTGGCGCCTGCTGCCCTGGGCCGCCGCCGGCATCGTGGCCGGCTGGCTGGTGCTCGGCCGCATCAACGACCGCCAACTGGAAGTGGCGATCGGCGCAATCGTGCTGGTGATCGTCGCCCTCGGCCTGCTGGGCGGGCGCTGGCAGGCGCGCTCCGACGCGATGGCTCGCTCCTGGTGGTGGGCGGGAGGGCTCGGGCTGGCGGCCGGCTTCACCACCATGATCTCCAACGCCGCCGGCCCGATCATGGTGATCTACCTGCTCGCGATGCGCCTGCCCAAGCGCGAGTTTGTCGGCACCGGCGCCTGGTACTACCTCACCATGAACCTGCTCAAGGTACCGTTCAGCGCCAGCCTCGGGCTGATCACCGGCCCCACCCTGCTGCTCAACGCGACCGCGCTGCCGGCCATCGCCGCCGGCGCCTGGCTCGGCATCGCCGCGCTGGAACGCATCCCCGAGCGCGGCTTCAACACCGCCATGCAGGTCCTGGCCGCCGCCGCCGCCGTCAACCTCCTGCTGTAAGCCGGTGCCACTCGTAGCGGACTTGCCGACCACAAGCACGCGGGCTGGCACCGACTGATCGAGGGGCTCTGCGGCGGACGCCAGTGCGGAGCCGCGTGCTTGCTCAGGCCTTGATGCCGGTGAGGGTGATGCCCTCGATGAAGTAGCGCTGTGCGAACAGGAACAGCACCAACACCGGCGCGATTACCACCGTCGAGGCGGCCATCAGCAGGTGCCACTGCGACGTATACAGGCCGGTGAACTCCGCCAGCCCCAGAGCCAGGGTGAACTGCCGCGAGTCGTTGAGGTAGATCAGCGGCCCCAGGAAGTCGTTCCACTCGAACAGCGCCGTGAAAATGGCCACGGTGATCAACGCCGGCCGGCTCAGCGGCACCACCACATGGCGCAGGACCTGCAAGGGATTGGCGCCGTCGATGATCGCCGCCTCGTCCAACTCCCGTGGCAGCGTCAGGAAAAACTGCCGCAGCAGGAACACGTAGAATATCGAGCCGCCGAACCAGTCGGGCAGTACGAGCGGCCAGTAGGTGTTGATCAGACCGATGCGGGCCCACAGCAGGAAGGTCGGGATCAGGGTCACGGCGTACGGCAGCATCAGGGCGCTCAGTAACACCCCGAACACCCAGTCACGCCCCGGCCATGACAACCGCGAGAATCCGAAGGCGGCCAGGGCCGCGGTGATCACCGTACCGACCACGGTCGGCACCAGAATGAACAGCGTATTGAAGAAGTAGCGCACGAACGGGATCGTCGTGAGCGCCTTGGGGTAGTTGTCCCACTGCCACGGATCGGGAATCCACTCCGGGGGAAAGATGAAAATCTGGCCCAGTCCCATGAACGAACTGCGCACCAGCCACACCAGCGGAATCAGCATCACCACGCTGCCGGTCAACAGCAGTGCATAGGCGCACAGCGCGCCGAACCGGGCACGGCCGGTGCGCCCGAGACGCGACGGTGCGGACGCCTTGACGGGTTCGGCGGCGCTCATCCTCACCTGCCCGCGTAGTACACCCAGCGCGAGGAGCTGCGAAAGAGCAGCACGCTGAGGCCGGCGATGATCACGAACAAGACCCACGCCAGCGCCGAGGCGTAGCCCATCTGACTCTGCTCGAACGCCTTGTTGTACAGGTAGAGCACGTACAGCAGGCTGGCATTGTCGGGTCCGCCCTCGGTCATGACGTACGCCTGTACGAAGGTCTGCATGGTCCCGATGACGCTCAGGATCAGGTTGAACAGAATGGTGGGCGTGACCATCGGGATGGTGACGTGGCGCATTTTGTGCCAGGGATTGCCGCCGTCGATCTCGACCGCCTCGTAGAATTGCCGGGGCACGCCCTGCAACCCGGCGAGGAAGATTATCATCATCGGTCCGATGTCCCACATGCTCATCAGTATCAGCGCCGGGATCACGGTCCTGGTGCCGTAGATCCACTGCAGCCGCGGCACACCGAGCGGCGTCAGGATGGCGTTGAGCAAGCCGAAGTCGGGATTGAACAGCCAGATCCATAATACGCTGCTGGCGATCAGCGGTACGATCGACGGCAGATAGAAGATGGTGCGGAAGATCGGCAGGCCCCGGATCTTCTGGTTCAGGAGCACTGCCAGGACGAAGGCGGCCAGCAGGCGCAACGGGACGCTGCCGAGCGCATAGTAGGCGGTAACCCCGAGCGACTTTCTGAACAGCCGGTCCCCGGTCAGGATTTGTTGGAAGTTGTCGAGTCCGATCCAGTTGGGGGTGGCGGCGATGCGCCAGTCGGTCAGCGCAATCAGGAGGCTGGCCACGATCGGCCCGAGTTGCCAGAACACGAACCCGAGCACAGCGGGCGCGGCGCACGCCATGCCCCAGAACACCTCGCGGCGCCGATGATGGCTCAACCGGGCGGTCTTCGCACGCGTTGCCGGCCGCGGCCGCCCGCGACCGTCACTGTACCTGGTTGCCATTCAAACCCCGAACCGGATCAGGAAAGCCGGACTGCAGCGACGCCCGGCTGTGTGCGGTGTTCCACCCGCGGGGCAGCGGGACAAGCGCAAGCCCGCCGCCCCTGCCCCTGGTCGAACCGTACGCCTACCAGCGTCCCTGCATGAGCGGGCCGGCGTCGCGCACCGCCTGATCCATTGCCTCCTGGGCGGTGGCCTCGCCCGCCCACAGCTTGCTGATGGCCGGGCCGATCGCCTCCGAGAAGATCTGGTTGGCATTCTTGAGCCAATAAGCCGGCGGCTGACGCGTCGTGTTGTTCAGGGTGTAGTCGATCAGCACACCACGCGCCTCGGGCGGATAGACTCCCGGGATTGCGTCCAGCCATTCGGCGGTCTTCGACGGATCGGTGTAGTAGTCGAGCCGCAGCGGCATCCAGAGCCCCTTCGCGTACAGGTCCACCTCGGTGGGATCATTGTGGAACTTGTAGAACTCGAACGCCTCGTCCGGATGCTCGGTGGCCGCATAGATTACCGTCGGCGAGCCGAGCAGAATGGTGGTCGGCTCGACATGGTAGGGCAGTACGCCCAGACTCCAGTCGAACTCGAGCTGGCTGTAGTCCAGGATCGCCCAGTGACCGTTGACCGCCATCGCCACCTTGCCGGACTGCATCATCACCGATGCGGACGGCAGCGCCTCGGACTGCGCCGGTGTCGGCGCCACGTGGTGGACGTAGACCAGGTCCTGAATCGCCTGCAGCGCCTCCACGGCCTCGGGCTCGTTGAGCAGCAGCTTGCTGCCGTCATCGCTGGCGAGCTGGCCGCCGTTGCTATAGACCATCGGCAGGT